>Ga0335398_10002936_pt1 | contig 25826 bp, 34 predicted proteins | sample BON03_FD_205742 | JGI IMG/M metagenome (GOLD analysis project Ga0335398, IMG submission 205742) | Freshwater microbial communities from Lake Bonney liftoff mats and glacier meltwater in Antarctica - BON-03 (spades assembly) (version 2) | ecosystem: Environmental > Aquatic > Freshwater > Ice >... | reverse complement strand
GTATCCTGACGGTCTCGGACTTAACAAGCTGATGTACAAAGGCCGTCTCAAGACTGAACTCAAGATGCTGCAGTAAAAACATGACGTGCGAGCACACTCGAATGGGACGGAAAAATTAAAAAAAAACACGCGATGTTGTGATAACATATTTATTGTAATAAATAAAAAAATACTTTGACCTCTGTCTGACTGAAATCACTTGTTCGGTGCAAAATTGCCCATAATAGACCGTTCCTTTAAAGACTTTGTTTTCTGTGCAGGTATATCTGTGCAGAGCCTGCCTCCGCAGCATGCTACTGAATGTCCTGGACATTATGTTATGTTTATTTTTTATGTGCTTGTGGAATGGCCAGTGTGTAGGGGCTAGTACGCACCCTCACGACGACATGTTTTTCTGGCGGATGTACAATCTAACCAGGACGGAGGTTGCGAACGGCTCGTCTCTGTTCTTTCCATTGCAAACGGATGCATAAATCAGTGGTTGCAGTGCTCTCTGACGGCTTATCTACAGAATACGGATAGAGTAGAGGTGTACATATGGAATTGTGGGGTTTTTAAATTAAATTGCGATTGATCATTTCGCACCACACTGAGGCTGTGTCAGACTGGATATGGAAGTTTTAAATCTTTAGGATGTGTCGCAGGGGAAGGTGTTGCTGTGTATGGTGTAGTAACGGCTACCTCTGTTGGTTCTGTAGCAGAGAGTACTTTTTGCTGTGTTTTTGTCTCTTGCCTCCTGGGCGAAATTCCGGGCAGCTTGAGCACGACAGGGGTGGGGGCTAGTGCTGTATCAGTTCTGATAGGCTTTGGTAGCTTGTGTAAAGTACCCGGAGCCACGTTTGTAGCAGAAAGCGCCATGTTTTTCTGGTGCGAATCTGATTTAGCCTTCATTTGCCGGGCATTAGCGGTGGCGAATGCCACAAACAAAAGCATGGAAATGAAGAAAGGACGGAAGGAGCGGCGAACCATTGCTAAGCCGTGTGAGTTGTGCACTTATATAGGGTATGATATGCGAATTTTAATGTTTGTCATTCACATCTGCAATGCGTCGTTTTGTGTGTTTTGCAGCCGCGAGTGTATATATAAAACAAAAATTGCCAGTTGAATATTTCATTTTAGTTGCAAGGTACAATGCCCAAGAAAAGATCACGTCTTTTGTTCGATGAACCAGTCGCGGTTCGCCCTGAGAGCGTGTTTGAATTTGATAAACTAATCATGGTCGATAACATCATGTCCATCACAGACATCCGTACCAGTGACCAGAACAGGAAGAAATGTCTTGCATATGCCGCCTTTTTCATGACAAAAGCCTCCTGTGGTATGCTTGCAAATAGCGACGAATCTGAATTTGAGTACTCGCAAGAGATTCGCAATAATATCCGGTTTGAAAATGCGCTCGCAAGCATGTACATTCTCGCAGATGCCATGACTGCCCCAGTACACAACACAAAGTACAAAATGATTGAAGTCGAAGGAAATGCGCTCGAGTCTTGCATGATTGTGTGTCAAGAGCATGCCCACAAATAGACATATGCGTGAGGTCCTCAACACTAACTCGGAACAGCACGTACACACATCACATTTTTCAACTTGTAGTCAAGACTCCCACGCTACGATGTGAATATAGTGGCCACAAAAATTTGTGTGCTCAGGACGATTCGATTCCAATACAAGCATGCCCCCTCTTATCCATAATAATCATGTGCATCACAACGCCAAAGGATGTGAAAAATAATAAAATCACAATCAAGTCGATCATGATCTTGAACATATCTGTGCCCCCAACACGCCTTGTGCCGGAAATACCATTACGTATATATACCCGAGTATTCTGTTTTTGGTATATTGCTACTGTGTGTCGTGTGTATATAAGACTGCGAATATGTGCAACGAATCAGCATGCGGATGTTTTTTTTCTATGTTGTATTTGCCAGCATTGTCACGTGCCTGTGCGTGTACACAGGCGTTTGTCACTGCGAAGACACTGAGAAAGAAGAAGATGACGCGATGGCCACTTCCTATGACTTGGTTTAATCAAAGGCAAATATTTTCTAGGTCCAATCTTGTTGTCCATTCATCTCAACAATCAACACTATATAAGTGGACAATTTGAACTGCCACACGTGATAGGAGGGCAACCCCCAAACTGTTTGTCAAATAATGTCTTGCGCAAAGCATACACAATCAAGAAAACTTCCTTTTACAATCTATAACAATTACGGGGGCTGTGTAAAATGTGAAGTGTCTGCTGGGATTCATAAAAACCTGGGAAGGGGAGTATGATAGTCACAAGACGACCAATGTATGACAGTAAGAAAACGTATTCGGAAATGTCACAGGATGAAGCAACTGCCAAACGAAGTCGGAAAAATGTCAATACTATAGATATAAGTACGGTCGTCACACAGAGTTGGTGTGCTAAAATAATAGTGGTACGCCCACCTATCCCATACCACTGTCCGTCGACTAGTCAAATACATGCGAAAGAGCCCGAACCACTCGTGTGGTACAAAGGTGCAAACGGTCAGATGTTTCTTCGGCAGGTGAATCTGGACGATGCATACTCGCACTCATATCTTTAACGTTTGCCGAAACACCCATTTTAAGGCGTTTTAATTTCAATCAGAAACAGTGAAGTAAGTGCAATCCAGTCCCTCTTCGCATCAAGCAGCCATGAAATGATTGGGTGTGATTTTTAAAATCTACGATATGCTCCGTTTGTTCGAACAATACACACGAAACCGCTCATTTTGACATTTGAGCTCAAACTCACGGGACTTTCGAGCTGGTATCTGCGCATTAATGCCTTTGACGTTTTGGAGCACGTGTCGTGTATATTCCTAGGAAGTTCGTTTAATCCGCAAAAGAGGGCCATTTGGCGTGATTTTACATTCAAAACATACAATCGGCAGCGGATTTAGTAATATATTACTCAAACTCACTGTTGTGTGAGGTATATAAACAGCGAAAAGTTGGGTGTATCTGGTATTTCGTTTCCCTCCTTCATTGTTCACCACGTCACTATTTATAGTATTAGTTATTTTTGGGCAAGATTGAGTTTGGCTTAGAGATGGCTTGTTGAATTGACACTAGTCTTGCTAGCTGCGATTTGCGGTCCGTAATAACCTAGGATCATATGAAATGTTAGTTTTTTGTAATGGTTGTATATAAACAGGCTCAAGAATACAAGCTCACCTCTGACGAGATCTCTTGCATTCCATTTCGGATTATTTCCTCGATTTCAGACTTTTCTTTGTTTTGCTCGCCCGGCTCGGCTATGGCACTAGTGTGGTCGCGACTCTCCGAATTCAGTGTTTGCATTGTTTTTCTCGTCTGTTTTTTTTGAGAATCAATTTAGTGTTGCATACGTTCCCAAGTCAAGACTTAAATCCCTACCCAGGTTCACCACGTATTTTTTCGTGTTTCTTCATAATTCCAGTACATATTATCACTTTGAATTTGCATTTCACAAAAATAGAGAGCGCGACGCATTTAGGTACACATACTCTTTCAAAATTACAGAAGTCTTCTCTTTGTGCTCTTTATTGTCCCTCTCATTACTGTGAATATGTAAGATTTATTGCGTTTGCGTGGGTTAATGGGAACTATTACTATACATACATGAAAATACAATCCTTGTGTACATACGCTCTGTATCAACTTTCAGTACATTCATGATGATGGTGTATCTATCATGTTTCACTGTGTTCAATCGTGACGTAATACGCTGATTTCAGCACCAATATACCAGCCTGTACACCCCTTCACTCACAAGAATACACCTTTAGTTCACAGAGCGGTAGTATTATACTACACTGTCAATATTATAACACGAAACACTTGATGTCAAAACTATAAATGTAAGCGACAAGTTGAACTTTTACTACATCAAAGATTGCGCGAGTTTCGAGTACAGAATTCTATCGTGTATGTATAAAGATGTGGAAATGACATACGCTGACCCCTTTTATGAAATGCATGATTTTGAAAATTTCAGTGTATGTGGTCTCGTGATTTTTTATTGTATAAAACATTATGTGAACTCACAAGAATACACCACTAATTTACAGAGCGGCATTATTATACTACACTGTCAATATTATAACACGAAACACTTGAAGTCAAAACTGTAAATGAAGGTGATAAGTTGAACTTTTACTACATCAACGATTGCGTGAGTTTCGAGTACAGAATTCTATCGTGTATTTACAAAGATGTGGAAATGACATACGCTGACCCCTTTTATGAAATGCATGTTTTTGAAAATTGTAGTGTATGTGGTCTCGTGATTTTAATTATAAAAACTGTGTGTGAACATTGATATAATAATAGCAGTGAGAATAATCATGGATTGTGCGCATGCATATATCACTTGGACGTGGTGTTTTTTTTGAGGGTTGTGTGTCTTTCTCAGATGATTATTTTAATAATAGTACTGATATATACCAGCACAAGATCTCGTGCACACGCTATGCTTCACACCCAATACACATGACACTAGTGGTACGAACGCGAAACGGCGAAGTTTTTTTGCACATAAATATCTACATGGATGGGGACTTACATGGTCATTTATACTCTGTGTTTTTACTAATTCGGAAATCAGATTTTGTATACCTGTATTTTTTGGGGGATGCATACATTGTAGTGTTAGTATTCGTTGGGCTGTGGCCGTTTTTAATACTCATGAATTCAAGATAATGACAAACAAGGAATTTCGTACAGCGATAAGAAATCATGCATGACATACCATTGTCAAATTGGACTTCGTTTTGTAGATTCATATTTGAATCGCGTATTGAGTTGTTTACATTCTGTATGGTGGTGTGGGTGTAATAAGCGTCCATAATATTCTGCACTTTGTACTGTAGGCAGTTGAGAATGTCGTAACACGCCTTCAGGTCAAGCAATTTTTTCTTTTGATGAAATATTTCCTCAGCACACTCCTGTATGTTCTCGTCAATCATCATATCGTGAAAATCTGACTTTGACTTGTGCAACAGAAAATATTTCAATTTACGATTTGACGCGTTGATTTTATTCGTGCACTGCCGCCTGTGATTTTTCAATTTGGTCTGCTGCTGCCGCAAAATGAATAGTATTCCTTTCAACTTGGCATTCTTCGACTGTGATTGTGGTGTGATAATATTGCCCATACTTAGGTAAAATCGAAAACGACCACCTTCGAGATTTATATATCATTTTACTTTTTGACGGGCTAAAACATACCGAATACCGCATGCCTTAAAACAACACATGTATCAAGAGACTTCTGTTATCGCACTAGAATCCCCCATAAGAGGCAAAAGAGTAAATTTCACGACAACCGCAAGCAGTTTGAGTGGCATATCCTATATATACGTAACATATTGTGCACGTATACAAACATAGTATGCCGCCACATGGAGGAGCATTCCACGATATGTCATACGAAAAGCAGGACAATTCCGACAGTGAAGAGGAAGAGAAGATTAAGTTGTTGGAAAAATGCGTCTACTACGGAGCTGTACTGGGAACCGCGCTGTACCTCATTTGGATCGTGTGGATGCCATTTTTACATGTGAGTTTTGAACATGTGTTTTTTTGTAAGCCGTGTTGTCGGATGGGCATTGCTCAGTCGAGCTGACATTGTGTTGGTGGGCAGGTTGTTTTAGCCGCAGACGTGGAGACTACTACGATTTCACGTACATTTTCTCAGTACAACGTTGCAGCCACTATCTACATTACAGGACCAATGACCCTGGTCTTTGTTTTCCGATTTTACCGCACAATAAACGACAATTTAAGCACTATTTTTTTTCGCAAACAGATTGTTTTTGCACTGCTCTGCTCGCAGTATACCAGCATGATCATCATTCGCTACGACGCAATCCAGGGAGCATATCACTATGTGTTTACAGCAGCCACCTTCCTGTTGTTGTTGGCGTATCATAATTGTATTGGAGGTTCGTGTTGCAAACATGACAAGGACATGGTTGGCCAGGCCAAGACTTTTGTATCGTGCATCAGCTTTACGCTCATGACGATATTTGGAATTATTCAGAGTGTGCGTCCGAATCTGTATATCGAAAGCGCTTCTGCATGGAGGGCAGTCTGTGTGCTTGAAGTTACTGCTGTCTTGGGGTTGGGATTTCTCGACATTATCGACACGTTTGCCTTTAATCGATATATTCACAATCAGTAGCGGCTGTTTTGGCCAATTGTGTTGAAAATAAAAGTTGATGCTCGCACTTGAATCTGAATATACGTTCTTTGCATTTTGTCTCTGTACATGTCCGCCGGCCGCTCTTTGTTTGACGGGCAGAACCGAGGTGTATACGTTCATTCCGTATGATTTAATTTGTAAGCAAGAAAAAGAGGAAACACAGCCTTCTGGACGAGGACATGTATTTATGTATATAAATATGATCAGATGCGGGGTGCATACCTGGATATGCAAGACATCTTCTTGGAAGTACCAATCATGATAATATCACTGATTTCGCTGCCAATTGTTTTGGTCGATATTTACAAACAGTACTACCATAAGTCTATTGTTAGTACAAAAAAAACGCTATTTATTATGCAACTCATATCCAGTTTGATGTGGATTATTCTCGGCGTAATGAATAAACAATGGTTTATGCTCTTGTCGGCGACGAATAACATCTTACAAAGCATAGTGATTCTGTTCTACATACACCGGATCAATTCAACCCATTTTCAAGTCGTGCCACATTGAACTAAGACTCGCGCGCCAAGCGTTCGAAGTACGCAACACATGAACAATTCAATAGTGTTGATAGGCGCATTCATTTGCAAGAGATTGGTCCCAGGGTTGTACAGACTTTAAAAAAAAACTTGGAATGCACTGACAGTGTATCTGTTTTAATGCCCGAAAACGCATCAGTATGTCCGAGCAATACAACACAGTATTGGCACGGATTTATGGTCCGCACACCATCAAGCTGGCATTACTGTGCGTGCTGACTGTCAAGAAAAACAGACACACAAACTCGCCGTCTTCTTTGGCATCGTTTATTAATACAATCACATTTGAATCGCGGAAACTCGTGATTACAGAAGACGGCATTCGCATCACTAAATCGTTGTTCATTCCCTTCAACATCATGACAGCCGACATCTTAGAAGATATCAGCTATATTTTGGAGATCAAACCGAACCGAAACATTTTTGTCGACGCAGACAACAAAAATAATGTTGTCTATCGCGACAAGATAAGTGACATCAACGTGCTGGGCATCGGGAACATCGTATGCGGGCTTTTCCTGCTTATCAAAGGCTTGTCTCGGAATAAAAATCAAATTTACCTCATGGCTTTCTTCGATACCGTAGTGTCGAAAATCGTGTTTGAACAGCGCGTAGAGTTTTGTAATATTGTGGGGATGTGTGTAGACTATGGATATGTGAGCAAAAAAAACACCGTAGCACTGTGTACTTGAAAGGTCATACCTCTGAACACACGCAGTACGTATATACAAACCAAAACACAGCCAAAAGTGTCAAAGCAGTGTATCCGTTGATGACGGCTGAATTGTGCTAAACTTGTGTGTGTTTTGGTATAAACGTATAAAGTATAAGTCTTTATGTTGGTTTCGAATAAGATGTTTGATGTACCATTTATTAATGATTTCGAAGAGCGAGTTTTTGATGCGCGATTAAAGCCATTGTTGAAACGTATCAACAGTAACACAGAAATCCAAAAGTACATGGACTTGGTGGCCATTGACATCCAGTCGATTATATATTGTTACAGTGAACACATGTATGTGGGATCTTACGACAAAGCGCACCATTGTAAAAACGCGTTTACATACGAAATGACAATCAGGAAAAGTTTCAACATTGGCACCAACGAAAATATCGAAAACTCGGGGTCGGTTTTTTCAGAAGATGTTTTGGCTGTGTTCACGGCGGGTAACATTCGCGAGCGATGCACAATCTTTCAGAATTTCCTCTTTAAAGATCGACAGAATCGCATCATGACATACCTCATGAACGCATACAGCCGGAAGATGCGCATCCCAATGTGTATCAATTCCAATGCACTTGGTTCAGTCATCGAGCATATTAGTAACCATCAAAAAGAAATTGACCAGACCCCCAACCTGCGGCACATAATTTGTGACACTTTTAAAAATAAAAAAAGACGCACCAGGTGTATTCGGAAAAATCAAAAGGGGTTTGGCATCCTAGTCGAAAACTGTGTGCCAGGAATCTCGGACCGCGAACATAAACTAATCACATCCCACCAATCTATGCACGACACAATGCCATGGAAAACAGGACGTATGACGTGGATTGTTAACCCGAACAGCATGTTTGCACAGGAAGCCCAATCACACCACCAAGACACCATCGCCGGTCCTTCTGGGCATACGCATTCCATGTTGTGTTTCATGAAATTGTTCACAAACTTCGACCTGCACAAGTGGGTACTTATTTGTATTCTCTGGTTGGTAGGATGCGAGCACCACAGCATATACGAAGTCTTGATTGTTGCCAAAACCCGGCATAACATGGACTTTGATCCTGCACAAGACTGTTACGAGTTTGTGGATACTATTTTGAATTCCATCAGCAAAATGTAAACGTGATGTGAGAAAAAAATAAAGATTTATACACGTTACTTTTGTGTCGCGTCATGTGTTTGTATATAAGTGTCTTTTTTGGTAACATATACGATAATCACAATGAAACTCCCACTGGCTTATTCGTTTAAAACCGTTTCGTCCCTCAAACCTGTGTTGGATGCTAGCAATGCGATAGTCGAGATTCAGAAAACTGTCCAACATACACACGTCTCTCGCACCGTTGCCACGAAGACAGCCTCGTTTTTCCGCCGACCCCTGTCCTTGCACGATATTGGAATTCATCGTGTTTTGAAGCCGTTGCGCCCTTTTGTGACGCCAGTGATCAACATGATGGCTCAGGTAATGCGTGTGTTCTTTCGCCACGTGCTTTGCTTGTTGGTCTACAAATCGTGAAATTATAATCAGGATGTACGGTCTCTGACATTTACACCCTTATGTAGCGACGCTTGCGCAACGCGGTGAATATTGCAGACTTGCGGATCTGTGCGAAAAAAAGAGCACACAAAATGGTGTTTGACTATTTGGACTCGGGTGCCGACGATGAGATATCTTTAAGACGTGCAAACACAGCCTACGCCGATTTTGAAATGCATTATCATTGCCTGGCTGGCATCGAGCCCCCACTCGATCTATCAACCAGTATCTTTGGTCAGAAGGTGCAACTGCCCTTTTTTGGTTGTCCCACGGCTGGCAACCGTATGTTTCACACTGAAGGCGAGCTTGCAGCTGCCAAGGCGTCCGAGAAGTATGGTACCATGTATGCCCTATCATCTCTTTCGACAACCAGTATTGCTACAATCGGCGAAACGTAAGTACCCCATACGTAGGATCCCATTTGATCGTGCGTACAGCAAGGTTTGCAGCTACTGAATCATGCTATTATGTACAATTGTAAACGGAGTAGGCATACGGGCCCAAAGGTGTTCCAATTATACGTCTGGAAAGACCGGGGATTGGTACAAGACGTGTTGAAAAAAGCCAAAGCAGGAGGGTTCCAGGCCATAGCACTAACAGCTGATTTCACATGGTATGGGAACCGGGAGCGTGACATTCGTAATGGTATGAATTCGTGTTTTGTTTGGTTACTCAAACCAGGCCGGCATGTTTATAAATTTTATTAATTTATTTTTATAACTTAGAAAATATGAGAATGAGATGTTGTTTGTCACCTGTGTGTCCAAACACACACACGTACTGCTGTTGAAATAGTTACTGCTTCAAGTTTTCAATTTTTAGCAGTAAGCACGTACAAGTTCATACCTGCTGTTGGTTATTCTGGTACTCTGTGTGGAAGCTGGCATGTTTACAAAATTTATTAATTTATTTTTATAATTTAGAAAATATGAGGATGAGATGTTGTTTGTCACCTGTATGTCCAAACACACACACGTACTGCTGTTGAAATAGTTACTGCTTCAAGTTTTTGATTTTTAGCAGTAAGCACGTACAAGTTCATACCTACTGTTGATTATTCTGAAATTCTGTGTGGAAGCTGGCATGTTTACAAAATTTATTAATTTATTTTTATAATTTAGAAAATATGAGGATGAGATGTTGTTTGTCACCTGTATGTCCAAACACACACACGTACTGCTGTTGAAATAGTTACTGCTTCAAGTTTTTAATTTTTAGCAGTAAGCACGTACAAGTTCATACCTACTGTTGGTTATTCTGGTACTCTGTGTGGAAGCTGGTATGTTTATAAATTTTATTAATTTATTTTTATAATTTAGAAAATATGAGGATGAGATTTTGTTTGTCGCATGGGTGTCCAAAACACACACACATACTGCTGTTGAAATAGTTACTGCTTCGAGTTTTTAATTTTTAGCAGTAAGCACGTACAAGTTCATACCTGCTGTTGGTTATTCTGGTACTCTGTGTGGAAGCTGGCATGTTTATAAATTTTATTAATTTATTTTAATAATTTAGAAAATATGAGGATGAGATTTTGTTTGTCACATGGGTGTCCAAAACACATGCGTACTGTTATTCAATCATTAGTTCTTGAAAGGAATTGCAAATCGCATGATTTATAGTGAAAGATACTATGTTTGACATTGCGCAGTATTGTTTTGCCAAATGAAATTTGTTGGATTTAAGAGTTTGCAAGATGTGAAATGATTCGACTGTTCATGACAGGATTCACGATACCTCCAAATTACACTGCAAGGCAGATATATGAAGCAGCTAAAGCACCAGCCTGGACATGGGATTTTATATCAACGGATCCTTACACGTATGCATGCATCAACACGGAGGTCCCTGCAGACTCGCTCGCTGCTTTTGTCAAAAACCAAATCAATCCTGCTTTCAACTGGGCTGATGCGGTGTGTATTTTTGTATCATTTCCTCACACACACATCATGCGTGGCGCTGTGACATGGGGACGCTTCGAATTTGTGTGTGCATATAATAATTGTAAAGAGTGTTTATTGGAAAAAACAGGAGTGGCTTGTGAAAGAATGGAACGGTCTGATTGCTCTAAAGGGACTGGTGCGGGCCGACGATGCAAAAAAAGCAGTTAATACAGGCTTCTCAACTATATGGGTGTCAAATCATGGAGCTCGTCAGCTTGAAACCTCGCCGCCCACGATTAACGTTTTACCTTCCATCCGCTCAGCTGTAGGCCCAAGTGTAGAGATCATCCTAGACGGAGGAATCCAGCGTGGAACGGACATTGCAAAGGCACTCGCGTTGGGCGCTGATGCAGTAGGAATCGGCAAGCCATATTTGTACGGACTCGCAGCTGGGGGGGGCGAAGGAGTCAAAAAGGCATTTGATATACTAAAAATCGAGTTGGATAGAGCTATGGGTCTACTTGGTGTTGCGACGATAGCTGAGCTGAAGGCCCACGGCTCTAGTTTGATCAAGCACCGTAATTTGCGTAAGTATTGATAATATCAGTGCTTTCGAGCACTAACTATTTCTTGTATTTTTTTGAAAGCAAATAATAAAAAATGGCTGACTTGATTTTCCATGATGCTCGCACTTTACTCGGTATCGGGACGCACCAGTTCTTGAGTACCAAACGAATGTTTAACCAAATCAAACACTGATTTGTAGAACTGTAGATGCCATGCGTCAAAAATATGTTCAGGATTCTCAAACATACGGAGTTCGGACATACGAACATGTTTCTGGAGCTCATGAAGGCCAGAAGGAACATTGACGAATTCTCGTCGAAGTCCAAAGACCTCCGGCTTTTGCACAGTTTTGTGTGCCAACACCATGCAGCCACACGAATTCCTATGAAAATTGGTGCTCTGAAAAGTTCCACGTTTAAAACAGATCAAATTATATGAAATGTCGACTTCGCACAGAAAGTGCAGCGATCCCGAGTCCGGTGAGATTTGCGAAATCAGCAGAGTTTTCTCGGTGTCCGTCTGAAATGGAATGCTCGTGGCATATTTTCGGTTCAGCATCGTTGCATCAAAACTGTAATATCCAGTATGGTGTTTCGATGCGGACAGGTACAGTGGTCGCGCAATTCCAAGAAAATCTCCATTTTTATTCGCCAAAACCACATCCGTGTGGAAATTCGTGCGAACACGAAGATAAAGCAGATCCAGGTGTAGTGTGTACATGTATATTGTACAGATACTGCTCAAAATATATATACTATTGTTTTTTGCAACAGACAAACGCACGTATCGTGCCAGACACTAAAAACTTGACATATAGATAAGTCTATACACACCAGCTTTTTGATATATAGACACGATATCGTGCGTAATATATCTGCATCCGAGACCTTGGCATGCGGTCGGACGTCTTATTTGAAGATGTATTGGCCATTTGCTGCGAAAACAGCGCATTCTTGCTGGACATAACACGCTTCCACCTGGACGGCGACTACAGCGACAACAGTGGAATTTGGAATGTAGGTGTAATACGAAAACTGCTTTGCGTGCGCAACTCTCGCATTAGTAGTAGTAGTGGAAATATTATCAAGTGCTTGTATATCTTGAATCCCATACAGCTCCTGCAGTCCATCTCTTTGCACCCTATTGCGGCAGGGTTGGACGTCTGTAATTTTATAGAAGAATCAGACAGATTTACAGCATCTCCAAGCTCAGAAGCCCAGCTCAAATTGTTCCTGGTATACCTTTACAAACTGACAGCCTTTTTCCCGTGTCATGCGACATACTGCAAGCTTCTGAAAAAAAGCGTACAAAAAATTCTGTCGCAAATGAAATTAGCACGATGCCTTGACATCTTAAACGTGATTGGTACTGAACACATCCTCCGTCTGGTGGGAATCTACAAGCGCGAGATTCCATTATACTATAGTTCACCATTTTCCCTGGTGCATAATGACAACGTTGGACTCCACCGAGTTTGCTACTCGCTCAAGTATAAGGAATCACTCTTGAAGATCTCGTCAGTGAATTCAGATTTACTGTACTTTCTGAATTACATGTGCGCCAACGCCAATCCCAGGATTACCAGGAAAGTGTTTCAGGCGTTCCATGTGTACATCATGCAGAAGAAAATTTCATGCACTCAGTTATATCCTGTATGTCAGACGTATCTCGGTCTATCCAACTGTTTGTGCATACGCTTTTCTGGAACTCACGCTGCACGGATGAAAATGAGCTATGTCATTATAAATGCTTTCGTAGACTTCCGAGACAAGTTTGGGCATTTTCGTGTGCAGCACTTTATGAAGTGCGAGGTCCTTTTTGATTCTCTTATGATGTTTCTACTGTCGAATTCTGTGTATACGCAAGACAGTAAAATTTCGCATGTACAGCGTCTGTTGATCCATTTGAATCAGGAAAGAAATGCCACACCAAGCAATCGTATGATTCGATCCAAATGTGCATACATATTGCAAGCTTGCGTGATACTTGATGCCAAATCAGACCTACAATACCTTCGTCGGACCATGAGTATCATTTCCAAATTGCCAAGAGTAACTGCACAGCAAGACTGTGATTTCCATCACGTGATATATCTTGCAGTGTACGAACACAGTATCATGTCTATTGAAAATAGTTCTGTAGGCCACAAAACTCAAAATACAATTCCTTTACTCTTTTTCATCACACAGCACGTCAGGAAGCAAAAGTGCTATACGAACAACAAAGTCAGAGATATCATGCAGAAAACAACAGCATTTCTTAGCTGTTCCCTATATCTTTGGAGCCGAGACGCTGGAAAACAGGCCCTCGCTGTAGAGCGACACACGTTGCTATGTTTTATGATCATGTCTGTCGAAAATATATGTGCGAATCTACAGGATAACGGGGCATGGACACCCCTCAAGTTCATTAACATTTTCCACTATATCCTGATATACATGACCGACGATACATGCTCGCACCTGTGGAAACAGAATGAGTTGCGCATTACTACAAAATTTATACTCTTGTACATGCGGTTGTACAGTAACGTCCGACACCCGTTTTCTGCGTCAGATTTGATAATGATCCAGAATTTCATTGCGACCCAGAAAAGTAATATCACAGTTTCCAAAAAAATCCTTGTGCAATATTTACAGATACTGCATGCCACAAGTCGCGAGTCCCTCTTCACTTCCAAAACGACCCACTTCGTGTCGCAGTTTGCCGCCAACAACTGTTACGAATCTGTAATTTCAGACCTTGTAATTTTGATTATTTCAAACCAACTACAGTTCATGTCAGTGCACAAAGGGACCATCAGTATCGATATTGCTATGGCGGACTATTTGAAAACAATACAGTCACTTCTGCTATGGACTCCACTTGTTCCAAGTCAGCATCCTCTTACCCAACTCGTATCGCATCTGCACATATGTATGCAGATATGCAAATCTTATTTTCGAATGCAGTTTGTAAAAGATTATTCCAGTGCCAACAACGCACTGATAATTGACGATTTCGTCACGCGCTTCATGGGAATGGCATCCGCAAATTTTAGTTTTATCAACCCAGAAATCATGGTGAATGTTCTGTCACTTATGTCGCTGTGGATAATCGAACCTGGCCGTAAGCAGAGTGTAGCTTGGTTCTATTTGGTTTTTTCCATATTGTGTCAAAATATTCACTCCAATATCATAAACCGGTTCCCTGAATTGGTTGACTCGTACATACAGATTATTGGACTGATTGCCCCAGTATTTCGGATCGCACATCGCAACACCAACATACAAGTTGTCTCGGACTACGTGGCATCTCTCCTGACAACACGCATCGAAAACAGTTCTCCAAAGATGCCAATCGCATTCGAGAAACACGTGTACCATGAAATGATGCAAAACGGCTACTTGATACACCCTTAATGCTACGGCAATGGCATCAGCTCTGCCTGCATCTCTGACCTGCACACGGTCCTATTTTCATTTTATCTAATTCGGGCTGATCCGAACTGGTAAAAATCCATATCGGGCGGAAAAAAATTCAGTTTGTCTTAAACAGTGTAAATAGGTCGACAGATAACTGGTCGCACGATTAGGTGTACACTACACACAGTACCACATGCAATCCGAAAACGCCAGTGCACACAGTGATAACGATGCATGTAGTCAATGCGAGAGCGAACGTGAAGATACAAGCGAGAGTGACCGCGAGGATGAAGACGAAGCCTGGAGCGAGGATGCGGTTCATGACGAATTCTGCGAGGCGAATGTGCTGAATGCTATTGAATACAATTCTACCATGCAGCATTTTGTTCTCACTGGCCTTACGAACGATCTAGGACAGGTTACCAATACAATCCGTTTTCTTGTGCAAAAAAGGTTCCAGAACAGGACACTGCACCGCTTTGCCACGGTTTACCGCACTGCAATGTGTGTTCTTATCAAACTACAATATTCACACCGCATTTCCAAGGGCATGGGCCACAAGCAAGCTGTTGCAGCGCGTCTGGAATCTTTATCACAATTAAACCTCCGTGCCTTTTTAATTCACACGTCTTCAGATCATCTTTCTCGTAACACGAAGGCCTTCGAGAGATTGGTTGGCCAGCTTGACTGGCATCTCCAGACCAGTCTGGAATTATGTGGCATTCGCCGTCGTCAAGATTTTATACAAGAACAGGCCAAAATTACACCAGAATATCTCGACCAGAATCTTCTCATGCCGAGGCCAATGAAAGTCTGTTCTAAGGGACGTGAAACTTTCAAGACTGTTTTTACCATCATTAGTATCTTCGCTTCTGTTCGTATTTACCGAGACAACGTGACACCCGATGTGGCCTTTGACCAAGTAATTCAATGTAAAGGCTATGATGCAAGAATTTTTTTTGGCTAGCAGACCAACTTCCATTAAAAAATTGCCATTTTTAAGGGATAGTGGTCGTCGTATGACAAAATTGAACCAATGTTGTTTTCATTAAAATATGACAATCCGTCCAAAGTATGTTCCTCTGCATCTCCTCTTCGTCTTCACTCTCCTAAAATTCCTGTGAAATGGCAGAAGTAAAGGCGATTTCAGTACACGCTCGACTCGTATGCTCTATGCTGGGCTACCTTGTTGGGATTTGGATACTGTCCACATTTCAGAAGTAGCGCTGATATGAGGCTGAGAACTCTGGAAAATTGAGTTTTGTGTCAAAAATTACACACACATGATATTCCTGACTTATGTTTCTGCTGACGATGTTTGGTATATATAAGTGCAGTATATAGTTGATGTAAAATGTCAGTAGTATATCGCAGGTGCCTTGATCTAACCAATGAAAAAAAAACCAAAATTGTGTTGGACTTAATCCAGAAGGGAATCAGTCCATTCATAAAAATAATCGATGAGCACAAGCCTCGTTGTAAGACAAAAATTCTCGACCTCAGAAATCTGTGCTTAATACTCCGGAATTCACAGCAAGTTGCTGGTATGCATAATATCGATATAATTTGTAGAAAAAGTGATTTGTTGGTCTTAGCGGAGAATCACGTTGATGTCGTCGTCTCGAAATTAATGGATGCTATTAATGCGAATATAAGGACTTGTCAGCAGAATATAATGGAATTGACTGATCAGCACGACGAGATTCTAGAAACGGTGAATAGCGCACGAAACTGCGTATTAAAAATGCGCCAACAACGCAATCTCTATTCCTTTGTGGATTCAACATCGAACCATAAAAAAAATTTGGAACATGATTTCTTAATTGGGATGTCAATGCTTTCCGAACTGAAACCACTCTTTCTCTGATAAATCATGTCTTGGTTATGAAACTGTCTTTATTAAAAACCTTATCTGAATTTTCCCCATTTTCGTCGCCTCTTGTTTTTGCAATCCGCTATCTTTCTGTCTCCATTTTCACGTGAATTTTTTCATGTTTTATCTATAACTATACCTAATTATCTTCTAGAGAAAAGATCTAAAACTTGGGCTGCTTGCCGGAGTTGATCTGCGTGTTCTTCTTGGTGATGTCATCGTCGTCGTCCTCGGCATACTTGCGCTTCGCATTAGTACAGCTTGGAGTGGCCACCGAAGAAAGGAGAGCACGTTCGCTGTACTCGGTGTACAGGGCCATCTTGGAGCAGAAAAGGGCCAGATTCTTCCACTGACGTGTCTTGAGCGACTTGAGATTCACACTACCGAGATTTTCCATGAAGCCAAGATCAAGGAGCTCGTCCTGAATTCCAAGAAGATTTTGCTGATGGCCAGGCAAGATAGGGACCTTGTTGTCAATCAACTCCATGGTGGTGTAGACGCGAGTCCTAGTAGGCGAGTGAGGCGGAGTAGTCGACGTAATAGGCGAGTAAGGAGGAGTAGTCGACACAAAGGCAGTGGCGCTAGTCGATGCACTATCCGGGGTAGTAGGAAGGTCAATGGGCTTTGACGGCTTGCGGGGATTCATGCTTGGGATGACCAAGGATGTGAAGTGGAAAGAGCCCGGCGCCGAAGGAAAGCACGTGTTGATGGTCAGAGCGTTGCTGCGTGGCATCACGTCCGTGGAATTTGAGATGAAAACTGAAAAGCGAATCTCGCCCTTTTATAGACATTTGCGGGCAAAGACTCCCGAAATAGCAACAATTTCGCCAAAAAAAATTGACAGAAATGGATTTCACCAAAATAGAATTCACCCAAAATAGATTTTCCAGAAGTGGGTTTTTTCCTCCCGAAATAAAAAATTCTAAATTGGGTATTATTGCCCGCCCGCAGCCCAAAAACACTATATAATCCCAGCTGTTTTGATTTTCGAATATATTTTCAACACCTCCTCTCAGAACGACCACCAATCGAGATGCCAGTCTTCATGTCTTCGTCCGTGGCTATCCCGTTGGGTGAGCAGGGTGTCAACTGCAACAACGCACGTGGTGTAGTGAAAATGGCAGGCGCCGCTGACCCGCTCAACGCGGATGGTAGCGTCTCTTGGCTGAAAGAAACTACGGTAGCTGGGGTCATGGTTGGGCTTCACCGCTACCCGGGAGCATCCGTGATGATTCCAGTCGAGCGTACTGAGCACGCGCCTTATTGCTTTGTGAATGTTCATACGTATGCGAGATTCGAGTGCGAGGACGGTCGCAGCCGCTACCAAGACGTGCAAAAGTCTCTGCAGTATGGCGATATCAAAGGGAACCTGGCTTCGTCCGTGAGTATGATGCTCACAAAGGAGGACGAAACGTGCGCCGAGATAGTGATCACCTTGACGTCGAACCACGAGTTCGACTGCCCTTTCACAGTGGTTGCAAAGACGCCGGGCCAGAAGGATTATTGCAGGCAGACTGTACTCGGGGCCCCAAGGCTCGTGGATTGCGACATGGAAAGAATGAGCACCGAGAAAGTTTGGGACTGGCGTTTGTTCCTGACTTCTGGCAAATTCAACACCTTGAACGACGAGGGCTACACTATCGACCGTCAGACCGTTTGGGAGGTCTGGACAGTGATGGAAGGTATCAACACTCGCGTTTTTGAGATCAAATTTCTGCCGTCTGATACTAGCCCTATCGAGCACTGGGTGTATGTGTGAGACTAGAGTGTTTGTTTCTGCTCATGGGTGATTCGGGTAAAAGATGCCCGGGAACGTCTTTGCAACTTTCTTCGTACCTTTTCGGTAGTTTTAATAGTTTAATGAATGAAACCTGAGATGCCTGATTTTTTTTTCTGCAGCCCGTCACGCGCAAGTATTTTTGAGATTTCATTCCTACTCGAATGCAAAAGTGTGTGGGGTCGACAGTTATTTTTCTGAATATTTCGAGTAGGGTTGAGGTGCATGCAGTGCAGCGTATTTTGTATCGGGAATGTGTCGTGGTTTAAAGTCTTTGTATTCACAAGTTTTGATGGGCTCGTTATAGTCAGACATGGCGGGAGAAAGTCCCTTGTACTCCAAGGATCCTTGCTCGATTTGAAGAGGATAATATTCTTTCGACTGCCACGCCGTCTTTATGATGTCCCTGATTTCGGTGTATTGTTTCAAGTTGTATTTTTGCCCGTCCAGACTGGTCTTTTCCACTACCGTCGAGACCGGGGTTTCCAGATAATTACAGTGCAGCTCGCGGTCAAGCATGAAATAGACCCCCCGCTCGCTGTTTTGGACAAAAATAAATGAATCCAACGGGATAGGTCCAGTTGAAAAGCTCAGCCACTTTCGCTTGCTAAAGTGAACAGGTAGTCCGTGTTGGGAAAGCTCCAAAATGTTTTCTGCGAGCAAAGGGCAAAATATTTCGGTTCCTTCCGGTGCAAAAAGAATTTCATCTGGATATTTATCAGGCACTCGTGTCCAAAAACGTCCGGTTGGAGACCCAGAAAAGTCCGAATCCATTTTCCTAGCTACATTCAACAAGCGGTCGAAAAAACGAATAATCCGGGGATCGTGCGGTGAACACTCAATTTCTTGAGATAACCCGTGGCGCTTCAGCAATCTTTTTCTTTGTATCAGCGTCCCGTAATCTTGCTCTCCGTCCCACGGCAATTTGCCTAGGTACATTTGCAATAGGGTCCATACCATACTCTCGATATCATCACGCACGCCCAATGGTTCGCATTGGTGTGTACTTTCGGCCATGAATGGCATCGTGCCTGCATCAGCCTGAAATGCATCAATTCTTTTATTGGATTCGTCGTACATCTTGACACAGATCCCAAAATCGATCAGTGTAATTTTGAGCCTGTCTTCTGAATTTTGGTTACCCAGCACAATATTCTTGGGTTTTATGTCGTGATGCAGGAACCCCTCGTGATGCAACTCCTCCAGTATAGAATTCAGACCGTAGGCAATTAATAATATATTGCGAAAACTGTGGTGTTCACCATTATTCACACAATACAGATCCGATCCCAAACACCTTGTGATAAATGCATAATATTTTATCCCATTTAATTCACTTTCACACGTGCCATACCACAGTTTTTCTGATATGCATAAATCTTTCCTCTGTAAATCATTTAGCTCACCAAGAATGGCTCTTTCTGTCGTAATTTGGAAAGAGCCATTCGCACCAGACTGAAACTTAATTACGACCTCTTCGTTGCCTTCAAATCTAGCATAGTACACAGATGTGTTGTCATCGTGCGCGATGCAGGATCCAATCTCAACTACGGTATGTCGGAACCCATCGCTTATTTCCAATTTTTCATCCACACTGAACGGATGGACTGTCATTTTGACTTGGCTCCAAACTCTCCTTATATAGTAGTTGTCCGAGTGTGGTTCATGCGGGAAACATCCTGGAAAAATTTGTGCCACAGCGAGAAAATATACGGGAAACGGGGGAAAAGTCAAAGTACAATTTTTAGATTTTATTTTTCCAAAATTTTTCTAGCTACGCATCATGGCACTGGCAGTGTTCTAATTAGGGTAGACAGCGCGTGTCTGACTGCGGGTTCGCACCATAGGCTCTGGAGCAACTTCATTGCACTTGCGCTTCGGGTTCTTGCGAAAGAGCCTGTCCTGAGACTCGTTTTTTGAAGTCTTGGTCGAGTATTCGTTCATGGATCCAAAGACTACAGCTTTTTTGGCTGCCTCAGGAAGGGACGGAGTAGCCAAAGCAATCACTGGAATGTTTTCAAAGTCCAAGATACATCCGCCAGTTAGCGGAGTGACTGACGCAACTGCCATCCCGGATGGCGAAAGGAGTGGCGAGATAGGCACTTGGCACGGTACTTCCCAATGAGCAAGCGGTGAGATAGGAATGGCAGGAAGCGGCGAGATAGGAGTGACAGGAAGTGCCATACACGGTCCAAGCGGTGAGATGGGGGTGGTGCAGCAACGGCCGCCCCAGGAGCCAGCAATAGCCATGGCAGGAAGTGCCGTAGGTGAGCCGAGAGGAGAAATAGGCACGGCGCGACGAATCAGGCAAGAAGGCATATGGATATAGATCGAGTCCATCACGATGTTGTTGGGCACTTGTTTGTTGGAAGAAGGGGCGCAGATGCTCGTGGTCGAATTAAAGTCTTCGTAGAGGTTGCGTGGCAGCTTGAACGTGTTCATGTTGATGGAATTTTTATTCCAGACTGTTTTATTTTATAGACAAATCTCTGAGAATTACCCGAATTAGAATCAAAATTTTCCCGAATTAGAATCAAAAATTACCCGAATTAGAATCAAAAATTACCCGAATTAGAATCAAAAATTTCCCGAATTAGAATCAGCTTTTTCCCAAAATACAGCAACGCCAGGAAAATCAATTTTGGTATTTTCAGCTGAATTCGAACCGGGGGCGCCATAAAGGTCGTTTTTGCGTGCACACCACACAAACAGCATGACAGCCATCCTTGACTCGGTCTACAAACGCGCTCCGTGGATTGGAGACCACTGTTTGTGGCCCCGACACACTTTGGTGAATGCATGCGACTGGACTCCACTGCAGAACCGCGAGTACAAAGAGGCCTTCGACATGCAGGAGTGCGTGATCAAGAAGAGCACTGGACTCGAGTTTCGTGCCCAGCACGACGCGCGCCTGTACTCCAGTAGTTCGAAGGCCCCCGACGACGCGGAGGATGTGCTTGACAAGTACCTTCCAATTGCCAAACTCGAGGCCAGCCTCCGCTTCCAGGAGGGTCTGATTCAGGCATACAAGATGTGCCGCGAGCACCCTGAACGTATGATGGAAATCGCCGAGAAGGAGGTGTATGCCCTCAAAATTCTACACAAACAGCACATAGAAGCTTTCTGGAACGAGTATCCGCAGCATCTCATTCGCCACGGCAAGCATGTTTTTGTCAAGGGCATACCACAAAACAACGAGGTGAACCAGGAAAAGCTGCCATGCTAGAGCCCCAACAAAATGGCATTTCCGGAGCGCATCATCCACACGGAGAAGACTGAATATTGGCTCATTGTCGCGCGCGACAAAACAACAGTGTAGATGGTGAGGCCGGACCCTACAAACGCTTGTGTCCAAGGCCCAAATAAGCAACCACCATCACAAAATAGACCCCATAAACATTCCCATTTTCGGGTCCGATAATACCAAATACGACTTTTTTTGTTGCACCCTCAAACTCCAGGTGCTCGTTGACATCATCTTGTTTTGTTGCATTGTTGTGCGAAAGACACCCACATCCGTATAATGTATTAGAAGGGTTCTGATTGTAAGCACATACCTCTGAAGACACAACATTGAAACTCATTTTCCTCCCCATTTCAGACTTCAATGTATAGTATACACTTGTTTGAAATCATTCTGAAATTACATCAGAGCGAAAGTCATTATACACATGGATTATATATAGAAAATACAGTTTTTGCACACATCGGTACTCTCATGATTCTAGCGACAACTTGTAGAAATATAATAGACAATTACACAAACCACGCTGATGTTGATGCAATATGATTTAAAATCATCATAACAAAATGTAGTTTGTGTATTTGTCAAAATACACTTTTGGATTGATCATCTTGCCCTGGTGCCTGAACTAGGAGATTATAGTTCAATCCCAACCACTACTCTGAACGGAGAAACTGGTCTAGACATATTTGCATCACAAAGATTGCATTGTTTACTGTTAAGAATTAAATAAAACCCAAATTCAAACGAGCTCTTTTGTGTCTTTTCTGCAAAGTGTCTGAATTGCCTTGCATTTTTCTGCACTATTCATGATCGAAAAATGAATAAAATCTGAACATTTTATTGAAAACGAAGTTCGGAAGATTACAATTTTTCATTAAGAAATTAATTTGACTACGTTTGTACTATATATGAGTTCACAGAATGAGTCAAAAATATAAAATGGAAAAGCACATCTATACTGCAGCATTTGTTTCCATTATTTTCTTGCTAACAGCGGATGCACTTCCAGCACAAGAACTGGAATGTGATGCTATTTCTTGTGACAGCAGCAACTGTAAGTATTTTTCTGCAAACATTTCAGATTTTCGTGAATTGTACTTGGATAAAATCTATCACCTGCACGGTTTATGACTATTTTTGGGGGTGTGCAGGTGTGATTCCGTCATATACACTGATGTCACCAGATCCAGGTGTTGAACAATATTATCTTGATAGATTTACGTCCGAATGTGACATGGTAGGGGTAGGTATGCAATGTGATCAAACGTATGAGCCACAGTACTCAGACGATTATACATTTCAAGTTGATTTTCTATCGCTACAAACAATATGCGGGTTGGAGGCTGTAAGTAAAAATACATTTCAAAATAACTGGGACTATGTTGTTGAATTCGAAGTGCTGGTGTCTGATGATAATGTGCAATATTCGTCTATTGCATTTTTCAAGCCGGATAGATCATTTGTAGCAGCACATTCCTTATTGGCGTTTGCCAACAGTGTTACTACCAGATATATGAGGTTCAGACTTGTCACTGGTCCTCCAGATATGGGAAGTAGTGGGAGCGATTGGGGATATTTGGAGTTTAAATATATGCAAAATTGTGTCTCATGTCCAACTGGACAATTTGGTTGCAGTAAAACAGATACAGGGACAGCGTCGTGTATCGCAGGCGAGAATCCGAATCCACCACCACCACCACCACCACCACCACCACCACCATCAGCGGGTGCACTTCCGGCCAAAGAAATGACGTGTCATGCCATTCCGTGTGGCACTGACGCCTGTAAGTTTACACATGTGTGTTATTTCGTTGCAATGCATAAGAGCTATTTTCGCAAACATTGTTGCAAAATATGCACTGACTCACTTGTTTGCATCATGTCCAGGTGTAATTCAATCACATGCAGCCCTGCGAATATTACCTTCGTGGAGTTTTATGACATACAGGTGTCAAATTGATTCCAATTCCGATGTGCACTTGTATTGCAGTGAAGGACATAGGAATGGAATCAATGGAGGTGGCGATCAAGTTCCAAATGAATTTCTTGTGGTCAACTTTGGTACAGATACAACAATATGTGGGTTAGAGTATAATTCTGATTCCGTAAATGGAGTAAAAAGATATGTGAATGAATTCGAAGTTTTAATTTCACAAGACAATATCTCTTACACGTCTATTGGAAACTTTTTCCCCGACAACATGTTTTCGACTTCAAATAATATTTTACAATTTGCTAACAACGTCACTACAAAATTCGTAAAGTTTGTTGTTATAGATATCGGTACTACTTCGCCTACTATCGACTTAAGAATTAAATTTTTGTATGACTGCGGGACGTGTCACATGGATCAGTGGGGGTGCAGCAATACAGATTTAGGCACAGCGTCGTGTATCGCAGGCGAGAATCCACCACCACCACCACCACCACCACCACCACCACCACCACCATCAGCGGTTGCACTTCCGGCCAAAGAAATGACGTGTGATGCCATTCCGTGTGGCACTGAGACCTGTAAGTTTACACATGTGTGTTATTTCGTTGCAATGCATAAGAGCTATTTTCGCAAACATTGTTGCAAAATATGCACCGACTCACTTGTTTGCATCATGTCCAGGTGTAATTCCATCACATCAAGCCCTGCGAATATTACCTTCGTGGAGTTTTATGACATACAGGTGTAGTACGGGGGATTACCCTACCTCGGTGAACTTATATTGCGATTCAAGACTGGTGAATGGATTCAATGGAGGTGGCGATCAAATTCCAAAGGAATTTATTGTGGTCAACTTTGGTACAGATACAACAATATGTGGGTTCGTGTTTAATTCTCGTTTCAAAAATGGACAAGCATCATATGTGAATGAATTCGAAGTTTTAATTTCACAAGACAATATCTTGTACACGTCTATTGGAAACTTTTTCCCCGACAACATATTTTCGAATTCAAATAGTATTTTACAATTTGCTAACAGCGTCACTACAAAATTCATAAAGTTTGTTGTTATAGATATCGGTACTACTTCGTGGACTGTCGAATTAACAATTGATTTTTTGCAAAACTGCGGGACGTGTCCCGCGGGACAGTTTGGGTGCAGCAATACAGACACAGGCACAGCGTCGTGTATCGTAGGCGAGAATCCGAATCCACCACCACCACCACCACCACCACCACCACCATCAGCGGGTGCACTTCCGGCCAAAGAAATGACGTGTGATGCCATTCCGTGTGGCACTGACACCTGTAAGAATATATATTTTCGTGATTTTTTGAATCTAAAAATGTATTGGATGGTTGTATGGTGTTCACCAGGTGACTTTTTTTGCAACATGTACAGGTGTGATTCCATCCTATGAAGTAATGACCTTGGACCCTAGCTTTACATATACACCGTCATCAACGGCCTGTAATTTTTATGAGCTGACTCCTACCAAAATTGAATATACATGTCACCCATCTGCGGCTCTTCCTGGACTCTCTTTTACGGTCGATTTCGGCAGTCCACGAAGCATATGTGGTGTTTTACATGGTGCTTTAAAGGATACAATATTTTTTGCGGAGTTTGAAATGTTCATTTCAGATGACAACTTGGTGTGGACATCCATTGGAAATTTTATTCCAGACATAACGAACCCTGAAAATGTGTATTTTGAAACAAGTGAACTAAATTCAATATTTAAATTTGCCAATAGTATATCAACCAGATATATCAGATGGACTGGAGTATCAGTACATCAAGGATATTTATCTGAGATATTACAGTTCATGGTAAACTGCGGGACGTGTGCTGGGCAAGTTGGGTGTAGCAACACAACCACCGGCACAGCGTCGTGTATCGCAGGCGTAAACCCATATGTGCCACCACCAGCGGACGCACTTCCGGCCAAAGAAATGACGTGTGATGCCATTCCGTGTGGCACTGACACCTGTAAGAATATATATTTTCGTGATTTTTTGAATCTAGAAATGTATTGGATGGTTGTATGGTGTTCACCAGGTGACTTTTTTTGCAACATGTACAGGTGTGATTCCATCCTATGAAGTAATGACCTTGGACCCTAGC
>Ga0335398_10002935_pt1 | contig 25829 bp, 7 predicted proteins | sample BON03_FD_205742 | JGI IMG/M metagenome (GOLD analysis project Ga0335398, IMG submission 205742) | Freshwater microbial communities from Lake Bonney liftoff mats and glacier meltwater in Antarctica - BON-03 (spades assembly) (version 2) | ecosystem: Environmental > Aquatic > Freshwater > Ice >... | reverse complement strand
AAATTCAACCCCCAACCCCCCCCCCCCCCCCCCCCCCTGCCCCCCCCCCCCCCCCCTTTGAATATCCCCCCTAAGCCCTGACCCTGATGCCTTTCGGGTGGGCAGGGTGGGTCACGAAAGACAGCAGCAGCTGCCTCTGAGCCTTGCGGACCGCACGGAGTAGACGACCTGCTGAGTCTTCTTCGTTCTATCAAAAATAAGGCTCGAAAGATTAGCCATTCGCACAGAAACGGGCTGATCACAATCACAGTGACAGTGTCAGTGTTCCAATTCGGTCTAAATTACTCGAATAAACCAAAATGACAACTAAGTTCTGGGCGGAAATACCGCCTGAACCTGAACCACTAGTGTGCCCCAACGTGGAACAAGTTCCAGTCGGGCACCTGCCAGAGCCCCTCCCCCTCCCCTCTAGGGGAGGGACCCCTGTGTATCTATCGGCTGCTCCAAGCCCGCCTACCTAGCTAGGGCCTAGCCACCACAGTAGAGAGAGAGCCCAAGGCTCAGGTAGACTGGCCACGAGACGGTCGAGCACCTGTACAGCTCTCCGAAGAAAACGGGCCACCACGCACCACGCCACCACCCGACAAAAGAAAAGAGAGCCTGAGAAAGAAGGAGAAAGGAAGCAAAGAAAATGAATAAACAAAAAACAATAGCGATAATAATAATAGACGCCGATAGGTCTTGGATCCCATCCGTCCAGCTCGTCTATAACGTCTAACAACGGCCGCACAACTGCCTGCTGTGGCCGGCCGCGCTAATATCTGACTGCGCCCGACCGACTGCCGACTGCCGAGGCCGCACTACGAGTATTGACTGCCAGTCTGGCAGACTTGACTGCTATTGCTATGGCCGCACTACTGTCGCGCCGCTGCGCTATATCGCCTCGCTGCTGCCCTGCCCCTGCCCTCAGTCTCCACCACGCCTTTAACGACGAGGCCCCTAACAACTAATCCTCGAGAAGAACAACAAATAGTCCTGGCTGGGTGGTGCCAGCCACCAGTAGCCAGACAACATACGAGTACACACCATTGGCATTGGGGTAATAATAATAATGATAATAATGAAAATGAATGACAATATATATCTCTGGCTGCTGCTGCTGACTGCTGACTGCTGTGTGCTGTGTGTCAGAATGTATAAGAGAAATAAATGCGAATGTATAATGTATACGTCGTACGCGGGCACGGCCGCGAGATTAAGAAATGGCGCGTTGGCGTTGGTTGTCGTTGTCGTCACACGGATAACTTATACACTTATTATTATAGCTATTGAATTTATATTGATATTGAATATGAATATAAAATATATGAGAAAATATACAATACATAAAATAAAATATATTATGATTATTATATAATATATATATTGCTCGCGGAGCGGCCACGAAACGCTAATAAATAAATGCAAAGCAATAGTACTATTGGCAATTATAGCAATAGCGCGTCGTGTGTCGTGGCACTGTGTGTGGCGTGTGCTGAACTAACTCTGTGGGGACACATACATATAATATCATATATATATATATATATTATTTCTTAGATTTATAATTTCTTAATCTTAATGCTAATGACCGACAATGACCATGACACGAGTACTCGAGTAGATGTACTTTTTACTCTTCATAGTCTAAGTATCGCTCTAGATTAGAGCTACAAGTTATCTATCTGCGCTACACACAGTATATACACACAGAAGACACAGTAGCAAATCTAGATACCGTAGTGGTAGAAATGAACGAATACCGCTGGTGCCTTTTCTTCCGCGGCGGAACAGGCGCAGGTCATTCACTCGGCAGCGTGCAGTGGCATGGCAACGCTTGTCGACGCCCCAGTACTGCGGCCGTCGGCCGAGGAGTGGGCCGATCCGTACGCGTACATTCGCTCCGTCCGGCGCCTCGTGGCCGAGTATGGCATCGCGCGCATCCTGCCGCCACACGAGTGGTCGCCGCCAGTTGTGGTCGACGCTTCACGGCTGCGGCTGCGGACCGAGCTACAGGTGACAGACCGGCGCTCGGCCTCGGCGCGCCGTCCTGCGCGAGAGACCCCTGTCGCAACGAGCGTGCGCGTGCCGTGCCAGCCGCCTAGAAGCGCGCCGTCCCAACTCACGCTTCCCGCACTCTCACCCTGGCCCCGCAGCGAACGACGGAGCTCGCGGAACGTGACGTGGCTCGCGCCGCCTTCATGGCATCCCTGCGCGAATTCCTTGCCTCGATGAATGCGCCGCTCGGTCGGACGCCCATCGTCGGAGGACGTGTGTTTGGCCGCCAGCCGCACGCCCCCCCCTTTCACGCTCGCGTCACTACTGTGCCCCGTCTGGGTTGTTGTTGCTTCATTGTCCATACCGACGCGTCCCTCCCACTGAGCCTCTTTCCCATCACTCGCAGGCGAGATGGACCTCTTCCGCCTTTACCGCGCGGTCGTGTCGCGCGGGGGCTACCATGCGGTGACTGGAGGAAAAAAGTGGCCAGAGGTGGTCTCGCTTCTCAAGCTGCGGCAGGTACATGGGCAAGAAAACTGCAAGACACGCCACCTCTGGGGTCTCCCACCACCTCCTACTCTCGCTCTCTCGTTCTCTCTCTGTTATACACCTCCTCCTCCGCCCGTGCCCTGCCCAGCAACGGAAGCGCAACCCAGCACTCGCAACACGACAGCAATACACCATCTCTCGCCCATCCTACCCCGACACCGTCTCGTTTTTTTACCCCCCCCCCCCGGGCCACAGGCGTCACACTGCGCGTCGTCTCTTCGTCAGCACTACTCGAAGCTCCTTTTGCAGTACGAGCTGGTGCAGCGGGTGCGCGCGGCTGTGCCGACTGCGGCCGAGCTCGCACTGGCGGAAGCAGGCGCCGACGGCAGTCTGCCCATCCCGCTCCCTACCGAGTCGGCTTCGGCGGAGGAGGCTTCGGCTGCGGAGAGCGCAGCCTCGGGCGCCTCGTGCTGCGGCGTCTCTTGCCTGACGCTGGCGCTGCAGCTGCAGGACATGGAGGAGCGCATCCCGTGGGAGATGGTGCGCGACGCCTCGTCGGGCTGCGACTGGTCGGTCGTGCGCCCCGTCTGGCTAGCCGCCGTAGAGGAGGGCCGGCACGAGCTCAAGTGCCTCACCATGGCGCTGGCGACGCTCGAGGCTGCGCTGGCGGAGAAGGCGCTCGCCAAGGGCTGGCGCGGCGCGGATCGCGCGGCGTGGCTGGAGGCGCTCTTGCTGGCGCCGAGCGCTATGGCCTTGCGCGAGCTGCTCAGCCAGCTCGAGCGGCACGTGCAGTGGAACGAGTACGAGGACTCGGGCGAGGAGGGCGAGGAGGAGGAGGAGGAGGAGGAGCCGCGGGGCAAGAAGGCGAACGGGAGGCCCGACTCTGCGGCGGCGGGCAAGCGCTCGCCGATATCTGGCGGCGGGAATATCGGTGGGGGGAGTACGGAGGGGGTGAAGCGGGCGCGGCGGGAGGAGGCCGAAACGTCTGCGGCGGAGGTGGAGGCGGAGGTCTCGCGCCTCACGCCCTCGCCGGACGCCTCTGCGTCCAAGGACCATAAGGACGCTTTCAAGGAGAAAGAGCCCGAGGACGCCAAAGACAAGGACTCGGCGTCCAAGGAGTCTGCGAAGAAGAAGGAGAAGCGGCGGCGCGAGTCGGCCGAGGAGGAGGAGCACGGCGTCTCTGGCCGGACGCGCCACTCGCGCATGCAGGACGAGATGATCCAGCGCGCGCTCGAGGGTGTCGGCTCCGGAGGCTCCTTCGGCGGCTCGGCCGAGGCCGCTGACGACGACGGCGACGGCGACGGCGCTGACGCGGCCGGGGAGGAGGGTGGCGGAGGAGACCTAACTTGCGTGGAGGAGTTCCTGGCGTACGCGTCGAGGCTCAAGCGCGCCGTCTACGGCCCGCCCTCGTCGCGCAACTCCGCCTCGGCGGCCCTGGCCCAGGGCGGCGCCTCGCAGCCTCTGCTGGCCGGGCGCGAGGCGAGCGTGCGCGGCGAGCGGGTGGAGGCCGACTTCTGGCGGGCGGTGGCCGGCGGCGGCGCGGAGCAGCGCCTCGAGGGAGCGGCCGACGTGGACGTGACCCTCACTTACACCGCCACGGCGCTGGGCTCCTCCAATACCACGTCCGGGTTCGCGAGGCCGGAGGAGGCGCTCCTGGCCGCGGGGGAGCCCTATGCCGCCTCCCCCTGGAGCCCACACAACCTGCCCACGCTGCCCGGTGCTCTCTTCTCCCATCTCTTGAACGGCGGGCCCCAGCCCAACGGTACGGGCAAGGCCTCTGGGCGGGCGGCGCGCGGCGCAGTCTCCGAGAGCGGGAGCGACTCGCCCAGCCTCGATGCGAGCGCCCCCTCCGGGCTGCGCGGCCTCGTCTCGCCGCGCATGCAGCTCGGGATGCTCTGGTCCGTCGACTCGCCCGCCGTGGCGCCGCGCTGGGGTGTCCAGCCCAGCCTGCTCTACGGCGCCTCCTACCTGCTTGCCGGGGCGCCAAAGACGTGGTACGCGCTACCGCCCGCTGACGCCGACGCCTTCGAGGCGCTGCTCAAGCGCGAGTACCGCGGCACTCCCTCCGGCGCCTTCGGAGCCGGCCCCACTGCCGCGGCGGGCATGGGGGACGGAGGCGCGCTGGCTGCGGCGGCGGCAGAGCTGGGGGCGTCCGCTCCGCCGGTGCTGGTGCCTCCTTCGCTCCTGGCGACGGCGCAGCTGCAGGTCTGCCGCGTGGAGCAGCAGCCCGGCGAGATCGTCATCACGAGCCCGCGCTGCTACCACTTTGGCCTGAGCCACGGCACCACCATCTCGGAGTCGACCGTCTTCGCAACCGACGACTGGCTCAGCTTCGGCTGGCTCGCCCACACCTCGGCCAAGCGAGCCGCCACTGCAACCGCCGCGGCCGACGGCTCGGGCGCGGCGCCCGTGGCCGCCGACGCCGCCTCCGACGGCTCCTCCTCGCCGGCGTTTGCGTTCGAGGAGCTGGTGCTGCGCGCGGCGTGCGCCGAGCCGTCGGTCCGCGCCTCGGCCAACCTGCTCGAGGCGCTGCGGCCCATGGCGGCCGCGCACGCCGCCGCGCTTGAGGCGCTGCGCCGCGCCGGGGCCACCGTGATCGAGGCGCCCCCGGCCGGCGCTGTTGCAGCTCCGAAGCTGCAAGGGGGCGACGCAGGCATGGCCGAGGAGGAGGCGGCGCTCTCTGCGCTCCTCGCGTGCGCCCCGCCGTGGCTCGGCCCGACGCAGCCCGGCGCCTCCTCCGCCAAGTGGCCCGTAGCCGAGGCCTCGTGCGCCGCCTGCTCGGTCTGCGCGCAGCCATGCTACCTCGCCATAGTCCGCTGCACCGCCTGCTCCTCCCCCCGCGTGGCGTGCGCGGAGCACGGGCTCAGCCTCGGCTGCGGCTGCGGCGCCGGCTGCCTCGCCGCCACGGTGGCCTTCCCGCCCAAACTGATCGCGCGCTTCGACGCGCTTCTCGAGAAGCGGGTCGCGCGGCGCACGCTCTGGCTCGCGGCGGCGGCGGCGGCGCTGGCCGGCCGGCCGACGCTCGAGGCCGCGGCGGCGCTGCTGGTGGAGGCGGAGGCGATGCAGCTGAAAGAGGAGGCGCCCGTGGGCAGCCTGGCCGCGCGAAAGACAGAGGGCGACCGCTGGGCGGCCCGGGCGGCCGCGATGCTCGAGGGCGGGAGGCGGTTCACGCTGGTGGCGCTTGCGGCGCACCTCGCGGCGGGCGAGGCGCTGCCGCTCAGCCTGCCGCAGCTGGCGGCGCTGCGGGCGGCGGCGGCCGAGGCGACGGAGTGGGAGGCGAGGGCCGAGGCGGCGCTCGCTCCGGCGCACGGGCGCTCGCCTGGCGCGGCGAGCAGTACCGGCGGGGGGCGCTGGGACCCCTCGCTCGCGAGAAGCGAGGCGGAGCTGCGCGCACTCCTCTCGGACCCGGCGGCGGCCGTGCTGCAGCTGCCCCTCGCCTACCAGCTCGAGGACGAGATCTGCCGGCTCGCGTGGGTGCGCTCGGCCTCGACGGTAGTGTCGTCCGAGCCCGAGCTGGGCGACCTCAAGGAGCTGCTGGCCGAGGGTGAGCGGCTGCGCGTCACCCACTTGCCCGACGCCCTCTCGCTCGCTAAGCGCTGCACTGCCGCGTCGCGCTGGGCCCAACGCGCCAACAACTCGCTACGACGCCGCTCCTACCTGGCGGCGTTTGAGAGCCTGGCCGCAGAGGGCTCTACCCTCCGCGTCGGCACGGAGCAGCTGCGCGAGGTGGAGGGCCGGATCGGCGCGGCCACGTCGTGGGCGGCGCGCGCGCGGGCGGCGCTGGGCCTCGACGCGGAGTGCGCGGAGGGCGCCGCCGGGAAGAGCGGCCGCGGGCTGGCGTCGGTGGAGGAGGTGCGGGCGCTGGCGGCGGAGGCCGCGGCGCTCGACGTGACAGTGGCAGAGGAAGCACAGGTGGCCGACTTGGTCAAGAGCGTCGACTGGTGGTCCAAGCGTGCGGCGGGCATGTTCCTCAAGCGGGGCTGCGAGGCGAGCCTGCTCGAGCTGCTGACGCACCGGAAGGAGAAGCCGCCGCTTGAGGCGACGGCCGACGGCGACGGAGGCGAGGGCTCCGGCTCGACGGCCTGCGCCTTTTGCACGGGGAACGACGCGGCCACCACCTCCAAGTTCATGATTGGCTGCGACGGCTGCGACCGCTGGTACCACGGGCCCTGTGTCGGCGTCGACAAGAAGGTGGCGGACGCGATGACCGAGTACACATGCCTCTTCTGCGCCGAGGCGCGCGGGGAGGCGTACGCCTACGGCCCGCCCTGCCCCGTGCCGAAGCGGACGCGCCGGCCGCGACTTCGGCAGGTGGCGGCGCTGCTAGACGAGGCCGCAAAGATCAAGATGAAGATGCCCGAGGTGGAGCCGATGCGCTCGCTGCTGCTGGAGTCCGAGTCGTGGCAGGCTGACGCGGCGGGGTTGCTCGAGGACGGCTCGGACGGCCTGACGGGAGGCGACTCCTCCGCTACCAACGGAGGCGCCTCCGGCGCCGGCGGGATGGAGCGTGCGAACCAGACCAGCGGGCCGCCCAAGCTGCGGCACGACCAGGTGGAGTCTTTCCTGGTGAGCGGCGAGGCGTGCGAAGTGGAGCCCGAGGCGCTGACGAGCCTGCGCAAGCTGGGCGCGCAGTTCGGCGCGTGGCAGGCGCGCGCGCTGGCGGTGCTCGGCGGAGAGTACAAGACGGACGAGCCGCTGGGCTCGCTCGAGGAGAAGGTTGAGCGGCAGCTGATTGGCGAGGAGGCGGAGGACGACGAGGAGGAGGAGGAGCCGCAGTCGCCTGCCGACGTGGAGGTGGGCGAGGCGGGCGCGCGGCCGCCTCCGCAAGAGGACAAGGCGACCAAGGCTCCCGGCCGGCGGCGGGTGGGCGGCGGCAAGCTCGATAAGCTCGACCGCGCGGCGCTGCGCGGCGTGGCTCCGAACTCGCTCGGCGGGCTGCACCTGCTGCTCTTGGAAGCCGACGAGCTGCGCATCACGTCGCCCGAGGTGTCGCGGCTCGAGGAGATGGCGGCGGCGGCGCGGCGTTGGCGCAAGGCTGCGCGCGAGGCGTTGGCGGAGGAGGCGCCGAGCGAGAGCGCGGTGGGCGCGCTGCTCTCGCAGCTCGACACGCTGCCGCTGCGGCTGCGCGAGCGCGCGGAACTCCAGCAGAAGCTCGCCGCGCAGCGCTGGCTGCTGGTGCGGCGGGTGGAGCTCGCCGAGGCGCTGGCGGGCGGCCGGCCGTCGCTGGACCTGCTCGCAGAGCTGGTGGCCGAGGCGCGGGCGCTGGGGCTCGAAGGGATAGACGAGGTGCGCGACGCCGAAGAGCGCGTGGCCAAGGCGGGCGTGTGGGCCGAGAAGGCCGCCGAGGCACTGCGCAACCGCGCGAGCATGGGCGCACTGCGGGCGCTGCTTGAGGAGGCTTCGGCCCTGGGCGCCGCGCCGGCCAACGAGGGGGACCTGCGGAGGAGAGTCGACAACTCGGCCTCGTGGTCGGCGCGCGCGGCGGCGGCGGTGGACGAGGTGACGACGGAGGAGGACCTGGCCGACTTGCTGGCGCAGGCGGAGGAGGCGCCGGTGCCGAGCGCGGACAAGGACCCGCTCGTCGACAAGGCGGCCGTGGCGCAGTGGTGGCGAGAGCGCGCGGCGGCCGCCTTCGTCAAGGAGGGCTGCCGGTTCGGGCTGGCGGAGTGCCTGCGCGGCGACGGCCACTTCGAGCTCGCGACGGCCGACGGTGGCTGGGCGGCGCACCTGGCCTGCTCTTTCTGCACGGGCCAGTCGCGCTTTGAGACGGCGCAGTTTATGATTGGGTGCGATGGTTGCGACCGCTGGTACCACGGGCCCTGCGTCGGCGTCTCAAAGGCGCAGGGCGACGCGATGAGCGAGTTTACGTGCCCCACGTGCGCCGGCGCCAAGGCGGTCGCCTACAAGTTCGGGCCGCCGACGCCCGTGCCGCGCAAGACCAAGCGGCCGCGGCGCGCGCACGTGGCGGCGCTGCTGGCGGAGGCCGTGGCAGTCGGCGTCACGATGGCCGAGGAGGCGATGCTGCGAGACCTGCTGCGCGAGGCGGACGCGTGGGACGTCGAGGCAGCGGCGCTCCTTGACGCGAGCCACGGTGCTCCCGCCCCCCCGGCGGAGGCGGAGGGCAGCAACGGCGGCGAGCACGCGGCTTGCGCGGACCTGGAGGCCGTGCGAGCGCTGGTGCAGAAGGCGGAGCGGCTCGAGGTTGCTCCGGAGCGGCTGACCGAGGTGCGTGCGGCGCGCGAGCGGCTCGAGAACTGGCAGCGAAACTGGGAGCTGCTGCACCAGACGGCGGCCAAGGCGACGGGCCGCGGCGGCGTCACGGCCGGCTCGATGGCGCCGTGCACCAGCTTCGACGCGCACGGCTTCTTGTCGGCGGGCGCCTTCCCGGGTGACGCCGCTGCCATCGGCGCCTCGCTCGACGCCGAGGCGAGCGCGCTGGGCCTCGCCCACGCCGAGCTGCTCGCCTCGCTTCGCACGTGCGGCGAGTGGCGTGCGCATGCGCAGCAGGCGCTGCGGAGCGGAGCCGACACGCCGAGCCTCGCGTCGCTCTGCGGGGTGACGCACCTCGTCTGCTCGCCAGAGGCGGAGCTGCTGCGCACCGCGCTCGTGCGGAGCCAGGCGCTGGTGCAGCTGCTCGACCCGGCCGACGTGGCCGCCGTCGCTGCCAACGCCGCCGCGAGCGCCGCCGACGCGGAGTCGGCCATCAGCGCTGCCACCGTGGCCGCCGCAGCCGCAGCCGCGTCCGCCGCCGCCGCCGCAGCTGTAGCAGCTGCATCCGCTCCCGCGCCGCCGCCCCCGCAGCAGCACTTTGCTCGGCCACCGCTCTCGACACAAGGCAGCTTCTCGTCGCAAGGCTCCTTCGTCTCCTCCGCGCTGCCGCCGCCCTACCAGCCCGCGCCCGCGCCCTACGTCGTCGACGGGCCGACGCTGCCGCCGACGGCGCCGTCGCCGGTGCTGATGGGGTTGGTGTCGGCGGGCTTCGCTGCGCCGCACTACGCGGCGCCCGCCGCCGTGCCCGCCACGCCCGTCACCGCCGGCGCCGAAGCGGGCCTGCTCGACGGCGGCGACAGCCTCATGACCGAGGAGGAGCTGTGAGGGCGCGGCGCGATGTGACAGCGGGGGGGGGCGGCGGGGTCGCGCCGCCTGTGTGCGGCTTGGGTCCTGGGGTCTTGCTTTGAAGCAGCGCGGTCGAGGGTCTTCGGAGCCGGAGCGTCGTCGGATTTCGTGCTGTCAATTGTCAATGTGTAGCGCGTGTTATCGTAGGGGTAAGAGAGTGATTATTGCGTACTCAAGGCCAGAGCCAGAGCCTTTTTCTTCTCGCTACTGCTGCTGCTGCCGTCTCCCCCCCCAAGCCCCCACCCAGGAGCCCCATCAGGCGCATCACATCTCATATCTGGTCTCTGGCATATGTCTCTCTTTCCTCTTTCCCTCCCTCGTCGTGTTCGTGGCTCGTGGCTCGTGTGGCATCGCTTTCGTCCCGAAACGTTCCACGTTACCCGTTACCACCCCTTTTCCTTTTTAATTATTTATATATTATAATATTTTGATATATAAATATAATATCATATATTTAATATTAACCGTATGCGTATAAGTATAAGCCATAAGCCGGAGTACTCTCGTATTCGTATTCGTATAAGTATAAGCGTATGCAGGGTAAGCGACACCGTGCGTTGGCCTGCAGTGCGTGCATAAATTTAAATATATAAGTAATATATATATATAAGTTTATAAGAGTATAAGAGTATATAAGTAAGAAGTAACTAATAAGAATAGGTATTATTAATAAAAGTAAACGTATAATAATATAAAGCGCACATGTGAATGTGAAGATGACGGAGATGGAGATGACGAAGGCCGGCGCCAGTTTACAGTTTATGTACAGTATAAACTTTACGCCGCGTGACAGGTCGGGGTGACCTTATGTAGAGGTAGAGTAAGCACGTAAGACCTTACGTAGGGTCGTACAGAACAACCGAGCAAGTACGCACATAGAGCATTCACAGACGGTTTATAGTTTATACGACATTAATTAAGGGCCTTAATTAAAGAGGACGAGCACAATCGTTCACAGCAGAGGCCTGACGCAACTTAGCCCCGATGCGAACGGCAGCAGTGCTCGCCTTGGCGCTTGCGGCATCCTGCGCCGCTGCCCCCCTTGCCCAGCCAGCGACGAAGCGCCCGAAGGCCGCCTCCAAAGCGCTGGTGCTGCGCGGCGGCGATGCGAAAACGGTTGTGCTTGCTTTGAACGCTGTGGTTACGCTGGGCTACGGAGTCGGGTGCACATTCGCGCCGACGCAGGTGATGAAGATCTACGGCTCCAAGGGTGCGATCAACTTCATGGACGCTGGGCACGCCCTCTCGCAGTATCTCGGCGGCATGCAGGCCGTCTTCGGCCTTCGCTGCGTGTCGGCGCTGGCTGGCGTTGGCTTCGCGGGCTTCCCGGCCTGCAATGCACAAGACGTGCTGGTGGAGATGTGCACCGTCCATACGGGTGCTGCGCTCATCGCCGCCTACCGCTTCGGTCGCGTCTGGCGCCAGAGCTCGTTGCTCGCGGCAAGCGCCAGCCCGTTGCCTGGATCGCTCCTGTACGCCGGCCTCTCCTACTGGGCCGCCAGGAAGTGCGCCGACGCCACACTCTCGAGCAGCAAGTAGACGGCGGCATGCAGCGTGCAGCCACGTGCGTGGGGCCCCTCGGCTGTGGGTTATGTGGGCGCGGCGGCTGAGCATCGGCCCGTGGCCCGCCCAACACTACTCGGATTATGGTGCCCCTCCCCCTTCAACTTCCCCCCCCCCGTGCCCCAACCCCACGGTTCTACGTTCGGTGGAAGGGGTCGAGCTTAAACTTTTAAACTCAATACGCAATAACCAATTTCTTATTATTATTCTCATTCTTCTCACAAGTGCCACAAGCCTGCGCCTGCGCCTGCTTGCTCAGTGCTCCGTGGCTCTGGCTCTGGACTGGGGCTGGGCCTAATTCTAATGCTGGGTCTGGGGGCCCTCCGAAAGGGGTGAGCATAGGCCGTTTGAGTAGGGTCGGCGCGTCTGCGGGGGTTTGTCTTCTGCCCTGGGGGTAGTGCGGTGTGGCCGCAGTGCTGGCTGTGTGCTGTGTGCGTGCTGTGGGCCATATCGGCTGCTGTGTGTGGGGAGGGGGGAGGGTACCCTGTGGGCTGTGGGGGTAAGCATATCATCATCATGCCTGCCTAAGTAACTTTAATTAAACTTTAAAGGTGCTCTGCAGCTACTAAGTAAACGCTCTAAGTAAATTCGCTTTGCTCAGGTACCTGAGCGAAATTCGGTTTCAAGTTCTGACAGCAATTTATCCGCGATTTACCCATAAATCCGGAACAATGCGGGAAGAAGCAAGCGATTGATGGTCGAAACTGAAACGTCTTTTATGCTATGAGTCACAGCATCAAAGTCAAAGTAATGAGAAGTCATTAGAACATTTTGATTATGAAAAAGCTGTTTCGAATTACTTAGGCACACAGAGCACCTTTAAGTAATAATGACTATTTTACCAGGTGAATACGAAAGTTTATTATGTCTTATGTGCATATAGAGGGAATTTATAAGCTATAAAAGATTATAAAAAGTTGGGACGATTGGGATTGCCAAGATTCCTCTGCTGCTACTACTCCTGCTTCTGCTTCTGCTCCACCTATCCTATATACCTATCTCCAATCTCCAGCTCCAGCAGGCACAAGGCCACAGGGAGCTGAAAGCAAAGCTAAAAAAAACTGGACCTCTGCGTCTGCACCTGCTCTGATGGACTGGAACTGGAACTGACTGGATCGTCGCGGCTCGCGGCGCGGCCGGCGCCGGCCGCGGCCGGCTCCCTTTTTTTCTTTCGGGGCCACACCGGGGACCCGGGGATACGGGATCCATCTCCAACAAGACCAAGAGGAGACGACGACGAAACGACCATGCCGCCACATGCCACATGTGCCATCCGCGCCATCCAACATGTATGCATCAAGGACACTCCCATTGTTACACTATAATTATTATATATATATGACTTATTATCTCAAGCGGTCATATTATATGGTTGATGGTGGTGGTGGTGGAATATGGCTTCCTTGTGTCTTCTTTGCGACTTGTGAGCGCATTGCGCATTGCGCATTGCTATCTCGGCAGTTCTCGCGGTGCCCTCTCGTATAAGCTATCACTCTCAACACGGGCAAGGGCTCGAGCTGGCTATGGGCCAGTCAGTAGCCGGTCGTCAGCCAATCCTCGAAAGGAAAAAATAACCCAATATATGTATGTTGACGTTGATTGATGGCACGCCACTACCACTACCACTACCACTAAATATTGATGTTGGATGTTGATGGCCTTTCCAGTATTAAATATAAAAAGATTTATCGCAAATATATATCTCATATATCTCATATATATTACAATATGATCGATTCTCGATTCTCAACATCTTACATCTTCATCTCTTCGCTAAGCATATCGACACACATATACATATATACCAAGGAATCCAGGAATCCGTGGTCCATGGATACTGGATTCCTGGATCCCCAGCCTCACTCAGGTTGCTAATAACATAACTGTTGAGATATAGATATAATAGATATTGATATATATAATGCTCACACCACTAAATATCGTCGATATATCGTATATCGTATGTTGATTGCGCCTACCTACGGGCTACGGCCGCCACACTAAATAACGGTTCAAATATAAATATTATAATGTTCGTTATATATTATATTAGGCCATCCTTATAGCAGCCCTGAGACTGAGAAGATTAAGATTATTTTTTTGTATACATATACATAATCATAATGGTAATGGGCACCCCCCCCCTCTTCCTCTGGCCTCTGGCCGCCGGTTGCGATTGATAATCGATATATTATATATTATTATATAATATTGAATAATAAATATTATTATATTGTGACGAAATAGCCATTCAGTGTGAATGGGCCGCCATTCAGCCATGTGATTCTCAGTTATTTTCTTATTCTTATATACTATTATACGTATTATACATACTAATACTATATACACACACAAGCTTACGATTATACATTATACTACTATAATATCAAATCTCTGTCACCCGCGCCGGCGGAGCCGTATAGCGCGCGCGTGGAGCCGCCACGGCCACGGCCACGGCCGCACGAGCCGACCGACCACCTCGTGGGAGCGCTCAGTCAGTCAAAATCAAATCAATAATCTCTACCCTACGCGGGAAGCGGCGGGTACCCACATATGCCCGATAAGCGAAGAGCGGTGCCATCCAATCCCAAGCCAATAAAAAAAAAGGAAACAAACCCGAGGTTCGGCCCGCAAGCGGCCGCGAGACCTCCGCGCACCACACCTTCACAGCTAACACTAACATGTTCATGTTCACACACGCACGATCAGCACACCCGCACCATGCCCAACCCCCTCACACCCCACACACGCGCCCGACGACAGGGCCGACGCCACATACACCCATCTCTGCGGAAAGCGGAAAGCAGGCGAGGGCTCTAATGTGGCACGCGCGCGGGGGGCTCACGCACACGCTGCACCCGCGTTCGCCCCTCTCCCTCTCTCAAACCAAGGCCTCTCTCACACACTCGCGAGAGGACAACCACGGCTGAACACACACATGCACACTAAGCCCAATCCAGCCTTCAAGGCGAATCGACACGGCGGGTGCACCGCCCCGTCACGAGTCATCACCGGCTGTGAAAGCATAGCTGACCGTGGGGCAGCAAACCGCCATGCCGCATCACGATCTTGGTGAAGAGGGGCGGCGTCCCCGCGCGCCATTCCTGGCGACCCGTGGGATTCCCGGTGGCCGAAGCCGCGTTCACCAGTAGTTGTCTCGGATGACGCGGTCGCGGACGGAGCGTTCGCGCACAACCTCGGCCGCGACGGCGTGGCGCGTCCAGAGCTGGTGAAGCGAGGCCATTCTCGCTGCGTCGAGGCGGAGCGGCCTCCCGCGCCGCAGCCCAGAGTCCTCCTCTCCAAAGTCGTCCAGAAAGGGCGAGCTCCAATACGCCGCGTGCGGGCCGCGCAGTAGCACCGTCTGACACTTGTGCACGAGGAAGAAGAGGCCGATTCCCTCGCCGCACTCGCCGCACGCGTGGCGCGTCAGCGCGCCGACGCCGCTCCGCTTGCAGCAGGCCGAGCCCCCGCAGAGGACCGCGCCGCAGACGAGGCAGATGGCTGGCTCCTCGGGCGGCTTGCCCGTCACGGGGCAGCGGTGCGCGCGGAAGGCTGCCGAGGCGTAGAGGTCCGTGTAGAGCGAGGGCAGCTGCCAGAGCCGCGCGGCGCCGCCCGCCGACGCGAGGCGCGTCGTGGCGGGCGGCGGCGGCGGCGCGCCCGCGGCGGGGCCCGCAAGCGGCCGGTGCGCGGCGGAGTCGACGTCGGCGGCACGGAGCGCTGCGTCGGCGACGCCGGCCCAGCGGCCCATGGTGCGCAGCAGCTTGGGCGAGGCGAGGAGGTCCTCGGCCGCGGGGGCGCCGAGGCTCGCCAGCACCGCGCGCCAGGAGGCACCCTCGCCGAGGGGCGCGGCGAGGGCGGCGGCGTGGGCGGGGCGCGGGAGGAGCAGCCGGAGCAGCGCCGTCGCCATCCGGTGGAAGGCGCGCAGCTCGAGCTCCACCAACGCCACCAGCGCGGTGCCACGCGGCGCGTCGGCGCTGGCGCCGAGGAAGAGCGCATCGCGCAGCGCCAGTAGCGGCGCGGCGGCGCTCGATTCCACGTCGCAGACGAGGCGGCAGTCGGCCGGCGCCTCCACGTCAGCCTCCATGCGCGTCCACAGCCCTGCACCGGGCGCGGAGGATGAGGCGGCGCAGCAGGGGGAGCCGCTCGCGCCGGAGCCGCCCGCGGCCGCGCCGGAGCCGAGCACGCCGCCCGCAGCGGAGACGGCGTCGCTCGCGCCATCGCCTGCCAACCGCACGCGCATCCAGCCGCGGAGCGCGGGTGGCGCCGAGCTGTCGCCGGCGACGGCGCGCACCGAGCTTCCGGGCGGCAGCCAGCAGAGCACCGGCGCCTCGTCGGCGGGGGCGGCGCGGACGGGCCAGCCGCAGCCGGCGGCAGCGGGGGCGCTCGCTCGCACCGCGGTCGGTAGCACGGTCCACACTTCGCCGTCGCGCTCGTCGCCGGCGGCTGCGGCGCGGCCCTGGCGGCAGGAGAGTAGGAGGGCACGCGCGAGCGCGGCGAGGCCGAGTAGCGTGATGAGATGCGCCGCCTGCGCGGCGTCGGCGGCGCTGAGCAGCGCGGCGGTCAGCAGCTGGCGCGGCGGCGCGAGAAGCAGTGGCGCAGAGAAGAGCGAGGCGGATCGCGGCGCCGCGGCGGTGTGGTGGGTGGAACTCGGCGGCGCGAGGGGGTGCGGCTCGAGGTGCGTGGCGACGAGTGTGTCGCCGTCGAAGAACCAGTCGGTCAGCACGACGGCGCGCCGCGGCCGCACGCGGTTCGAGTCGACGAGCCAGCTCAGGTGCGGGGCCAGCCTCGCCTCGACGGTCCCCTCGCCGTCGGAGAGCACCAGCTCGTAGCGCCGAGGCGCGAGAGCCGACTCAGGAGCCGCCGCGGCGCCCGCCGCCAGCCGTGCGCCCGCAGCGCCAGCCGCCGCCGCCGCCGCCGCGCCGTCGCCAGGGTTGGCCGCGTCAAGAGTGGGCGGCGGCGCCTCCGCAGCGCCCGTCTCTGCCGGCTGCGGCTGAGGTTGTGGCGGTGGCTGCGGCGCGGGCGAGGCGGGCGCGGAGCCGGTGTGCTGCGACACGCGCCGGATCTTGACCACTCGCAGCCGGATCGCGTCGCAGCCCGGCCGCGGCACCGCCTCGGACCCGCCGTCCCCGCGGAGGGCCGCGAGGGCGCCGTGGTCGAGCACGGCGCCTCCTTCGGCGGGAGTGGCTGTGGCTGGAGAGGTCCGGCCGGCCTCGGCTCCCGCGGTGGTCGAGTAGAAGAGGAGGGCCGGCGCGGCGGCTGGCTCGGCGGCGCCGAACGCGATGAGGCGCGCGAGGGGCGCGGCGGCGAACTCCGTCGCGTCTTCGGGGCGCGCAAAGAGCAGGGGCGCCTGCAGCGCCGCGCGCACGAGCGGCCGCAGCTGCGCCTGCCGCGAGGCGTCGGCCCCCGTGGCCGCGCCATCCTGGGCCGCGCTTATGGCGGCGTGGTTGGCGGCCCAGGCGGCGCCGTCGGCGGCGGCGCGCTCGTCAGCGTCGGCCTCGGCGGCGACGGTGAAGGCGATTGCGCGCCAGAGGCCCTCGACCCACACGCGGACGCCGTGCGCGCCGTCGGCGCCGGCCGCGAGCACAGAGTCGACGTCGTCGCCCAGCGGGTCGGGGGCGCCGTCGCCCGCGCCGGGCGCGCCGTCGGCCGACCCGACGGGCCCGGGCAGCGCGGCGGCAGCGGCGCCAAGCGCGCCCGCGCCGGGGCTGAGCAGACCGCCCGCCGGCTGGTCGGCGTCGAGGTCGGCGGCGACGTGTGGCGCGCAGAGCCGCGCGACGGAGCGGAGGGCGAGGGCGAGACCGCGCCGCTGCGACGCGCAGAGCGCCGGCTGTCCGCCCCAGGCAGACGGCGCCGCGGCGCCCCACGAGAGCGAGCGGGGCCACGCGCGCGGGTCGTGTGGCCGGCCCGCGGCCTCGGCCAGCTCCGCCGTCGCCGACGCCGAAAGAGAGAGGCGGCGCGGACGCGCGGCAGTCCACCCGCCGCCGCCGCGCTCCCACGGCAGGGCAGCCTCCTCGGGCTCGATGGCGCCCGCGTGGGTCGCGGCGGCGGCGGCGGCGGTGGGTGGCAGCAGCTCGAGGAGCCAGCGCAGCTCCAGCGCGGCGGGCCCGCGCCAGGGGGGCAGCGCGCCGCTCAAGAGGCCGGTCACGGCCCAGTCGAGCGCGCCGAGGGCGCGGCGCAGCGCGGCAAACGCGGGCGGCTCCGCGTCGCTCTGGCTGCCGCTCGCCAGCGGGGGCAGGCTCGCAAGGACGATGCGGCACTGGGCTGCGGCGGCGTGGAAGCAGCCGACCAGCGGAGTCAGCGCGTCGGCCGCCGCCGCCTCGGGCCCCGCCGAGAGGAGGGCCGCCGCCGCTTCGGGCCGCAGCAGCGCGTCTGCCTGTGCGCAGAGCCACTCGCCTCCCGCGGCGAGCGCCGCGAGTGCCGCGCGTGCGGTGGGCGAGAGGCGCGAGAAGGGCGCCTGGGTCGCGAGGCGCTGGCCGACGGGTGAGCCCAATGCGGCCGAAGCAGTCTCGGCCTGCGCGACGCGGCGCACTTCTCGGAAGCGTTCGCTGAGCCGGCACAGTCGCAACGCGAGACGGCCGTGGCTCGTGGCGGCCGCTTCCGTCTCCCATGGCGACGGCGCCTCGGCCGTGACTGGGGAGAGGGCGAAGCCGGTCCAGTGGCGCCGGACGTCGGACGGCGGGAGGAAGGGCGCCAATGCAGCGCGCACCGCGAGCGTCTCGGCGCCCACCGTCACCGGGACGGCGCTCTCCTGGCCGATCGGCGGCAGCGAGTCCGCGGCCGATGCGGGCGGCGTGAGCAGGACGCGCCTCGCGAGGTCGGCGTCGGCGGGCGTGAGAGGCAGGTGCGGCAAAAGCAGGTTGGAGAGGCGCTTGCAGAGCGGGCAGAGGAACTCGCCGTGCGAGGGGTCGGCGGCGGAGCGGACCTCGATTTGGATGCCGCGCTCGGCGCGCGAGCGGACGAAGCCGGCGTGCGAATCAAAGCACTCGAGGTGAACCACGTGGCCACAAAACCCAACGTGCAGCGCGCGACTCACGCCGCCGCGGCGGCGCGCTGCCGCCGGCGCTGCCGCCAAGGCGTCCGCCGCCGAGGCGGCCCACGAGCATCCCTCCGCCTGCGCCGCCGAGCCGTTGGGCTGCCGCGGCTCGCGCGCGCAACAGAGGGTCGCACTGGGCTGCATGAAGCCGATTCTTCCCATCGGCCCCGCCGAGTCTGCGTCGCCCACGTGGCAAATGATACAGGTCAGCGCCTCGTCCTCCGCCTGCTCCTCCAGCTCCGCCTCCGCCGCCTCGGCCGCCGCGAGCGCCTCGCGATCCTCGAGCTCGAAGGCGGGCGGCAGGCCCGAGCCGCGCCGCAGCTGCGACGGGCTGACGTGGCTGCTCGAGGGCGAGGCGTCGCGGGAGCTCGGCTGGCCAAGCGGCGACTCGGGCTGCGCGCCACCGTCCTCCACCTGCATCAGCGCGGCAAACGACTGCGCCTGCCGCGACATCTGCGCGAGCGCTCGCCGCCGTGCCGCCGTCTTGGCCGTCTGACGTTTGGCCTGCGCCGCCTCCGCCGCGGAGTCGACGGACGGCTCGGCTGCGCCTAAGCTCGAGGCGGGACCGGCCGTGACGGCGGCGGCGGTAGCGGCGGAGGCGGCGGTCTCCTTGACGACGCGTGCGCAGCCATCGTCGCGCAGAGCGAGCATGTGCACGAGCCACGCGCACGCGCTGCGCAGCACAGCGCCATCGTCGGCCGACCCTCCGCCCCCACCCGAGCCGCCCTCGCCGCTCGCGCTGCTGCCCCGGCCCTGGCTCGCGATCCGCTGCAGGAGGCCCACGACGGAGCTGTGCGATTTGCCCGGCTGGGCGGCGATTGCGCAGGCCGCCTCCTCGTGCTCCTGCGGCGGGAGCGCGCGCGCCCGCGGCAGGTCCGGCGCGGCGGCGGCGCCAACGGGGGGCGCCAAACCGTCGGCGGCTGCAGCGTTTGCGGCGCCGGTGCGCTCCGGCCGGCGCGCGCGCAAGGGCGGCGCGGCGAGCTGGGTGTGGACGGGCGGCGGCGGAAGTATCTTGAGGGCGTCTGCGCTTGGCGCGGGCGCGGCGAGGGCGGCGAAGAAGGCGGTGTGCCTTCGGCGGCGTCTCCGCGGTGCGGGGCTGTCGGCGGCGGGGATGGTCGGGTCTTCCTCAGCCTCGAGGTCGTCGTCGAGGGTGTGGACCGCCAGGGTGAGCAGCTGCACCGCGCGCGAGCGCACCTCGTTGGTGGCGCCCGTCGCGAGCGCAGAGCGAAGCAGACAAACGAGCACCGGCTCGTGCAACAGGCGCCGCGCGCGCGCAAAGTAGGGATGAGCTGGCGGCGGCGGCCCCACAAGCGGAACGCGCCCCCCGCCCTCGCCGCCGAGTCGGGCCGGCGGCGCCGGCGGCGGGAGGCCGGCGCCGCCTGCGCCCGCGCCGTCTGTCGCTCCCGTGTTTGCGGAGAGTCTGAGAAAGTGCAGGGCGGTGTGTGCGTGCTCCGGGTCAACTTCGGCCCAGAGCTCGTCCTTGAGCTTGAAGCGCGCGCCGCCGCCGCGCAACCCGAGCGGCGACCCGCCGCCGGGGTTGGGCGGCGCGGCGACTCGAATCGCCACCTCCTGCAAGAGCGCGTCGACGTCGTCGGCGAGTCGCTTCGCGTCGGCGGGGCGCGGCACAAGGTCAATCAGCCGGATCGCCTCGGAGCGCGTCGCGGGCGCTGTCGCAAGCCTCTGGATCAGCTCGCGTCGCAGCGTCGCCCTCGCCGGGTCGCGCGCGGCGGAGAAGGCCGAGTTAGAGGACACGGAGCCGTTGCCGGGCGTGGCAGCCAGGGGCGGCGGCGGCGGCGGGAGCGCGGTGACAATCTGGATGAGCAGCTGGAGCGCCTCGCCGACCAGGCGGAGGCGCTGCGCCGAGTCGCAGTGGAGTAGAGACTCGAGCCGCCCGAGCGAGCGCCAGTCGCCAGTCTCGGGCTGCGAGCTGGGAGGGCTGTGGGACGGAGCCCCATCGCAGGATGAATCGCTGTCGGAGTTGGCCGCGTCTGCGGCGGCCCGGTCGGTGGCGCGGCGCGCGCGGCCGACCCCGAGGAGCGAGCGCTCGGAGGAGGGAGCTGCGCGGACGGCTGCGGCTGCGGCGGCGGCGGCGGGGGCGTTGCTTGCGGCGGTGGCGCGGAGGGCCCAGCCGTAGAGGCGGAAGCGGTGGAGGAGGGTGAGGAGGAGGTCGAGCGGCGAGCCGGAGAGCGCGGCGGCGACGAACTGGACGATGGTCAGGTCGAGGTCGCGAAGCTTGATGCAGTGGGGGGCCACCGTGTAGTTGAGCACCTGCGAGAGCATCTCTGCTCCGTTGCGCCGCCAGAGGTGCGCACCCACCTGCGCGCTCAGCGTCAGCACGCGCAACGGGTGCTCCACGAGCCGCAGCAGCAGACGTCGGCGCGCGTCGGCAGGGTTGAGCGCGACGTGCGGCGCGACGAAGCCTCCGCCGCCGGCCGGCTGCGGCGGCGAGTCGGGGAGGTGGAAGCTGAAGGCCGCGCGCGAGAGCTCGGGCGTCGACTCGACGGAGGACCAGTAGACCGCGGCGGGCGGCAGGCGGCGCGTGCGGGGTGGCAGCGCGGCGGGCAGCAGCGGCGAGTCGTCCCAGCCGCCGTTGGGGGGGCTGTCGGGCGCAAGCAGGGGCGGCGACTCGGCGGTCGGGCTGGAGCCCCTGGCCTCGGCCGCCTCCTTGGCCGCCGCCTCGGCCGCCAGCCGCGCCGCCTCGTCTTCCGCAGTGCGCCGCAGCTCGCAGCGCAGTATTTCGTCGACGAGCTGGCCCAGGTGCAGCCGTGGGCCGCCGCCGCCGCCCGCGCCGGCGGCGGCGTAGGGCGTGGCGGCGGCCTCGCGGAGGAGTGCGGCGAGCGAGCGGTGGAGGGGCAGGTGGAACGAGACGCCCTCGAGTGACGATACGTCGCCCGCAACCAGCACCACAGTCGCAGCGGCGGCGGCGTTGACGATAGCGGCGGGGGCGGCGTTGTCCTGGGCGGCGTAGGCGGCGCCTGCCGTGGCCGAGCCGCTGCACCCCGAGGCCCGTGAAGAGGGCGCCCAGGGGGCGGCGGACTCGGAGGGCGCGAGCTTGCCCAGCTGCTTGTAGAGCGGCTCCACGGGCGGGTCGTCGAGCGAGAGGCGCCGCGGGGTCGGCAGCCCAGCGACGGCGGGCTTGGCCGCCTGTTGCGCGCGGTCTGCGGACAAGCCGATCCGCGGCACCTCGCAAGTAGAGACTGCAGTGGTGGACACTGCGGAGCCCGCCGCGGCGCTCAGGTTGGGGGCGGCGCAGGCGGAGAGGACGGCGGAGGCGGTGCCGCTGGTAGAGGCGGCGGAGCGGCCGGGCGGGGGTAGGAGAGGGCCGGCGCTCTTCATGCGTGCGGCGGACGACCAGACTAACGGAGGGCGGGAGAGGCCGTCGGAGGGGGGCGGGCGCTTGGAGTGCTGGCCGAGGGGCGACGAGGGGGTCCTTTCGGTGAACGAGTCACGGCGGTGGGGGATGATCGGAGTCGGGGGCGGTGGGACCGACGCGTGGCTGAGCGTCGGCAGAGGTACCACCACGTGGCACGTCGCAACCGGCAGCGCGTGGCGCAACCACTCGAGCAGAACAGTCAGCGTCGCCGACGCCACCGCGCAAGTCGCTGACGCCTGAGCGCCAAGCGCCGTCACAGCAGACCTGGCCGCATCGGCGGGCGCTGCCCCTGCGGCGGCGGCTGTGGCTGCGGCTGCGGCTGGCTCGTCGGCGTCGACTCCCGCGGAGACGAGCACGGGCGTGAAGAGGTTGCCGAGAGAGATGGCCAAGTCGAAGGCGTTGACCCAGCCGCGCTGCTCGCGCTCCACATGGGCGAGGGTCAGCCGAGTCTGCGCGCAGGGCAGGGGGGGGGGGGGGGGGGGGGGGAGGGGGGGGGGGGGGGTGTGGGGGGGGGGGGGGGTAGAAGAGAGGGGCTGCGAGTTTGTGGGGCTCTGGCTCGGCTGCGTCCCTCGTCTCGCTGTGTAGAGTCTCGGTGGCGCCGGGTGCCGAGAGTTCCCTTCGTGGAGGAGCCCAGTGATAGACGCACCTGCGGGTCTGCGCCCTGAACTCGCTCGAGTACCTGCAGCCAGCGGCGGAGCAGCGGCGTGCCGTGCGGCGCCGCCATCGGCCGCGCCGCCGCAAGCGCGTCGAGCGCCACGCTGCCGAGGGCGGAGGCGGCCGAGGCGCCGCCCGCTGCGGAGGGCTTGGCTGCGAGGAGCGGCGCGTCGGCGGTAACGGCGATGGAGTGGAGAACGTAGTCGAGGTCTCTCACCATCACGTCGTACCGCCGCCGCACCAGCAGCTCCTCGTCGCACAGCAAGCTTGGCAGCCCTGTTCCGTGCTGCAGCGCGGCCGCCAGTAGCATAGGCGCGGTTGCGCCTATGCGGTTCACCCTGCCGGTGCCGGTTGGGTCGGGCCGGCGGGCGCCGACTGCGTCGGGCTGGCGGGTGCGCGGGGTCCACTCTGCGGGCGAGCCCGCGCGCCCGGCGTGGTCGGCGGCGGTGGTCCGGCTCTCGAAGCGCCGCCAGTCCTGCGGCCGGCCGTCGACAAGCGAGGGCAGCATCGCGTCTGCGGTGCGGCCGAAGAGCGGCACGGCGAGGACGGCGGCGCGCTCGCGCTCCGAGGCGGCGGAGTGGGCGTCGTGCGTGGGCATCCCGTTGGTGGAGAGGGCGATCTCGAGCGCCTCCAGGTCGGACGACTGGTGGATGGTTCGGTCGAGGCTGAGCAGGATGGCGCCGAGCGTGCTCGAGGCGCCAGCGGCGTGCAGCAGCGAGGGCGCGGTGAAGACCTGCGTCGAGAAGCCGAAGAGGCACTCGGCCTTGGTTCCGACGCCCGAGGCGTAGCGCAGCGCCAGCGGCAGGTAGAGCCGCGAGTAGGTCCTGGCGAAGACGAGGCGAAAGCCGGGCACGCCGAGGCACGCGAGGTAGACGCGGTGCAGCGCCGCTGTCAGCGTGCGCGGGAGGAGCGCGTCCGCCTCGAGCAGCCACCAGAGCACCGTGGGACAAGGGAAGACGGGCGTGGCCGCGGCCGCCGCCGACGGCACTCGCGCCGACGAAGCCGCAGCCGCTGCAACCTCGGCGCCACCCGCGTGCGCCGCCTGCGTCTGCGGCGTCTCGCCCCCTCCTGAAGAGGACTCCTCGCCCAGCGGCGGCGCGTGCTCGGGGATGGACCCGTCGCGCACCTCGTTCTCCCAGCCGGAGGGGGCGCCGCTCATCCCAGGCAGCGCGAGCTCGCACTCGGACGCGTCCCACGGGACCACGGCGGTGGCGCTGCCCTCGCGCCGCGTGCTGAAGCGCAGCGTGTGCGCCTTGCACGCGCACGGCAGTCGCCACTCGAAACGCGTCCCGGCGGCGCGGTGGGCGCTCGGCAGCGCGAGGCGCAGCTTGCGCGGCAGGGGCGGCGCGCGCGTGCGCAGCTCCGTGACGGCTCCAGACCCGGCGGCTCCTTCTGTGGCGAGCGTGCAGAAGACAGCGGAGGCGGGGGGGGCCTCGCGCTCCTCGAGCTCGGCCGCTCGCTCGGCGGGGGTGCTCGGCGGAAGCAGCACGGGCCGGACGCCCGAGGCGGCGGCGTCCTCCGCGGCGTCGGCAGCGGCGAGCGTCGCGCGCCCCGCGGCAGAGTCGATCAGCTCCGGCGGTGGCGGCGGCGGGTCGTCGGCCTTGCCCGCGGTGGCGATTGCGGCGCCTTCGTAGCGCCCTCTGCCGGCGGCCTCCATCAGCATGCGGCCGAGTGCGGGCGAGCCGGCGAGTGAGGAGAGAGTCCTGGGGGGGAGGGTGGCGAGGCCCCCCAGCGGGGCGGCGAGCAAGCTGCTGCCCCACTCGGAGGAGGCAGCGCGGAAGATCTGAACTCGTTCTTCTCCCACCAGCGAAGGCCCCTCGGAGGAGACCGCATCGCGGGCTGTCGCGCTGGAGGGGGCGGCGGAGGAGTTTTGCAGGTTGGCCCAGGAGTCGGGCGCCAAGTTTGCGACGGAGGGGGCGACGGAGTGGGTGGCTGCGTCTTGGACGGGGAGCGGCGCCGAGGACAGTGGCTGCGGCGGCGGAGCCTTGGACATGTTGCGGAGCTCCTCGTGCGCGCGAAGCACCGCGCGGCGCTCCACCAAGGGCGCCGCCTCGAGCAGGCCAGGCGTGGGAGGGAGCGTTCCCTGTCCGGGTCCCGAGGGCAGTGGCCCGAGGAGCGCGTCCACAATCGGCTCTGCAAAGGCGCCGTGCTGGGCGGCGCGCGCGGCCATCCAGCCGAGGGCGGCTGCGGCGCGCTCTTCGGCGGCGTGGCTGGTGGGGCCGACCGAAACGAGGAGCCCCTCGTTCTGCAGCTGGGAGAAGGTGGCCGCGAGCCGGGCGAGCGTGTCCACCTGACGAGGAGACGGGGAGCGGGGTGGCCGATCGGATCGCCGTGCGTGCATATCTTATCTATCTCTGTGTGTGTGTGTGTGTGTGTGTGTGTGTGTGTGTGTGTGTGTGTGTGTGTCTATATATCTATCTGCCTGTCTATCTCTGGCCGCGTAGTCGTGAGCCTGTGTGTGCTCACCACCCACGACATGGACGAGGCGGACGTGCTAGGCAGGCGTGGGCGAGGCGTGGTGCAGAGGTGTGGTGGGGAATGAGTCGTGTGGAGCAGCGTGGGGCGGCGGCGCCTCGCCTCGACGAGCGCGGTCCCGCTGCTCTCCACCGCGTGCGCCAAGGCCGCCGCCGGCACCCTCGCCATGCCGTTTCGCATCAGGGAACGCGTGATGGTGTCGGCGTTGCTCCGGTCGTCGGCGTGGACGCGCAGGCCGAAGTCCGACTCGGCCGACCAGCTCCACGCGCGCTCCGCCGCCGCCACACGCCGCACCGCCTCAACGAAGTCGGCCGCCGAACCGCGAGCCGCGGCCGCGTCGGCGTCCGCGTAGGCGGCGGCCCTGGCGCGCGATGCCTCCTCTGCCGCGTCGGGCATCTCGGGCCCGGCCGTCTCAGCCCCGGGGGTCTGCTCCGCGCTGGGGGCCTGCGCCCCAGCTGCGGCCCCGGCGGGAGGCGGCATCGCACTCCTGTGCTTTAGCGCGTCCACCAACACTTCGTCCCAGTCGTACCTGACGAAACGGAGTGACCAATCACGGGGTCAGGACCCGGGGGTGGCGAGTTAGTTGCACCCGACAGGTCTGTCAGCAGCCCTCGTGAGTGGGTCAGGAGCAGGTAAGAGTTGGGTATGCGTGAGTCGAGAGCGTGTCAAGACTGGCCAGGAGAGGCGGCGCGTCGGTGTGCCCTAAAGAGGGAAGCTCCACACGAGGAATCCGGGAGTCTGCGTCGCACCTGCAGCGTACGTCTGCGGCGCAGCGAAGGACCGTAAGCAGCGCGGCCGATGCGACGGCGCGGAAGGAGGAGCTGATGGTCGGGGGGAGGGGTGAGACCTCCTCCTCCGTTGCCTGCACAGACTGGCCCGCCCGTCCGCTGTGGAGCAAACACGAGCACTCGGAGCTCCACGCCTCGGCGTCGCCGCAGTCGCAGCAGCCGCCGGGGCGCGTGCGGTAGAAGTAGACGTCGTGCCCGACGTGAGAGGGCGAGGCGTTGAAGCAGTCCTGGCAGAGCACGCAGGTATCGTCCGCCTGCGGCCGAGCAGGGAGGCGGCGGCTCATAAATTGCATGGGTTGGGGGGGGGGGGGGGGGGGGGGGCCCGCCCCCCCCCCCCACAACTCGCGGGGCACAACGGCGG
>Ga0335398_10002906_pt1 | contig 25982 bp, 17 predicted proteins | sample BON03_FD_205742 | JGI IMG/M metagenome (GOLD analysis project Ga0335398, IMG submission 205742) | Freshwater microbial communities from Lake Bonney liftoff mats and glacier meltwater in Antarctica - BON-03 (spades assembly) (version 2) | ecosystem: Environmental > Aquatic > Freshwater > Ice >... | reverse complement strand
TCGTCAATTAGAATAACTTTTTTTCCTTCAACCAAAAAATGAATTTTGGTCTCGTTAGCTTTTAAGGGAAGATCCCTTCTACGAAAATCGTCCCTATGAAAGGTCGCATCCAAATAACCTGAAGGAACTTTTACACCAGATATCTCTTCTAAAATTTTTACAATTTTATCCAACAAAATTGGACCCCTAGGCTGTAAACCCAACAATACCGTATTGTCAAAATTGTCATGATTCTCGATCAATTGGTGACAGAATCTCTTGAGTATGATCTCAATCTGTCCTTTGTCTAAGACTAGTCGCTTCTGCATGGAGTGAATTTGCAAGTAAATATAAAAAATAAATTTAGTCTGGCATCTGCTCCGGCAGATACAGTTCCCCATTGACGAGGATCTTGGCAATAAAATATACCTCTCGGGTTTCTTGACTACCCGATTTATTCAGAAACCGAATCTTCTGGGTCCCAGATATAAGGTAATATCGACCATACCAGTGGATCAATCGAATACTCGATGGGTTGGTGGTGACAATTCGCTCCTCTTCATCAGCAAGCTCCAATTCAAAGCCTAAATTATCAAAGATTTTCTGGCCGTTTTTAAAATAACTTAACTTAATGGTAAGATCGCGAACATACGTATGGTAATATTCATCTCCTACAACGGCAACTTCGCCAAATGCTTCTGGGTAAGTGGTGATCAATCCGTCATAAGTCGATGCATTATCCCATATTACCTGGCCAGTCTTCGCTACTTTCATGAAATGTGCTGAGTAGTATTGATACTCTGGTGCAGGTTGATAAACTGAAGTACCCGGTGAATTATAGGTATTTGGAACAGTAAACTCTCGGAAGTTCGGATCATAGCCTGTACGATTCCAGCTGTTATAGCGATAGCCACTAGTGGGTGAAAATAGCGAATTAGATCCTCTAGGGCTTTTGATCGAAAATTGATCAAAATAAATAAAATAAGAGTCTTCGTTTTGCTGAATATTGCGTACAGAATAGTAATTCCGAATAGAAGGAATCTTCCCTTTTTCTATATTCGATATTACTGCCTTATCTCTCTTATTTTTTGCACGCTCACCAAGGTAATTGAAGAAATTGGGGAAATCTTCCAACGTATACTTTTTGAATTCATACTCTCCAAATTCATTTATCTCCATTATGTACATCCCTTGGTAAGAATCTCTGCGATCAACCCCGAAAGAGCCTATCATCACTCTTTGATAATCCTCCTTTTCTATTAAGACCCCATCCAAAATCTCTTGACCACGGTCAGCGAAGTTTTCAACTTTAATCTCTTGTATCAAATTACCTTGAAAGTCATACGTATTTATACTCACTTCACGATTTCGATAGGGAGTTTTTCTACTCAGTACTACTTCAAGCGCTTGTAATTCTGGCCGCTTTTTTATTTGTAGAATCTGGGTTTCATCATTATAAAAACCCTGAAATGTTTGAATATTTTTATCTCGTAAATCAAAAAGCTGTACTACTGGTCGATTATCTGCATTTCCCATAAATAGCGCCTGATTACTGAGTACTAAAAACTCTACTAAATCCATATCCAGCAAGTTTTCCACACCGTATTCATACCCTTGCTTTGTGTCGAGATCAATCCGTAAAATATATTTTTCACCAGATAGCGCAGACCCTTTTCGAAATAAAACATAGAGCTGATTCCCATCCGTGTCGTACCCAAGCATATCACTGGCTTCCCTGATCGGATATTCTACCAAACCACTTGCGCTATTGAGCGAAAAATCTGAGGTAAAGTATTGAAAGACTTTATTATAGCTTAGACCACTCAGGGAAATAGTCCGAAATGACACAATCCCATTTTCTGTGGGCGACATCTGGAAGCCAGGATCATATAATCCTGATGGTACTTCAAATCTATCAATCCATTTGACTTGAGCTAAAAGCTCATTTGATATTATAAAAATCAGTATAAATAAAATCACACGTATCATAAACTCATTTTCAAAAGTGAATTCGTATCCTCGTTTGCTATCAACAGCTCCGAAAGTCTGGATTGTTTGATGAGCGGTAGTTCAGAAAGTTGATGATTAGATTTGATCTCGGAGAGATTTACTGGATTTTTCAAGGCTTTTTTCTTCTTATTTTTGTATTCACTCAATCAGCATCCTTCGAGTCGGGAAAAGATTCCCCTATCACCTCTGTCAAACTTACGATATAGCCTTATGCTTTCCATCAAAATAAAAAAAGCCAGATTAACCGATTTCATTTCTTTGAAGAGACTATTAACCTGATTGTTAGTCACCCTATCTCAAATATCTGCTACTTTAGATTCAAAATAGCGCCAAGGACTATCTCCACTAACCGATAGTTCATACAAGGAATTCAGGATTGAGGAAATCTTTGATTTCGATTTTAAGTTAACCTTTAGCAAGTTAAATTGTAACTTAATTTAAAGACAATTGTCTTTACTCATTAACCAATACTAAACATTTTGGATCATAAAACTTTACTTAAAAGACTAAAGCTCTGCATTCAACTGATGGAACTTCACGATGAAAATTCCTTCAAAATCAGGAGTTATCAGAGTGCACTCACCTCACTGGAGCGAGGAGATCAGGATATTATGGAGCTTTCCAGTATCGAACTTTCTCAAATCCCCGGAATAGGAAAAAGTATTTTGGAAGCTATTGAGCAATTAAAGTCCCGCGGAACCTTTGACTTTTTGGATCAACTTTTGGAAAAAACGCCAGAGGGCATTCTCGAAATACTTCAAATCAAAGGACTAGGTCCAAAAAAAGTGAAGACTATTTGGGACGAATTAGGAATCACCTCCACTCATGAATTGATGGAGGCCTGCCAGTCTGGCAAAGTCGCCAAGATCAAAGGTTTTGGAGAAAAGACTCAGGACACCATAATCCAAAACCTTGAATTCAAAGCTTCAAATGCTGGAAAATGGCTATATGCAGAGATTGAAGAAACTATCGAATTATTAGCTGCTGAGCTCAAATCACTTTACCCCAGTGGAGACACAGCAATCGTAGGTGATTTTGCGAGAAAAATGGAAACCATCGAAGAAGCTGAGTTCTTAATTGGGCTGGAATCGTTTTTTGGAGGTAAAGAGAAATTAAAATCTGTCAAATCAATCACTTGGGATTTAAGTCAATCCAGCCCGTTTTGTTGGCGAGGATCTTTAGAAAAAGTGAATTTAAAGGTTATCGTTCACTTTACAGCCAAGAAGGATTTTCTGTGGAAAAAACTTTTGCTTATTGCTTCTTCAGATCATTTGGCAGAATTAGTGGATGAAAAAGAAAGTATTTCCGAGCGGCTTGCAATGAAAAATTACGATTCTGAAATAGCATTTTTTGAAATCAACGGACTTCAATACATTCCAGCTGAAATGCGGGAAGGCTTTGGAGAAGTTGCTCTGGCAAAGGCCAATAAGATCCCCAAATTACTAATAGAATCAGATCTAAAAGGAATTCTACACAATCACTCCACCTACAGCGATGGTAAACATAGCCTTCGGCAAATGGCTGTTTATTGTAAAGAATTGGGATTCGAATATTTAGGGATTTCTGATCACAGCCGAACTGCCTTCTATGCAGGAGGCCTGGAGATTGAAAAGGTATTAAAGCAACACTCAGAAATTGATGAGTTAAACCTCGAACTAGGGCCCTTTAGAATTTTCAAAGGGATCGAAAGCGACATTTTAACCGATGGAAAACTGGATTATCCGGATGAGATCTTAGAAAAATTTGATTTTATAGTCGCCTCAATTCATTCGGTATTGAACATGGACATTGGGAAAGCAACCCGCCGTCTGATTACAGCTATCGAGAATCCTAATACCACTATTCTTGGACACCCGACAGGCAGACTCCTACTCCGAAGAGCAGGATATCCGATTGATCATAAAGCGATCATCGATTCCTGCGCTGTAAATGACGTAGTAATTGAAATCAATGCTAATCCATGGAGATTAGATCTGGATTGGCGATGGATCCACTACGCTATGGATCAGGGTGTCAAATTATCAATCAATCCAGATGCTCATGAAATGGACGGATACAAGGATATGAAATATGGCGTATTAATCGGTAGAAAAGGTGGATTAACTAAAGCAATGACTTTAAACACACGCTCAGGAAATGAAATAGCAGCCTATTTCTCCGAACGAAAATCTCAAATTTAAGTGTTTCAAGTAATCAAGAAGCAAATTTTATCACATTCGATCACAAAACAATAAGACCCATGAAATGGACTGATTATCCAGAAAAAGTGTTGTTCCAACGTTCATTTCTATTCGGTATCACCGGAATAATTCTAGGCATACTTTCTATTCTCAATACAAATTTACTTCATTATCAAGCTCCAATGGGGCCACTAAATGGAGCGAGTTTACTGCTGCAATTGGTGGGTCTCAGCTTAGCCGTCTTAGTACTCAGAAAAAGAAAAATTACCAAGGATGAGAAAGAAAAAGCTCAAAAAATGGTTTTGGTATTAGGCGTGGCACTACTTTTTTTCGTGCTATCGCTTTAAAATAGGTGGTAGAATCTACAGCGTATTGTACCAATTCATTTTATAAAATTTTCAAAACCCGGGTCAAATAGATTTATTTCCATTGATGCGGATTTTTTTAATCCTAAACGAAAAAGCCCAAATCCATAAGATTCGGGCTTTCTTTTGAAATATATTTTACTTTAAATTATTCAGCTTTTTCTTTTTTCTTCACTACAATATTGAGCTCAGATCCTTCACCAGGATAATCGGCTTGAATTACATCACCTTCAGAAAGATCTCCTTTTAGAATCTCTTCAGCAACAGCATCTTCCAAGTATTTCTGAATAGCTCTATTTAGTGGTCTCGCACCATATTGTTGATCATATCCTTTTTCAGCTAAGAATTCTTTTGCTGGGTCGGTCAGTTCAATTTTATAACCAAGGTCAGTAATTCTTGCAAACAGCTTTCCTAGACTGATATCGATAATCTTGAATATGTGCTCTCTAGTTAAAGAATTGAACACAACAACATCGTCTAATCTATTCAAGAATTCGGGGCTGAACGCTTTTTTCAATGCTGATTGGATGGTAGACTTGATCACGTCATCCATATTATCGGATTTAGCTTTGCTGGCAAATCCAATCCCTGCTCCAAAATCTTTCAAGTCTCTGACCCCAATATTCGAAGTCATGATGATAATTGTATTTCTAAAGTCTACTTTTCTACCTAGACCATCAGTCAGTACCCCATCATCAAGAACTTGAAGTAGTATGTTGAATACATCTGGATGAGCTTTTTCAATCTCATCGAGAAGTATAACTGAGTAAGGCTTTCTTCTTACTTTTTCTGTCAATTGACCGCCTTCCTCGTAACCTACATAGCCTGGAGGCGCTCCCACCAGTCTGGAAACGGAGAACTTCTCCATGTATTCAGACATATCAATTCGAATCAGAGAATCCTCTTTATCAAATAAATAATTGGCTAGCATTTTCGCCAATTCGGTTTTACCAACTCCAGTTGGCCCGAGAAAGATAAAAGATCCAATTGGTTTTTTGGGGTCTTTCAAGCCAACTCTGGTTCGCTGAATTGCTTTTGTAAGCTTCTTAATTGCCTCTTCTTGACCAATTACTTTCCCAGCTAGGTCATCATTCATACTCAAAAGTTTAGCACCTTCTTTTTGAGCGATTCGCTTTACTGGAATGCCAGTCATCATTGCTACCACCTCGGCAACATTATCTTCTTCTACTGTAAATCGCTTTGACTTACTTTCTTCTTCCCACTTATTTTTGGCAGTTTCAAGTTGCTCAAGCAGTTTCTTTTCTTTATCCCTCAACTGAGCAGCTTCTTCATACTTCTGAGATTTGACTACTCGATTTTTTTCAACCTTAATATTTTCAACCTCAGCCTCCAATGTCAAAATCTCATCGGGTACATGGATGTTATTAATGTGAACTCGTGCGCCAGATTCATCAAGAATATCGATTGCTTTATCTGGGAGGAATCTATCTGAAATATATCGATCAGACAATTTAACGCATGCTTCAATTGCTGCCTCAGTATAAATTACGTTGTGATGGTCTTCATATTTATCTTTGATATTATGAAGAATTTGCACCGTCTCATCGGGGGTAGTAGCATCCACCATGACCATTTGGAATCTTCTGGCGAGTGCGCCATCCTTTTCGATGTACTGTCGGTACTCATCAAGTGTAGTTGCTCCAATACACTGAATTTCACCTCTGGATAGTGCTGGCTTAAACATATTGGATGCGTCCAAAGACCCTGAAGCACCACCTGCACCAACTATTGTATGTAACTCATCAATAAATAGGATGACACTTGGAGATTTTTCAAGTTCATTCATTACGGCTTTCATTCGCTCTTCAAATTGACCACGGTATTTTGTACCGGCAACCAAAGATGCCAAATCAAGAGTAACTACCCGTTTGTTGAAAAGTACCCGAGAGACCTTTTTCTGAACGATTCGAAGCGCAAGACCTTCTGCAATTGCTGTCTTACCTACTCCAGGTTCTCCAATTAAAATAGGATTATTTTTCTTCCTTCTAGATAGGATTTGTGCGACACGTTCAATTTCTTTTTCACGACCAATAATCGGATCAAGCTTGTCGTCCTCAGCCATCTTAGTTAAATCTCTTCCAAAATTATCCAAAACCGGAGTTCTTGACTTTTCAGCTCCAGGCTTTTGACTACCTGAGCTTCCACTGCCCGAACCGAACAATTTGGATCCATCTTCATCTCCATCTTCAGCCTCAGCTTTAGATCTCGGAGCACTCGAATCACCTGACATTTCTAACATTTCTTTGACTGAATCGTAGTTGATTTCAAATTTATTTAAAATCTGAGTAGCAATGTTATCTTCATCTCTCAACACGGACAGTAATAAATGTTCTGTTCCAATCAGCTGACTTTTAAAGATTTTTGCTTCCAAGTAAGTGATTTTAAGCACTTTTTCCGACTGACGAGTCAGTGGAATATTGGCCATATTTTTCACATTTTGATTTGCAGTGCCTTTTACCGCACGTTCGATGGCGCTTCTTAGATCATCCATCGGCACACCAAGTTTCTTAAGTATGGAAACAGCCACTCCTTCACCTTCACGAATCATCCCTAATAAAAGATGTTCTGTGCCAATATAATCATGTCCCAGACGAAGAGCTTCTTCGCGGCTGAGAGAAATCACCTCTTTGACTCTATTCGAAAATTTTGCTTCCATTTACTTTCTATCTGAATGTTTAATTTTTCTATCCGTATGTTACTTAATTTGTTTTAAAAACACAATCCTTTTGAAGAATGTTCAGTCTTTTTTTGCAGAGTTAATTAAAATGCTTGTTGAAGCAAGTCCTTCGCAAAACAACAAATCCATAACGCTGAGGTTGGGATCAAAGTCTGCGCCAAAGAGTTGAAAATAAGGCTTACTTTGATAGAAATCTTGAGTCAAAAAGCTCTTTGAGGGGCTGATACGGTGTCTTATGTCGTAAATTTCAGATGCATAGTGCTCCTCATTCAACATGCCCATCTTGACAGGTAAGCCTAGAAGCTTGAGACAGATTGTCATGATTTCCCAGTTCAAATCCCATAGAAATTCATATTTTTTTTTATAGATAGATTCAAAATAGGGAAAATAAAATTCGTAAAAAGGAGCTTTTCCGTAGGCACTTTGGATTCCACGCAAGTGGACTTTCTCCCAATTCTGCTCATAATCAATTTGAATAGCTGATTGGCTAATCTTAGGCCTTCCTCCGACGATTGGAACACTAAGTGTTTCCACTTTATTAGCTAACCGAATTTGGCAGCGATTGAAAAAAGACTGCCTTTGATAGCGAGCTGAGGGCAAAAACAATAGGTGATCAAAATCGAGAATGGCAGTAAAAAATTCTAGACTGGGGAAATAATGAAGGTCCGCGAGTACTGTTTTCATACTATTCAATGTCTGCTAATATCCCAAGGCCTTGTCTTAAGATTTCGATTTCATGACCAGTACAATCCAAAATAGTGGAAGCAACATTTTGTCCATAGCCTCCATCGATCACTACATCCACAAGATTCTCATATTTTTCAAAGATCAATTCCGGATCGGTGCTGTATTCCACTACCTCATCTTCATCATTAATCGAGGTAGTCAAGATTGGATTGCCAAGTTCCTTGACCAGAAGAAGCGGGATACTATGATTTGGAATACGAATACCGATGGTTTTCTTCTTGCTATGTAATATTTTGGGAACTTGATTACTCGCATCAAGAATAAAAGTAAACGGACCGGGGAAAGCCTTCTTCATTAGTTTAAAGACTGGCTTGGTAATGATTCGGGTAAACTCAGCAATATTACTCAAATCGGCGCAGATCATAGAGAAATTATGTTTTTTAGGGTTGATCCCCTTTATTCTACAGATCCGATCGATAGCTTTTTGACTTGTGATATCGCAACCCATTCCATACACTGTATCGGTAGGATAGATCACCACTCCTCCATCTCGCAGCACATCCACGATCTGACCGATCCGACGCGCATCGGGGTTCTCCTCGTACATTCTGATAAATTCAGCTGGCATTGATTTAGTTGTTTAATAGATAATTAAGCATTTTTTTTTGACATTCCTCCCAATTCCGTTCCAAATACTCAACTATGGGAAGATCCGCAGGTGCCCATTCCAACTGTTGAAGTTCAAATCTAGCCAACCATACAATTTGACTATGTTCCAATAGATTTATCTTACCCGATTTCTTTGTCGCCAAAAAAGGAATCAATCGAATCAGTTTTTCGTCAGAATAGGCGTAATCAAAATCTCCAAGACGATCAAAAACATCAATACTAATTCCCAATTCTTCTTGGATCTCGCGGGCCAAGTAATTCTTTTCTGATTCTCCAACCTCCATTTTCCCTCCGGGAAACTCCCAAAGTAATGGCAAATCCATTTGCTGGGATCGCCTAGCTGCAAGGACTTTACCTTCTTGAAAAAGGAGGGCACAAGTGACTAAAACAGGATTTTTTTGTGGCATGAATTTCATTACTTCAAAGAAAAGCATTCTTGACTCTTCTATATAAATCTTAGACAGGATTTTTTGAAAAACCTATCAAGAACATGAGGGTTAGGAACAAGTAGATCAGATTTTGCTGCACGAGCCATTCCAAATGCATGTAAAAAAAATCCAACCAAGGTCATCATACCGATTTCCGCCATTAATCCTTATTTTTGAATTAATATGCTTGATGACAAAAAGAAAAATATCTATTTGATACTCATTATCTCGGTCTCGGTAGTAGCGATTTCGATGAGTTTCTACTTCTACCAAGTTTTTTTCAGCCCAAATATTTTGACTGAGACAAATCAGAAGTACATATTAAAAATATCCAATGATGCAGTTTTTAAAACAGTCGCAGATCAACTTTATGAGGACAGAGTAATTACAGAAATGGTAAGCTTCAGCTTTGTAGCAAAAGTCCTAGGCTACCAAGAAGGAGTCAAGCCGGGACTCTACATTCTTGAGCCTAAAATGACAAATCTGCAACTAATCAAAAAACTCAGATCTGGAAACCAATCACCTATCAAAGTCACCTTCAATAACGTCCGGACCAAAGAAGATCTTGCCGAGAAAATAACTGCCAATCTAGAAGTCAGTGAAGAACAATTCCTTGCCCTTCTTCAGGATTCAGTTTATATCCGAAAATTTGGTTTCAACGAAGAAACAGTGATGAGTATTTTTGTTCCTAATACTTACGAATTTTGGTGGAGTACGAGTCCAGAGGCACTTTTTGATAGAATGTATAAAGAGTACCAGTCTTTTTGGACTCAAGATAGAAAGCAAAAGGCTCAAACCATGGGTCTAACTCAAAAAGAAGTGAGCGCCTTAGCCTCCATCGTGCAGGCTGAAAGCCAAAAGACAGACGAGCGACCTGCCATAGCGGGAGTTTATCTCAATAGAATGAGAATTGGGATGCCGCTACAGGCAGACCCCACTTTAGTTTTCGCAACAGGTGATTTTACCCTGAAACGAATATTGAACATTCATAAGGCGATCGATAGTCCTTACAATACCTATAAGTATGCTGGACTTCCTCCGGGACCCATCAACCTCCCAGACATCAATTCATTAGATGCCGTTCTAAACGCCCAGACACATGACTACCTATACTTTTGTGCAAAAGAGGACTTTTCCGGATATCATTCATTTGCCACTAACCTAGCACAGCACAATGCAAACGCTAGAAAATATCAGAGCGCTTTGAACGATGCAAAAATCTATTGAGCATGTTTCAAGCTGAAACCCAAATCCGCGTACGCTATGCAGAAACCGACCAAATGGGCTATGTCTACTATGGAAATTACGCAATGTATTTCGAGGTAGCCAGGGTGGAAGCAATGCGAAGTTCCGGGTTTTCATACAAGGCAATGGAAGATGGAGGTGTCATCATGCCAGTTCTAGAAAGTAATATACGCTATCTGAAGCCAGGTAAATACGATGAACTATTAACTATCAAGACTCGAATCCCAGCGTTCCCCGGCGTTCGGATACGATTTGAGTATGAGGTTTTCAATGAGGAAAATGAACTGATCACCGAGGCTTGGACTACACTCACTTTCCTTAAAAAAGACAGCCATCAGCCGACTAGACCTCCTCAGAATTTATTAAATTTAATGAAACAGTATTTTTAAAAAGTCACATTGCTCAAACGAAAAATCCAACGTGTTCAAATCAAGGCACTCTGGCAAGCCCAGCGCTTGAAAAAAATTCATCTTGGCGATCCCTCAAAAAATCTCTACGACTTAGGAAGAATTTTTATTCTACAATGGCGAAAAGATGACATCAGTGAACGTGCAGGATCGATGGCTTTTAGTTTCACAATTGCACTTTTCCCTCTTTTGATTTTCTTACTTAACCTGATCCCCTACCTACAAATTTTTTTTCCTTACATCACTACCAAGAATATACTGAGTTTTGTCTCTGAAATCCTACCCGGCGAAATCTACGCTCAGACAGAAGGTACAATCATGGATATTGTCTCCAAACCACGACAAAGTTTGCTTTCTTTTGGATTTTTCTTTGCCCTATTTGCCTCAACCCAAGGTGCAATATCCATGATGAATTCATTCAACTCAGTCTATCAGACAAAAGAAAATAGAAGCTTTATGTGGAGTAGAGGCATAGCTGTAAGCATCGTAATTGTTTTGGCCTTGACAGTTTTTTCTGCCAGTACGGTTATGATTATTGGAAATATTTTCATCAGCAGATTGGATCATATGCAGCTCTTTAATTCAGGATTTATGTTTTTCCTGTTTTCAGGCTTGAAGTTTCTGGTCCTTTTGCTGATGTTTTACATCGCTACTGCTTATATCTTTCGCTTTGCACCAGCAGTCCATGATAAATGGCGATTTTTCTCCTTAGGGGCGAGACTTGCAGGAGTCTTGATCACACTTAGTTTTTATGGCTTTACCTTTTACCTAAACAACTTTGCTAGCTACAACAAGCTCTATGGATCAATAGGAACCCTGATCGCTTTAATGCTTTGGCTCTATATCACATCTACGATTATATTAGGTGGATTTGAAATCAATGTAAGTTTAGATCTGATTGAGGAGGAAAAAAGAGAAAAAGAAAACAAATTGAACCTTACTGCGTCAGAAAAAGAGGATTAAAAAAACAATGTGAGTAGGCGTTTTTCAATAAGGAAATAGCAAAAATCGTCGACTCATTAAACCCATCAGAACATTTATTTCCAAAAATTTCACTGCTTGAAAATAAAATACCCAAAATTCAGCTACTCCTTTGGAACACTTTTTCCCGTACTTTTCTATCATTAAAAGTTTTATTTATTTCAACTCTAACTGCTGAATCTGGCGATCATTAGGCCCACGAATTCCTTCAAAAAGAAGAATCATTTCCTGAAGTTTTTTCGGTTTGGATTGTGCCAGATTTTTTGTTTGACTGATATCTTCCTTCAAATTGAAAAGTTGGTATTCAGCGCTATTACCTAATTCTATATTTACGTTTTTCTCAAGCTCAGGACCTTGATATGGTGGAATCATTATCCAGTCACCTGCACGTAAGGCGGTCCTAGAAGTAGCCTCCATTACAAATGAATCACGCCCTTTTTGGCTTTTTCCCATAAAAGCATCCAATAAATTCTCGCTGTCTGGACTGCTTTTTTCACTTCCTGTCAAAGCAGCTAAAGAAGACAATAAGTCAATTTGAGTAACCATAGCATCCGAAACTCCTGGCTTGATTGTCCCTTTCCAATACGTCACGAAAGGCACTCGCGTACCAGCCTCAAAAAGCGAATATTTCCCACCTTTCAAAGGGCCTGCAGGCGTGTGATTACCTATTTTTTCTACAGCATCATCATAGTAACCATCATTGAGTACAGGACCATTGTCACTTGAAAACATGATCATTGTATTCTCTAAAAGTCCTTGTTCTTCGAGTGTTTTTATAAACTCTCCGATTACCCAGTCCGCTTCCAATAGTACATCACCTCTAGGCCCCATTCCAGACTTACCCTCAAATCTTGGATGAGGTGTTCTCGGTACGTGAGGCTGCTGCAGGGCATAAAACAAAAAGAATGGCTCATCGGATTTTGCACGCTCAGCCACATAGGATTTTGCCTGATCTAAGAAATGATCAGCCATATCCAGATCACTCCACTTGGCCTGCTCTCCACCTTTCATAAAGCCAATTCTCGGGATTCCGTTGACGATACTGTTATTATGGCCATGGTGCCATTTCATGGTCAACAGTTCTGGATTAGAGATAGCGGTCGGCTCTCCCTCAAAATTAGTATCGTAATCGACTTGAATCGGATCATTGGGATCTAAATTGACCACTTTCCCATCTTGAATATAGACCGTAGGGACTCGGTCTTGTGTTGCAGCCAAAATATGAGAGTAATCAAAACCCACCTGATTGGGTCCTGGCAAAATCTCTTTATTCCAGTCCACATTGCCGGCACCTAAGCCCAAATGCCACTTTCCAATTACCGCGGTATGGTATCCTTGTTGCTTTAATATTTTTGGTATAGTAAGTTGAGTAGTATCGATCAAGAGCGGAGCTGTACCCGGAAGAATTTTTGCTTCCGAATTCCTCCACGGATAAGTCCCCGTCAACAATGCATAGCGACTCGGTGAGCAAGTGGCAGAGGCAGCATACCCGTTTGTGAATCGCAATCCCCCATTGGCAAGCATATCCATATTAGGAGTCTGAAGGGTCCCCGCACCATAAGCACTGACATCTCCATACCCGAGATCATCCAGGTAGATAAAAATAATATTTGGACGACTAACTTGGTTGAATACTACCTCCTTGGATTCCTGTTGGCAAGCCTGAAACAGGCTGATTCCAAGAACTCCAATGAAAGTCAAGAGGCTTGATTTGTTCTTCATTTCTTTAATTTTTAGGATTTGGGTCAAAAACGCTATCAATGGAAAAGTCACCTTCCGTTTTCCTGCTCGGATTGAAAGTCAACTCTTGTTGATCTACTAAATTATCAGAAAGATTAGCTGCCGGAAGAATTGCACCGATTCCAGGCTTGCCTGAAATTGGACTTCCCAAAAAATCTTTTTGGAGATTTAGCCCTTCGATCAAGCCAAAGCTATCATCTAAAAGAAAGGGGATCTCAATCCCTCCACTTACCAAAGATTTATTTTTCGGGATGTAATCTTCAGGATTAATACCACCTGGATTGGCAAACTGAGGATCTCCAAAAAGAGATTTATTATCCTCGATCAATTTGGAAGCAGGCCATAGTCCAGCTTTCAAAAATAAATTATTCGTCAAAAAACCTTGATCCAACTTTCCGTCCGAATCATCATCAGGTCTGTACTGATCTCCTGCCACGAGCTGACTTCCTCCCTCCATATAGAATATATTATTTGCAATAAGGACTCCCCGAGAACGGTTATCAATTGCAATTTTACTGACAATCGCCTCATTGACATAGATGGTATTATTGTAAATATAAGAGTTCACAGGACCTTTTCTGCTCCTTTTCTCCCCCTGATACCCACTTAACCAAAGCGTTTTCCCTTCTTGAAATGCTCCATTTTCGCCTTTGATTCTATATCCATCATTGATGCTGATATTATATCGATACGCACAATTGTAATTGTTCCCTAGAATTTCGGCAAAGCCGCCAGCATTGTAGGCACTTAGGTTGTACTGCAAGACAATATTGTCACAATTGTAATCGATATGTGCCCCTGCAGAGTCTCCAGGGCCATTCGCATACATAAACTTATTTTTTTCAATCAGCACCATAGAAGAACCCCAGGTCCAAAGACCACTCCCTCTACCCCATTTTCGACTGTCGTCAGCACTTCCTGTATAAGTCACTTCATTGTCACTTACATAGACAAATTTAACCTCCGACATTTGAATCCCAGGACCTCCTATCCTATTTACTTTATTCCCGGTGATAGTGATATTTCTGATAGACTGATTACTTCCTCCAGTTAGTTTGATTCCGGTGTGACTGACATTTTCAATGTGATTGTTAAAGATTTTAATGTTTTCAATCATCCCCACCGCAGACTGATTTATCAATCGAATTCCCCATCCGTAGCGCTGAGTTCCATTAGCTGATTTAACCTCATTCTCTCCTCTGGAAAACCCAGGTTCTTCAAAAAACAAATCGGAGATATAAAGCTGCTGCAATGTGATTCCCTTCACTTCACCCTCGAAGCTATTCAAAACCAAAACTCCTACCCGCATTTCGCTGGTTGGAGAATAGGAACCATAGCCATCGCCTGTGATTTGAAGATTGGAAACTGTTACATAGCTACTGTTCTCCAGCAAAACTCCTTGAGGAAAGCCCTTTGCATCTATTTTGGCAGGAGTTGGGCTTAAAAGATCCTTGGGAAAATAAGTCTCAATCATCAATGGCGACTCTGGATGACCTTTGAAGCCAAGGATTTCAAGAGTTCCTGAAAAGGTTTCTCCACCAGCTAATAAAATCCTATCTCCTGGCTGAATTGAAAGTTTCTTTAATTTCGACAAACTCTGAAAGGGAGTCTCTGGGCTAAGTCCATTTGCTTGATCGGATCCCTTCGTCGAGTGAAAATAGTAATCCTCCGAAATGACTGGGGTGATAATCAAAAAGCCCAGTATCCAAAGAAAAAGACATTTAGTTATTTTTAAATCCATTGGGATAAAAGTTTAAAGTGAAATCAATCCTCCTGATTGGAATCCAGAATATACCTGTCAGGGTGAAGTCGGGTGTATTCATCATCCTGGAGCAGTCCTAGAAACAAAGGTTTTTTCAACCATAATTTCCATCGTTCCAGGCTTAATCCAAGTTGTTTGACCTGATTACCCTGTTGCTCAAAAAGGTTATTGGATTCTCCTATATCGGATTTTATATCAAAGAGAAAATTTCGATTTGGATCCTGGATCATTTTCCAGCTTGGAGTACGCACCGCAAATCTCTTAGCATCGTGATTTCTCCAGTAAAGTTCTTCATGAGGGAAACCAGACTTTTCTCCTGTTAAATAGGGAATAAGATTGACACCATCCAGCTCATTTTTAGGGGAGACATTCGCTAGCGAGCTAATCGTAGCAAAAATATCCAAGGAAATAACTGGGTTGGAATAGATTTGACCAGCATTTACTTGCCCTTTCCATTGCAATGCAAAAGGAACACGAATTCCACCCTCAAAGAAATCCCCCTTAAATCCTCTCAAAGGTTTATTGTTTGAGCCATTATCTTTTGTTGGTCCACCATTGTCAGAAAGGAAAAACACCAAGGTGTTTTCTTCAATGCCCAAGCTTTCCAATTGATCAAGAAGCTGTACCACTCCATCATCCACTGCGCTGACCATGGCAGCATAAGTTTTTCTTTTTGGATCTTCTATATCCGGGTATCTACTCAGGTATTTTTCAGTCGCCTGCATTGGAGCATGCGGAGCATTGTACGCCAAGTAGAGAAAGAAAGGCTCTTGATTATGAGCTTGTACAAACTTCAGCGCTTCCCGAGAGAAGGCATCCGTCAAATATTCTGATTCCTCTATGCGAGTATGATTTCTAAGCAACTTGGTTCGATATCCATCAAATTGGGCTTTGACTTCAGACAGATCTTTTAGCGTAAGATTTTCAGGGAAATATTGATGTCCTCCTGACAAAAACCCAAAGAACTCATCAAATCCCCGCTTGTTAGGGTGTAAACTTTCGTGAGCTCCCAGATGCCACTTCCCAATTGCCCCTGTAGCATAGCCTGCTTTTTTGAGCGCATCTGCCATAGTCTCTTCAGAAAGCGGTAAACCCATTGTAGAATCATTCGGAGCTAAGAGTGGGTTTCTTGAAAAGCCAAAACGGTCCTGATATCTTCCTGTGATAAGTCCCGCACGACTTGGCCCGCATACGGCATAGCTTACGTAACCCTCTTTAAAAACTACCCCATTTCGGGCTAATCGATCGATTCCAGGAGTCCGAATATCCTTGTTACCATTGAACCCAACATCAGCATAACCCTGATCATCAGTCAAAATAATAATGATATTGGGTTTTTCCATAGTAGCTCTTTGTTGAGCCATTATAGCGTTTGACAAAAGTAAGGATGCTGCAATCCAAAGTATTTTTTTCATATAAAGGCCAATCTAAAATAAGACAGCGCTCCCGCTTATTTATTAAGCGGAAGCGATGAATTCAATCTATCTTGTTTCTATCTATTTGTTCTATGAATTAATTCCAGATTGGATTCTGAACCAAGTTTGGATTCGAATCAATCTCAGATTGAGGAATCGCAAAAACCTCAGACTGCCTGTTTCTATACTGTGGATTGTAAGGCCCAACTGGATCAGCTTTGGCACGAGCGTAGGCTTGAGCTACCTCTCCCCAACGCTTTACATCAAAGAATCGAAGACCTTCGAAGGCCATTTCCACTCTTCGCTCAAGTCTTACCAGCTTGATCATTTCATCCACACTTAACCCATTTCCACTCACCTTAGTTACAGTCGGCATTCCTGCACGTGTCCTCAACTGATCAAGTAGTGTATAAACTTCAGCAAGCTGACCGGATTCAGCCAATGCTTCTGCTCTCATCAAAAGCACATCAGCATATCGAATCACATAAAAATCTTGACCTCCCGGAGATCCAGGATTAATTCCGTCAGCCGATTGATCGTCTCTAATATATTTTTTCAAACCAAACTTGGTGGCAGTGTTTCCAGCAAAAGGGCGATTGAGATATTTCACAAAGATGTCTCCCTGAAAATAAACTGAAGCTCCTAATCTAGGATCACGGTTATCCTGCCGTCTGTTTGCCTTATAAAGCGGAGATTGATTAACAGGTAAGCCATCAATACACAAATAGGCATCTACCAAATTTGGCATAGGCTGGACATTGACCTTAGGAATTCCCAAGTAAGTAGCAGAAAAGGTCTCCCCATTATCAGATTGGTCTTGGATAAAACGTACTGAAAAAACGATCTCTTTGGAATTTTCTCCAGCCTCTGAAAATAGCTGAGCATAGCTCGGATTGAGCTTGTATCCTAAGGTCATTATCTCTGAGGTAAGTCGGATAACTTCGCCATGGTTTTTATTGTACAACTCAAATCTTGCCAATAAAGACAATGCCGCTCCTTTTGTAGCATAGCCAAACTGTGAAGCAGGATATGATAAAGGTAGATCTGTCGAAGCAGCTCTCAGGTCAGCAATGATAAAGGCCTTCAATTCTTCGTACGTATTTTTTGAAACGTACGCTTCCTGAAGCGTTTGAAACTTGTCAATAATCGGAGCCTCTTCATAATATACTGCAAGATTAAAATAGAACAATGCTCTCAAGAATTTCGCCTGCGCGACCAACTTAGCACGACCCTCGGTGCTAATGTTAGAATCTGGAATTTGACTGATCTTTTCGATGGCCACGTTAGCTCTAGCTATCCCCTTGTACAACGAAGTCCAAAAGTTATTAAAGAAAGCCAAAGCAGGATCCGCATTACCTTCCATGAAGTTTCCTGGGCCTTCAAACTTATAATTGTTGAAGGTATTATCAGCAAAGCTGTCATGCTGAGGAATACCTGCGACACCATTCAGGTTACCACTGTACATGACCCTATCTTGGAGAACCTCATAGATTCCATTTATTCCAAGCGTTGCGTCTTTTTCATTAGCCCAGAAGTTGCCTTCAGCCAATTGGGTAAGTGAACCTCGCTCAAGGTAATCCTCCGAACAAGAAGCCAAAACCAGTAAAGAAAATATATAGATAATTTTTTTCATGTCTATTAGAATTTGAGGTTGATACCTGCTGAAATCACTTTGTAAAGTGGCGTCGTCTGATCGGTGTTCCCACCACGTTGGCGTTCTGGATCAAAGTTTTTGACCTTAGTGAACGTTAGCAAATTTTGACCACTGATGAAAACTCTAGCTTTGTTCAAGAGCGCTTTCTTAGAGAATCCACTTGGAATGGTATACCCAAGTTCCAAGGTTCTCATTCTCAAGTAGGACATATCCTGAATATAAAAATCAGAAATCACTGCGTTGTTGACGCCTCCAAGTCTTGGATAGACAGTAGATGGATTAGCTGGAGTCCATCTGTTGATCCAATAGTCTAAAGCATTGTTTCGATCACCTTCCATAGGAGTTTGTCCATTACCATTCATTAATCGGTCGATTCCATTTACTCCCTGGAATACCATATTGAGGTCAAATCCACTGAATTGGAAATTCGCATTGATTCCAATAATCCATTTTGGAAAAGGATTACCAATTATCGTTCGATCAAAGGCATTCACTACACCGTCTGGCTCTCCATTAGGCCCGGAAAGATCTGCATACTTCAAATCACCAGGAGCAGTTCGATTGTTTCCAAACTGTTTCGGTGCATTAGTTACCTCTTCGACTGATTGGAATACCCCTAAAACTTTATATCCATAATATGAATTGAAAGGAGCTCCTATCCGGATAATATTAGTGCCAGTGATGGTTTCTTCTCCTCCGGGACCTAGATCCGTCACCTCATTATCAGCCATTTTTGTCACATTTCCTGACAAGCTCATAGTTAACTTTCCAATTCTCTCTCGGTATGTCAAAGCCATTTCAAGACCTTTATTAATCATTCCAGCTGCATTCTGAGCGGCTAGATTGGTTACTCCGATAGTATTTGGAATGGGGAAGTTGGTATAAAGAATATCCGAACTGATTCGCTTGAAGTAATCTGCAGTCAGACTCAATTTATTATTGAAGAAAGAAGCATCAACCCCTACATTAAACTGCTCGATGGTTTCCCAAGTAATCAATTGATTGGCGATGGAAGTCAAAGCAACTGCAGGTACGATTACATCCTGTCCAAGTTGGTAATCCAAACCTGTGTTATAAGACTGTTCGAATATGTAGTTCCCAATTCGATCGTTTCCACTGATTCCCCAGCTTCCTCTGATTTTCAATTCAGAAATAACCTCTGAGCCGCTCAAAAACTCCTCACGAGCGATATTCCATCCTGCAGAGAATGAAGGGAATGTCCCGTAACGATTAGCGGGTCCAAACTTCGACGAACCGTCTCTTCTCACATTTGCCTCAAAAAGGTATTTTTCCATGTAGTTGTAATTCACTCGCCCAAAAAAGGATTGCCAAGCCTCTTCAGAAGCTCCGCCACTTACGGATGGATTGACTACACCACCTCCGTTAAATTCTTGGATTGCATCCGAAGGGAAACCCTGGAGACTCCCTGAAAATCCATCCACTTTATCATAGATGACGGAATGACCAAGCATTACATTGAAATTGTGTGTGTTGTCCAATGAAAAAGAATACCTAAGAATATTTTCGTTCATCAACCGGTAATTGAAATTCAGGTTATTAGAAAGGTCATTGAGATCATTCTGAATCACGACATTTCCTTCCCAATCCCGTTGAGTATTGGTAGGTCTAAAGTTGGAAGTATTGGAAAGATTAATAATTGCACTTCCACTAGTTTCAAAAACGAGTCCCTTGGTAAGTTTTAGAGCTACACCGATCCGCTCACTGATGTTGATATTATCATCACTGTAGTCTCCATAATTACCTGTAAACAGGACATGATTAATCGGATAGGAAAAATTGACATTTTGGTAAGCGCCATCAACTACTCCATATTCCCCATTGGAATAATTAACTGGAACCAAAGGAGAGGATCGCTGAAACTGGTTTATAATCCCTGTTTCCCCTGTGATTGCATTCGCACCGCCTGATGGACCCGTGAATCTTGACCAGTATGCATTAGTCACATTGGTCACCGTCAACCAATCAGTGGCATCGATGGACAAGTTAAGTCCCAAATTGTATCGATCAGATTTAAACTTTCCCCGAACTACCGCTTCCTGACCCAGATAACCTACTGAAATACGATAGGTAGTCTTGTCAGTACCGCCGCTAAACGAGAGGTAATGATTTTGAATTTGAGCATCTCTCAGGGCTACATCAGCCCATTTGGTATTTGCAAATTGATCAGGTTGTGATCCGTCTCGAATAGTAGCAAGTTGAGCATCAGAAAAACGAAGTGGAGCATTGGGCCCGTTGAAATTACGGTCTCGCTCATTTCTTAAAACAGCGTAGTTTTCAGCGTTCAAATATTCGGGGGTAACAGTTACTCGCTGGATCCCGAAATAGTTATTGTAATCAATCGAAAACTTTCCTTTAGTACCTTTTTTGGTTGTGATTACCAACACACCATTGGCACCACGAGCACCATAGATAGCGGATGCCGAAGCATCTTTCAATACAGATATGCTTTCTATATCCGATGGTGCGAGATTGTTAAATTCTGCGAGTCCATCGTATTGAATATTATCGATGACCACAAGTGGATTTGATCCGCCAAAAGTACCGATACCTCGAATGACGATCGAAGATCCGTCAGAGCCAGGAAGTCCTGATGACTGTGTCAGTTGAACTCCTGCAAACTTACCATACATCAGTTGGGCAGAATTGGTAACTGGATTATTGACAGCTCCATCTAATCGAAGAGTTTCTACAGCTCCTGTCAGATTTAGCTTTTTCTGCTCACCATAACCCACTACCACGACTTCGTCGAGAAGGGATTCAGATTCAGATAGGCTAATTTGAATTGAACTTTGATTTCCTACTTCCACCTCCATAGACTGGTAGCCAATGAGGCTAAACACGAGTATGGATTGCGGAGAAGGTACTGAAATAGAGTATTTACCATCTAAATCGGTTACTGTACCAGTGCTGGTTCCTTTCACCAAAACTACCACTCCTGGAATTGGTGAGGAATCTGAAGTACCAATGACCGTGCCTGTGACGGTTTGGGATGTTTGCCAAGCTTTTGCTGAGGGAAATGATGCCAACAGTAAAGTCAAGATCAAAAGGACAATTGGTGTAGATTTAATACCTACCCGTCTTATCCCCTTGCACAATTGCTTAACCTTAGTAATGCTATCCATGTATTTAGGAATTTTGGGTTATAAATATTTCAATAGGATCAAATGTGTCCATTGTGATTTAAAAACAGGGGTATGAATAATTCAACTCCCTTGACAAATCGTTCAAAAAATAAAAAGCACCCATTGCAGGTGCTTCATGTAGACTTATTAATCAGCCTTTTGCAGAATCAACTGCTTGTATTCCGAAGGTAAGCATCCAAACTGCTGCTGAAAGGATTTATTGAAATACTTATAGTCATTGAAGCCTACTTCAAAGGCTACTTGACTTAGCTTGATATCAGTTTGAAGAATGATCTGTGCCGCTTTTTTTAACTTGACCGAGCGAGTAAACCCAGTAATGGAAAGTCCTGTTAAGGATTTGAGCTTTCGGAAAAGGGTTGACTGACTCATATTAAGATGATCCACCATAGATTCGATTCCAAAATCCTCGTTTTGCAAATTGTCATTGACCAGTGCGATAGCTTTTTCAATAAACTGTGCATCGAGATCATTTTCGACGACTTCTTTGGAGTCTGGCTCAAAGCGAACCTTATTCAGAAAATACTCTCGGAGCTTTTTGCGATTTTCTAAGATATTCTGAACTCGGGTTTTGACTATTCCCGGATTGAATGGTTTGGTGATGTAGTCTTCTGCACCTGTCTGAAGCCCGTCCATTTCAAAAGCTATAGAAGTACGTGCTGTAAGTAAAATGACTGGAATATGGGAGGTGTTGATTTGACTTTTGATTTCATGACAAAGTTTGATCCCATCCATTTTAGGCATCATCACGTCACTAATCACCAGATCTGGCAGTTCGAGCTGGATCAATTCCAAAGCTTGTAAACCATCTTCTGCTTCAAGAATCTCATATTCACTTTCGAGCAAACTTCGGAGGTAGGTTCGGATGTCTTCATTGTCATCTGCGATCAAAATCCGAAAGGCCTTGGCAGAATTTTCGATCTTGAGGACATCTTTATGTTCAAAATCCAAATCGTTAAGTTTTTCCTGTTGCTCCAGTGGAATTGGAATGTTGATATTTTCCGGCATGAGCTGTGGCAAAGTAAAAAAGATTTCCGTTCCCTTACCTTCTTCACTATGAATCCCTATTTCTCCTTCGTGCAGTTCAACAATATTTTTCGAAAAAGCCAAGCCGATGCCGCTTCCCACCAGATTTGAGGTCTCCGCATTTTGCACCTGGTAGAACCGGTCAAAAACCCGAGTTGACTCCAACAAATTCATCCCTATCCCATTGTCCAGGACGGACACCTTAAGTTGTTCGTCTTCCAAGCAAATCAAAACTTTAATTTGGCTATTTTCCTTCGTGTATTTGAAGGAATTTGAAAGCAGGTTACACAATACGATTTCGAGCTGATTACGATCAAACATTAATTGAAGCTCTGGAAGTTGACTCTCAAACTGATAGTCTATTTTCTTTTTTATGGCCAGATTTTTAAAACTCAAATAAACTTCTTTGGCAAAACTGACAAAATCATATTGGCTGACATTGAGTTTTAATAAGCCATGCTCTGATTTTCTGAAATCCAGTAGTTGATTGATCAGTCTAAGCATTCTTAGCGCATTGGTTTCCACCAAATGAAGCTTTTCTGTCACCTGATCTTTGAGCTCAAAACTACTGAGCAGTTCTGTGATCGGGCTTAGGATCAGAGTAAGCGGAGTGCGGAATTCGTGAGATATGTTGGTGAAGAAAGTGATTTTCGCTTCGTTCAGCTCATGTTCTTTCTCTTTTTCGATTTGGATAATCCTGAGCTCTGCCTCTAGCCGTACTTTTCTTCTGGAGATGGATCTAATCAAAAACAGAATCCCTATTCCCAATAAGCCATAGCATAAAAATGCTGGCCAAGTCAACCATGGTGGAGTATTAATATGAATGAAAAGACTTCGGTCGGGACTCCAATCCTGATTATTTCGACTAGCTCTAAGGACCAACTCGTAATCTCCCCATGGCAAACCTGTAAAACTGATTTGATTAGTCGGACCAAGACTAATCCATTCATTTTGAAGCCCTTTAAGCCGATAGGCGTAGAAAATATCATCCGGTCCAAGGAAATCATTAACCGTAAAACTGAGCGACAAATGGTTTTGACTGTAACCCAACTCGATCCGCTCGGTGTCTTGGATTACACTTTCCAATATGACCTCTCCGTCTACTTCTTCTCCAACCTTCAGGTCTTTGTTATTCACGGTAAGTTTGGTCAAGACAACCTCAGGAAGTGAGAAGTCCTCCGAAATCTGATTTGGATCAAAGGAAATCAAGCCATTAGAACCACCAAAATAGATTTTGCCCAGATGATCTCGGAAAGAAGACCCAATGTGAAAAGAACTAAGCATGACCCCGTCTTCCCGGTCAAAATTGATTATACTGCCCTCTTTTGTAGAAATCTTAGCGATTGAGGTAATGGTACTGATCCAAAAGTTACCGGATAAATCCTCCTCAATGGAGCAGATAAAATCGTTACTCAAACCTGATTTTTTATCGAAAGTTCGGACATAATTCAACCCTTGGGCTGTTTTTTCAAGTTGGATCAGACCTTTTGGAGTAGCCAAATACAAGTCATTCCCTTGGATGTGTAAATCATTGATGATTTGATGCTTCACATCGGATCCTAAAAGCTCAGACTGAGAGATAATCCGTCGATCTTCCTCTCTAAAAGTACTGATTCCGGAATAAGTAGCAATCCAAACCCTCCCTTGATCATCCTCTTTGATCTGGCTTACCCGATTATTCGGCAATGGAAAATTCGTACTGTTTTCTGAAAAGACTGTCCATTTCAACTCCTCAAGGTTTTCAGAAAAAGTGGCAACCTTCAACCCTGACTGTTGAGTACCCAGCCAGAGACTATTCTTCGAATCCCAAAGAATAGAAGTGATTTTTTGATTTGGAAAAAGGTGCACCGGCGAAGAAAAATTCTTATTCTTCACCACAAAAAGACCGTTTGCAGTTCCAATAAAGAGAAATCCCGATTTCTCATAAAAACAATTTACCCGTCCTGATCCTGTACGTCCAACCTGATCAAGCCCAACCTTAGTAGCTGAATAAAATGCTCCTTCTGTCAATGTCCCTTGCAGGTCAATTCCTGATGGATCGTGATAAAATGCAGTGACGTTATAATCCAGGGATTTGCTATTTCCGAGATTTCTGGAAATTTCAAATCCCTTGTTTGGATAGAGTATTAAAACCCCTCCCTGCGCCGTCCCCAGCCATGCGATCCCTTTCTTATCGAAATCTATACTCAGGATAATGGAGTAGTTGATATTGTCTGGTGAGCCGTCCTGAGGGGTTGTTTTTACTCTTTTAAAATCCTTCACTTCGGAATCACTGATGTAAAGTCCATCTCCCCAGCTTCCTAGCCACAATCGATTTTGGGAATCGATCGCAATGGTTTTCATAAAGCGAGCTTCCCAATCTAAAATCCGCTCCTCGATCTGCTGACTTTCAAAATCAAAACTTCCAAGGGTGATTTTTCTATCCTTATTACCAATCAACCAGATTTTATTTCTGGAAGGATCTTCGACCAGGTTGTAGAAATTTCTCGAAGTCTGAAATTTGATTTTACGGTCCTCAGATGGATCAAACTTGTGTAGTTCTCTTCCAGCGATATACCAAATATTATCGTATCGATCCCTGATAATATTGTATACCGGCTGATCCGAGGGAAAATGATGAATCATTTTTTCGGTTTCCGGATCAAAAACAAATACTCCTGTACTCCAAGTGCCTATCCAGATTGTACCATTTTCAGCTTGGTTGATGGAGATGACTCGAAGCTTTCGAGAAGTAATGGATGAAAAAATATGGTTGAAATTTTTGAACGTGTTTTTCCGGGTATCCAAAAGAGAAAGCCCTCCTTCTTTGGTCCCAATCCAAATCATATTGGATTTGTCTTTAAAGAGGGTTTCAATATTTTCGTTTTCCAATCCCGGATACTCTTCTCTAGGCTGATAATTGGTGAAATTGTACCCGTCAAATTGGGAGATGCCTCCCTCAGTGGCAAAAAACTTGAGATTCTTCTCATCCGAAACCACCTTCGTCACGAAGTTACTCAAGAGACCTCTTCTAACATTCAATACGTCAATGGAAAACTCTTCCTTGGAGTTTTCTACCTGAGCCGAAGTTTGAGTAAAACCAAGAATAACTATCCAAACTAGAAGAATTAGTGTTCGCATATGGGTTTATTGTATTCCAAAGTATAGATTTTTATTTGGCGACAACAAGAAGTATCACTTATAGCTGTCATTCTCAGGGATTATTAGTAAGATGAAATTACTGAAGTCTTCTTTCAACAAGGGGTACAAATCATTCAATCGAAATGGCAAATCAGCCAGAATAGCAGATTTAGCCAAGTAACGAAAGACTGGATTAGCTAAAAGGTCAATGAGAATTTGAAATTGGCGAAGGAAAGAAAGTAAGACGCGATTCCTTGGACAAAAGTAGAACCCAGCAATTATTTTCTAATTTTAACCTGAACAAAACCAACACCTTATGAAAAAAAGCGCCTTTTCACTTCTCATTCTGCTTAGCATGGCACTAGCCTGTAGCAGTCCAGAGCCAACAATGATCCCCGATTCTGAAATCAACGCTTGGTTTGATACCGAGTATGAGGAACTTCTACTCATGAGCC
>Ga0335398_10002904_pt1 | contig 26017 bp, 9 predicted proteins | sample BON03_FD_205742 | JGI IMG/M metagenome (GOLD analysis project Ga0335398, IMG submission 205742) | Freshwater microbial communities from Lake Bonney liftoff mats and glacier meltwater in Antarctica - BON-03 (spades assembly) (version 2) | ecosystem: Environmental > Aquatic > Freshwater > Ice >... | reverse complement strand
GTGCCGGACGTACCGGCCTATACCGCTACGCCACGTGCCTGCGGCGCCAATCCGACGCCGATTGCCTTTGCCGAGGTCTATCTGGCGCTGCAGAACGGCACCGTCGATGCGCAGGAAAATCCGCTCACGACGATCGAGGCCAAGAAGTTCTATGAGGTACAAAAAGCCATCATGCTCACCGGCCATATTGTCGACGGCGTCGTGACGCAGATCGCGCCCCATGTATGGAACAAGCTCAGCGATGCCGACAAGAAAATATTCACCGAGGTGACCCGCGAAGCGGCCGCCCGTGCCACTGCCCAGATCAAGGAACGTGAGTCCAAGCTGGCCGACGTATTCCGCAGCAAGGGACTGGAAGTGGTGGCCGTGGACCGCGAGAGTTTCCGCCAGGCGGTGCTGAAAAACGTGCCACTCGATTCGATGGGCTTTACCCGCGCCGACTACGACGCGATTCAGGCGGCCAAGTAAGTTCGTTGCGGCACGCTTGCGCAGCTGGTCTGTTCGGGTCGGCTGTCAGCCTTGCCGCGTCGGGCCCTATCGAGAATGAGCATGAAAAAGACACCGGCCAAGCCTGGTTCACAAGACGCGCCCATCGTGGGTGAAGACGGTCAGTTCCATCTGACCGACCAGGAAGTCGATCTGTCGAAAACCACCTTCGAGGGTTGGGTGTCGCTAGGGTTTTTCTGGATGCTCGGTGCAACCGTGTTTCACCAGTTCTTCACCCGTTACGTGCTCAACGACTCTGCCGCCTGGACCGAGGAAATTGCGCGTTACCTGCTGATTGCCACCGTGTTTGTCGGCGCTGCAGTGGGCGTGACGCGCAACAACCATGTACAGGTCGATATTTTGTACCGTGTTCTGCCCGCGAAGGCGGGCAGGGTGCTGGCGACGCTGGTCGATGTTCTGCGCGTGTTGTTCTTCGGCGCCTGCGTGGTGCTGACCGCGATGCTCATGAAGACCATGGGCGACTACCAGATGACGATCATCGATCTGCCGATGAACATTCTTTATGGCATCTGTCTGTTCGGTTTCGTGTGTATGACCGGGCGCGCAGCTTGGCTGTCGGTGCAGCACTGGCGACAGGGCTTCAGCGGTCTTGAGCGTCCCGAAATACTGAATTGAGTGCGCGCTCGATCCTGCGTTGCGCGCCTGCGGGCTCGGCTGTAGTGCCGCCCGACGTATCTGTGTCTGACCGGACCCAACCTATTACCTGGCCCCTGGTCAGTCCAACATGCTGCAATCCCTGTTTCTGATCCTGATGGCCGGTGGTGTTCCGGTGGCCATCGCCATGGCCGGAGCCTCGCTGATCTACATTCTGTGGACCGGCACGTTGCCGCCGTTTGTCGTGATCCACCGCATGGTCAACGGCATCGACAGTTTTCCGCTGCTGGCAGTGCCGTTTTTCATTCTGGCCGGCAACCTCATGAACAATGCCGGCATTACCAACCGCATTTTCGACATGGCGATGGCGCTGGTCGGCTGGCTCAAGGGCGGGCTGGGCCATGTGAACGTGGTGGCGTCCATCATCTTTTCGGGCATGAGCGGAACGGCCATTGCCGATGCGGCGGGGCTGGGAACGATCGAGATCAAGGCGATGGAGGACAACGGTTATCCGACCGAATTCGCGGTCGGGGTGACCGCTGCGTCCGCCACGTTGGGGCCCATCATTCCGCCGAGCCTGCCGATCGTGATCTACGCCATGATGGCCAATACATCGGTCGGGGGCATGTTTCTGGGCGGCATCGTACCGGGTCTTATGATCGCCTTTTTGATCATGATCACGGTGACTTATTTCGCCTGGCGCAATGGCTGGGGCGGCGATACCAAATTCGCCCTCGGGCGTTTTGGCAAGGCGCTGCTCGAGATCCTGATCGTGGTGGGCTGGCCGCTGGCCTTGTGGGGCCTGGTGCATTTGGGATTCCCGCCGCGAACGACCGTGTTTGTCGGGCTCATCCTGCTGTTTCTGGCGGACTGGAGATTCCGCTTTGTGGCTGTGCTGCCCATGATGACGCCCATCCTGCTCATCGGTGGCATGACAGTGGGTCTGTTCACGCCCACCGAGGGTGCCATCGCCGCCTGTCTGTGGGCCATGATCCTGGGCCTGTTCTGGTACCGCAGCCTGAGTTTCAAGATGTTCGTGAAGGTGTGCCTGGACACTGTCGAGACCACCAGCGTGGTGATGCTCATTGTGGCGGCGTCCTCGATCTTCAGCTGGATGCTCACCGCCACCGGCGTCACTGCCGATATCGCCAGCTGGATACTGGGTGTGACCGAAACGCCATGGAAGTTCCTGCTGCTGGCCAACGTGCTGATGCTGTTTGTCGGCTGTTTCCTGGAGCCGGTCGCGGCCATTACCATTCTGGTGCCTATCTTGCTGCCGATCACGGCCGAACTGGGCATCGATCCCATGCACTTCGGGCTGGTCATGGTGCTGAACCTGATGATCGGTCTGTTGACGCCACCGGTGGGCCTGGTGCTGTTCATCATGGCCCGCATATCGAAGCTCAGTATCGAGCGCACCATGGTGGCCATCCTGCCGTGGTTCATTCCGCTGTTGCTGAGCCTGGGGGTCATCACCTATGTGCCGCAACTGGTGTTGTGGCTGCCGTCGATGGTTTACGGGCAATGACGCCGACCCCCCCCATCGCGCAGCAGGTGGCGCTGGTCACCGGCGCCAACGCCGGCATGGGCATGGCCACTGTGGCCGCGCTGCTGGAGGCCGGCTACCGCGTGGCGGCCACCGATCTGCAGAACACCGCGCTCGCGCAGGAGTTCGGCGGCGCGCTGGCCTCCGGACAGCTGGCCTACTGGGACATGGATGTGGGCGAGCGCGACCAGGTGCATGGCGCGATCGATGCCATCGAAGCGCATTTCGGCCGACTCGACGTGTGTGTCAATAACGCTGGGTATCTGAAATACGCCAACTGCGAGCAGACCACGCCCGAGCTGTGGCACAAGACGTTGCGCATCAACCTGGACGGTGTGTTTCATGTCAGCCAGCGGGTGGCACCTGGCATGAAGGCGCGCGGCTTCGGGCGTATCGTCAACGTGTCGTCGTTCGGCGCCCGCACAGGCGGCCTGTCGCCGCTGCCCGCCTATGCCGCCAGCAAGGGCGGCGTCAGCAGCCTCACCTTCAGCTTTGCACGCGAATACGCACCCTACGGCGTCACCTGCAACGCCATTGCCCCGACCTTCGTCAAGACGCAGATGCTGACCGAACAGGTCAGCGCCGAGCGCCAGGCCGAGTTGCGAAAAAGTATTCCCGTCGGCCGGTTCTGCGAACTGGCCGAATTTGCCCATACGGTGCTGTTTCTGGCGCATCCGATGAGCGGCTTCATGACCGGTACGGTGCTGGACCTCAATGGAGGACTGCAGTTTGGCTGATGCGGCATTGCCCCGTTTGCAGGCCACGATGCTGACTGCGCTTGCAGCGAGGGGCTGGGATGTGCCCGAATATGCGCGGAGCGGCGAGCCCGGAGTCATCCATCTGGGCCTGGGAGGTTTTCACCGGGCGCACCAGGCACTGGTGTTTGACGCCCTGCTGCGCCAGGCAGACACGCGTTGGGGTGTGCTGGGTGTCGGCATGAACCATGCAGCGTTGGCCGATGCGCTGGCCGCGCAGGACGGTCTGTACGCGGTGCGCGTGGCGGATCATCAGGGGCTGCGCTGGCAACTGGGCGGTGCGATCTGGCGCACGGCAGTGGCGGCGCGTGAGCCGCAACGCGTGATGGCGGCTATCGCCGCGCCGGGCACGCGCTGGGTGACGCTGACCGTGACCGAGAAGGGCCATGGCGAGCAGCTGGCGAACCTGTTGGTTGGTGCCCTGCAAGACCGGCAGGCAAAGGCCGCCGGTGGCCTGACGATTGCCTCGTGTGACAACCAGCGCGGCAATGGCAACGCGGTGCGCGACCTGTGTCTGGATGAAGCCCGCAGGCGCGACCCCGCTCTGGCGCACTGGATCACCGAGGCCTGTGCATTTCCCAACTCCATGGTGGACCGCATCGTTCCCGCCGCCACCGCGGACATGCTGGAACAGGCCGCGCAGGCCCTGGAGATGCAGGACGCGGGAGCCGTTGGCACCGAAGCGTTCTGGGAGTGGGTCATCGAAGACCGCTTCGTCGATGCCGGCGATGCGGACGTGTTGCGCCGCGTCGGCGTGCGCGTGGTGGCCGATGTGTTGCCGTTTGAGGATGCCAAGTTGCGCATGCTCAACGGCAGCCACACCGCCCTGGCCTGCATCGGGGCCGTGCTGGGCCTGGAACATGTGCACGACTGTGTTGCGGATGCGCGGGTGGAGCAGTTTGTCCGTAGCTTCATGAGTGAGGATGTCGGGCCGCAACTGACGCGTGCCGACTGGCCTGCCTACCGCGATGCGCTGCTGCAGCGTTTTGCCAACCCTTCCCTGTGCCATCGGGTGCACCAGATCTGCCTCGATACCTCGCAGAAGATCCCGCAGCGCTGGGTCGCCACGGCATTGGCCGCGCTTGGCGCGGGGCAACTGCCACAGCATCTGGCTTTTGCCGCTGCTGCATGGATACGTTACTTGCGCGGCGTGGATGAGCAGGGCCGCGCCTACGCGCTCGACGATCCGATGGCCACTGCGCTGCAGGCGCTCGCGCGGCAACATGCCGGTCAGCCGCGGCAGGCCGTTGCCGCACTCTGCACGCCGGTGGCCATCTGGGGCGCCGAGCTGGCCGTGTGCGCGCGCTGGCTGGCCAGCGTGTCGCACTGGCTGGAGCGGATCGAGCAGGCGGGCGTGCACCGTGCACTCGATGACCTGGAAAACGGCGTGCGACCTGACCTGACCTGACCCTTCCGATCCAGGTTGAAGCCATCATGAAAATCACCGTAGCCCGCGTCATCGTGTGTTCGCCCGGACGCAATTTCGTCACCCTGATCATCGAAACCGACGCCGGTATCAAGGGCATCGGAGACGCCACGCTCAACGGGCGCGAACTTGCAGTTGCCAGCTATCTGGACGAGCACGTCATGCCCTGTCTGATCGGGCGCGACCCGCAGCAGATCGAGGACATCTGGCAATACCTCTACCGCGGTGCCTACTGGCGGCGCGGCCCGGTCACGATGACGGCGATTGCCGCGGTTGACACCGCCTTGTGGGATATCAAGGCCAAACTGGCGGGCCTGCCGCTGTACCAGTTGCTGGGCGGAAGAAGCCGCACCGGGGTGATGGTCTATGGCCATGCCAACGGACGCGATATTGCCGAGACCGTGGATGAAGTGCTGCGCCACAAGGAGGAGGGGTTTCTCGCCATCCGCGCCCAGTCCGGCGTGCCGGGCCTGGACAAGGTGTATGGCGTGGGCGCGACACCGCGTTTCTACGAACCGGCCGACGCCGACCTGCCGAGCGAGCACGACTGGAACACGCAAAAATACCTGGCGCACACACCCGGCCTGTTCGAGGCGGTACGGTTGGCGGTGGGCCCCGACATCCACCTGCTGCACGACGTGCACCATCGGCTGACACCGATCGAGGCTGCGCGCCTGGGGCGCTCACTGGAGCCGTTCAACCTGTTCTGGATCGAGGACCCGACGCCGGCCGAAAACCAGGACGCGTTCCGGCTGATTCGCCAGCACACCACGACACCGCTGGCGGTCGGGGAGGTGTTCAATTCGGTGTGGGACTGCAAGGAGCTGATCCAGAACCAGCTGATCGACTACATCCGCTGCACGGTCGTGCATGCGGGGGGCATCACGCACCTTCGCCGCATCGCCGATCTGGCCGCGCTCTACCAGGTCAGGACCGGATGCCACGGCGCCACCGACCTGAGCCCGGTCTGCATGGGAGCGGCGCTGCACTTCGATACCTGGGTGCCCAACTTCGGCATCCAGGAATACATGCCGCACAGCGACCACACAAACGACGTTTTTCCGCACGACTACCACTTCGAAGCAGGCTTTCTACACTGCGGGGAGACGCCCGGGCATGGGGTCGATATCGACGAGGCGCTGGCGGCGAAATTTCCGTACAAGCGCGCCTACCTGCCGGTCAACCGGCAGAAGCACGACGGCACGCTGCACAGCTGGTAGCGCGCGGGCGCCTCGACGCAACGCAGGCAAATGGTCACGGCCATTTGACACTGCAAACGACGGTCTGTGGCGCCGCTGCGCGTGCGCTCCGCGGTGCCCGGGTCGCGCGCGCTATGGCGTCATGGCGCCATAGCTTTAAGGCTTCGTCGGTGCTGCTGCTTTTTCGAGCAGCTTTTGCACCGTTTCCATCAGGTTGATTGGAATCGGGAACACGACTGTCGAATTCTTCTCCCCGGCGATCTCGACCAGAGTCTGCAGGTAGCGCAGCTGCATCGACATCGGCTGCGTTGCGAGCAACGCTGCGGCATCGACCAGCCTCTGCGCGGCCTGAAACTCGCCTTCGGCGTGGATCACCTTGGCGCGCCGCTCGCGCTCGGCCTCGGCCTGCTTGGCGATGGCCCGGATCATGCTTTCGTCGATGTCGACATGCTTGATCTCGACATTCGCCACCTTGATGCCCCACTGATCGGTGCGCTGATCGAGGATTTTCTGCAGATCGATGTTGAGCCGGTCGCGCTCGGACAGCAGCGCATCGAGTTCATGCTGGCCGAGCACCGAACGCAGCGTGGTCTGTGCGAGCTGGCCGGTGGCTTCCATGTAATGCTCCACGTTGATGACGGCGCGTTCGGGGTCGACGACGCGGAAATACAGCACTGCGTTGACTTTTACCGACACGTTGTCGCGCGTGATCAGGTCCTGGCTTGGTATGTCGAGCACGATCATGCGCAGGTCGAGCTTGACCATTTGCTGCACGATCGGAATCAAAAGGATCAGCCCGGGGCCCTTGACGACCTGGAACCGGCCGAGCATGAAGACGACGCCACGCTCGTATTCGCGCAGCACGCGTATCGCGCTGAAAAGCAGCCCGGCAACGAGTACGATCAGCACACCGAAAAATATCTGCATCAGTTTTTCTCCTGTGGTTCGACGCTGAGAATGAGGTCACCCATACCCACGACGCGCACCATGGCGCCCTTGGTCAGTGCTACCTTTGAGCGGGCCTGCCAGATTTCGCCATGCAGGCGCACCAGGCCGTGCTCGGGAAAATCCTCCATCACCTCGGCACTATCGCCGATGATCGACTCGCGGCCGGTGACTACCCGGGTGCTGCGCGACTTCAAGGCCGCGCCGATGACGAATACGAACACCGCCACCGATGCCACGGCAAAGGCCGCGATGATCGGCATCGAGACCTGGTAGGCCGGCAGCTCGGTCTCCATCAGCATGGTCGAGCCCATGATGAACGCGATGGCACCGCCAATGCCCAGCACGCCGATGCCCGGCGCAAACGCCTCGGCGACCATCAGCCCGATGCCGACCAGTAACAAGGCTAGCCCCGCGTAGTTGACCGGCAGCATCTGCAGCGCATAGGCCGCCAGCAGCAGGCAGATCACGCCGACGACCCCGGGAACGCCGGTGCCCGGACTGTAGAACTCCAGAATGAGGCCGTAGATGCCGATCATCAACAAGATGTAGGCCACGTTCGGATCGGTGATCAGCTGCAGCACCTCGTAACGCCAGCCCGGCGCCACGCGTTGTATCGTGGCGGCCTTGAGGTTCAGCGTCACCGTCTTTGCACCGACAACAACGGCGCGGCCATCGACCTGGCGCAACAGGTCGTCCAGATCGGGCGCAACAATGTCTATGACGTTCCGGGCCAGCGCGTCCGATGCCGTCAGGTTGGCCGCCTCGCGCACGGTTTTCTCGGCCCATTGCCGGTTGCGTCCGCGCAATTCTGCGAGGCTGCTGATGTAGGCCACCGCATCGTTGAGCACCTTGCGTTCCATGGCCGTGCCGGGCAGCGGCGATGCGGTGCGTTGCGCGTCTTCCGAGTCACTTCCGGCCGCCGACGCGCCGGCCCTCGGTGGCGCCGATGCAAAGGGTTCCGGCGGGCGGGACCCCGCGTCAGGCGTTCGCGTGTCCGCCGGCTCCGGCTGCGTGCGTCCCGGCATCGGGAATGGCGACCCGCCGCCCATGCTGACCGGCGTCGACGAGCCGATGTTGGTGGCCGGGGCCATGGCCGCGATGTGACTGGCGTACATCAGATAGGTGCCGGCGCTCGCGGCGCGCGAGCCGCTGGGCGCCACGTAGGTGGCAACCGGCACGTTGGATGCCAGTATGGCCTTGATCATGTCGCGCATCGCATGGTCCAGCCCGCCGGGGGTGTCGAGTTCGAGCACGAACAGCGCTGCATTCGCGCGTTCGGCGTCCTGCAGGTGCGAGATGAAGTGGTCGGCTGACGCCGGCCCGATTGCGCCGTTGATCTGCAGCAGCCATACGACAGGTGCGGTGGTCTGTGCGACGGCTGGTGCGGTCGACAACATCCCCGCACAAAACGCGGCAGCCGCTGCGGCGCGCATCATGCCACGCAGCCATTGGCAAATGCCGGCAGATTGTCGAAACATGGCACCAAGAATAGCAGCGCCGTGCGGCTTGTAAAGGGTGCGCGCGCATTGCGTATGGTGCGACTTGACCTGCCATTGCGTTCGCGCAACCTGTGCTGGATTGCGGTCGTACGGAAGGTTTGTCGTCGCTGTGGCGATGGCAGGGCGCAAGGAAGTATCGGGAAATGCCGACCGGCCGCTTGCGGATCGGTGTCGTTCTCAATGAATGCCAAATGTCTTGCTGTGTGCTGCCCGGCAAATGGGGTTGGAGGCGGCTGGAGACGGACAACGCCCGACCGCCTCGCTCTTTCCCAGCGGCGTATGGACAGGTTTAAAAGTGTCAACATTGTTTACATTTGGAAATTCAACAGAACGTTGACGTGTGCCTAGGGTGCGCCTCCAAAAGAAAACTTTGTGTCATGGCAGGGACTTGGCTGCTTTTGATCCAGGCAGGCACGCAATGGGCATGGATCTTGCATTTATGGCTATGTAAATGTTCTGGCTGGTGACGCCGTTGGTGCCAACTGCGTTCAGATGGGTTCAATCCCAGACGGTGGAGGTTGACGCCTGGCTTGTTCAGGCGTCACGTGTCGACGGGTCTATCGTTGTCCTCGGGCAGCAATTTGTTAATTGAGAAGTTGCCATTGCCATTTCCATTGCCTGAACAGAACCGCCAGTATCTTTTGCGCCAATCATGCGGTTGCGTCACGCTAATGGCGCGGCGGCCTCTGACCTGGCCCCTGTGTATTTCCATACTTGCAGCCCGCTGTCTGACCCTGTGCGTGAACGTGGGCCGCACTTTGGCAATGCCCCCGCACGGGTTAACCATACTGGCGACCCGGCTCCTGTGCGTGGCATTGACTGTCGCACAGGCCTTCAATTTTGATCTTCACCCATCCGACACCGTGTCGCGCATGCGCCGGCAATAGCGCGCATGAACATTGCGCAGTCGGCTCAACCTACGCTGGCCGCCATTGGCGTCAATTTTTTTCCCGGATCGCGAACCCGCGGACCATTCCGCAGAACCCACGAGGCACATCCGCATGAACAACCAAGCCACGCATTCAGAAGAACAACAACAGCAGCAACTGGCTTTGGTATCGCAGCAGCCTTCGTTGTACGAGATTTTCAACGGCAAGCTGGCCAGCCAGGTTCGGCGCCTTGCGCAATGGCGCAAGCGCGGTGGAGTGGGTGGCAAGGCGCGTGAGGCCCGTCGCCAGAAGGCGATGCAGTTCGAGACCGTTGAGCCGCGCATCCTGTTGTCGGCCGACCTGGGCGCCATCGGTGCCAGTGCGTTCACGGCTTATTTCGACGCGGTCCAGGTACAGCTCGACGAAGATGTCTTCTCCGCGCCGATACCGTTGATCGGCACCCAGTTGGCGGACATCGCATCAGGAAAAATTGCGCAGAACATCTCTGATGCGTTGCGCAATTTCTCGACCACGCCGGCTGGCCCCGCCGTGACGGTCGACGAGGTCAACGCGGGTCTGCGTTCGGCGCTGGGAGGCATGATCCAGAATGACCAGATCGGTGTCACGACATCGGTCGACAATTCCGAGTATCGGTTTGCGCTGACACTGGGTGGCAGCGCATCAGACCGTATCAATCTGGATCTGGCGCTGGGCAAGGACGCGTTGTTGACCGCGCAGCTGGGTATTGTTGAAGAGGTCGCGCTGAGTTTTGACTGGTCGTTCGACCTGGTGTTCGGCACCTTCGAGAACGCAGCGCTGGAGTCGCTTTTCTACATCGACACGGCGTCGGCCAATGAGTTGCGGCTCGAGAACGTACTGGCTGTGCTCGATGGTGGTGACGACCTTCAGCTTGCGGCCAAGGGCACGGCAGGCATTTTTGGCGCGCTGATCCAGATGGATCAGGGCAGGCAGGCCAAGCCGGCAACCTTTGTTGATCCCGCAGTGGCCTTCGTAGCAGCGAAGCCCAGCCAGTTCACCGGCAAATTCGACATTGACGTCACCGGCGGTGGCGCCGACCGTCGCCTGACGCTGCCGGAGATTCCCGCGATGGGCGTCACCGGGTTGGTCACCGGCACGTCGGACATACACCTAGACATCGATGCCTCGCTGTTTCCGAACTTTGCCGACGTCGACATGTCGAATCGTGTCTTTGATCTGGGGGTTCAGGCCGATGTCCGGATCACGCAGGAACTGTCTGCCGCCAACACCGGCGCCGAAGTATTTGGTGATCCGATCACGCTGTCCTACGACGATGTGCGAATGGACCTGGGCGATTTTTTCTCCGATTTCTTCGATCCCACCGTCAAGGCCCTGCAGACTGTGTTGTCGCCGATAAAGCCGATCGTCGATTTCCTGACCTACCCCATACCTGTTCTGAGCGATCTGGGGGACGAGCCGATCACGCCGCTCGATCTGGGTTATGTGGCGATTGCCGCCAACAAGAAGCTGGACCTGGCCGAAAAGAAGGAACAGTCGGAAAAACTGACCAAGGCCAGGACGGCACTTGGGGTACTGAACAGCTTCTACGATCTTCAACCTGTCGGCCAGGGTCTGCCGGAGCAATTTGCCAGCGTGGGTGATATCAGCCTGCAACTGGCAGGAAGCAAACGTGACCCGGTGAGTCCAGAACTGGAAGAGCCCAAAAAACCGACGCTGACGCGCATGAACGCCAGCAGCGACCTGCTCAAAGAGGCCCAGTCGACGCCGTATTCCGAAGGTTACGCAGAATTCTCCGGCAATCTGCAGTTCCCGTTCCTTGTCGATCCATCGGCCGTGCTCGACATGTTGCTCGGTGACGCGACGGCGCAATTGGTGTCTTTCGACATCGGGTTTGATTTCGGTTACCAGTTTGGCCAGGAGTTTCCCATCATCCCCGGTGTTCTGGCCGCCCAGATCGAACTGGACATTGGCGCTTCGCTCAATTTCGGCGCCGGTTATGACCTGGCCGGCGCCAAGGCACTGACCCAGAAGCTCGATTTCTCGAGCGACGAGGAGGCGCTCAAGCAGAGCGTGGACACGTATGCCTACCTGCTGGAAGACGGGTTCTATTTCGACGACCATTTTGGCGAAGACGCCTCGCCCACATTGCAGGATGGAGACGTTGCAGATACGACCATCAGCATTGGTAATGGCCCGGACGACAAGGACCATCCCGAATTGACCCTGTATGCGACGATGACTGCGGGGGCCAAGGTCGGCGAAGACATCCTGATCGCGGAGTTCACAGCGGGCGCCGACCTCAGCTTCACGACCGAGGTGATGTTCGACCTCAACGACCTTCCGGAGCCGCAGAACGCGGCGCAGGCGGACTACGTGCGCAATGTGGGTGAGAGTCCGGTGCCCGAGGCGCCCTATACCTATGACGGGCGGGTACGCATCAGTGAGCTCGCGCTGATCGCCGATGCAGATCCTTTCGCGGTTTTCAACACCACGGGCGCGTTGACCGCAGGACTGAGCGCGTACGTTTACGCCTCGGTTGGAGTGAGCCCTTTCAAGGTGGTGCTGGTGGACGAGACGGTCAACCTGGTCACGGTACCGATCTTCGACTTCAATATCCACACACTGGACGACGCCGATGTGCTGGCCGGCATCCAGATCCGTCCGCCCGTGCTGGGCAAGGTGACCAATGGCACGCTGGATCTGTACATGGGATTGACTGCAGACAAGCGCGTCAACACCGGGCCCGGGCGCATCGGGCAGGACGACGCAATCGATGAAGGCTTCAGCATCACCTCGCGCGGGCTGACGTCGGCCAATGATCCGGATGGCGGCGAGACCCTGGTCGTCAAGTTCCTGGTGCGCGACGGTGACAAATGGGTTGTCCGTGCCACGGATACCTTTGACAACGTCAAACGCGTTGTTGCTGATGGGGATGACGGCGACGACTCCATCGTGGTGGACGCAGCGGTGGCGGCCTCGGTGAAGTTGTCGGGCGGCAAGGGAAACGATACGCTGACGTACAAGGGCAGTGGTGTCGCCGAACTTGCTGGCGGGGACGACAACGACCTGCTGATTGGCGGCTCCAACGCCGACGTGCTGGATGGCGGTGACGGCGACGACGAACTGCACGGCGGGGCAGGCGCAGACGAGCTGCGCGGCGGCGCTCGCAATGACCGGCTCGACGGCGGTCTGGGCGACGACACACTGCAAGGTGATGCCGGAAGTGACACCTATTCATGGTCCGTCGGTCAGGGTGCCGACGACATCGTCGAGGGGGAAGATGGCGCTGGCGTGGACATCGACAGGATCACCATTGGGGGGACCGATAGCGCGGATGACGTCTCGGTCAGCAAGGTGATCGATGGCGGGGTGCTGAAGGTGCTGCTGCAAAATGGCAATGCCGAATCGGGCATTGCGAGTCTGTTGCTGGACAACATCGAGGGTTTGTCGATCAATGCGGGTGCCGGCTCCGACACCATCACGATCGGCGACCTTACCGGAACCGATGTCAATCTGTTTGCCGTCGATCTCAGCTCGCCTGAAGTCAGCGGCAGCGGCGTCGAGGGCGACACGGTCGTGTTCAACGGCACCGGATTTGCGGACCGCCTGAGTATTCAGGGGGTGGTCGCCGGTTTCGACCAGACCAACCTGGGCGCCCCGGCCGAAGACGTGCCCGCGCCGTTCAAAAACATCCTGCAACTGATCGACGACACCCCCGCCGGCAACGGCATGGCGGCCCGCAACAGCAACTTCTTCATCATCAACAGCTCGCCCGACCGCGATACGCTCGAGGTGCAGGGCCTGGGCGGCAACGACATCCTCAGTGTGTCCAAAGGCAGCGCCGGCATCGACGTGTCGGACCTGATTGCGGTGACGCTCGACGGTGGCGCCGATAACGACACCCTGCGCAGCGTTTACGACAACGTCACGCTGATCGGCGGTGACGGTGTCGATGGTGTCGAGATCGGCAGCGACGACAAGGCCCTGGTTGGTGCGGCCACGCTGGAACTCAGCGCGACCGATCTGCTTGTGTCGCGCGTCAAGTCCGGGCTGGGTGTGGCCGCTGACCGGCAGGTCGATGACCGGCTCAGCTTCAGCGGGTTTGATACCTTCGATCTGACGCTCGGCGCTGGTGGCACCGGCAACGACCTGACGGTGTTCGGCAGCATCGATGGCGCGGTCGGCATCACTGGCAGTAGCGGCCCCGACATGATCGCGCTGCGCGCGCTGGCCGGCGACACCACAGTGGCATTGAACGGCGGCGCAAATACCGTCACTGTCGGCAACCAGGGCAGCCTGGCCGGCATCGTCGGCAATCTCGATATCCGGGGCGGCATCGGCGCCGACGCCGTTGTCTTCGACGGCTCCGCCGAAGTGCTCGACACGTTGGCACAGATCGGCGTCACCGCCATCACGGGTCTGGTGACGGGTCAGTCGGCGCCTGACGCGCTGCAATACGACGCTGCCGTCGAATCCGTTGCGCTGCGCCTGGGCCGGGGCAACGACCAGGTCGCGATCGCGGACCTGACGCGCCGTGTCATCGTCGACCTCGGCATCGGAAGCGACAGCGTTGACGCGACGCTGCTGGGCACTCCCACTGGCGCTGCGAGCGCTGCCGGTCTCGAAACGACGGGCGTAGAACAGGTTTCAATGCGCAACGAAGCCAATAACGAGGCCACCGACTGGCTCATCACCGGCAACCAACTGCGCGCGGACGATCCCGCGCGTATTGGCGAACCCGGCGTCTTCAGTCCAGTCGCCAGCGGCCTTTACGACCAGGTGGTGTTGCAAACGGCGGGCGCAGACATCGTCAGTCTGGCGCTGGGCGAGGGATCGGACCGCCTGCGCATCTGGGATCTGGCAACCGAGACCCACATCGACCTGCGTGGCGGCGACGACGACGTGGTCGTAGGCGATGCACGCGAAGGCGCGCAGCGCAAGCTGGCCGACATCGACGCGCTGCTGGTGCTCGACGCCTGCGCCACGGGCGAGACGGGCGGCGACACGCTGCGTATCGACGACATCAGCAATACCGTCAACGGCTTCGCAGACGCGGCACTGCCCAGCCTGGTGCTGGGCACGCAGCGTATCGACGGCACGTCGATGGGCGCGCAGGCGGGCATCGGCCACAGCGGTTTCTCGTCGCTGGTGGTGAACCTGTCCGACAAGCTCGACAACGTGCGGATCCTGGACACCGCTATCACGACGACGCTGGATCTGGGCGGTGGCGACGATCTGCTGTTCGTCGAGAACACCTCGGCCGGCAATGCAGCCGCTCCAGGCACGATGGTCCGGCTGGGTGACGGAAAAGATCAGGTCACAGTGTTTGCTGGAACCGGCCTTGTGGTCGACGCCGCAGACGGCAGCGGCCCCGACACCTTGACCTTCGACGTGCGCGGCTCCGACGCACCACTGCTCGGCGGCGTGTTGGGCGAGCAGGGTGGCAGCGGGATGCTGACCAGCCTGGGCCCGATTGCGGACGTGGCGTTCGACGGCATCGAGGTCGCGCAGGTCGAACTCGGCCAGAACAACGACAACTTCACTGTAGACATCGGCCTGGCGGATCTGTTCGTCGGTATACATGGCAACGGCGGCGATGACACCATCGCCGTCAAGCGTATCCCCGGTGACGGTCTGGGCGGCCCGAGCACCGAGATCATCGGCGGCGGCGTGCTGGACCTGGACACCGTCGTACTCGACATTCCTGATGCGCCGTGGGCAAACCAGGATGGCGCGCGTGTGCATGGCAATCTGATCGGCGGCCTCACCGTCGATGTCGAAGCGGTGCATATCGACAACGCGTCGTTCGAGGGTGCGGTCGACTGGCGCATCGTCGACGGCAAGTTGTCCGCAGCCGACCCGGGTGGCGCGAATGATCCGATCGACCTGGTGTTTGTCGACATTGCCGATGATGTACGTATCCTGGCCGGTCTGGGTGCCACCAGTCAGGCGCAGGACAAGCTGGCCATCACCAGCACCAGCAATCCGGTGCAGGCGACGATCGACGGTAATTCGGTCGAACTGCTGGCTGGGCGCGTCGTGCTCGAGCGGCTCGGCGCGGTCAATGGCCTGCCCAGTCTGGTTGGGGTAATCGACTTCGACACGCTGCAGGCTGGCTCGTCGGTCTATGCGGAAGACGGATTCAGAATTGTGGCCAACGGCTCGTTCGCAGTGGACGGCAGTATCAGCCCCGCGCTTGCCGCCGGAGTGGCGACCAGCAGCTTCATGGTCACGCGTGCCAGTGGCAATGCGTTTGCGATCCAGTCACTCGATCTTGCGGCCACCACATCGGGCCAGAAAACCGTCGTATTGCGCGGCACCACGCTCAACGGCAGCGTGGTCACGCAGACACTGCGCTTCGACGGCGCAACCGGTTTCGTGACGCTGCCCATCGACTTTGCCAGCGCGCCCGGTTTCTCGGCGCTGCGTTCGCTGGAGATCGACCTGGGCGACAACACCGACGTGCTGGTGGACAACATCGTCGGGCGGGAAACACTGGCGTTCGACAACGCGGCAACGATAACAGTAGCCGCGGTGCCGAAGACGCTGTTTGTCGACAACCCCCTGACCGCACTTGATGAGTCAACGATTGACCTGTGGTTCCAGGCGCTGCCGACCGGCGGCGTGGTGTTTGTCGACTATGAGCAGGACGGCAGTTTCGACAACCACGGCTCGTATGGCGACGGCGACGACTTTTTCGGCGTCTCGTTGTCTGTGCAGACGGACCCGAACGCGATGATCACGCAGTACCGTTTCGGGGGCGATCTCGTGATCCCGGACGGTACCCATATTGCCGTATTCAGCGGCAATGCGACGACGGGCAACTACGCGCTGTCGATCATGGCCGACAACGACATTATTTTGGGTGAAGGGGTCACCATCGACGTGTCCGGCGATGGGCCGAGTATTTATGCCGGTGGTGGCCGGGGCGGAACAGCTGGTACCGCAGGCGCCGCCGGTACCGACGGTCAGTATGGTGGCGATGGTGGCAATGGCAACAATTTTGGCGGTGGCTTCAGTGGTACCGGGGTTGGTGATGGTGGAGCGGGGGGCGGAGGCCTTGACGCAAAGGGTGATAGTGGCAATGACGGCGTCGGGTATGCCGGCGGCGGCGGCGGTGGTGGCGGCGGCGGCGCCGGGGGGTTTTACAGTTCGGAGCGCGGTGGCGGGGGTGGTGACGGCGGCAACGGCGGTCCCGGCGGCACCAGCGGTGCGGGCGGGGCAGGGTCTGGCGGCATCAATACCGGCACCAATACGGTGGCTGGCGGCGCAGGCGTGTTCGACAGCGTGCACGTCACCGGAACCGGAACCCTGACGCAAGATTTTGGTTTTGGGTCGTTTTCCTCGCCGATCAGCGTTGACTATTACCAGACGCTGCACGGTAGAACCAACGCCCTGCCAGCCAAGATGACTGCGACGGTGAAGGTGTTGGGTTATTCATTTTCGGTTTCGAACGTGAACACCTCTGGTTATACGAACGTGACTGCGGTTTTTGGCAGCATAGAGATCGAATTGAGGCTGCGGACTTTCGGTATCGGCGGCCTGCAGGGCGGTGCCGGTGGGTTTGGAAGTGCTGGCGGTGACGGGGGTCAGAAAAACGAAGGCGGTGGCGGTGACGGAACAACAGTTGGTGGCACCGGCCGGGACGGCGGTAACGGTGTGGCTGGTACCCCAGGGACGAACCTTGGAACCGGCGCCATTTCCGGTGGCGGCGGTGGTTCGGCCGGCAGCGGTGGCGCCGGAGGCGGACGCGGCGGCGGCGGCGGCGGCGGTGGCGGCGGCGGCGGCGATTCCGAGATTTTTAAGACGGGTGGTGGCGCCGGTGGCGGGGGTGGTGGCCAGGGTGGAGTGGGCGGTGCGGCAGGCGCCGGTGGTGCGGGAGGCTCGGGTGGCGGTGCAGTGGAACTGATCGCACAAGGCTACTTGCTGAGCCAGGGTGCACTGACCCTGTCGACACAAGGTGGCGCGGGCGGCAATGGGCTTGCAGGTGACCCTGGCACCAGCGGGACAGGTCCGACAGCGGCAGGATCTGGCGGCAATTACGGCGGTGATGGCGGCGAGGGCGCCAAGGGCGGCACCGGCGGCACCGGAGGCGACGGCGCCGGAGGCGGCGGGGGTGCCGGCGGCACGGTCAAACTGGTGGCTTCGGTGTTGAGCATGCCCAATGCCCTTGTCGATACACGGGGTGGCACTGGCGGGCTGAGCCCTGGCGCGAGCAAGGCTTTGGACGGCACGTCCGGCCGCTTGATTCTGGGCAGTAATACGACCGGCGGCGACCCCAAGTTCGGCAATCGGCTGGGTGACAAGACAGCCGACACTGTCCTTGTTCCGAATCAGGTCAACCCGTTTCTGCCAACGATAAGGTTTCCGGGTTTTCCTCCGTTTATTCCGAGATCCGAGGCTCCCGCAGAGACTCCCATGATTGCCGGCTTGCTGGGCGGCGCAGCCGCCTACGGCTTGCTCGGGCCCGATGTCACGGCGCAATCGCTGGGACTGGGCGCATCGAGTCCCGACGATATGTTCGCGGTGCTGCGACTCAATGCCGACGACCCGCGGGTGCCGTCGGAGATCCGCAACGCCTATGCCGGGTTCGACTTTGTCTTCTATGTGAACCTGCTTGATGTACCGTTGCTCAATCCGGAAATCGGGTTGAACGGAGTGCAGGGCCAGAGCCTGCTGCACGGTGGTATCGCCGGAATCCAGACGATTGGCGCGCTGGCAGCGCACCAGGTCTGGGTGACATTGGTGCCCGACACCCCATCGGTGACCGTGCGGGCGGGTGGATTTGGTGTCGCCAATGGCGATGGTGCGCCATTGGCCGTGGGCGGTGCACTGACCGCACAAGTTGAGACTCCGGATTTCCCGGTGGCGCAACAAGTCGCCGGTTTGCAGAACCTGGCGGTGGCCAACCAGTCGATTCGCGACGGTCAGACGACGCAGTCGGTTGTGCATGTGTCCGAGGAATTCACCATCGGCGATCTGACCGTCGGGCTGGACGTCACGCATACCGCCGTAGGTGACCTGACGGTGGTGCTGGTGCGTCCGGACGGCGTCGAGGCGCAACTTTCTGTAGGTGGCTTCAATCCGCAAATGACAGTTGCCGCCTTCAACGGTGCATCGTCTGCTGGCAACTGGATCTTGCGCGTCACCGATTCGGCGACTGGCAACGTCGGCACGCTCGACGGATGGTCGCTCGACTTCACCGACACGGACGGCGCCACGCATGACTATCAGAAGTCGACCACCCAGATATATGCCGTGGATGGGCAAGGCAGCGGCCTGGTCGTTGTCGATGCCGACGGCGTCAGCCAGCGCCAGCACTTTTCCGACACTTCGGACGGCATCAACAGCCTGGGTGGCGCCACCGACGTGGCCATCAGTGACGACGGCCGCTTTGTCTATGTCGCCGGCGCGAGGGACCAGCAGATCACGGTATTTGCGCGCGGCGTCAGCGGCGATCTGGCGTTCGTGGAAGCGCTCGACATCCCGATGGGCATCAGCCCTGACGCAACGCTCGTCGTGCGGCCGGGTGCTGCAGATCGGGTCGCGATCGCCAGCCCGGGCGGCATCCTCCAGTACCACCGCGACCCTTCCACGGGGCGCTTGAGCGTTCCCGCGAGCGTTGCGCTGGCGAACACGGTGGCACTCGCATACAGCAGCGACGGCGATTATCTGTTCGCGCTTGCGGACGATGGCCTTACGCTGTTGGCGGGCGATACGCTCGCAACCGTGCTTGCCCGCACCGGTGTGATACCGGGTGCCAGCGCGCTGGCCGTTGCGCTGAGCGCAGATGGCGCTCGCGAGCAGGTCTATGCCGTCGGTTCGGCAGGCATTCTGCAGGTGTTCACGCGTACGCTCGGCAGTGCCGATCTGCAAGAGCTAGCCCTGCTTGCCTTGCAGGAGGATGTGGGCGGCGTCCGTGGCCTGGCCGGCGCCAGCGACGTGCAAGTATCGGCCGACGGTTCGCTGGTGTATGTAATGGCCAGCGGCTCTGCGGGCAATACCCTGACCGCGTTCACGCGCAATACCGACAGCAGCGACACCATCGCCGATGGCGCGCTGGAATTCGCGCAGATCCTGCGCGGTGGTGCTGGTCTCTCGGCGCCCAGCGCCATTGCGGGTGCGCCGGACGGGCGGCTGTACCTCGCGTCCGCGTCCGGTTTCGGTGCGGCCAATGGCGGCATCGCGGTGTTCGGACAGGCGGCATCGGCCGGATTGCAGCCGCCGCGCAGCTTTACGGTGACCTTCGAGAGCAGCACCGGCGCCGATGCCATCGATACGTTGTCGCTGACAACTGGCGCCTATGACGACGCGCTGCGCCAGATCAATGCCGCGCCGGTTGCCCTGCTCAGGCTCGATGCCGGCGACGGTTTCAACACGGTCGACCTGCTCAATGTGGGTGCGGACACCGATGTCATGACCGGCAGCGGCGACGATGTAGTGACGGTGCGCTCGGTGCGCGAAGGCGCCCGGCTGGATATGGCTACCGGCGACGGCGCAGACCGGGTGGTCCTACGCGAACTGGCCTTTGACAATCATGTGAGCATTGATGTTGGCGCGAACGACGACACGGTGCAGATCGCCGGCGACAAAATCGCCGCGCGCGCAGATACGAACGCGGCCACGGTCGACCTGTTCGGGTCGGGCGGCAATGACACCCTGCTGTTCAGCATCGGCGCAGGATCGATCACGCCATCGAATCCTGATGACTTCGTGAGTGGATCCCTCAAGGTCAACAATCCGGCTCTGGGTCGCGTCGACTACGTCAGCATCGAAGACATTCCGGGTTTTGTCCCGTCGGTGGCGCAAGTAGGCGTCATCGCGCCGATTGCCGAAGGCGGGAGCCTGTTGCTGTCGGGCCGCGCTACGCGGGCCACAGGAACGAGCATTGTCAGCGCGCGCTGGGACCTCAATGGCGACGGCATCTATACCGATGCCGTTGGCACATGGACGGCCGACAACCTGGGCGCCGACGCGGGCGTGATTGTGACGCCAGACGTGTCCTGGAGCGCCTTGCAAGGGCTGGGCATCAACGATGACGGAAGTTGCGAAATCACGCTGGAGGTGACCGACAGCGCAGGCAACGTGACGCTGGACACCGGTGTTCTGGCCGTCACCAACACGGACCCGGTGATCACTGTGATCTCCGATGCGAGCGCCGTGGTCGGTCAACCGGTGGTGCTGGATTTCAACGCCTTCGATTTCGGCAACGACCGCATCACAAACTGGGCGATCGATTGGGACGACGGCTCCGCGCTGCAAATTTTGCCCAGCGACGCGCGCAGTGCCAGCCATGGCTATCAGACGCCGGGCGATTACACGCCGGTGCTTGGCGCGTGGGACGAAGACGGCGCCGGATCAACGGCATCCGATCCCGCGCAGCCGGACTACAGCCGGGCCGCTCAGACCGTGACGGTGACACCGCCGGAGCCGACCATCACCAGTGTCGGCGTTCCGACGGCGCTGCAGATCAATGAAGGGCAAGGCATCACGCTGCGCGCGCTGGCAGCCGGTGCGCCGACGTCGTTCCTGTGGGACACAAACGGCGACGGTATTTTTGCTGGCCAAGGAGACATCGGTAGCGCCAATGGCGCCGACCTCACCTTGTCCGTGGCCGACCTCGTGGCGCTCGGGCGTGACGACGGCAGCGATGCTTACTCCATCCGTGTGCAAGTGGTGTACGGCGACGGGCCGGGTGTGCTCGGCCAGACCATGGCGCAAGCCACGGCACAACTCACCGTGCTGAATGTGGCGCCGACCGCGCGTCTGACGAACACGGCGCAGAACCTCGCCGGTGCCATCGACGAAGGCGGCTCGGTGACGGTCACTTTTACGGACCAGAACGATGCATCTGCGACCGACCGAGCGGCGGGTTACACCTATTCCTACGACTTCGACAACGACGGCGTGTTCGAGATCGTCGTTTCCGATCTGGCATCCGTTACCGTTCCTGGCAGTCTGGTGAACGATGCCGGTACACGTACCGTGCGCGCTGTCATCATCGACAAGGATGGTGGCGCAACGGAGGTCTTCACCGGTGTGCGGGTGCGCGAAGTGGCGCCGGTGCTGAACCTGGTGGGCCAGTCCATGGCCACCGAAGGCCAGGCCTACGAACTCGGCCTCAGCGCCACCGACCCCGGCAACGACACCGTCAGCAAGTGGACGGTGAACTGGGGCGATGGCACCAGCAGCGTGGCCACGACGGCGACGGTCACGTTGCGCCATGTATTCGCCGACAGCGGCCCGGCAGACATCCGCGTGACCGCGCAGGACGAAGACGGCATCTACACGGCGACAAAAAGCGTGGATGTCGCCAACGTAGCGCCGACGCTGACGATCAGCGGCGTGGCGACGGTTGACGAAGGCGACGCTTACGTGCTTACGCTGGCTGCCACTGACCCGGGCCTGGACACGATCTCCCAATGGAAAATTCAATGGGGTGACGGCACGTCCAGCACGGTGGCGGGCCGTGCAAAGACCGCCACGCATATCTACGCCGATGACAGCGCAGACCGCGTAGGTGGCGTCTACACCATCAGCGCAACTGCCACCGACGAAGATGGTGCGTACGTCACGTCGACCAGCGTCGCGGTGGCCAACGTGGCACCGCGTGTGACGCTCAGCGGCGTCGGAACGCCGGCGTTGCGGCTGGCCGCGCAGGGGGCGATAAGTGGGCCGGTTGCCGTCAACGAAGGATCGAATTTCACGTTGCGCATTTCTGCGCCGAATGATCCGGGCACCGATACCGTCATCCAGTATACGATCGACTGGGGGGATGGTTCGGGTGTGCAAACGGTGGTTGCGCCACTGGCCTCGGCCACGACCGGCCTTGTGCCGACGCTCGGCGTGACCCATGTGTACGTGGACAATGCCGACGGTGGCGCACTGCGTACCATCACGGTGACATTGATCGACGAAGATGGCTCGATGGCCAATGCGACGACGTTGCAGGTGGATGTGCGCAACGTGGCACCGCTGGCCCAGCTGAGCAACTCCACGCAAGGCGTAGGCGGGCCTGTGACCCAGGGCGGCGCGGTGACGGTGGGTTTCACCAACGTCAATGATGTTTCTGCACCCGACCAGGCCGCGGGATTTTTGTACGGCTTCGATTTCGGCAACGATGGCGTGATCGACCTTGTCGGCACTACTGCGAGCGTGGATCTGCCTGAGGCCTTGCGCAACACCGCTGGCAACCTGTCGGTACGCGGTGTAGTCACCGACAAGGACGGCGGCACATTTGCGTCCTTGACGACGGTGCGCATACTGGCTGCGGCAACGCAACCGCCAGTGGCCGGCAATGACAGTGCCGAGGTAGCGGAGGACGGCAGCATCACCTTCAACCTGCTGGGCAACGACACGAACCTGGGCAGCGGTGTGGTGACGATCGAGTTGATACTTCCGGCGTTGCATGGCGCGGTGACGATCGACGGAGACGGCAACGCAACCTACACCCCCGACGGGGACTACAACGGCCCGGACAGCTTCAGCTACCGCCTGACGAATGACAGCGGCACCAGCAACCAGGCCAGTGTGTCCATCACGGTGACACCGGTCAACGACCCGTTGACGCTGAGCATCAGTGGGGCTGCCAGCGGCAACGAAGGACAGTCCTACACGCTGAACCTGAACAGCAGCGACCCGGACGGCGTGAGCATCACCAGTTGGCTGGTGAACTGGGGTGACGGCACGGAGTCCCAGACTGTTGTTGGCAACCCGTCCAGCGTGAACCATGTGTTTGCCGCAGGCGGGCTGCTGACGATTTCGGCCACGGCCACCGACGAAGACGGCAGCACCAGTGCCAACGACCTGACGGTCAATGTCGCAAGGGTTCTGCTGCAGGTGAAGGCGCTGACAGCCACCGACAGCGGCTTCGATGTGCAGTTCAACCATGCATTGAATGCTTCCGAATTAAACCTGTACGACACCTCTGCCGGGAGCCTGGGCGCTGCTGACGTGGTGCTGCGCGGCACGACCAGCGGCCTGGTCAAGGGTTCGATGGTGGTCGATGCGGCCAGCGGAGAGCTGCGCTTCGTCAAGACTGGTGGCGCTCTGGCCGCGGACACCTATACGGTGACGCTGCGCAGCGGCGCAGATGCGTTCGAGGACTGGTTCGGTAGCTTGCTGGACGGCAACAACGACGGCATCGCCGGCGATGACGCGGTGCGCAGCTTCAGCGTCAGCGCGGCAACGGCAGCAGCCCCGACACTGAGCCTGCCCGACTTTGCGCGCGGTGCGGGCCAGGACGTAGACGTGCCGGCGACCGGCGCCGGACTACCGATCACGCTGTCCAACGGCGCGGGCATCACCGACATCGCGTTCGACCTGGCCTACGACCCGACGCTGCTGGAGGTCGACGATGTGGCGAGCATGACTGGCGTGCTTGCGGGTGTGCAGTTCACACGCGTCGACGCCGGCCATGTGCACGTGAGCTACAGCGGCGCGGCATTGACCTCTGGTGCGGTGCAACTGCTCTCGCTGGTGGCGCAAATAGCCGACAGCGCACCGTACGGCGCCATGCAGGTGCTGGACCTGTCAAACCTGAGCCTGCGTGCGGGCGCTGTGCAGGTGGCAGGGCGCGCCGATGACGGGGTGGCGCTGGCGGCGTATTTCGGGGACACCGATGGCGACGGGCGCATCAGCCGCGCGGACGTGACCACGCTCAACGCGATGGTGGTGGTTCCGAGTAGCGGCCTTGCGGCCTACGCCAACGCCGACCCGCACTTGGTGGGCGACATCACCGGCGACGGTGTGCTCAATGTGCTCGATGTCAAGAACATCCTGTACGAGGCGACCTACATCGAACGCGGCATCGCGGCCTACAACCGCCCGCAGATCCCGGACATCCCCGGCGGCATCACGCTGGTGCGCCAGGGCACTGCGGACGTGTCGGTCAGCATCGACACCGCCCTGGCGGCCAGTGTGGGCGGGCAGTTTAGCGTGCCGGTGCAGCTGGACAACGCCAACGGCCTGACCTCGGCGCAGTTCGAACTGGCCTTCGATCCGGCGTTGCTGCGGCTGGACAACGTGCTGCGCGGTGACCTGACGCAGGGCTTCGAGGTGCTGACGGCGCTGACGAGCCCGGGACGTGTGCTGGTGACATTGAGCGGTGCTGCGCTGCCAACCGGCAGTGGCGCCATTGCCGAACTGGTGTTCACGGCGCTGGGCGAAGGCAACGCGACGCTCGATCTGCAGTCGGTGCGGCTCAACGGGGGCAACCAGCAACTGGCCACGCAGCCTGTGGTGGGGGCAGACGCCAGTGACGGGCAGGTGGCGATAGAAGCTGCGCCTTCGCCAGCCGTCGCCTTCACAGCGGATGCTCCGGAAGTGGCAGGTGTAACAACACTGCCGGTGTTTGGTGCTCCGGCAGCTGGCTCACCACCGGCGGTCGCGCTGGACCTGGGCCTGAGTTACTGGAATGCGGACAACAGCGTGGCTGCGACACCAACAGGAAGCCAGCCCGCACCCACGCAGGCCGACAACTGGGTCAAGGGGTTTGTCAGCAATCTGGCCAAGCCGGTTGTGGTGTCGCCAAATGCCAGCATCAGCATCTCGTTGTTGTAGGCGATTGCACGAGCAGGAACCTGGCATACCGTTCGACGGTGTGCCAGGGTTGCATGATGTGCCTGCACCATGGTTCCGGAACGGGTTTTGGGGGTGTCGGGCTTCCTTACAAAGTGTAAATGCAGCTTTTTCCAGCGCACCTTCTCTGGATGTATGAAAAGAATGTTCCTCAACGCTCACAAGGGTTTAGCGGTGAATCATGAAGTGCCGTACATCAGAGGCATGGTTCTTGCAGGAATGGGTCAACGTGAGGTGGTGGTGCGGTAAAGAAAGCCGCATCAAGGCTGGCACCTTGAATACCAATGCAGACACGGCACTAGCGTACCGCCGGACTTTTTAGGAATTAACGATGAAAATACGCGCTTTCTTGGCCTCTGTGGGCACCGCTCTTGCACTGTGCCTGGCCTCTCCCGCTTGGGCCGTGTACGTGATCACTGTCGATGCGCCTGCAACCGGTGTGCAGGGCACTGATGTGACTGTCAATGTCAATCTGGCGATCAGTGATGTCGACAGTGTCGATACCGTCGGCTTCTCGTTGAGTTATGACACATCTGTGCTCAGTTTCCTGAGCGGCAGCCTCGGCGCACTGAACGCGTCATGGGGTACGTTTCACAGCGCGGCTTCGCCTTTGGGATTGGTCAACGTGTCTACGACCGATTTTCTCGGTGTAGTCGATCAGGCCAGCGGTAGCGTCGCTGAACTCACGTTCAGCTTAATTGGCGCGGGCAGCAGCGCCCTGACGTTGTCAAACGTCGGGTTGGACAACCTTGATAATTTCTTTTTGACGAATGGCCAGGGTCCACTGTTTGACGCTGATATGACGACCAACGCCAGTATCACGGTCGAGGCCAGCAACAAGATCCCCAATCCCGCCTCACTCCTGCTCGTCGGCCTCGGCTTGGCGCTGCTCGGGTGGACGCGCCGCAACGCCGGTTGATGGCGGACACCGATTCCGCCTGCTTCACGGTTGACCCTGGCTGATACCTTTCAGCCATAGGTTGGTCACTCTCAAACTGCAGTGGCGCGCTGGCTACGTGATTACCCGCTAGTTCCATGCGCGCCATCTTCGTACACTGGTTGCCAAGCAGCTGTCGTACATATGGCCCATGCTCC
>Ga0335398_10002900_pt1 | contig 26037 bp, 27 predicted proteins | sample BON03_FD_205742 | JGI IMG/M metagenome (GOLD analysis project Ga0335398, IMG submission 205742) | Freshwater microbial communities from Lake Bonney liftoff mats and glacier meltwater in Antarctica - BON-03 (spades assembly) (version 2) | ecosystem: Environmental > Aquatic > Freshwater > Ice >... | reverse complement strand
AATTAGGTTGATTATCCCACTGTTTTAATTTGATACAGAAAAAATATAATAAGGATCCAACAAAAGGTAAAAATATAATAATACAAAACCATTTACCTCTTTTTTTAAATTTTCTATTAAAACAATCTATTAACATCCATATATGGAATAAAAGCAAAAGAAATAATATAATAAAAAAATAATTACCCCAATCTAATTTCATATGAAAATCAGTATCAACAATAACCCAACTTCCTTCATTATTTTCTTTTAAAATATAATAATTAGAAAATCCCTGAACTGACGATTTTCCATAATTATTAACTTCTTTTAATTCATAATTGCCCATAAATTTTACAGATTGATCAGGTAAAATTTCAATACCACCATTTTCTATAGAATATAGATGAAATAAATATTTTATATTTCTTGTTTGCATCATATGAACGACAAAGTTTCTCAATTCTGTTTGGTCAGAAGCAATAGATGATAAAACCAATGAATTTTGTTTATCATTAAAAGCATTAATAAATAAATTTAATGTATCAATAGATTTTTCAATATGAATAAGATTTTCATCCACTAAATGAAATTGAATATTATTCACTAATGATGCTTCTATCGACATGAATATTGAAAACAAAAAACTTATAAACATTAAATAACGCATGAAAATACTCGTTTTATAAAAATATATTTAATTACACCCAATGCTGCTAAAAAAAAGATTTCTGCTTAACATGCAAAATGACATTGTAACCTATTTTTGAACATTGATACATCATTTTTACAATATTGCATTTTTGATTTTACGTAAAAAAAATGAACCTGTTTTTTCAAATAGATTCATTTTTTTTTACCTTGAGTAATAAGACCTTTAATGGCCACGCTATACAAAAATCTAAAAAGAGAAAAGTATGGATCAAACGGAAATCAAGCTAACTCCTCTGGTTGCAATATCAAAAGAATGCATCTGCATATCATGCATTTTCTTAGAGCTGTAACTACCAAAAAAAGCTGCTGCTGGGAGCAAAACGAAAGTTGATCCATACAGTCCGGGGCTCATACATAGCACCTTGATTAAGCAAAATGATCCTTCAGCATAGTAACTAAAACTAATACCACTACATGCTGGAACTAAAACTACAAATGCCAAAACTTTAGTATCACTCATCATTTTAAAAAAAATATTTTTAATGACGGCAAAATAAAAAGTAGTTGAAGTGTATATTTCTGGCAAACGATACAAAGTAAAAAAGAACGTTAATATGCCAATTGCAATCAGAAACAAAAATATTGCCGACCATCCAAAAGCTTGATCGATAAGTCCACCAACGATAGTCCCTACTGCTAAAGCAAAAGCAAAACCGCTACTAATAATTTAAAAAACTCTGCCTCGTGTAGCACAATGGAAAACATTACGACATATGACTTAACCAAGCACACTGCCAGCACTACCGCTAAACGTTTAAATAAGCCTACTGAGCATAAGCAGAGAAATAATAAAAACACCAGCAAGAAGAGCTGGCTTGCGTCCATATTTATCGGACAGTTTACCCAAAAATAATGTACTTAGGGAAAAACCAAACAAGAAAATGGTCAAGGTATATTCCACAAAATAATCTGAGGTTGCAAGTGATCGAGCAATATCAGGAAGTGTAGAATTGTAAACGGTTTCAGAAAGTTGTGGCAATCATACAATGAGCACCAAGAACAACAATTCAGGCAATTGTATGTTTTTCATATTAAAACCTGACTAAAAGTTATTCCAAAATAACTGACTCTTTTTGTAATACATGAGATAACACAAAAAAGAAACGCTTAGAACAAATCTCGACGTTGTTCAGTTACGGTTTTGATAATTTAGCGAATAGTTTTAACAAGTTAAACATTGAATGAGGTCGTTATGATTATCCTGCATATACCCAAAGGGATATAAACTGATAACTCTTAAAAATTACCACAAAAGTCAATATCGTTCAAATGCTGTAATTTGCTGCCTAATTGTTTTATGATAACGAATATTGATCAACATGACCTTTAACGGCGAATCAATATGAACAATAGTCGCAGTTATCTGATGTTTCTGGTAATGCATTACTCACAAAACATGCCTTAATATCCAACAAAACTATTTCAACCCAAGAATAATCACACTTATGCTTCAAAACTAAAGTATTAAAGTATAACTTTTGATCAAACATTTCTTTACTGGTATCACCATTACAGTAAAGAAAGTAACCAGCATCAGATATCGAAGTATCATGAGTGGATCTTTAAAGTAAGTATCTATCTTATTCTATAAAGTCAAAGATAATTTTATTGCTGCTCAGAGTTTTTGCTTGAATAGATTGTTTGCTAAATTAATATATGAACTAATTAAAAGAGACTATCGTTAAATCTTACTTAACAAACTTATGAGCCAAAACAACAACAATACCTGTTAAAGTTGCGCCCCACAACATATCAACAACAGTGACGATCAATGGCCAATTTTTAATAGTTGCCTGATTGGTTAAATCATATGCAGAATAGGCTACTAAGCCAAATAAAAAACCTTCAAAAAAAAGAGCGCTAAAAGAAACTTGGGATTGAGATAAATAAGGTACGAAAATAAAATGGTTTACCGCTATCGAATATAAAATATAAAATAAAATAGCCCATGAATATGTAACAGTATCAGCAAATAAATAGCCTAAATAATGTCTATAAAATCTTTGACTCATGTATAGAAGCCATGCACCATCTATGAACATAAATAAAAAAAATATTTTTAAAATTCTTGTTATATATAAAAACATACTAATATCTCCTATGCTAACTGCGCAATCTACATTTTAATATAACTTACAATTATTGGATTATTTTTCATGTTTGATTCTTTCAGGAAAAACATAAACTATTTTAAAATAAAAATCAACCCAGATACCGAATTATCATAAGTGTATCTTTTTTCTATGCTATTCATAATCACTAAAAGATGAATAACGAGATTTTTTAAATTACTTAATAAAGTAAACATACAAATCTTGTATCTAAAAAATTATAGATACTGCTCTAAAATATTAATTAAAATAGGTAAATCACTTTTTGCTTTTCTACCATCTTGAATTAAATCTTTAATAGACACCCATAAATAATCAATAAGGTCATTTTTGTTATATGTAAGAGTTTCATTCGTATATATACCATATACATGCATAAAAGCTGATGCTTTATCATGATGCGGAGTCAATTTTGTCAGTGATTTATACGATACTTTGTCAATATCAATATTAATTTTCTCTAATGTTTAACCTTTAAAGGCTCGTAAATGATCCTGTCTTGCTGAAACATGACCACCGACACTTGCATCTAAACACAAAATAAATAATTTTTTATAAGCAGATCGAACAGGTATCCATATTTCATTTTGATTATTAATCAAAAATGCATTTATCACTCTAAAATTAGAAATTTTCTATTCATAAACAGTCGATCGGTATTCTTGGTTCATTACTGCGTCATGTTCATTAACCAAATCAAGTAGTTCATTATTATTATTAAGCTTTACCAGAAACTATACCTTTCATTTTAATAATTTCTAGAAATGTTTTATTACCAAAAATTTTAATTGTTTAATTTATACAAAATAAGTAATTAGCATTGAAGATATTTTTTATCTTGAATTGCTTTATTTAAACGTAGCAAGCAATAAGAAGCAATAAAAAGATCTCTGCTTAACATGCAAAACAATACTATAATCTATCTTTGAACATTAATACATTACTTTTGCAATATTACATTTTTAATTTCACGCAAAAAAAATGAACCTACTTTTTCAAATAGATTCATTTTTGTTTATCTTGAGTAATAAGACCTTTAATGGCCATACCATACAAAACTCAAAAAGAGAAAAGTATGGCGGAGCTGACGGGACTCGAACCCGCGACCTTTCGCGTGACAGGCGAACGCTCTAACCAAACTGAGCTACAGCTCCACTGTATTTTTTTCAATTTTGAATCGATAAAAACATTATATCAAAAACGCACGCTCCTGAATAATACTTTTACGATTCTCTGCAGATTAAATTTACAAAACGGTTGTTTTTAATGGCTCCCCGGGCTGGATTCGAACCAGCGACCTAACGATTAACAGTCGTGCGCTCTACCAACTGAGCTACCGAGGAACACAATTTATGGTGGGCGATACTGGATTCGAACCAGTGACCCTCAGTTTGTAAGACTGATGCTCTACCAACTGAGCTAACCGCCCATAAATTTAATTCAAAAATTTAAAAGTCTCACCTAGACAGATAAAATCATATAGCATCTTGAGGTAAAAGTCAAAATAAATATTAAATAATTTCTTTAAAAAAAGAAGAATTACTTTATTCTAATAAAAGGTGGTAGTTACTTTTATGAAAGTTAAAACAATGTCAAAAATTACTGATTACACAAAAGCTATATTTTTAATTTTTATCTGTATCCAGATTATACCTAAAATAGCTTCAAGTATACAAAAAGAATGGTTATATAATTTAGAAGTACATAACAAAATTGGTTATGTACTCATTGATAAAAACATTACGAATGCATCATTTTATCGAGAAAGTATTATCAATTCTTTTAAAGATCCTTCAATTAAAGCTATTTTGCTTAAAATAGAATGTAATGATGGAGCTGCTGGCTCGTGCCAAGCATTAGCTTTTGATATCGAAAACATTAAAAAACAGTATCCTAAACCAATCATTGCATATATCGAAAACATTTGCACTGCTGGTGGCTATCAGATTGCAGCTGCAACCGATCATATTGTTAGCACTGGTTCTGCTATTATTGGTGGAATTGGATCCAAGGTGGTAGCTCCTTGCAAAGCACAAGAGATTTTAAAGGAACAGAATATTACCTGTGAAGAAATCAATTCTGGATCATGTAAAAGTATCAATAGTTTGACCGATGAACAACGAATAACATTACAACAACTATCTGATAATATTTATCAACAATTCGCAAAAGAGATCGCATCAAAACGACACTTACAATTAAACAAAATTGATCAATGGGGATGTAGTAAATTATTTACTGGTCAACAAGCCTACGACTTAAAACTTGTAGATTCTATAGGATCAAGAACAACAGCTATCAATCTTATTAAGAAGAACATCATACCTTCGGATCGAAAGATTGAATGGATAACTTATCAACCTCAAAGTTCATTCTCTAGATGGTGGAATAGTTCTGATAGAAAAAGTGAAAATGATAATCTAGAAAGTAATTCAGTTTCTCTGTCTAACTCATTTGTAAAAGATTTTTTTATTCATCTTAATCAATAGAAAATTAATTTTATAACGAAACTAAATAACAAAATTCTAGGTGATCCAAATTTATTAAAGGTTCAATTATTGCTTGATAAGCAACATCTTGAATTTCAAACCTTTTAATTTTCCCTACCGCAAAACCCGAAGGATAAACTAATCCCTGTCCGGTAGAGATAACTAAATCATTTTCTTCAAGTGTTTTATAATGTGGTACAAATTCTAAAGTTGGTTCAAAGTTATTATGTCCTTCATAAATTCCAACAGATTTTGTTTGAGTGCAACTGACAGCAATTTTCGATCGTTTATCAGTAATTAATGCAATCTTACTATATAAAGAATTAACCTGAATAACTCTCCCAATAATACTGTTCTTATAAATAGCAATCATGTTTATAGAAACACCCTTATTTGATCCGGCATCAACCCAAAAAAAATGGCCTGAATCATCAAAGGATCGCATCAAAACTTGTACTATTTTTTGATTTGAAAAATCATATTTTTGTTTATAATCACGAATCTCTTGAGTTGCAGACTCAAAATTAATTGTTGCCTTTAAAGAAATAACAGTTGCTTGCAAATCTTGATTTTCGATTGAGAGATTAGATATTTTTTCTTGCAATGTATTAACATCAGTTTTTTTTGCAAAATATCTAGCAATTGGATCAGTAAAAAATTTTTGGATTTTAATAGCAGGATATAAAATATAAGATGATGTTACTTCTGCAGCACCTGGTGAAAAAAAGAAAAGTCTGTTGATCATGAAAGAAAAAAGCAAAATCATGAAGAAACCAACTAACCAATCTTTAAGACCAAATTGCTGATCCATAATTATGATCCTAGAAATTCAACTAAACCGTCAATAACTTCTTGTGGACTATTCGAAATAACTAATTTAGAACGTATAACTGACGCTAAAGGATGTCCTTTGATATAAAAAGGTAAATGCTTGCGAAAACAATACAATCCTTTCATCCCATAATGATCAATCATCAACTGAAGATGTTTAAGCGCAATTTCTAACAGCATCTGTGATGTGACCTTATACTCTCGACCAGCTGCATTTTCTGCCATTTCGTGTAATTTCCATGGCTTTGCCCACATTCCACGACCAATTAAAAATCCATCAACACCTGTACGGTCATAAGTTAACTGTGCAGTTTTAAAATTAACAACATTACCAGAAAAAAGAACCGGAATTTGTAATGCTTTTTTAACATCTGCTGCAATCTCATAATCTGGCATTCCTGCAAATTTTTGAGTCTGTAAACGCGGATGTATTGCAAGTGCATCCGCACCACAATCTTGTATCATTTTTGCAATATCAACAGCATTTTTTTCTTTAAAACCAGCACGAATTTTTACTGTAAACGGAATATTTAATGATTTTCTAAATACTTTTAAAATTTTTTCTAACTGTTCTGGTTTTGCCATTAATGCAGATCCACAACATGATGAGATAACATTTTTAGCAGGACAACCAACATTTAAATCAATAATATCAACACCCGAAGCAACAATTTTTTCACATGCAGCTTCAATATAATCCTCAGAACTTGCTGAAACCTGAAAACTTAATGGTCGCTCCATCTGCTCAAACTTAAGAGCTAATTGACCACCCATAGGAGTTAATACTGATCTAACGTGACGCATTTCAGTATACAAAAGCTCTCTTTTAGAAAATTGACGCACTAATTGTCTAAAGGGTGCATCAGTTATTCCATCTAATGGACCACCAATAAAACGTGGTACGTACAAATTTCCAATTTTTATATCTTCTTGCCAAAAGCTCATAATAACGCAATTTCTTTTTAAAAATAAAACAATTTCATCTACTTATAGAATAACATACCAGAAAAAAACATCAAAAAATAACATCTTATCTACTTAAAAGCAATAAATATTATATAAAAAAAACAATATCAACATGCTTCTGTTTAGCGTAATAGGTATATCAAATGTCAATTGTATTGAAAAAAAATATTTTTTTAAACTAGAATTGCATATGAGTAACATTTTTTTTAAAAAAAAGGAGATTTCAATGGTTATTCAAAAGAAAAAAGCGGTTGTTAAAAAGTCAGCTCCTAAAAAAGCTATTGTTAAGAAGGCAGCTCCTAAAAAAGCTTCTGTAAAAAAAGCTGTAGCTAAGAAAGCCGCTCCTAAAAAAGTTATCGCTAAAACAATTCGAATGAAAAAAAGACCAATGCGTAAAGCGCCAATTAACTATTAAGAGAGTGACTATAAAAAAGTCACTCTCTTAATAGTTAAAGAGGATCTTTAAGGATCCTCTTTTTTATTTTAAATTTATAATTAAACTTTTGGATTCTTTTTATGCCAATCAGTTATTTGCTGATATGCATGTCCAACCTGGAATAATTTTTCTTCTGATAAGTTTGGTCCAATTAATTGAAATCCTATTGGTAAACCTTCTTTGCTAAAACCACCCGGAATTGAAATACCAGGAACTCCTGCAATATTAACAGCTGCTGTAAAATAATCCTGCAAATCCATTTGTAACTTATTGTCACTATAAGCATCAAATTTAAATGCTGGACAAGCTTGGCTTGGCATTAAAAGCATATCAACATCTTTAAATGCTTCTTCAAATTGATGACGAATTAAACGTTGAACTTTTTTTGCATTATTATAATACTGACCAGCATGACCTGCAGATAAAACATAATTACCAACCATCATACGAACTTGAACTTCTCTACCAAATCCATCATGACGAGTTTTCGTATACATTTCTTCAAGTGAATTTATATCTGGTGCACGATATCCATAACGAACCCCATCAAATCTAGCAAAGTTTGAAGCTGCCTCTGCGCGACTTAAAATGAAATAAGTTGCAGCTGCATAATCTAAAGCTGGAACTTTAACACGCTTAACAGAAACACCTGCTTTTTCTAAATCTATAATAGTTTGTTCAAGAACTAATTTAACTTCTGGATCTAACTCAGCAGCCTCCAAAGCATTTTCAACAATTCCTATGCACAATCCTTCTGGAAACTTACTCGTTAAATTTTGTGTATAATCTTTTTTTGCTAAATCTAAAGTCGAAGAATCTTTTTCATCATGGCCTGCAATAGCTGAATAAACCAAAGCATTGTCATAAACAGTCTGTGTAAAAACACCAATTTGATCCAATGATGAAGCATAAGCAATTAATCCATATCGAGAGACTGAACCATATGTTGGTTTTAATCCAACTAAATTACAAAAACCCGCTGGCTGACGAACTGATCCACCTGTATCAGAACCTAAAGACCAAGGAACTAATCCTGCTGCAACAGCTGCTGCCGATCCACCACTTGAACCACCTGGAACACGTGAAATATCCCATGGATTATGCGTTTTAAAGAAAGCTGAAGTTTCAGTCGAACTACCCATTGCAAATTCATCCATATTTGCTCGACCTACTAACAATGCACCTTCTTGCTTAAGTTTAGATGTTACTGTAGCATCATATGGTGCTCTATAATTTTCTAAAATTTTTGAAGCACATGATGCAATTCGACCTTCTTGGCAAATATTATCTTTAATAAATCCAGGAATACCTTTTAATAAACCTGTGTTTGAAGACAAATCCAGAATTGATTTTTTATCAAAAATTTCTAATGCAGATTTTATAGTAGGATCTATTTGAACAATTTGTTCAAGATAAAAATCTAAAACTTCTTGTGGTGAAACCTGTTTGCTATCAATTAATGATCTAAGTTCTTGAATTGTTGCAAATTTTAAATCAATCATCATATATCTCCTATTTGTCTAAAATTTTTGGAACAACAAAGTAGTTGTCTTGTGTTTCAGGAGCTTGATCCAAGATTATTATAGAATCAAACGAAACAACAACATCTTCTCGCTGACGATTAATATTTTTATGAACAGGAATATCAACATCTTGTGCCATATCTTGTACACGTATTGCGTAAGAAAGAACATCTTGTAATTGTGTAACAATTGAATCTATTTCATTTTCATCAATTGTTAATTTTGTTAATGAAGCAATTTTCAAAACTTCATCTCTTGTAATTTTATCCATGATTTACCTTTACGTAAGAAAAACTTTACCGCCTTTTTGAAAACTTTCTGATGTAAACAATGCTCATCAAAGCATTGCCTATAAAAAATGAACCATAAATTAAGAAAAATTTAAGCGTATCAGACTCTATTGATAATTGAGATAATCCATATGATACAGGAATAAAATAAAAACATATCACACAAACTCTTGTCATCATCACTGTTTTCACATCAAAAGCTCCTCGCAGCGCCCCAGATAATATCAATTGTAACAGATCAAAAAAAACAAGTATACTCAAAGCCGGGAAAACTGCTGCTGCAAGTGATCCAAACTCTTTATTCTGATCAATAAGATTAATGATTTCTCGTGGATAACAAGAACCAATAGCTAAAAGTATTGCTACCATTCCTGATGCTAATATAAGTACTTTTACAATATTAGCATGTATATCTTGCCACTTTTTACGACCAATATCATTACTTATTAAAAAAGTTATAACTTGAGAAAATGCAGTTGCCGGAACAAATGCCATACGCTCCATAAGCTTAATAACTGAAAAACTTGCAAGAGCATAAGGCCCCATGCAAGATAACATTTTTGATAACCAAATATAAGCACACGCCATAATTGTTTTATCAATAACAATTGGAAATGAAACACGTAACAAAGTTGAAATTTCATCCCAACTTGAAATACCTGACCAAAAATTAATTTCATATTTTTCATGTAAAGAAAAATAAAAAACATATACAATAGCACAGAATAAAATCACCATATATTGTATTAAATAAGCAACTGCTGAACCTTGTAGTCCTAATTGAGGAAATCCAAACTTACCAAAGATAAGAATGTAATCGAATAATATAAATACCACTGATCCAATTGCAAACAAAACCATAGGAATAAATGTATTTTTAATTGATCTAAAGAATCCAATAAATGCAAAAAATATAAACATTAAAAACATAGAAACTGAACGAATTTTCAGAAATGGAAGTCCCAGAATAATCATTTCATCGGTGAAATTGAAAAATGAATAGATCCAATATCCACCAAAATACAAAGCAGAACTAATAATGCCGCCTATCAAAATACTCATCCATAATGAATTAACAAATGAACGCCCAACATTTTTATATTCTTTCAGTCCATTATAACAGCCTGCAATAGCAACTGTTCCTATAGAAAGACCTTCAGCCGCTTTAACAAATGCATTTAATACATTATCAACCACACCCGATATAGTATAAATTTCTGTTGATTTTAAGTGAGCAATAAAAAAACAATCAACAAAATATGGTAATGAATACAATATTAATGCTGTAATGAATTCTGGTAAAAAATAATAAAAAATAGCTTTATAAGACTCTCCTGAATTGCTATATCCAAATGATGACTTTATTAAACTATACTTACTTTTATGCACCTTTTTTGCCTTCAAAAAAAACAAGACGGCGTGATTTTTGATCTACATCATACTCTTCTTCACGCTGCAAATATACAGCTTCTTGCTTTGTAGCATTCCAAAATTTTGATGCCCAATAAACTAATATTGAATCTTTCAACATTGAAGATCTGAACATACGTAATAATTCTGCTACCGATAATGAAGCTCTCGATATAACAACATCAGCAGTTTTATCATATCCACGTAAAAATGATCGCCAATCTTGGTCACAAACTTCAACATCTTTTAAATCAAGTAAAGTTATAACTTCTTCTAAAAAGTTCGCTTTTTTCTGATTAACTTCAATCAAGACAATAGCAAGATGTGGATATAAAATTTTCAAAGGTATTGCTGGTAATCCGCCACCAGTTCCAACATCAACTAAAGTTTTACATGCTGTAAGATCCATTTTTTCAGAAAGCACTAATGAATCGATTAAATGATCATTAATAATTTTTTCAAAATCAGTAATAGCCGTTATATTAAATTTTTTATTTTCTTGTAATAAAAATGATAGATATGATAAAAGTTCTTGCTCTTGTTTTTCAGTTAATGAAAATCTCGTAACAAATTTTTGCCATGCAAGCTTTTCTTTATCTGTTTGTTTTTGTAATGACATTATGTTTTTGCATCCTTATGAATTTTAAAAGATTAACGTCGTTCAACATACCATATTCCCACTAATATGTGTATCAAATAAATTCTTTATAAAACTATAAATATGACAAAAAGAGATTCAAACCATAGCAATCTACTCAATGAAATTGCTAATATGATTATAAATAGAGTCATTCTATAAAATCATAGCTCATAAACAGAAAAAGGGGAGTATAATGAAAATTATTAAATACATTTTATGTATATCCATAATAAGCCATGTTTTTAATCAAAATATAGAATGTTCAAGCTCTGTTGTTACGTTTTTCATTAAAAAAGCAAAACATAGTCCCATAAAACCTGTCATTATTCATGATGACAAAAATTCAATATATCTTAGACAGCCGAGTTTCATTAATGGCATAGAAGAAAAAACAACTATTTTTGATAATGATGGAGTTGGTGGAATCACTGCATCTTATCTTGGACAAATCACCGTATCTAACAAAAATGGACAAATCACATTTCCAAGAAAGCAGCAAAGTGATACTATTTATATTTTAGTAACATCAGAAATAGCGCCTATTTTCATAATAGGACCAACTTTAATTCACCATTGGAAGTGTAAATCAAAAGAATCTGCAAAATTATATCAAGTAAATCGTAAAAAGAACAAAGAACTTAATATCTATTATTTTGATATTAAAGAAATAGATATCATGGAAAACAAAGACTTTCCTATTAATTCTATCATCATTTATGCTGATCCTGATAAAATAACCATACCAACTGGTGTATCTTTAAATACTTATTCGACAAATTTTATCTTACCTGATATTACAACAACAGAAGTTGATTTCTTTAAAAATTCACTTTACACAGTTTCAATAAAACAGTACTTTGAACAAATCAAAATAGAAAGCAAAAATGATAAGCCTAATATCATCACGATTGTAGGTAATCAATAAAAATAAAAGATACTTGTATATGAAAAATGTTTATAGATAGTAGAAAAAATAAGGATTTTTATGAAACTTCAAATAGCTTTCGATTTATTAGATTTACAAAAGTGCCTTGATATAGCAAAAAGTGTTGAAGAGTATGCTGATTCTTTTGAAATTAGATCATCCTTGATTTTCAAATATGGCGTTCATGCAATTGAAGAATTTCGTGCTCATTTCCCCAACAAAGAAATATTTGTTCAAACTCAAATAGTTGATAACGGCCAAAGTATTATTCCAATGTGCATCAATGCTGGCGCTAATTGGATATCTGTAATGGCAGGTACGAATAAAGAAGTTATTCATGCAGCTGCAACATTAGCTAGTCAAAAAAATAATTTTGTTATACTTGATTTACTTGATACTCATTTAATTGGACAAGCTGCTATGGATGCAAAAAAGCTTGGAATCGATGCTATCTTATATCACAATATATCTGATGATGATAGTCAAGATGAAAACAGTAGCAATGTAGAAGAATGGAATGACCTGCGTGGTAATAGCAATTTACCAATTTATATTGATAATAATATAAATCGAAAGAATATTAACTTCATTATATCTCTACAGCCAAACACAGTTGTTATTGGAAAATCTATTACTTTAGCAGAAAACCCTGTAGAAGAAGCACAATATTATTATACACTTCTTCAAAATTCATAAGAAAATCACAAAGTGCTTTTGATGAATAATTTCAAATTAATGATAATCATTTCTATATTTTTCAATATAAACTTTAAAATATATACTCTGCCATTAATAAAGCGTATGACCCCTATAGTAGGGAAAGCTATAATTAATAACCAATTTGCACAAAAAATCATACCAACAAACATAGCATCTTGTTCATATCTAACAAAAAAAGAATTCAATCAATTAGAAAATGAAATATCATCTCTAGCTCATGTGACACAAGAAGAACAAGTCAAAAAAATCAAATAAAATATTAACTCTTGCCTGCATGAAACATATAACCAATAACTACTACACCGCAAGAAATAACTTTGCTCATTTGTTAAATGATAATAAAGATAAAAATGAATTCATTATAATAAAATTTCCATCCCAAACAAATAGTGAAAATCAACGTCTATCTGATGAAGAACTTCTTGCTACAGCTCAAAGTAGCTATGTTTCATCTGATGAGTTAGAGAAACTAGATAAGTGTTATCAAAAAGCATCTAAGAAAGTCTTGCAACATTTTGGTGGTAACACTATTAACTTCAATGAAACAATCTCTGATGAATACAAAAAATACTAACAATTCAATAAATAGATCAATAATGATTGATGCCGATCGTGGTTATAACTTCCAGGGTGATTATATTGGACACCCTGGAATCTACGACAAGGAAGGTACTTATTCTAAGCAAGCATATTTCGACTTATATCTAAAATTAAATCCTGATAAACATTCAACAAAAACTGATTCTCATTTTTAGGTTATTTATTCTTGAATATATTGTATGTCATATAAATGTGCTAACTCTTTAGATGTCGTAGCTTGAGATGCAGACTTATCAATTCGATACCGAACAAAACGAGGAAAACGTAAAGCAAAACCTAAATGATCATCTGTTTTACCTGCTCGATGTAAAGGTGATTTAGTTATATCATCTGCTCTAATTTCACATACAATTTCTGGTGATACCCAAACATCAGGGTGTAAACTTTTTGCAACATGTACATAATCTAATTTATCTGCAATCGCAACTTTATCACAACATTTTTTAACTTCGATTAATTCCAAATCAGTTAGACCGGTACCAACTTTTGCAACAGATTCAAATGAATCATTTTCTTTATTATAAACTCCAACTAATAATGCTCCAATACCAAGTTGTGCACGTCTACCCTGTCCAACATAATAACCAAGAATAACAACATCAATCGTATCACCAAGTTTTTGACCTGTACGGCGTTTTAATTTAATCCAATTAAAGTTTCTTTTTCCAGGCTGATACACAGCGTTTTGTTTTTTAATTACCAAACCTTCTAGCCCTGCACCAATTGTTTTTAAAAAATAATTGTCTAAATCCTGAGAAGTCTCTACTACTTTTTCATCAATTAAAAAAACTTCAGATTCTTTGAGCATGTCAGTAATTTCACCCAACTGCAATCTACGCTTTTCATGGGTTAACTCAAGCATTGAAGACCCATTAAAATAGAGTAAATCAAACAAATAAAGATGCAAAGGAATCTCATCTGCTGCTTGTGAAATGTTATGTTTTCTTTTGCGTTTTACTGTTTCTTGAAACTGTAAAAAGGTTTCTGTTTCTGAATGATATCCAATTGCTTCACCCTCACAAATTAAACTTTGAACAGGTAATTTAATTATATCACGTAAAATATCAGGAAACATATTAGACATATCGATTAAATTACGTGAATAGAATTTCACAATCGGTTCTGGTCCAGTTTTATCAAGATGAATTTGCAATCGAAATCCATCAAGTTTTGGTTGTGCTGCACATGTACCTAATTTATCAATTACTTCTTGTGGTGTTGCCAAACGTTCCGCAGCTGCTGGACGAATTGGAATCCCAACATGAGATGTCATTTTTTCAACTGCAGCAATTCCATCAGTTTTTAAAGTGAAAATAACTAATCCTAAATCTGCACAGACATTGTAAGCATATTCAATCGGAACTTTTAATGATTTATTTCCAATTTCCATCCAAGAAAATGCATCAATTAATGTCATATCAGAAAAACCAAGCCTTAATGATTTTGTAATAATACGAATGATATATTTTGTTGATAAAGCATCAAGCTTGCCGAGTAAGGCTACAAGGCTCTCTAATTTCAATTCTGTTGAACCATTCCCACTAATTTGGGCTGTTGTAATAAGATGATTATAAACATCTAAAATTGACAGTCCTTGATCAAGACCTTGCCAATCAAGAAAAACAACATTTCCAAGATCACCTGATATTTTATACTGCTGTTCAATATTTATAGCAGATTGACCAGTTAATGAAGCAATGACTTCAATAAGACCTTTTTCGGCAAGATTAAATTGAATGTTTTTATAACTAGAGTATAAATTGCCTAAAGAAAGATACGTAATAATTTGAGCTTCTAAAGGAGTCATTAATCGCAAAGCGGCTGCAAGTAATTTTGTTTTTTCTACACGACTCGATGTACCTTCAATTTTTTCAAAAAGATGCCCTACTTGAGAAAAATTCATAACAAACTACCTAATTTTTAATTGTGCATAAAACTTAACAAAATAATCTATTGCTGAACCTAAAGAAATAATCATTGAAAGAAGTAGTAAAACTGTTTCAATTTCACTGAAAATAAAATAGTGATGTCCTTGTGCTAGATTAACAATAATCAATGTAATGGAAAGAATATACAATAAAGTTTTTAATTTCCCCCATGAAGACACGCGCACATCTATCTCATACTCTAAAGGAATTTCTCGCAACCCCATAATAAAAAAATCTCTACTAATAAAAACTATCACCCACCAACATGAAATTTTATTGACTACGAGCAAAGCTATAAACACCGATGATGTTAATATTTTATCTGCAAGATGGTCTAAAGTTGGCCCGATCTTACTTTCAAGTGAATAACGTCGCGCTAAAAACCCATCTAAAAAATCAGTGAATCCAAATAACAAAAAAATTATTGCTACAATGCAATTCGTAAAAAAAGAATCTAAAGGAAGATAATAAATAATAAAAAAAGGCACCAAGAATGGTGCAATAATTAATCGAACTAAAGTAAAATAAGTTGGAAGCGTGATTTTTTTGAAATCTTTCATAACTTTAAATCCATCTAAAATTTTTATCATTAATAAATGATAAGTAACTAAATTTAATTTAAATATCTCAATATAAAATAAATCGTAAAAAAAAGCCTGACTTTATTATTTTTAATGAGGAATGATTATTCCTCATTAAAAAAATTCATCTGGCTTTCCAGGACTTTCAACATTATTTATATGAAGAAAGCCTGGTGACTACGCAGGGACTCGAACCCCGGACCTACGGATTATGATTCCGTCGCTCTAACCAGCTGAGCTACGTAGCCACGCTATTTTTAATTTCTTAAAAAGAGTATATCACTAAATACTTAGTTTGGAAACATGAAACATACTTAAATAAAATTTAAATATAGATTTCAAGAAAAACAACCCTGTAATCAGTGTTGAGATGATACCAATCATCATTGTTACAGCAAAACCCTGGATAGGACCTGTTCCAAATTTAAATAATACTGCAGCAACAATAAATGTTGTAATATTAGCATCTAAAATAACCATCATTGCATCAGAGAAACCGTCTTGCACTGATTGATGAATAGATAAACCTTTTAATAAACAATCTTTAATATGTTCATAAATCAGAATAGAAGCATCAATAGCCATACCTACTGTCAAAATCATTCCTGCAATTCCAGGTAATGTTAATGTTGCTTTTACCCATGACATGAACAACATGATTAATAACAAATTATAAAAGAGTGCAAATAATGCAAAAACTCCACTGAGGCGATAATAATATATTCCAAAAATCAAAAGTAAGAACATTCCAATAAGACATGACATCAAACCTTTATGCACAGACTCTTGCCCCAATGTTGGTCCGATTTCACGCTCTTCAACAAAATTAACTTTTGCTTTAAAAGCTCCTGATTTCAATAATTTTGCAAGGTCTCCAGCTTCATCTGGACTAAAACTACCTGAAATCATTCCATTTTTACCAATTGCACTATTAATTTTTGCCTCTTGTACAACTTCACCATCAAGCACAACTGCTAAATGACGACCAATATTGCGACCTGTTAGTTCATGGAATCTTTTTCCGCCTTCATCATCAAATTCGAACACAACACATAATTCTGTTTTAAATTCTCCACCGAAATCAACTTTTGCATTTTTAAAATACTTTCCTGAAACCGGAGTGTAATCTGGAATTAAATAAAAAATTTTACGAGTAGATCCTTTTGAAGAACCCATCACGATTTCTGTTCCTTCTGGCAACTCATGATCATATTTATCAAGTAATTCCTCACGAGAAGGAGCACTATCTTCTACAATCTTAAATTCCATAATAGCAGATTTGCCAATTAATTTTTTAGCTTGTTGTGGATCACGAACATCTGGTAATTCAACAACAATAAAGCGATCGCCTTGCTTGCTAATATGAATTTCTGCAACACTCAGTCCATTTAAACGACGACCTAAAATATTCATATTTGCGTCAACTGCTTCAGAAAGCAATTTTGATAAATAAACAGAAGATATTGAAATTTCTAAATCTGTACCATTTATCGAATAATTCAACTGACGATCTTGTGATCGTAATAAAGATTCTGCTTCTGCTGCTGCTGCTTTAGATGCAAACTTAATAGTTAAAGCATCATTTTGAAATAGAGGTTTTCCTTCTGTTTCAATATGAGCATGATCTAAAAGTGATTCGAATGATTTTATTCTATCACTAAGTTCATTTTTAATAACATCTGCTTGTTGAACTTCAAGCGTAATATAACTTCCACCAACTAAATCAATTCCGAACCTTAAAGCACTTTTACCATAATACCCAAAATAAGACATTGCTGCCATTCCAACAAACAACCATCCCATAAAACTTGAGAAAAAAATACGTCTTATTGTAGCATTCATGAAAACTCTCCTAGAATATCATAATTTAGAAACATTGGTGCCGAAGAAGGGACTCGAACCCCCACAAGATTTCTCTCTCAGCCCCCTCAAGGCTGCGTGTCTACCAATTTCACCACTTCGGCTAAAATTCTATTTACCATTGACGATTATCATATCAAAATCAAAACTTTTCGCAAACAAAAACATTACTAAAATACCGTAAACTAAAATGTTTTTTATTTTAGAGTGATTTATTCTAGAATAAAGCTTAAAAGAAAACTCAAAAACTGTTCAGTACAACTGAATAAATATCTAGCAATATTCCAAATAAAATCAAATAGATTCTGCATAAGATCAATAAACAATATCGGCTTCATTACTTTTTTATTTTTAAATCCTTGAACAACAACATCATCTGATTCATCTTCGTCATGAGATGCAACTTCGTTTTCATCATCAGAATCTGCTTTTGCTTCTACATCAGGAGTTTCTTCATCTAATGAATCTTCTGAAGTAGATTCAACCTCATTACTTGATTCTGTTTCTTCATCAATTGGTGCAGCTTTGCTTTCATCTTGATCAGACTCTTTTTCTGTTTCTTCAGAAGAAAATTCTGTATCAGGTTGATCTTTTGAATCTGAAACAACTTCATCACTTGGTGCTGTTTCTTCAGGTGTTAACAGATCAGAATCTTTTTCTAAGGTTGTATCAGAAACATTTTCTTGATCTTCACTTTCTTCTTCTGAATTATTAGATATTTCAGGATCTACAATTTCAGGAGATTCAGAATTAGATGTTTTTTCCAATGCTGCATTTGGCACGGTAGACTCTAAGGCCTCATTTTCATCATGAGGTTTTTCTAATTCATCTATAATTTCTTGACCTTCAGAAGCAATAGATATTTCACCCTCTTGAATCTTTTCAACTTCTTTTTCAAAAAAAGACATAATGTTTTCAAAAATTGTAGCTGTAGATAATTTAACTATACCGACAGCTTGAGTAATATATCCACCAAAAAATGAATCTTTAATTATTTGATACACTTCTTTAAACAAAGTAACAACCGGACCAATTGATGCATCATAATATTGCTGTATAACATATGAAAAACTTTGTTTTTTTGCCTTGGCTAAAGCTTTTTCTATTTTTTGCATTTCTTCATTTTCCTTAGCACGTTCGTCTTCTAAGGCGTTTGAAACTGCAATTTCAGCCGATTTTTTTTCTCTATTATGTAACTCTTCAAGATCATTTTCTTGAGTTTTACTCATAATAGCTTGTAAATCGATACCTTTTTTCTTCAACTGCTCTATAGATTCATTGATTCTTGCAATATTTGTTTCAATTTTTGCAATTAAAACATTATGAAGATATGGTAATAATGTTGATTTTAAATAACTATTTTTTTGATCTACATTTTGCTTGAAATTATTCATTTGATAGTAAGTGCTACTAGCTTTTTTATCATCGAGCTCTTTACCTATTGATTTAAATGCATCCCATGATTTTGTTTCATAGTCACGACATTCTTCAATAGTTTTAAATGCTTGCACAAGTGTTTGATTTATTTTTTCATCAATATCACCAATAGATTTAAAATCACTACTAATCTGCTCTAAAGCATGTAACTCTTCTTTAATATTTCTTTGTAATTGTCTTTCTTCTTCAGACAAATCACCTTTGAATTTTTGCTCGGTCTCAAGATTAGCTAAAATTTCTTTAAACTTGTCGTCAAGCTGACCTTTTTCAAAATATACAACTTCATAAAACGCATCAATTTTATGACCGATAGCATTTACTTCATTTGAAAATTGTAAACGAAGATCACTCACTTGACTCACAATAACTCTAATTTCATCAAAAGCACTTTGCGCGCGCTCATACCAAATTCTTTTTTCAAGCCAGTTACCACCACCATCAACATCAAGAGTGTCTAAACTAATCTTATGAAGATTTTCTGGTGAATCATTTGAGTTTTTATCATCATTTAAATCATCATGAGAACTTGATTGATCAACTCCATCATCGGTTGCTGCATTCATTGTGGATATTGGAGTTATAACCATCGACAAAGTTATCATTCCTGTCATTTGAACAATATATGAAACACATACCATAGACATCATTATCAATCGCTTCATCAAGTTCCTTTTGAATAATTATAATTTACATTGTTTTTGCAATATCCTTAAGCTCACCGAATAGTCCATTCAACAATTCTTCAGCTTCCCAGGAAGTATAGCTCCACTGTACGCCAGAATCAACTTTTGTTAAAACAGAGCGATCACTCTTAATGTCAATAATATCAACACGTACAATATTCATTAATGGGTGGACCATTGAAGGTGCTCGAACAACCCCAACACGACCCAGTACACTGTAAGCTACATTACCAGCTGCTAGAAATGATATCATTACTTTTTTTTGCCATACCATGTTATGGTAACCTTGATGTTCTTTATGTATTGTTAGCAAAATACTTTCTTGACCTTTTGGATACATACACTGAATAGGAGTCGTATGTGGCAAACCTTTTTCAGAAAATGTCGCTAGAACAGCAACTGATTTACAGCTTTTTAAAATTTCAATTAAATCTTCTGGAAGTTTAATTCCTACATGTTTCGCCATGAAATATCCTTAATTTTTAATACAATACAATTTTTTAATTATTCAGGAAATAAATTAACCGCTACTTCATTCTCTACAACAAAGCCTTTTGCTGTTAAAAACAACCGTCCCCCATCTTGTCTTACAAATCCTTGCTCTTGCAACCATTCTGCTTTTTCCATAAAACCTTTTCGCTGTTCAGCAGAAAAATCTTGTAATATATCTTCGATCTCAACTCCTTTGACAAGTCTCAACCCTAACATAATTTTTTCTCTACTAATTTGAGAAAGTGAAATTTCTTCTGAACTACAAACTAGATTTTTTTTGTCCTGTACGGCTTCAAAATAATTTCTTAAATTTTTATCATTTTGGAATCTAAATTGCCCATTAAATGAACAGGCTCCCAAGCCTACACCCTTATAACCTTTTCTATCCCAATAAGCTTGATTGTGTCGAGATTGAAAACCTTTTTTTGCAAAATTTGATAATTCATATCTATCAAAACCATTTTGCTCAAGAATATCAACAGTCCAATAATAAAGATCTATAACTTCTTCATCAGGAGGTAAAACTACACTATTTTGTTTAACCTTAAAATACAAGGGTGTTTTCTCATGCACCATTAAAAAGTAAACAGAAATATGCTTAATTGGCCATGACATCGCTTCCAAGATCATTGACTTCCACTCTTCAACACTTACACCAGGAAGGCCTACAATGAAATCAACAGAAACATTTTCAAATACTGGTTTTGTTTGTTGAAGCAAGTCGATAACATCAATTTTTTTTTGATGCCTATTCAAACCCGCCAAAACTGTATCTTTCAAACTTTGAACACCGATACTTAATCTATTAATACCAATTTCTCTCCAAAGCTCTACAGCTCCCTCTTCAACAGTTCCAGGATTTACCTCTAATGTTATTTCTGTATTTTCATCAAAAGATACAACTTCTTTTAATACAGAAAATAATTCACGTAAAAGTGGTAATGGATAAGTGCTTGGTGTTCCACCGCCAATATATATAGTTTTCAAAGGACCTTGAGCGTCAAAAAACGGCTTAAAATCTCTGATTTCTTTGCATAAAGATTCATGATACTGCTGCATAAAACTTTCATGCGAAGCAATAGCAACAAAATCACAAAAATTACATTTATATGGACAAAAAGGCCAATGTATATAAAGATACTCTAAATTTTTAAAATAATATTCCAAGCTAAATTCCCTTTATATCTTGCTTTAAAGTTGTTTTTTGTATAAAACTTTCTATCAGCATAATATCTTTTTCTAATTTTTCAGTCGCAACAATTCCATGTTCAAACTTAACAAACATCATACCCTGTAAAACTTTTTGCAAAATAACAACACAATCTTCTGGCATTATATTATGAGCTTGCTGAATAATTTCTTTATCAGTTAAGCCATCAAAAAAGCTTGGGTATCTACTTATTAAATATTTTTTTACAATTAAAGTTAGAGTGAAATAACTATTTTTTCCATCATTTTCATTCTTAATCTTACTTTTCTTCAATTGATTAAGTTCTTGATATGCTACAAAAGAATGATTTAAAATTATAGATTGTTGCATATATTTTTTATAAAAATAATACAACAATAAAACTATACCTATACATAAACATACACTTATTCCCATAATAAACCAAGGCTGCAACCAAAAAGGCTCATACCAAATATCATATATATCAATCAATTGGTCTTTATTATCAACTATCATGGTAATATCATTCGTTGTTTAAAAAACAAAATAAGAGTTTGTATAAAACTATCGTCCGTAACAATATCAATATAATCAACCTTAGATTGTTTAAATAGATTGTTTTGTTCTTCAAAGCGTAAATTCAACTTGTCTTGCAACTCAACAGAACCATCTAAAAGCATCATTTCTTCACTTTCTGGATCTTTGGCCCAAACATAGCCCACTTGAGGAATGTTTCGTTCAAGAGCATCAAGACATCTTATAGCAACAACTTCTCTACGGCAGACAAGATGTTTTAATGATAAAGCAAAGTCATCTGTTATAAAATCTGAAACAAGAACAATAGCTGCTTCCTTGGTGTAAGACTCAAGCAAATAACGAAACAAAACATTCATATCAGTTTTTTTGCTTGTTGATCGATAAGCAAAAATAGTTTCTACAATATACATAATATGTTTATTGCCACGTGATGGAGGTATGAATTTTTCAACAGTATCTGAAAATAAAATAAGACCTACATTATCCTGCTCATATTGACAGACAAATGCTAATACTGCTGAAACCTGTTGTAAAACATTGGAAACAAGATCTTCTGTCCCAGCAAATAATGTTGATGCTGAAATATCTAAACAGAGAATAATTGTTCTGTTTTTTTCATCTAAATATTGTTTTACTAATAATTTTCCAGAGCGAGCGCTACTACTCCAATCCATGAATCGAATGTCATCACCATAGCTATAAGCCCTGATCTGATCAAATTCAAAACCTGAACCTTTTCTTTTCGTAACATGTCCGCCAATTAATGTTCCATTCATAACTTGGCGAGTACGAATTTTAATCGCTTGGATTTTTTTTATAATCTCTGGTGAAATCATTACTCAAACAATCCTTGTTCTTTTATAATATTTGGTAATTTAATTGTTCCATCTGCTTGCTGATATGTTTCCATTAATGCTACCATCAATCGTGGTAATGCTAAAGAAGATGCATTCAATGTGTGAGCATAAACAGTTTTACCACCTTTAAATTCACGATATCTCATGCTTCCACGTCGAGCCTGAAATGCATGACAATTGCTTGCTGAAGAAACTTCATAATAAGCTTTTTGCCCTGGCATCCACACTTCGATATCATAAGTTTTCACTGATTGAAAAGATGTATCTTGTCCTGCAAGCAATGAAACTCTATAATGCAAACCTAATTTTTGCAAAATATTTTCTGCTGTTGCAACCATTTTTTCAAGTTCTTGAGCTGATTCTTCTGGAGTTACAATTGAATAAAGTTCTAATTTTTCAAATTCATGAATACGAATCAATCCACGCTCGGCACTTCCATACCCACCAGCTTCACGACGAAAACAACTTGTCCAAGATGTCATACGAACCGGTAGTTGAGCACGATCTAAAATCATATCTCGATACATATTTGTTAAATTAACTTCTGATGTTGGAGATAAATAAAGATCTTCATCCTCCACCTTGTAAACTCCATCTGCAAACTTAGGTAGTTGGCCTGCTACTTCTAATGATTTTGTATTAACAAGGTATGGTGGTAATATTGGATCAAAACCAGCTTTCATATTATTTTTAAGCATTAAATTTGTTAATGAATATAAAAGTCGTACAGCATCACCCTTGTATAAAGCAAAATTGCTTCCGGTCATTCGAGAAGCTGCTTCAAAATCAAACCAACCTAATTGATTACCTAGCTCTACATGACTTTGTGGCTCAAAATCAAACTCAGCTTTTTTTCCAAATTCTCTCACAACAACATTTGATTCTTTGTTACCTGCTGGAACATCATTTTCTACAGGATTTGGACATGAAGCATATAAATTTTTAAATTCAGCTTCTACGACTTTTAGCTCTAATTCTTTAGCTTTTAATAATTTACCAATTTCTATTGATTGTAACCTAATAGCATCTGTAAACTCTTTTTTTGCTTGATTTGCTAATTTATTTTTTTCTTCTCTCAAATATTCTACTTCAAGCAATAAAGCACGAAAGGCTTTGTCGGATTCAATTAATTCTTGAGCATTAAATTTTGGATCTTTTTTTGCAATACGAGCAACCATATCCGTTTCATTATTACGAAGAAATGCTAAATCAATCATTTAAAGGCTCCAAAGTATTAATTTTTATTATTTTTTTAGTATAACATAAAAATTAAGGTCGCAACAGATATCTGTAACGACCTTAATAATGGAAAAATCTCTCTTCGCTCAGGTAAAAAACCTTGCGTTACTTATTCTCTATAAGTGTGCTGAACGAACAACTTCTCTTAAATTCTTACCTGCTTTAAACTTAGGTACTGTTACTTTAGGAATGCTAATTTTTTCTTTAGTTGCAGGATTAATACCTTGACGAGCTGGACGTTCTGAAATTAAGAACGAACCAAAGCCAGTAATTGAAACTTTTTTACCTTGTTTCAAAGCTCTTTCAACAATTCTTGTTAATGCATCTAATACACGTGAAACGTCTTTTTTGCTAAAAGTTGTTTCTTCACTAAGCGCATTAATTAAATCAGTCTTATTCATCTATGCCTCCAAAAAATTATATAAAAAGTTATATATGGTTGTTCCACCGCTTATTTTCTACAAGGTTTGAAAAATACCTTGCTGTATCAAAGAGTAATTTTATTTCCTCTTTTGTCAAATTGATTCTTTCTTTTTATTTAAAAAAAGTCCTTTTATTAAGCAACAAAACCTCTGTTTCATAATTTCTTCATGGTTGTTTTGTTCCGTTTTTTTTGTTATTTTTATTTAAGCAAACATTTTTCATAAAACTGAAAGTTACAATTATGCTAATTGACACTCATTGTCATATGAATATTATGTTACGCGGATACAAGACTAAATCAACGTATACAGATCTTACACCAACTGAAAAAGCTGAGGCCTTTAAAATCATTTCTCATGCATCTGATAATGATATTGAACTTATTATTAATGTCGGAACAGATCTTATTGAAAGTTTAACATGTATAGAATTAGCAAAACTATATAATAATTGTTATGCAATTGTTGGAATTCATCCAAATGACGCAACTCACACTTGGAAAAGTGAATTTGAAAAAATAAAATCATATGTTAAAAATCATACTGATCATAAAATCATTGGCATTGGCGAATGTGGTATTGATCGTCATTACGAAGATTATAATTTAATTCGTCAACAAGATGCTTTTAAAGCTCAAATTGAATTAGCCTTAGAATATAATTTAGCATTATCTATTCACTCTCGTGATGCAGCAGAAGAAACTTATAAAATAATTGATGAATATGCAAAAGAAGATAACTTTCGCGGCATCATGCACTGCTACTCTTACGGAGAAAACTATGCAGCAGAAGCAGTTAAGTTTAAACTTGCCTTAGGCATTGGTGGAACACTTACCTACCCTAAAAATGAAAATTTGCGTACTATTGTTAAGAATACTGACCTAAGCAACATCGTGTTGGAAACAGATGCACCATTTTTACCTCCTCAAAAAATGAGAGGTCAAAAAAACTTCCCGGCAAATATTAAAATAATTGCTCAATATATTGCGGACTTAAAAGAAACTAACTATGAAAGCATAGCAAAACAAACAACTAAAAACGTGAAAAGGATATTTCAACCATCTAATTTAATTGGCCCATTCAACTGCGAAGCGCAACACTCTAGATAAATAAAAAAGACTTAATTTTATATAGCCTCCATGGCCGGCTGGCCAGCTTCAACTTAATGCAGCCGAAGGTAAAAATAGAAAAAGCCA
>Ga0335398_10002897_pt1 | contig 26071 bp, 26 predicted proteins | sample BON03_FD_205742 | JGI IMG/M metagenome (GOLD analysis project Ga0335398, IMG submission 205742) | Freshwater microbial communities from Lake Bonney liftoff mats and glacier meltwater in Antarctica - BON-03 (spades assembly) (version 2) | ecosystem: Environmental > Aquatic > Freshwater > Ice >... | reverse complement strand
TTGTGGCATGCACAATCTCAGGGTTCAGGCAGTGGACCCCGAAAGACTGTATCAGGCAAGCTCGCGGGCACAGGAGTACGAGGTCAATATTTCCAAATAAAGTCTAATGTTTTCTACAAATGTTCGACCTCTCCGAGGTCATTAGTCTAGTATTTATCGTACGCAGTCTCCCTTTGGAAGACTGCCCACAACGAATTATGACATCATTTAAGTACCGGCGCCTCACCCGTCAATTCCCAATGCCCGAGCACCATCGGAATACCCCCGGTTTCATTCAGGCGGTCAAAAAACGTTTTTACTTCAAACGGCTTTTTCTCAGTTTCCATCTTTTTGGCGTAGGCCATCAGGGCATTTTCTACGAGGTACTTACCCGTGATGTAGCTGGTGCCGTAGCCCGGTTGCCGCAGGTACAGGTGTTGCTCAAATAAGAGCAGTTCTTTTTCGGTTTTCATCCAGCCCCGGGGCGTATATTCCGAGTGGATTTTTCCGGCTTCCTCCATGCTCATCAGATTGGCCTGAGCGTATAATGAGCCCAAGCCGCGGGCCGCGCGCTGGGCTATGAGGATATAGACCATTTCCCGTACTCGGGGTAGGTCGTCGTACAGTCCGGCTTGCATGAACAGCTCTTCTACCGCCGTGGCTAGGCCTTCGTTGCGCGAGTCGAAGATATTGTAAAGTAGGGCCCCCTTTCGAATCGGGTTGGGGTTGGGTTCCAGATCCATCCGGGCTAGCTCAAACCAATGGTAAAAATGGGAATACAACGGACGCGGATCGTAGTGCATCGTGATAAAAAAGAAGTTACGGCGTTCTTTGGGCACAAAACGTCCTAGATGTTCGTTCAAAGCGGGCTTGAAATAGTCTTTCACTGTGACGATGTCCTGTTTGTCTAGAAAGGCGAGAAATGAAGCCGCCGAACGTTTGGCCAATACATCGTAGGCTTCGGGAGAGTCGGCTTCGGTGAGCTGGGGGAGGTTGCGGTTGCGGTGTTCTTCCATTTTCAAAGAGGTCCACGCCCGGGCTAGTTCGCGTTTCAAGAGCATCACTTCGTTGTCCCAGGTTAGTGGTACTAAGTGCACATTTTGCTGGTACCACGTATAGTTTTCTTTTCCAATTCCCGAAGGACCGGTTTTGGTCGGGGCTTTTTCTTGCAGCCACTTCACCAGCGCATCGGTCGATTTTTTTGCTTCATTGATCACCTGCTTCAACTCAGAATCCTGAGCAATACCCGGCAGGGAAAGTATGCTGGTCAAATCGTTACTTTGGGTCTGAATATCCCGGATACCGGCTACCCAAAGGTCCTTGGCATTGCCCGTTAGGTTTATTTTTGCCTGCTCGTTCAACGGGGCAATCACTTTCAAATCATTCAGTAAACGCACTCGCTCCGTTGGCGAAAGCGGAAAGGTATAGGTCCACAGCTCCGTGACGGCGTGGTGCGTAGGGCCTTCGTGGGCGGGCACATCGCTACGGTCCGTCCAGATAGTCTTATAGAAAGCAGGATCACGCTCCCAGGATTTGAGGGTCTTGTGGTTAAACTCATACCCATTCATCTCGGCCCAAATGATGCGCCAATCTACCTGCCTTTCGATTGGCCATTCGGTGTACTTCAAGGCGTTTAGTTTGCCCCGTAGCTTTAAAAACTCCGTCCAGCGCTTTTTAAAGGTTACTGCCGTGTAGTCGGGGGCACCGTTGCGTACGGGTGGTTTTTCGAACGCTCGCCATTCCTGAAATAGATCGGTGAGTGGTTGGAAATCTGGGGAGGAAGTAGTTTGAGCCTGTATGGTATCTGCCAGAAAAAAAAGGCAGGCAAGAAGATACATGGGGTAAAGTCGTTGCATGGACACGCAGAAACTGAAGTTAGTTTATTCAAAGAAACGAATATTCTCATAAATTGTCATTTCAATACACCCTAAACTAGATGAAATGCCATTGATGCGATTTGTTTTACTCTTTGTTTTTGCGACCACCCTTGCAAACGCCCAAACGTTAGACCTATCCAGGATTGAAAATCTTAAAATAAGAAATGTGGGGCCGGCCAATATGAGCGGGCGGATCACCTCGATTGACGTGGCGACCAACAACCCCAAATTGATGTACGCGGGGGCGGCGTCGGGTGGGGTTTGGAAATCCGAAAATGGGGGTACCGCTTGGTACCCTGTTTTTGACGACCAACCCACGCAGAACATCGGGGCGGTGCGCATCCAACCAAACAACCCCAACGTGATATGGGTAGGAACGGGGGAAGGTAATCCCCGCAACTCAATGAACCTGGGGATGGGTATTTTCAAAAGTGTAGATGCCGGAAAAACGTGGCAACACCTGGGCCTGACCGAAACAAAAACTATTCACCGGATCATCATTGACCCCAACGACCCGAACACCGTGTACGCCGGGGCCATGGGCGACCCTTTCACCCCCAACGAACACCGGGGTTTGTACAAAACTACGGATGGTGGAAAGTCTTGGAAGAAAATACTGTATACAAATGAGTCGTCGGGCGTGGCGGATTTGGTTATGGACCCCGAAAATTCGAACAAGCTTTTCGCCGCTCTGTACGAGCACCACCGCACTCCCTACTATATTACGTCGGGTGGCAAAGGGTCGGGGTTATATGTTTCAATGGATAAGGGCGAAACCTGGAAGAAACTCAACGAAAAAAATGGCTTGCCCCCCGGTGATCTGGGCAGAATCGGGATTGCCATTGCCCCGAGTGACCCGAACCGGGTGTACGCCAAAGTGGAAGCCACCAAAAACCTGCTGTACCGTAGCGATGACGGCGGAGGAAACTGGTACGTGGTGAATGACAACCCCCGCTTTACCAACAACCGCCCGTTTTATTTTCAGGAATTGGCCGCCGACTCCAAAGACCCCAATCGGTTGTATAACATCTACCAGCCGCTTTCGGTGAGTTATGACGGGGGTAAAACCTTCGACCCCGAACCGATGATTCCGGCGGATGAGACCAAGGGTATCCACGCCGATTTTCATGCGTTTTGGGTAAACCCCACCAATCCCAAACACTTTATCATCGGCGGCGACGGCGGCCTCGGCATTACCCATGACCACGGCAAAAGCTGGTATTTCCCTGAAACCATCCCAGTAGCGCAGTTTTATCACGTCAACGCCGATAATGAGGTACCCTTTAATGTGTACGGCGGCATGCAAGACAACGGCAACTGGTCGGGCCCTGCCTACACTTGGAAACGAGGCGGCATCCGGACGCTCTATTGGCAGTATCTGGTGGGGGGCGATGGTTTTTTCATCTCACCCGATCCAGAAAATGCCCGTTTTGGTTATGGTACCTCCCAAAACGGCGACTTGTACCGCTACGATAAACTGACGGGCTATTACAGCAGTATCAAACCTCCGGCTCCGGACTTGAACACAAAGCTCCGGTTCAACTGGAATGCCGCTTTTGCCCGCGATCCCAAAAACCCAAACAAAGCCTACCACGGCTCTCAATTTGTCCACGTTACCGAAGATAAGGGCGCTACCTGGAACGTTATTTCCCCCGACTTATCCACCAACAACCCCACCCACCAAAAAGGAGATTATGGCGGATTGACGCTCGATCTTTCGGGCGCGGAAATGTATAACAGCATCCTATCGATTGCCCCGAGTACACTGGACGAAAACGTACTATGGGCGGGTACCGACGACGGGCAAGTCCAACTAACCACCGACGGCGGGAAATCGTGGAAAAACCTGACCCGGAACATCAAAGGAATGCCCGTAGAAGGATGGGTGGCTCAGATCCAAGCTTCCCGCTACAAAGCCGGGGCTGCGTGGATGGTGGTAAACAACTACCGCAAGGGCGACTACGCTGCCTACCTTTTTAAAACCGAGGATTTTGGTAAAACGTGGAAACGCTTGGCCGATGCATCGAACGTGAAAGGCTATGCTTTAAGCGTGATACAAGACCCCGTAGAACCGAAATTGGTCTTTTTAGGTACCGAAAACGGACTGTGGATCAGCATCGACGAAGGTACTTCGTGGGTGCAGTTCAAAAATGGGTTTCCTTCGGTGTCAACGATGGATATGGTGATTCAAGAACGGGAATCAGCGTTAGTGGTCGGGACCTTCGGACGGGCAATTTGGGTACTGGACGATCTGAAAAGTCTACGGGAAGTGGCTACTAACCGGATAAAACCCGCCATTACCGCACTACCGATGAACGCTGCTGTGCAGGTCAAAGGGCTATTTATTAACCCACCGGGTAATATCTGGACGGGCTTCCATACAACTTTCGAGGGCGAGAACCGACCGTTTCAGGCGACCGAAATTCCGTTTTATTTGAACGAAACCCCAACGAAGGATTCGAAAGTAGCGGTGAAAATTTACAACGCTAAAAACGAGCCCATCAACACCCTAGAAACGAGTAGTGTAAAGCCAGGGCTGAACTATGTGCTGTGGCAATTAGACGAACAAATAGGGACTCAAAAACCTAATGCTTCCTCCCGCGAAATTCCGGTACTACCCGGTTCCTATAAAGTGGTAGTGGAGTACAAAGGAGTCAAAGATTCCACTTCCGTGAATGTGATCCCCGACCCCCGGTTTGATATTCCTGCTCAGGTAGATGAACGGCTATACGCCTATCAGAAAGCAGTGTATAACGAAAAGTCACGTTTGGATGCCACCTTTGATCGATTAGATTCCCGAACCAAACTGCTCGATAAAATCGAAAAGCAGTATGCCGACTCCCCAACCGCTGACCAAGAAGTTTTGAAAACCATCGCTACCCTCAAAACCGAGATCAAAGCCCTCCGGGAAAAAGGAAAACCCACAGCCGGAGAGCGACAAGTGGGGGCCTGGCAGACGTTGGAGATCAGCCCTTCTTCGTTGATGCAGGATGCTCAGATGGTAGCAATGTCGCGGCACGTGGTTCCTTCCGCGCAAGACTGGCAACGCGTCACCCACGCCAAAGCTGCTATTGATACTTTTGAGAAGCAGGTTGAGGCGTTTGTTTCGAGTACCTGGAAGGCGTTTGAAGCGAAAATAAAAGCGGCAGGGGTAGGATTGGTTTAAGGGGTTGGAGTGAGGGGGGAAGACAGTGGATTTTTGATAGAAACTGTGGTTAGCCCTGATTGAAATCGGGGTTAGCAGGTAGAAAAAGTTTTTGGCGAGCTCCTGTACCCATACTTCGGAAGTAATATATTCTGTATCTTCGATTTATGAAAGAAATCACTCTATTGTTACCCGAAGCATTCGACTTCGATGAGCGGCAAACAAAATGGTTTCTGGCGGCTAAGCTATACGAATCCGGAAAATTATCACTGGGTCAGGCGGCAGAGATGGCGGAGTTATCCAAAACTACTTTCGCAGAAATACTGGCTGACTACGACGTTTCGCTGATCAATTATCCGTCCGAAGACATTGCCATGGATGCCGCCCGATTCTGAAATAATCATATCCGACACAAGTTGCCTGATTTTGCTAACCAAGATCGGGGAACTTGATCTGTTGCGGAAATTTGGACTACTCCTACGAGCAAAACAAGAAGGGATTATTGACAGAGTAAAGCCCATTCTTGATAAGGCCGCAGCTACTAATTTTCGATTTAGTCAAAAGTTGTTTGATGAGTTGATAAAACTGTCAGGTGAGTAAAGAACCCTAGCCCTCCTTTAAGAATTCAATCTCCATAAATCCACCCGCTGCATTCGGATCGGTAACAAATTGCGGAATTCCGTTTACGACGTCTAGCGATTGTTTATGGGTATGACCCGCAAAAATCCCCAACAAATTCGGGGAAGCGAAGACTTCCTTATGAAAATCAAGGGTAGTGCTCGTATGCCCACTCTTGGGCCATCGGTCTCTTCGCTCAACCTCATACCCACGATCGGTTTCCCAGCCCCACTGCGGGTGGCCACAGCCAAAACCCATTGTCCTGCCGGGAACATACAAGGGGATATGGATAAATAACACCAACGGTTTTTGGGTTTTTACTTGCTCCCTGAAAAATTGAAGCTGCTCAGGCAAAATCTCATACGTGGAGTTGTCCAACATCACAAACCGAACGCCATTCATTTCATTCACGGTCATCAGTGGATTATTCCCTTGGTACAGGGGTTTCAGACGCGTCTCACTCCATTGTTTTCTTAACTCATTTCGGCTACCTACCATGCCTTCGTAGTGCCAATCGTGATTACCCGCCGCGTATTGGTACGGAACCCCTAGGTCGCGGAGCTGATTGTAGGCCCATTCAATAGCCGCCTCGGACGGGAAACTGAAAAGATCGCCGGGCAGGGCGAGTAAGTCGATGTTCGAGGTTTTGGCTAGACTTATTATTTTCTCGAATGATTCATTGGGATGGGTGGGTTCGCCCGTTTGAAAATGGATGGTCTTATTGTAAGCCTTTGCCATACGTCCGCTGTATTGGGTGTAGGGCTCCCCCCGCTGATCGTCCATCCAAAGGTGCGTATCCGACACGAACAAGACTTTCACCGTTTTCTGAAAATCAGGAATATAGATCTTTACTTTATTTTGGTCTAAGGAGAATCGACTTCTAAGCTTAGGCGTACTGCTAGCAAACGCATCGTTGGATAAGGCAGCCGCAGTAGCGGTTGCCACCGCCGTTTGAATAAAGTTTCTACGTTTCATGGGTATTACTTTGGTTGAGGGGATGATTTTTTGGGATTGAGTAGTTGGAAAGGATGAGGCTATGGCAAATAAGAGTCTTGTTCATGGATCGCGTTACAAACGCGAGATGATGCAACACCAGCGGGCGACCGTCCCGATTGCAAATCGGTGTTAGCAATGTAAGTATGAGGCTATGGCAAATGAGAGTCTTGTTCATGGATCGCGTTACAAACGCGAGATGATGCAACACCGATTGCAAATCGGTGTTAGCAATGTACAAATCGGGGTTAGCGGCTGCTCCCGAAACTTCATTTCTTTTTCCAGATCAACCGGATCATCTGTCAATACCAGAATATCCCAATCGGAGCCTTGATGCTCGTCCCCGCGTGCCCGAGAGCCAAAAAGGATCACTTCTGCCATATCGTCCACTTGGTTGACAGCCTGGCGAATGAGTTTAGCGACTTTTTTTGTAGTTGATTTCATGAGCTATGGATTTGATTCATGATGGGTGGTATTCGCGTTACAAACGCGAGGTGACGCAACGGCGACGGCCGACCGTGCCAGCGGGCGACCGTCCTGATTTCAAATCAGGGTTAGCGGAAGAGACCGTACAGGATTACCTCCGCCTTATCTTCTACTTGGTTAATGGCCTGGCGAGTGAGTTTGGTGACTTTTTTTGTGGTAGGGTTCATGAGCTATGGAATTTACGCATGATTGCTAGTATTCGCGTTACGAACGCGAGGTGATTCAACCCTGATTTGAAATCAGGGTTAGCGGGGTTGTAGGGGGTACCCTTCGCTATCCACGTTCAGTAGCTTTGGCCCGGTATAGGCGAGGTGCATCCATACCGAGGCGGTTCCCGGTCCGCCGTTGAAGGAAATCACCAACGGCCGGTTCACGCGGTCTTTTACATCCGTGCGCTCAGTAGTAGGTGTAAAATACCCCCGCGATGGCCTTCCCGGCCTCGTCCCACACGGGCTGGGTACCTACCTTGGCGGTGTAGGGTACCTTTACGCCCTTGATGGTGAGTCATTTACTGTGGTTTTTCAAACTTCTCACGCCAATATTTTACTTCTAAATCTGATTTTTCTTTCTCCACTTTTAGCTTATCTATTTCCAATAATGCTTTATCTAATTGATGCTGTATTTCTCTTGCCTCATAGTTATTGGCAGTACCATTATTTATTCCAACTGCATTTCCATTACATTGGTCAAAAAAATTAGAGATTTTATCGCCAAAACTAAGAATATCAAGCACAGAAACGCCTAACGATTTGGCAATTTGTTCAAGTCGAGTAAGGCTAATGTCTTTTTTATTACGTTCAATATCGCCATAAGCCCCCAGCGACATATTCAACATTTCTGCCATATTTTCTTGTGAGAGCTTTTTTAGGGTTCTCAAATCTCTGATTTTATCACCTACTTTCATATTTTGAATAAAATGTACTGTTTGACGATACGAAATGTACAGCCTTGAACAAAAGTAAGAAAAAATAAAACATCTAAATTTCAAAAAATTAAAAACGTAATGGTTCGCTGACAAATTTTGTGGAAAATGACTATCCAGCTTGATTGTCGCAAATCAGAAATTTCACAAGTATTTTATATTCAACAAGTTAAATCGAATTCCACCTGTGTGGGAATGAGAGAAGGAATCTGCTCCACAAGAATTGTCAAAGAACCAACTTAATCAAATCATAATTTTTATGCTGTCAAATATGAAAAAAATAGCCCTTTTCTCGGTTTTATCTTTTAGCTTACTTTTCGCCACTCAATCATTTTCACAAGATATGAGATTGCCCGGTTCAGGATCTGGTAGTAGTGGTTCTTCCGATTCGGGCGGTGGTCGTGCCGTAGATTTTAGTAAGGAAGCCAAACTCAAACAAGACCTCAAAGACATGGCTTTGTCGGTTGCCAACAGAATGATGAAGTGTTGTAGTTCGTGGGGTGGAACGAATGTTTGGGGAGAGGTGGAATATGAGAATGTACGAGTAAATGATATGTCAGAAACCTTCGTAATTCCTATGACAGTGGGCTGGCAAGGTTCGTTTTCTGGAAATCAGTATTTTATCAAAGGGCAATTAGTGGTAGATAAAGACGGTAATAAAAGTTGGAATAAGATAAAAGATAGTGGTGGTTTTTCCCCAGGTTGTGGTCAAAGTTGTATCAACTAAAAACATAAGAGCCGATGAAAGTCGGCTTTATTTTTATCTAAATTTCATGCAAACCATTGATATTCTTGTAGGTTCGGTTCTTGCCTTGATAATGTTTGGAATAGGTCTTTCGCTAACGTTGAAAGACTTTACAAATATTGTTTTGTACCCAAAAGCATTCGCTACGGCTTTAACTTCGCAAATGGTAGCATTACCGTTGATAGCTTTTTGTATTGCAAGTTTTGCCGATGTACCTGCCGAAATAAAAGTAGGTTTGGTTATTTTAGCGGCAAGCCCGGGCGGTGCTACTTCGGGGTTTATTACTCATTTATTCAAAGGAAACGTTGCTTTATCGCTTTCGCTCACTTCTGTTAATAGCTTTCTTACACTTTTTTCGATTCCATTTGTGGTAAATCTTGCTCTCAAACATTTTATGGGGCAGAGTTCTGAAATTGTTTTGCCATTTTGGGACACCTTCGTTCATATATTCTTCATTGCAATTATCCCTGCCATATTAGGGCTTTTGATTAGGCGTTTTCGTACCTCATGGGCAATCAGAGTTGAGAAGCCTGCAAAGTATGTAATGATGTTTTTATTATTTTCCGTTTTCACCATCAAGATTTTTGCAGGGCAAAATTCGGGTGGTTCGGGACTTTCTACACAAGATTTCAAAGATATTTTACCGTCTGCATTACTTTTGAATTTCACTTGCTTGATGGTCGGATATTTCCTCTTAAAATTTGTCGGTTTGAGGCACGCAGATAGCTTAACCGCTGCAATTGAGTCGGGCGTACACAACACAACCTTAGCTTTTTTGATAGCGGGAACGCTACTACAAAATGAACCAATGGTAAAGCCCCCTTTAATTTATTCCATGTTTTCGTTCTGGACTGCCTTACTATTTGGCTTTATTTCAAGCAAATTAGCAAAACATAAAATTAAATCATAGTATTTAAACATATCTAAAACAGTCTTAGAATTATGAAGACGATTATTGTATTTCTTTTACTATTATCTGTCAGTTCAACTGCGTTTTCTCAATGTGATGAAATTGAGGATTGTTCAGCATCAGAATTAGTTTTATTGAAAGAATTCAAATCAAATAAGCTCACTGTTGAGCAAATTCGTAAAATACTTGTTTTCTGTGATTATAAACAATCAGAGATTAAATCTAATTCATATATGAAAGATTGTAACTCTCCTTTTTACGCCTTTGATATAAATAATCAAGCTAACGATGAATTTTTACGATTTTCTACGTCCGACTTAAAAAAAGTACAAGGATTAAAAAACGATAGACAATTAAAATACAGTATCATAAGTAAAGAAAATTGGTCAAAATATGACTTCATGAATTTAACTTCTACTAATAGTGGATTCAATGTAACAAACATCGGAACTTTAATAAATAATGAAATGAAAGTAAATATGATTGTCATTGAGGCCAAATTTGATAATACATCATATTTTTTCATTAAATCTTATTGACATTTTTAAAATCGATAAAAAAACACAGAAATGAAATTCTTTCTTCTCATTGCTTTATTGCTTACCAATTCTATTTTAATCTGTTTTTCACAAAAGATGAATAACGAGGAGAAAAATCAACTTTCAGAAGCATTAAATAAAGCAAAAAGCTATGCAAAACCTATCAAAGTGTATAACAAAAACACACTTTCAGAAGGAAAACTTATAGCATTACGAACTTCACTGGGTAGAAACAAAATGATTCCAAAAGAATTTGAAGAACAAATATTTATTGCTTTATCGTACTACCCTGAACTAAAAGACGTACACATAGAGTTTATACGCACCAACATTAAAACAACAATGGCTTGCCGACCAACAACTGGCTCATTAACAAGGAGATACAACAGAGAATATACCATCACGATTGACAATGACGATGAGAAAAAAGGGGTAATTTTAGATGATGTACCTTTCAATGCACAAGTTGGCGTAATTGGACATGAGTTAGCTCACATCATAGATTATGAAAATAAAGGAACAGGAAGCATTGCCAAGTTAGGAATAGACTATGCAACAGGGAATTATCCGCCCAAATTTGAGAAAAGTGTTGATAAACTGACAATTCAACGAGGTTTGGGTTGGCAACTTTTTGATTGGGCTGACTTTGTTTTGAATAAATCCAAAGCATCGAAAGAGTACAAGGAATTCAAAGGAAAAAGTTATCTCACACCCGAAGAAATCAAAAAAGAAATCGAAAATGATAAACAATATCAAACTTCGACAAGTAAAGGCTTTTGGAGGAATGATTTTATGATTGAGATTTGGGGCGTTTGCTTAGGTTTTTGCGTATCGTTTGTTTTTCAATCTGATTTTAGGAGGTTGGTTTTGAACAAGTTAAGCAATGTTTGAAGCCGTTTTCAAAGGTATCGTTTTAGGTTTTGGACTTTCACTAATGACAGGCACAACTTTTGTAGCTTTGTTCAACATTGCTTTATACAAAGGATTCAAACCTGCAATATTATTCACATTTGGCGTATTCCTTAGCGATTTGACAATATTTTTAGCTGTTTTTTGGGGGTTTGCCAATTTTTACCAAGACCCGAAAATTAGAAGCGTATTCTCAATTTTGGGTGGAATTTTGATTTTATTGTATGGCATTAGGGTGCTAATCAAACCCGAAGTGAAACAAAACCATGAGAATAATATTCAATCACTTTCGAATTATGCCATCAAAGGATTAGTTCTCAATCTATTCAACCCCTTAGTTTTTGTATTTTGGCTTGGTATTTCAACAGTCATAAGCCAAACTTCAAAGCCTTTGTTTACTTCGATTACGGCTTTATTAACTATGTTGATTATTGATATTTTCAAGTCTTATCTTATTTCAAAATTTGGAAATAATATCAAACCTCGACTTATCCATTGGCTAAACGTCATTTCAGCAAGTATATTAATTCTAATTGGGTTACGTTTACTATTCGCTTGACAGGACTTGACTTAGATTGCACGTGGACAGTTTCTCGAACGGACAAAAAGCGACTGCACACAATCGAGTAAGGCGGGGGAATTTCACCCCCACCTTCTCGCAGAACCGTACTTGAAACTCTTGCTTCACACTGCTCCTTCACCGTTGTCTGTGTGTCCCCACAGACATTATCCAAATGCCACCATACCCCCATCAAAAGATCCATTATTCGCTGGATCTTCGTTCACCACGTACATAATACTAAAAGATACCTTCTAGCGATAAGTTACTTGAAAAGCCCCGTCGTGCGGCACCGTGTTACCGCCAACTTGGTCCAAAATTACTGTATATCAGTATCTTAAATCAACCCCACTTTCAATAATATTTTCTGATCATTCACCCGCCAGATTTAACGGAGTTATAGTAGGCTAAATTAAGAGTGCAGCCGAATAAGCTCTGACGGTAGGTCTTTGAGGGAACATGTCATGAGTGTAGTTTTACAGTTGCTATGCAATTATACTTACAAAATTGCTGAATCATGTACTTGCAGCCTCGTGTAATCCTTTTCCTAGGCAAATTCTTTCGGCGACTGCCCCGTGAATTTCTTAAAGGCGCGATTGAAGGTGGATTTGGAATTAAAACCGCATTCCAGTGCTACGCCCAATAGCGATAGGTGCGCGTTGGTGGGGTCTTTGAGCAGGCGCTTGACTTCTTCTACGCGGTATTCGTTCACAAAATCGTTGAAGTTTTTGCCAAAATTTTGATTGATCGCCGCTGACAACACCGAGGTGTTTGTTTTGAGTTTGGTAGCCAAATCACTCAACGAAAGTTCAGGTTCGAGGTATAATTTTTGCTCAACAAAGAGTTGCTCAATCTTTGATTTCCATTCCGAATAATTATTGTTCGGCAGGGCAGATGGGTTACTGGTCGGCGTTAAAGGCTCATTTTGCTGAGGCAATGGGGCGTTTTCTGAGGAATTGGGCTTGTATACCAACCTAGTGGGCTGATGTTGGGTATATCCTTTGATGCCTACATAGCAGATAATGGCCACCGTCAGTAGGTGCCACCACCAATCCTGCTCAAAGGGCAAATTGCCCAAGGCGCGGTCGGCAATGGACCAGCCCAATTTGAATACCTCACCCGCTATGATGAGGTAAATAAAATTACGAAGCCAGACAAAACTGATGGTTTCGGTGTCTGAAAACTGGGTTTCGGCCCAGCGGCGGTATTCTTTGTAGAGGCGCAGCGATTGGTAGAAATAATACACGTAAGAACCCCAAATCGCTATGCTTTCTAACCAACCCAGCCAGTATGACCACTCCGAACTGCGAAAAGTATCTACCACTTTTTGGCCCTGCACAAAGACCACAAAATTGACCGAGAAGTAAATGGCATAAGGCAAATAATGCCACAAATGACTGATATTGAGGCGAAAATTGCGGTTGATTTGGGCTTTTAGGTAGAAATAAATAGTAGGCGCAAAAGCAAGATGGAAATAGCGCGGGAATCCTTCAAATTTTTCCCAAAGGATGTTTATACCCGAAAACCCAAACGTGTAATCCTGGATCTCCATGGCCAGAAAAAACATGACCCATCCCAAAAGTCTGTCGGAGAGTCGCTCTTCCTGCCAACCCCGAAACCCTAGTAAAACTGCAAATAGTAAGGCTAAAAAATAGCCGAATTGTAAAGGTGTTTGATAGATCGACATAGAGGAACAGAACTTTTGCTACAACCTGCTTAGCGAGACATTTGTTTTTAGTGCTTTACCCTTACCGAGCCGTTGCCCATTATTCCGGAGATGGGATCAATTTTACCCGGTCCAAACTGCCCCACATTTCCGTTGCCTGAGCCGTGCGTGGCGAGTGATATCTGGGAGTAGACGTCCACATTTCCGTTACCGTAGCATTTCACCTTGGCCGTTTTAGCAACCAGATTTCTGGCGTTGACATTGCCATTACCCTCCTTTTTGATGTCAAGTTCATCAATACTTCCCTGCAAGGATGCATCGCCGTTGCCATCATTCTCGAATCGAAAATACCGTCCGACAAGACCCGCAACGTGCAAACTGCTGTTGCCACGATGCTGAATTACGGAGGCTTCGGGCAGGGTCACCTTTACTTTGATGCGCGTATCTTCTACGTATAGTTTGTTATTGGTATTTCCTTTTAATCCAACGGTCAGCACGCCCTCTTTCTCTTCTTTGCTGACGTACAACAACGACTCCAAATTTTCGTCGATTTCAATTTTAACGGAAAAGGATTTGCCCACTTCCACTTCAATTTTGCCGTCCAAATCTTCAAAACTAATCTTATCAAAATTTCGAATATCGTAGTTTTTTTGAACGATTTTCCCAGTGCCTTTTAATGGGGCATATTGGGCTTGGGTAAGGTTAACAACTAAACTCAACAGCGTAGTTATCAAAAGGATATTTTTCATAGAATGTATAGTTAAAATACGGGTAATGAATTACTGTTTTTTTGAAATTAAATGGTCTAAGCCAAATCTGCCTGATTTTAAGATTTGAAATTAATTTTTGTACCCCATTGATAAACCGGTATCTCCTTTTACCAAAAGCTCAACCGTAGCCTGCTCATTGGCTTTATTTTCGATGCGCAACGCGGTATTTTTATCGACGCTGATTTTTAGGGTTTCGTTGGGTTTTACCGTTACGGGCGAGTGCCGTCCGCCGGTAATAGGTGCTTTCCAAAGTTCTAGATTGGTAGATGAAGCGTTTTTTAGTTTTACCGAAAACGTACCGTGTTCATTGTTGCCCAAAATGAAGCTATCATTGGGTTTGATGTAGGTAGTAGAGGTGAGTGTACGGCACGATGTGCTGATGAGTGCCAAAGTGATGATGAATGCGGGTAGTACCTTTTTCACGTTTTGTACGATGTTTTCCAATCGCTCCGTTGCGGTTGGTGTTACAAAAGTGGGGTAAGGCCAAAGCTTCCACGCTTCAAAACATGATTTGACATGTCTCAAATGATGATTTGAAACGTAAAGCGTGCCAAATCATTGGCGGATTCAAGGGTGGATTCAAGTTATAAATGCAACACCCCTCTTATTTGTCGGGTAGATTCTAATACCAGTTGGGGGTAGTATTCCGAAGGGAGACTGCGCACAACAAGGTGTTAGGGGCTGTGCCATTTTAAAAAGAAGCCCGATAGGCCTCATCCGGCCAACTGACCAACCTGTTTAATGCCTTATTGTATGGCATCTGTGCTTCGCGCTGACGCAGGTATTGGCTCAAATCATCGGCCAGCTTCCGGGTTATTTTAGGGTTAGCTTTGCTTATATCGTATTGCTCACCAATATCATCATCCAAATTGTAAAGAGATAATTTTTCGGTCTTGTGGGAATAGATCAGTTTCCATTGGCCTTTCCGCATGGCCGAATGAAAACTAATGCCCGGCCCGCTCTTTCCCCATTTGTTGGGGTAGTGCCAAACCAGCAGCTTTTTGGCGGCCTTTCCTTTGGTAAATTGAGCGCTAAAATCCTGGCCATCTACTACTTGCGGCACCTCATAGCGCTTGATGTTGGCCATGTGTAAGATAGTGGGGAAGAAGTCTTCAATAATCACCGGGTAGGTTGAGACCGTTCCGGGCTGCGTGTGGCCGGGCCATTTCAGTAGCATCGGTTCCCGGATACCGCCTTCGTGTACGGAGCCTTTTCCAACGGCCAAAGGGCTGTTTTGGGTATAATCTGCTCCCATGCGCTGGGGCTGGAAACTGAAACCCCCGTTGTCCGACATGAACAGAATGATGGTATTCTCATCCAGCTTTTTTTCTTTCAGAAAGTCCATCAAATCCCCCAGGCTTTTGTCCATACCTTCTATAAGCGCGGCGTAGGCGGCTTCGCTTTCTTCCAGACCAGCGTCCACGTACTTCTGGAAATAGCGTTTGTCTTTATCAAAGGGCAAATGCACGGCGTAATGGGCCATATACAGAAAGAAAGGCTGCTGACTGGCCGTGGGCTTTACCAACGCATCCATGGCTTCCAGGGTAAGGGCTTCCGATAGAAAAGTGTCCGTTCCGTGGTATTTTTCCAGTCCCGGTACGGCGTGGATGGTCGTTTTTCCGGGCAGGTTGCCATAGTTACTTTCGCCCAGAAATGACTGCGGATGTCCCGTCATATTTCCGGCGATATTCACGTCAAAGCCCATATTTAACGGATTTTCACCGGGGGTATCCTTAGCCCCAAAATGCGCCTTTCCGGTATGGATGGTATAGTAGCCGTTGTCTTTCAGCACCTGAGCCAACGTTTTGGCGTACACCATTCCTTTTACGTCCTTTTGCTGGCTCATGCCTCGGTAATTCCAGGCCGGAGCATTGAGCACGCTGTCCGGCGCACTGGTATCCTGGTTGGGGTACGGAGAGGTCCAGTTACTGACCCGGTGGCGACTGACGTTCATGCCCGTCATCAAACTGACGCGCGTAGGCGTACAGACGGGCGTAGCGTACGCATTCGTGAATTTTACGCCCTCGGCGGCCAGGCGTTCCATGTTGGGCGTATGAAACCGGCGGTTGAGCGGTGTGGTTTCTTTCCAAAACGGCACGGAGGTATCCTGCCACCCCATGTCATCCACCAAAAACACAATGATGTTCGGTGGGGATTGGGCTACGGTAAGCAACGGAAAAGCCAGTATGAAAAGGACAAGCAGGTGACGTGCTTTTTGGGAAAAGAGGATAGAGTGCTGCATTAGATAAAATGGGAAAGGGAATCAAATGGGTAAAGAGCTAATGGCTGATTTTTACCCAAAAAAAAGGAGGGAGAAGACACCGTTCAGTTTACAGCCTGTTTATTCGTGAAATGAAACACCGAGAAATTCTGAATAGCGGGCACTCCTCTCGATTCAGTCACATGTAGCCGAACTTCGGAGACCTCCATTTCCTCAAAACGATGGATGAATTTATGCCCAATACAAGAGCCTTTAAAAACCAGTTGCCAACCCTTTTTAGTTTTTCCTTCCAGTACAAATTCCCGAACGCGTTCTCCCTTGGTGAGGTCTTCCATCAATACTATCTGATTGATTCTCTGTCTTTCAGGGAGTTTTACAGTGACCTGTTCACCAGTTCCGGCAGTAGAGGCAATTGGATTTGAAAACCGCCGCTTTATTTCATCTCCGAATTCTTTGAGCCGCTTCACATCGGGCTCGGGCATTAGTCCGTCGGGCCCAGGTGTTACACCCAAAATAAGGGTCGTATTATGCCCCACTGAGTTGTAGTACTTTTCAACCAATTGATCCAATGGGAAGATCAGGTGCTCGCGGTTGGGGTCCCAAAACCAGTCATGGCCGCCATTGCCACGCAAAGGGGCATCGCTCATGGCATGCATGTAATATTTCCCATTGGGATCACCCGTTTTCAATAGCTGGAAGTCGTTGGCACCAATCTCCTTTTTGGCGGATTCTCCTGCCCCCGTAGAGACATAGGGGAACGTACCCCAACAGGGATAAGGAACCGTTCCGCTCTCGCTTCCCCCCCAACGCATATCGGCACGTTGCAGATTGTGGTAGAACAAACAGTTGGGTTGGTATTTTTCAAAAATGGAGAGTACGTCAGGTCCACCCTGATCGGGGCCGTGGGCGCCGCCATCAAACCAGACCATGGCCCAGTCGCCATAGTTGCTGAATATTTCCTTTGTGATATTTTCAATCATGGCGTTGTAGTGCTTTTGCCTGTTTTGTGCAAAGGCGTTGTTGCCATTCACTTTGAAATCGTAGACACCATAAAAGGCATTCCAACGAGTTCCGATATATACGCCGGGTAATATGCCGTGTTTTTCGCATGAGGTTTTAAAATCGCGCAGAATATTCCCTTCCCCATCTTTCCATTTTAAGGCTTTCATGGAATAGGGGGTGGCACTACTCTGATGCAAAAAGAACCCCGTTTCATGGCTCACGGTCAGGATCGCTATTTTAAATCCACCCTCTTTTAAGGATTTGATCCACTGATCCATATCATATTGCTGTGGATTGAAGATGTTATAATCTTCAACGGGAGTAATCCGCGCTTCGCTTTGTACATAAGACTTACCGTCGAATACATGCAGATCCATGGAAATCAAGGCAGCTAGCTCAGTATTTTGCCACTGGATTTGGGCTGAGGTAGGGATTGGAATGCTTGGCTCATTCTGTGCTTTTGCATTCCACAGTATTCCAATAAACAAGACTAGCGTACTAAAACAGTTACTCATAGACTATTTCTTTCAAGTTTAAATCGATCATCTGTTGCTTTCTGCCAGATTATCTATATAAACCGGTCGGATGAATATATCTACCGTAAGGGCGGCCCCGCCTGCACTACCTTAAATGTGACGAAGTATAGACAGATCAATGCTTCACCGTTGCCTGTATCCCCACAGCCATTACTCAAATGCCACCCCGAACCCCTAAAATCCGACCCACGTTTAAATGGATTTGGTAAGCCCTCCTTCTGTGGTACTGAAAGTCGCTTTCCAGTGAAAAGTTATCCGAAAAGCCCCGCCGGGCGGCTCTATGAGACGCTCCTCATGCTAAAACTCCACTCTACATCGGTATATCACCTACTTTGGGCATTCTTCAAGATGAACGTTACCAAATCAAGCAACCATTTCATACTCTACTCGGTAGGGAGAGTCTGCCCGTTTTGAGGCGTCTAAAATCTCAATTCGTAGAATATTGCCGTCCTTATCATAGTCAATGATAATTCCGGGCTTTGATTCATCGCTTTCAGAAACTATTCCCGCTGAAATTTCAATGAGAAGGACATCGACTTCCTTGTTGTATTTAACTTTCATTTTGCCAGTATTTGTTAATCTTGCTAGTCCTATAAACCGTAATCACTAATTTTGGATTTTTTACCACATTGACAAACACCCTAATTAAATATTCATTTCCGACTTCATCCTTCAAAATTGATTGTAAGATTACTTTATCTGATTCAGTTTCTTCTGTTAGGGTTTGTTGAGGAGATCGAATTACTGCCCAAACATCTGATTCAGAGATTCCCCTAGCTTCAATTTGTTCTTCTGCATGTTTCGATAAGACTATCTCGTCCATAAATCTTTAATTTCCTCCAATCTATGGATTTTTTAACTTAATTCCTGAATGAGTCCTAGGGGAAGGGAAGTCACACACGAGTCTTTCACTCATCATTTTGCTTAGCCTAAACAACGGAAGGTTGGACATTAGTTGCTAAAAAACCGGCCACCGAAAGCCGATAGTCAACCTCCCAAATCAATACTTTGCCGCCATGCGGTTTTTGAGGCGGCCGCTCCGGTACATCTGTCCTAGATTGGGCTGGGCGTTGAAGTAGTCGGCTCCTCTGTCGTAGTAGCCTGCTTACAAATCTAACAGCCTCGATCCATGCACGATTCGAAGTATTTGGATTACTTCATCGTTCAAAATCCGGTAAACGATTCTGTACTTTCCCTGAATGAGTTCTCTAATTCTATCGTTGTCAAACTCTGGTACTTTACGTCCGATTTTGGGGTGATCGTACAGCAATTCAATTTTCTTGAAAACTTTATTGACGAAACTCCTGCCGATTCTGGCTGAGCTTTGACCAATGTAGCGTTCTGTTTCCTCCAAATCTGTGAAGGCCGATTCCGTAATCGTTATTTTGATGCCTGCCATTTGCTCTCCATTTTTTGCCTAGCTTCTAACAAACTCATAACCTTGCCTTCCTCAGCGTCATGAATTCCTTTTTCGATCTTTTCGACAAACAAAAGTTTCTCTACTAATTCTTCCACGTCGAACTCATCAGGCATATAATCCAGCACTTCAATTACTTTATACTTTTTCATAAAACACAATTTAAAATTTCAACTCAATAGTAACCAGGTATTTAAAACCGGATAGGGCTCTTCCAAATATATAGAAAAGCAACGAATAGCTACCTATTCAAAATTGCTTTATCTATTTACAAATGGATCTCAGTATATTATTTTGTACAACCGACCGCCGATCGCTGACAGCCCCCACTAATACTTCGCCGCCACCCCCTTCTTCGGCGTCGCCTTCAAAATAAACGCTCTTAGATCGTCATTGGCCGATTGGAGGTCTATAAACTTATCCTTTAATTAACCTTCCTTAACTACAAAATACGGGCATACCTGGTTAGCAAACAGCGTTTTAGGTCACACAGGTGCGTCTTTTTTAGGGTTGATAGTATCCTTTTTTTCTTAGAACTTCCATGGCAGGACTATCCGGAACCACAAAAAAATCAGGAGAATAGCGAAGGCTCGCCGCTCTATCTTTGAGCGTTAATAATCCCAATCGGTATCGTCCTTGGACAAGATTACTTTGGTAGATGGCCGCCGTAAAGCCCCCTCGGTAGTCGCCTTTATCGTACAAGAAGGCCATATAGCCTTCCCATCGAAACCATTGGGGCGCGGCCACGTAGGTACGCTCATTGGTTTCTCCTTTTAAAATTAAGTAAATGCCTTCGCCGATGTCGGCCACGGGGCGACGGATTGAATCCAAGTGAATGTAGTCAATAGGTACCCCGTCATAAGCGTCTAACTTGCCCGTACTCCGCCGAAATCGTAAAGTGGAGTCAATCTGCATATCGGGTGTCAAAGGAGCTAAAATTTCACGCTCATGGGGAGTCAGTTCCGTCGTAGGAAACTTGTATATTCCTTGCTGAATAGCGTCGTGTAAAGGTTTTGGCCCGTCTATTCCAAAAGGAAAAAGTTTGCCCTGTACCGAATCATAGTGTTTTAAATCAAAGGCATCTGCCACCAGCGATTGACGCCACCAAGCTACCTCCGGAGTGTAATACCAGTACAAGTATTGATTATAAAAAGTCGCTCCCAAGAGGGCGACAACCAGCCAGTATTTACGCCATTGATTAGGAATAAGTACCGTCAACAGGGCATACGTACAGCCAAGAGCTACAACTGAATAAACCATATACCGGTCTACGATCATAACTTCCTTATCGACCCCCCTTGAAAGTGCCACTCCGACGGCCGTCAACATGACCGAAAGTCCAAAAAACAAAAGAGCTGAGAAGGAGGGGTTTTTCAAAGAAGGTAGTTTGTTCAACACACTTGTTCTAAGGGTATTTTTGAAATTAACCGTAGCTATCAGCCAACTGAAACTTACTAACATGATAGCGAGAGTAATCAGGCGGCCTAGGCTAAGAGTATCTTTCACGGAAAGTCGAAACGAAACAACCGAGCTCCCCAAAAAGCTCAGGTAAGAATTTATACTGTTTTGCATTTTTTGACTATGCTCAGTTCTTCGCCTGAGTACCCTGCCAAGCCTATAGCGGTGGGCATGCCCCAATAAAAAGAGCAACCAATCACCACCACCAACAAGCCCCAAGGCATGGCTCGTTGTAGGTTACCGACGAGTAGTAAGAAAATCCCAGCGAGCACCAATATATAGACACCATTGCCATTGGAATAAGGCAAAATCACCCCCATCACTACCGCACCCGCAAACCACTTTTTAGAGGAAGCATTGCTGAGAAAATAAAACAATAGGCTACTCAATAACAAAGACCCCATGTATTGGAGGGTGCTGATCGGCCATAGCAAGGATCGATGAATCATAGGCTGATACAATAAGAGTGCAATAGGAATAGTGTACCAAAGCGACAACCCCTAACTTCACCATTAAGCGCGCCATAACTAGGTATACCCCTATGTAAAACAGCGCCCCAACCAACATGAGTGTCGTGAGTTGATAATGCCCCTCAAGCACCGTATCAAACCACATGAGGCCAAATACCATTGCAAACCGGTGCCCATTGAAGTTTTGAAAGAGGATTGGTAGTATATTATTCGGATTTTCTTTACAATCTACTAGAATTGAAAACGTCTGGAAGTCATCAAAATAGGGTATATTGACTGAGTAGGTCCAGGTAAAAAACAGAAAACGCCCAATTATAAAGAGGAGAACCAAACAAGTCAGATAAAGGGGTATTTTTTTGGTCATTGCGCATCATTTTGTTGAGGTAGAGAGAGCCTAGGCAAATCCAATTGGCTATTTTGTTTAATCGAATAACTGATGTTACGCAATGCTATTTGGCCTCATCATGAATGATTTACTAAGAGCAGAGTGAAAGGTTGCCAAGGATTTGTTTGTTAGTTGTGAAACATGAACAAAACCAACCCAAGGCAACCCACCCTAAACTTTGGACATTACTGAGCCTAAATCAAGACGAATACACAAAAGTTTTAGGTATGTTTGCGGACGCCGCGCGGATGAACTGGTCAAGCGTAAGCTCCATCACAATACGCTGAAAAACCAGAGGCGGGTGCACAAAGAGTAAAAGGCATGAACCAATAGCCGTCTGAAAAGTAGCGTTAAAAAACTAGACTTAATGCTAATGTATCTCAACGAGAACCCAAACGAGAGTTATCATGGTTGTCTGTTCGGGATGTGCCAGGCCAAGTAATGGCCTTGTGATTGTTGTGGACGCTGACGAAGCGTCGTCCCGCCAGCGGCTCAAAGGCTATGTATATTTCGCCCACGCCACGACAGATATAATCCGAATCCTGGATAGGTATCCCATCAGTGGCCCTGTACTGGACGATCTCGATGAGCTGCTTAGGCGACTCGTGGGGTATCGCGCATTGTAGGGCCGCTGGCCAGTACGTTCTCCATGTGGAAGACGGAATCAGCGTTCAGTTGGGGTGGGATCACTCACTGCCTGACCAGCCAAGGCTTCATCCGCCCGGCGGTCCGGTCGTTTTTTTTAAGGCCGTGGCCAAGCTAGTGTGCGAGATCGAGTCGATCATTTTCAACTCAACCTGCCGGTCAGCGATTGCTTGTAGCTTCTAGTGACTCTGGCTTGCGGGCGGCTCGTTGCAGGAGATCGCTGTCCCTCGTTGTGCGAAGTCTTCCAGTAGAATCAATACCTTGGAAAATATTCTCTTACTTTATAAATTACTGATTTACAGAATACTATAAAGATGTGTATATACTCAAGGTGTCCCCGCAGACATTACACAAACGTTCCCATAAGCCATTAAAAAGCCGACCGCCGAAAGCCGATCGCTGACAGCCCCAAAAATCAATACTTCGCCGCCACCCCTTTCTTTGGCGTAGCCTTCAAAATAAACGTTCTAAGATCCTCATTAGCCGATTGGAGGTCTTCCTGCCGGAGGTACATCATGTGGCCGCTGCGGTAGCCTATCCAGTCCATGCGGTCTTTAAGGCGGCCGCTTGGGTCCATCTGCCACATGTTGTTTTGGGCGTTGAAGTAGTCGCAAGCCCCGTCGTAGTAGCCTGATTGTACCAGCAGGTGCAGGTAGGGGTTTTGGGCCATGGCCTGCCGGAGGTTCTCGCCGGTATTGTCGGTATTTTCGCCCGAGCGCGACCACGGGTACACCGGCCCAAACATAAAGTATTTCAGGTCGGTCTTATACCCCAATACCTCGCGGAAGTACGTGTTGATCGGCGGCGTAAACGAGTGCAGCCAGGACGTCAGCTCCGGGGAGTAATCCGGGCGCTCACCGGCATCCATGCGGTCAATGCCCAGGTAGCGGGAGTCGAGGCGGCCGATGGTTTTGCCCTGATCGCGGAGGAGTTCTTTCCAGAAGAAATTGGTGGGTACTTGCAGGTTATGTTCCAGCACTACCTTTTCGGACAGTCCCGAGTAGCGGGCGATGCGGGCCGCGATGGCTTTCCGTTTGGCCGGTTCCAGAAAACCACCCATCGCCAGGGCCGGAATCAGCTCGTTGGTGGTGAAATTCTCTACTTCGGGGAGCATCTGCGTCAGGTCTTTCTGTTGCAGGTCGGAGGGTAGTACCTTATGAAACCAGGCCGTGGCGGCGTAGTAGGGTAGGAGGTTGGCCGCACCCACGGGGCCTACACGGTCGATGCCGAGGTTGGTGGGCGACACCAGTATGACGCCGTTGAGGTACATCCAGTTGGCGTTCTGCAATTCTAGCGCCAGTCCCGACACGCGGTTGGTACCGTAGCTTTCGCCGATGATGTATTTGGGTGACAGCCAGCGGTTGTGGCGGCTCACGAAGGTACTGATCCAGTCAGCGAGGTACTTCACATCCACATTTACGCCAAAAAACTTAGCCTTCGCCTGTGGCGTTTCCTTACCCGCCATGCGCGAGTATCCCGTATTGACGGGGTCGATGAATATAATATCAGCCACGTCCAGAATGGAGTGGGGGTTGTCCTTTACGGTATAGGGTTGCAGCGGGTAGCCTTCGCTATCCACGTTCAGTAGCTTCGGCCCGGTATAGGCCAGGTGCATCCATACCGAGGCCGTACCCGGCCCGCCGTTGAAGGAAATCACTAACGGCCGGTTCACGCGGTCTTTTACGTCGGTGCGCTCGTAGTAGGTATAGAACACCCCGGCTATCGCCTTCCCGGCCTCGTCCCACACGGGCTGCGTACCTACCTTGGCGGTGTAGGGTACCTTCTGGCCTTTGATGGTCACGGTATGGGAGGTGGTGATGGTAGAGTCTAGGTCTAGTTTGAGGGCATGGGGCACAGCGGTGGCGATTGCTTTCGGAACCGTAGTAGGTTTTTGGGCCAAGAGGGGTCCTTCGACTACACTCAGGATGGCAAGGAGGATTGCGACGTATCGGAGGAAGAAGAGGGTATGTTTTTGCATGGGAAAAGTTAAGAACTTGATAATGATATTTTTCAGTTTGTAGTTAAATGCCTTCCAAGGTGCCTGTTTCTCTCACCATGATACTCTAATCAAATCGGGATACCAGTTGAATTTTTCATCGGAGGTAATGATGGATAAATCTTCGAGCATAGCCGTGGCGATTATCATCCGGTCGAATGGGTCTTTGTGCTTTTCAAGCAGCGGAATATCATTGTATGCCAAAACGTGAGAACTCTGAACAGCCAGCGTAATTATTCTCTGGTCTTGACACTCTTCCATCAATGACGAAAGTCCTTTTTCGAGCGTTAGTTTTTTAACTGCTATTTTGATAGCAATTTCAACATAGCTGAATTGACTGACGAAAATCTCATTCTCTGGACTTTCGATCAATCCTTTGGCCAAATTGGAAAGCCTAGGATTATTTTCTACAAACCAGATTAATGCCTGGGTATCGATCAAGTATCTCATCGATTAGATATAATCGTTCAAATCCTCCAATGGCTCATTGAAATCCTCAGCCATCCAAATTTGCCCGGCCAAGCCACCCGCTCTCCGCTTCGGTAACTTAATGCTTTCACTTTCTTCAAGGAAAGTGATGAGTACCTTTGCTCTTTTCAGCGTAGGCGGAGCTTCATCAAACTTCACTACACCATTATCATAAATTCCTTCGATCGTTCTGAGCATAATTGTACTGTTTACATAAATACTTTATCAAAAACACTGTTTTCTATCTTCTTGGTTCATAGCAAAATACCCTCCTGTTTAACGCTATCATAAAATGGAGTAACTCTCTGTCTGGTATTCCATTCATTTTTTGAATGTACAAACACAGAGAACTGTTCACCCAATTCAAGTGCCAAATCGTACAAGGGATAGCGAAAAGCTCGCGTTCTGGCTAAATCTAACGGCTCATCCATAAGTATCAAAATTTCCCAATCAGAATCCTCTTTTTCATCGCCATGCGCGCGGGAACCGTATAGAATCACTTTTGCCTTATCATCCACTTGGTTAATGGCCTGGCGAATGAGTTTAGTGACTTTTTTGTAGTTGATTTCATGAGCTATGGATTTGATTCATGATTGCTGGTTAGCGGTATTTTACTGAGAGATCACTTTCTTAAATAAATATCAATATTCAAAGATTCATGTTGACAAGTCCGCAGACAATAATCCAAACTTCTTCAATATGCCTGAGATGGTTCCTGTAAGTTTCCTTGACAATTCTGAAGCACTTGCACCGCCGATTAGTATGTTCGATTCTCACCCTTTTCTTGCGAAACCGTTTGTTCTGTCTTTTCTGTTTCTTGGTCAACTCCCCGTTCTTCGGCTTCTTATGCGAAACTTTACTATTTTCATGTATCTTACCCTGGTAACCCAAGTCCCCCCCTCGACTCTTATTTTCGGGTGGATGGCCAAGTCAGTCTCCTTGAAAACGCGAATGTCCGACTTGCGCCCCTCCGGCTCGACCTGGCAGTGTAGAATGGTACTATCCTTCTTATTTTCAATTATTTGAACCTTAATAATATATTTTTTTATAGCGATTGTAGTATTTCTGCTGCTCGACTTTCGGCCGCTCTATGGGCTGCACGGTCACCTCAACCAGAACTTTCCTGACATCCTTGAATTTCAACTTGCTCGGATTCTTCAACCCTGCCACCTTGGCTAAAATCGGTCTGATTCCATGATAAATTTTATCGGCATAACTTTCGGATATACCATACGAGAAACCCAGGCTCAGGAAAGTCGGGTACTGGCGCAAGTACTCCAAAGTGAGCAATAATCGGTTTGCAGTATTGAAGTCGGAGTTGAGTCCACGGTTGGAAATTGGGTTTTCCCGCAAAA
>Ga0335398_10002891_pt1 | contig 26086 bp, 23 predicted proteins | sample BON03_FD_205742 | JGI IMG/M metagenome (GOLD analysis project Ga0335398, IMG submission 205742) | Freshwater microbial communities from Lake Bonney liftoff mats and glacier meltwater in Antarctica - BON-03 (spades assembly) (version 2) | ecosystem: Environmental > Aquatic > Freshwater > Ice >... | reverse complement strand
AATTGATATTGAGTAGGTGCCTGTAAATGTCAGCATTCGATATAGTTATATTGATCGTTGGTGGGGGTCTGCTTTTGCTGGGCGGAATTTCCGGATATGCACTTTTTGCCCGCGCCCTTAAAATTTCCGATAAGTACGGGGACGAAACCAATGTAGGGACGCTGTGGGGATTATTTTTCCTCGGCTTGCCTGCTGGCCTGCTGCTGATCTGGTGGGCTTTACCTTGAAAGAGGCCAGTAGCGGAGGCAATCATTTCCATGACCTTAGTCTGTGAGAACCTTAGCCTGTGAGAACCTTAGCGAGTCATAGCGAGAATACATAATGCCTTATAACCGCCTCCCTGCCAGCCCTTACCGGTCCAGCCTGTTTACCCGAACAATCAGTTGTTTACTAATCGCGCTGCTGTCTTTTCCGCTGTTTGCGGACGGTGGCCGCACCCCGCTGCGAGCAGAGAACGGCATCGTTACCAGTGCCTCCCGACTGGCGTCCGAGGTCGGTGTAGAGGTTCTGAAACAAGGCGGCAACGCCGTAGACGCGGCTATAGCAACCGCGTTTGCGCTGGCAGTAACCTGGCCGACCGCTGGTAACATCGGTGGCGGCGGCTTTCTGGTTTTCCATGGCGAAGACGGTTACGCCACCACCTTCGATTTCCGTGAAAAGGCACCGCTGGCCGCTTCCGAAACCATGTACCTGGGTGAGGATGGCAAGGTCATCGATAATTCAAATCATCGCGGTCTGCTTTCGGTGGGTGTACCTGGCACTGTGGCCGGACTGTATCTTGCTCATCAACGGCTGGGCAGTCTGCCCTGGGCGGATCTGGTAGCACCTTCGGTTAAACTCGCGAGCGATGGTATTCCGATCAGCTACGCGCTTTTTGATGGTTTTGGGCGGAATCTATCGTTCTGGCAATCGTATCCCTCATCAGCCGAAGTCTTCCTCAAAGCCGATGGTTCCCAGTATCAGCTTGGAGACACATGGCATCAGCCGGATCTGGCGGTGACCCTGGAGCGGATCCAGAATGAAGGACGCGATGGTTTCTATAAAGGCGAGAATGCCCGTCTGCTGGCCGACTTTATGCAAGATGGCGGCGGTCTGATTACCGAGGAAGATCTGGCTCTGTATGCGGCCATCGAGCGTGAACCGGTACGAGGAACTTACCGCGGCTACGACATTGTCAGCATGGCACCACCGAGTTCCGGCGGAGCAGGCATTATCCAGATGCTGAACATTCTGGAAGGATTTGATCTGGCCGCAACCGGCCACAACTCGGCGCAGTACCTGCATCTGCTGACCGAAGCCATGCGTCGCACCTACGCCGACCGGGCGCAGTTCCTGGGAGATCCGGATTTTAATCCTGATATGCCACTGAACCGCCTGATGGACAAAGACTATGCGGCCAGCTTGCGGACCACCATCGACATGGATCGCGCCTCTGTCAGTGACGAGCGTGAGTTCGGCAATATTTACGAAAGTGATGAAACCACGCATTTTTCTGTGGTCGACAGCAGCGGCAATATGGTCTCGCTCACCTATACCCTTGAAAACAGCTACGGTTCCCGCATTGTTGCTGGGGGTAGTGGATATCTGCTCAACAATGAAATGGGTGATTTTAATGCCGTGCCCGGTGTCACCAACAGGCAGGGACAGATCGGCACCCCGCCTAATCTGCTGGCGCCGCAGAAGCGAATGCTCTCCAGTATGTCACCGGCCATCGTTGCCAAAGACGGACAACCGTTGATGGCGATTGGCAGTCCAGGTGGGCGGACAATCATTAACACCACTCTGCAGGTGATTCTGAATGTGATTGATCACGGGATGAATATTGCTCAGGCCGTTGAGGCCGGTCGGATTCACCATCAGTGGCTGCCCGATGTCACCAGTCTGGAAGGCAATGCCTTCTCAGTTGACACCATTCGCCTTTACGAAGCCAAGGGACACACCACCCGTGTCGGTAATAATCAGGGCTCGGCGATGGGTATTTATTATGACCGCGAGACAGGCTTGTTCCAAGGTGCGGCCGATTCGCGTGCGGGTGACGGAGCTGCGGTTGGATATTGAATTCGGATATTAAATTCGGATATTGAATTCAATGTGCTGCCGTTTAATATGACAGCACATAATCTGATTGCGCTATACGCCAGGCTGCCGAACCGGCGCAGTACCAGGCCCATCAATCATACCAGGTCTGCGCCCTTCCGGCCGACCTTCCATCGGATTGCGGCGCCCGGACATAAAGCGCAGCGCGCGCTTGCGCTGGACCGGATCAAGTTGCGCCAGCAGTATGACTATTTGCTCATGAGACTGGCGCTGATAATGCATATTAGTCTGACGCAGCTCTTCAAATGCCGTCAGTACTGCCTCACGATCCAGCTGATCCTCTGCAAGCAACCGATTGACCTCACGTTGCGCACGAAACATCTGTCCGCGCAGCGGGCGAATATCCTCACCAAAAGATTGCAACTGCGGCTGCAGGGTCTGCCGCAATTCCGGCTCCAGATCCTGCACCATCCAGCCTAACCCTGCAGGCGCAGCCGCAACAGATCCAGGACGGTTCATGGCGTTGGCAGCAAAAGCTCCAACTAGAAACAGATTCACCGCTATCGAGGTAAACATCACTATTAGCAGCGCATTTCTGCGAATGATTGTCATTACAAACTCTCCGCGTAATCGCTCAGTGATATGAAGTACAGCTCTTCTTCCAGCGACAGTTCAAGCGACTGTTCAAATGAGGGTTCAAATGAAAGCCCCTGCTCCGTGTCAATCAGTTCAAATTGTCCACCAATAAGCAGACCCATCAGCAATGGCAGACACGCCAGAGCTGCCGGCCGCCACCAGGAGACCGGGGTTCCGCTTAAGGGGATCAACCAGACTGCCATCCGATCAATCAATCCTTTCTGGCGGTCCGGCAGATTCTGTTGTAACAGCCGCGCTTCCAGCCCGGCGAAAGCCGGTACAGTCCAGTATTCAAGTGCCTGGTCGAGCTGAGCACCCTGTTGCAGAACTGTTCCCAGCTGCGGGCTTTCTGCCAGACAATCGCGGGCCTCACTCTGCAAGGACTCAGGCCAGCGCAGCAGTTCGCCACCGTAGCTGTCAACCAGCTGGGTAAATCGTTCAGGTGTCATAGTCGTAGACTCCGGGGGTCGGTTTGCGCTGATGCCAGTTCAGTTGTCGTCAAGCGATGCTTCAATGTTCGTCGGGCTCTGGACAGCAAGGACTCCAGCGCATTGACGGATATATCCAGAATCTCAGCAACTTCTTTGTTCGAAAGACTCTGGAAATGAGTCAGAATCAGCGCACTACGCTGACGCTCCGGCAATGCCGCGATTGCTGCATGGAGCTGAACCTGCCGAGACTCACGGCTTACTTCCTGTTCGGCAGATTCACGGTCATCCAGCAGCTCGGCGATGTCGTCATCACTGCTTGCGCGAAGCTTGCGCAGGCTATCAATACACAGATTATGAGCAATACGATGGAGCCATGTGCTCAATGCCGATTTTTGCGAATCCCAACGCTGCGCCTGCATCCATAGACGCAGGAAGGTTTCCTGGACAATGTCCTGAGCTTCACTCTCATTGCCCAGCATGCGCCAGGCAAAAGCAGCCAGCGGTCTGGCGTGTCTGCGCACCACCTCAGCATAAGCATGACGATCACCGTTCACGATAGCCGCCATCAACTGCTCATCTGTCAGCATCACATTTCCTTCGTCGGGCATTCAGTATCCAGTGAATCCACAGCAACGTGAGGCTGACTTAGTGCCCATCATCCATGGTCAGAGGTCGCCGCTCTGATCGCCCTGTGTTTGCCGCTCTCGTCGCCGATCCTGCATCTGATCACGCATCCGCTCGCGTTGCTCGGGTGTCATCTGTTGCATCCTTTCGCGCATCTGTTCGCGCTGTTCGGGTGGAATGTTTCTCAGCCCCGGCGCACGTTGAGCACCTTGTTGTTGACCTTGAGCACCTTGTCGCTGGCCTTGTGCCTGCCCCCTTTCAGGGCGATCTCCCTGACTGCGCTGGCCCAGGGCCCCTGGCAGGCGTTTATTCATTTCAGCGGCCGTCAGCAGACCATTTGCATCGGAATCCAGCTGGATAAATCGTCGCTCCAGCGCCTCTTCGCGACTGGTGTTTGTGTCACCAGCATTGTCCGATTGTTCGAATGCTGCCATCGGTGCAGCACGAAATTCCTCATAGCTTACGTTGCCGTCCGTATTACTGTCCAACTCGGCAAAACGCTGCATGTGCTGCTCAGCTCCACGCCCTGCAGGTGCTTGCGCCTCATCGGTCGCCGCTGGCTGTTGCTGCGCCTGCACCGCCAGACTGACCATCAGACTCAGGGTAGAAAGGGAAATAAAACGAATCTTGTTTCGCATAGTATTACTCCGTCATTGATTGCTTGTTTAAAGCGATTGTCTATCGCAAGCCTATACGGTGCACAAAGAAATATCCGTCGCAGGCATTAAGATGCGATCTGCATACTTCATGCTCCATTGAGCTTCGTTGACTGGAAAGCGCTGCAGGGGTATCTGAATTTTACCCATGAATTCCCATCACCCAGTCAACTGTGCTCCAGGCACCGTCATCCCTTGCAACTGACGCCCTTTAAACAGAAACTAAAGCCCTTCAATTTCTCTGAGTTGTAAAACCAGGTTTTCTGCATTTATCAATTCAAACTCCACCCGCAGGGTTTCCTCACCCACCTGAACCACATCCTCGTAGCGATTCGTTGTAGTTTCGAACACGCCGCTGCACGAAGGTATCTCACCGTTCTGGTTCAGCGCATTTGCAGAATTAAAAGGCCTGGGGAGCCTCTGAATAACTCTATGACTACTCTGCGGGTGACTGCGCCCGCTGCTGCAAGGCGTCGTGCGCCGGCAATGGCCGTAGCCCCTGGCAAGCACGACAACGCGGCAGAAGTGGCGCAGACGCCCGGCTGAAGGCCAGAGTGACCATAGAGTTATTCAGAGGCTCCCAAGGTAAATGCATGACCAGATATCTGCAGAATCTCGTGACTGACCAAGCCAGGCATCGCCCCGGCGAAATTGCAATCCAATTGAATGATGAAACCTTGCATTACGGCGAACTGGACTCCTGGTCGACCCAACTTGCCCATGCTTTACGCAAGCATGGTTGCCGAGAGGGCGATCGTGTTTGTACGCTGATGCCTAAATCGCCCCCTCACCGGACACTGATCTGTTCAACACCGGAGTACTCGATTCGCTGAGTTTTCCATTCGACTGATGCCGCGCCTCAATAACATGCACTCCATCTTGCACAGCCGTACGTGATCGAATAGCATGGCTCGGTACTAAATTTGCCCATGACAGGCCCACAAATCTGGATACCACACTGCTGAACCTGAGCAAAATAAAATCTATCAGCTCATTGCACTTTTTCCTGCTGATCAGTCTGGTCGTTTATAGCGCCATATTCCCCCTGCTTTCCTGGACCATTTTTTCCGAAGATGACTCTCATTTAATGAGAGTCGCCATGGATTATGGATGGCTGGAACATTATTTCGTTGCAGATGTTTATCGACAACTTTCTGCTGCGAACTACACCCCTATCCCGTTAACCATCTACAAAGCATTAGTCTCCCTGTTTTCCTTCAATACCAGCAGCTTTTTGCTGTTTATGATTGGCATTATCAGTCTGTTCACGGCCATTGCCGGCCTGTTTATAGAGCGGCTGACAAAGAGCCGGCTTGCCGCTCTGGCTGCAATGCTATTGATACTTTCCAATGTGTCGATGATCACTCTGATCACTCGCTTCTACACAATGCATTACATTATTGGCGGCATCTTTGCACTGACTGCTATGGTCCTTCTTTTCGACAGAGGCAGCAATTCCAGACTGCCATGGCTTGCCTGCCTGTGCATCTTCCTGGCCCTGCTGTCCAAGGAAGTCTATATCGTACTACCCCCACTCGTGATTGCTTACGCAGTGTGGAAACGCGATTCCAGCCTCGCTTTCGCGACCATTTTCTCTTTACTGTGTTATCTGACACTTCGCACATACGTGTTGGGGATGTCTGCAGATATAGGGGCTGAAAGCAGTTACTTTGCGGGGTTCTGGAATATAAGTGGAAGCGCCTGGTTAAGCTTTTTCGTCTGGTATGCAAAAACCAGAGTGTTCATTTTGATCATTATCGGCGCTGCTTTGTTGCTGAATCCTGTGCCCCTGCTGAAGCTTCTTCCTGCTGCGCTGATGTTTGCGGCACCGTCACTTGCTGTATCGCATGGCATTGTTGACTACCAGATGCATGGCGACAGAATATTCTTTGCATTCGACAGCGCTCTGGCATTGACCGGTATTGTTGCTGTTCATCAATCCGATACATTTAACAGACTGCTTCGGCCAGTGCCACTGTTGCTCTTCCTGGCATTAGTAATCGTTATCCATACGTTGAACAACGCGGCATACCGCGCTGAAACCCAGGCATCCGCTGATTACCGGATCACCCGTTTCATTCTTCAAAATATCGACCAGCCCAATTCAGAATCTCCAACGTTTTTTGTACCCTTAAACTTCATTCAAGGGGATTTAATGCGCGTTAATGCCAGACTTGGAAGACCGCCCTTTGCAATCACCCAGAATTGTCTGAGCGCACTGGCGGTAAGCGAAGCTGAATTGACCGCTTTTGATGTGTCTGGCCGTGAAATCCCCAGAAGCGCGCTGGAAGCTTCGTGTATTGCAGCAGATGCCAATATTAAAATTAACATTACTCCCACTTATGAAAACGGCATTCTTACGTGGAGCCTGCAAGCTGAGGACACTCCTCACAATGGTGTTTTATTTGTCGATCGAGCCTTTGCTGTGCCCTTAACTGAGTTTTCTCAGCAATTAGTGAGACCCAAACCTGGCGAGCGCTATCAGATATTCGCCAATAACGGTATTCACTGGTGGTTCTCTCCCGTTGAACCAATCATCATGCTTGATTGAATCACTTTGAACCCCAGGGAGCCTCTGAATCCGCATGTCAAATAATAATTTGCAAGGAAAACGGGTATTAATAACGCAGGCTGATGTTTTTATGGGACCGGTGCTGTGTCATGTATTCGCGGAACATGGCGCCGTTGTGACGCCCAGCACCGGACCCTTGCGTGATCCCGGGATCTGCGCGTCGGCAATCGCCAGTGCGGGTCTTATCGATATCCTGCTTGTCAATCTGGCTGTACCGGCACCTTCTACCCGGGTTACCGAGGTTTCCGATCAGGAATGGCAGGACATTTTCGCTGATCTGGTCGATCCATTGCCGCGGCTTTTTCGCGCCGTTCTGCCAGCAATGATGGCACGCAAGGCCGGTAAGATTCTGGTGATGGGCAGTGCGTCAGCATTGCGGGGAATGAAGCGCGCATCCACTTACAGTGCAGCACGGGGAGCGCAACTGGCCTATGTGCAATCTGTCGGTGTGGAGATGGCTGAGCATAATATTCAGGTGAATCTGATCGCGCAGAATTTTGTTGATAATCCGACCTATTTCCCCACCGAGCTTCAGGAAAATCCGCGCTTTCAGGAGCGCCTGCGACGCGAAGTGCCACTTGGTCGGCTGGTCGCCGCGCGCGAAGATGCAGAGTTTGCAGCCTATCTGTGCAGCGAGGCGGCGAACTGCTTTGTCGGGCAGGTATTTCCTGTCTGCGGCGGCTGGGTGCAACGTTAGTGGCAAGCAGCGGCACACGGAAAGCAGGCATTACCCGATATGCGAATCAAAGTACGTTACAGCACTGATACTTCATCTTTTAAAGACTATGTTAAATGAGAGTCTGACAAGGGAACAGTCGGGCGGGGATATCGCCTCATGCGCTGAAGAGGATGCTACGCATGGAACGACTTGTCATCGGATAATTGATCCGGGAGAAAAAAGATGAATAGATTATTTTATATTGTCGGACTCATTGTTGTTGTACTGATCATTCTATCGGTACTTGGTTTTATGTAGATTATCGCTGTTCATTCGTGGATGCCATAAAGCGCAGCATCAGCGCCGCCAGCTCAGGGCCGTGGGTCTCCTGCAGGAAATGACCCGCGCCTTTAATGGTCACATGAGCGCTTTTTTTTGCACCTGGCATACGCCGCTGAAACTCAACCTCACCCCCGCGGGTAATCGGGTCACCATCGCTGAACGCGGTCATTACCGGCTTTTGCCATTGCTCCAGAACTTTCCACGCGCTTGCGTTTTTGCGCAGCTCAGAAGGCACCAGCATTGGCATAGCGCGTGGTCCTGCTTTGTAGCGGGCATCTGGAAACGGTGCATCGTAAGCGTTTAGCACGGCCGCATCTATTACACCACGTTGTACCAGGTCGCCCACCACAATCTGTCCTACTGGCATATCTTCAGCCGTCTGGGAATAGGCGACCCAGCGCAGAAAATTCGTGTTGGCCTGCAACTCGTCCCAGGTGACCGTACCCGCGCGCCACAAAGCCAGACGAAACAGCGGATAGCCAATCCAGCCTTTGATCCCTTCAGCCGATGGCAAACCTGTATTGGCAACCATTATGCGGGCGAAACGATCGGGCTGTTCAGCCAGCACTCGCAAACCAATCAGACCGCCCCAATCCTGAATGAACAGAGTGATACCCCGCAGATCCAGCTGCTCGACCATTTGTCTTATCTGGTTCACATGACCCTGATAGCTGTGATCGCTTATTTTCGCCGGTTTATCTGAACGTCCAAAACCAATCAGGTCAGGCGCTATTACGCGATGGCCAGCAGCAGCCAGAATAGGAATCATATGCCGGTACAGATAACTCCAGGAGGGCTCACCGTGCAGTAACAACACAATCTGCCCATCACGGGGCCCCTCGTCAACATAATGCAGACGCAGACCATCTACCATCAGATAATTAGGTGTGAATGGATAATCCGGAAGATTGGCAAAAACATGGTCAGGCGTTCTGTAGACGCCAGAGGCGATTTCTTCAGCATTCATATTGAGACTCACCAGTGCAATTAATAACAACAATCTTCTTCGATTAACCAAAATCCGAGCCCTCTGCTTCGCTAATTTGGCCAGTAAATATGCTCGTCCTGCGGATACTCAGCTTGCCCTAACGGCTTATCAATACTCACCGGCATCTCCACCACTGAGGGCCACATTGGCTCTGGCAGCTCACTGTTGTGCGCCTCAAGCAGCGCCAGCAATTCTGTAATCTTGTGCGGGTACTGTTCAGAAAGATCCTGCTGCTCAGTCGGATCGGTGTTCAGGTCAAACAACCAGATGCGATCTGGTCGATCAGTTTTTTGCAACTTCCAGCCCTCAGCCATTACCACCTGATAATGTCCGCTGCGCCAGAAGAACACATCATGGGGCTGACCTGTCTGCTCTCCGCTGATAAAGGGCAGCAAGTTTACACCATCAATAACTCTGTCCTGAGGTATTGTGGCACCTGCTGCCGCGGCCAGTGTGGGCAGCAGATCATTATGATGGGTGAACTGCGGAAGTTCGCTTCCTGCTGCTATTTTTGCGGGCCATTTCATAAAATAAGGTACCCGGATACCACCGCCGAAAAAGGTGGTCTTCCAGCCGCGATAAGGTTGATTAATATCCGGTAGACCCAGGTACTGAGCGCCACCATTATCCGAAGTAAAAATTACGATGGTATTATCTTCCAGACCGTTAACACGCAATGCATCCAGAACTTCCCCGACACCTCTATCCAACGCACGGATCATCGCGGCATACACGCGCAAACGATGATCCTCAATATGAACCAGCGCATCATAGTCTGCGCGGGTAGCCTGCAAGGGTGAATGGGGAGCCCAGTGCGCCAGGTACATAAAGAATGGATGGTTCTTATTCGCCTCAATAGCCTTGACCGCCTGGTCGGTAAGATAATCCGTTAAATACCCTTCTGGCTCAAAACGTTCCCCGGAATTGTAGTTCACTGAGTAGCGCCCGATAGACCAGAAAAATTTATCGATGGGGTCAAAGTCCTGTCTGACATTGACAACATCCGGATGTTTGACTGGCAGATACAACAGGCCCGCAAGATTAAGGCTCTCATCGAAGCCCTGATCAACGGCCGATGATCCGTTCGTGTCACCCAGATGCCATTTGCCGAGATGCAGCGTTTTGTAGCCCTGCGGGCGCAATAACTCCGCAATCGTAATTTCGCTGGTCGGCATACCCATGTCGTTGAAGTTGTTGACTTCAGCCTGTTGATCCAGATGACTGATCAGCGCGCGGCGGTTCTCGGTGGGCATTTGTGCATCCAGCCGGGTGGTAATATTTGCCATGCCATTGGGAAGCGGGGTGAATTCAAAACCGAAACGAGTGGCGTAGCGACCCGTCATAATGGATGCGCGTGAAGGTGCGCAGATTGCACTGGCCGACATGCCTGAGCGCAGGTCAACGCCCTGCCTGGCTATGCTGTCGATGTTAGGGGTAGGCACGGTGCCGCCGGCAACCCCGCCACCGTAGAAACTGATATCGTTCCAACCCAGATCATCGGCAACGATCAGTACGATATTGGGGCGTTCAGAATTATCTGCAGTGCTGGGCCCTGCCTGCCAGTTTACCGGCTGATTCGGGCCAGTAGGCGTCCGCATATCAAGCAATATTCCGGGGACATAGAGGATTAAGCGATCCAGCGACAACCAGCCTGCGACAAATAATGCAACGATAACACCCAGACTTATTTTCCAGCGGCCAGACAATCTCATTCAAAATTCCCTTTCCACCAGCAAAACCAGTAAGGCGACAGTATAGTGTGGGAAAGTCTTGTTGTCTCTGCAAAAAACTGAGCAGATTTTGAAACTGTTTCGGGCGTATCAGCGGGCAGCTAAAAGGATCGGGTGACAATTCACGAGCGAATCAAGGGGATTTTTACGGTGAATTCAGATCCAAGGCCTGACCCTTCGCTACTCACGCAAATCGAACCGCCGTGCATCTCAATCAGTTTGTGAGACAGGGCCAGCCCGATTCCCAGGCCGCCCCCACCTGTGGAAACTTTGTGCTCGGGCACCTGGCTGAACATCTGAAAAATCGACTCAAGGTGCTCAGCGGGAATCCCGTACCCTGTATCACCTACCTTGAGCACCGCCTGTCCATCCTCAGCATAGGTCGATATTGTCACCGTTCCATTTCCATCCATGAATTTTGCCGCATTGGTTAAAAGATTAACGACAACCTGAGTCAGGCGATCAAGATCACCGTCTACCAAAAGACCCTCATCGGAGCATTTGGTGATCACCTTAATAAGACGTTTGTTGTAGATCGTTTCCACCTGCTCCAAGGCTTGCGGGATAATGGAATTCACATCCAAAGAGTTGCGGTGCAGCTCTATCAAGCCACGACTTATGCGTGACATATTAAGCAGATCGTCAACCAGACGCAGCAAGTGCGATGCCTGTCGATGCATCATTGCCTGTATGTCTTCAATCATTTTCGGGTTGTTTTTGACCTGGCTCAGTAATTCGATACCCGCGCATAAGGGCGCAAGAGGATTTCGCAACTCGTGACCAAGAATTGCCAGAAATTCGTCTTTGCGGGCATCGGAATCTCTTAACTCATTTACCAGGCGAATCCGTTCAGTCATATCGGTACAGACGCACAGCACGCTTGATGGGATGCCGTCATTTCCAAAAATCGGCGTCTTGATCGAATCGTAAATATGTACCCCATCCTTCATGGTGACCTTCTCTTCGAATTCTTTGGTTTCATGACTGTTGAATACGAAATTGCTATGCTCATTAAAAACCCCGGCATCTCCAGCTTCAAATACATCTGTTACATTTCGACCAATCAGGCTGCTCACCTCGTGGCCAACAAGATCACCGTAAGCACGATTGACAAACTCATAGTTACCGTTGATATCCACCTGATAAATACAGGCGGGAACGGTATCCAGAATCGACTGCAGATGATTACGGGTACGTTCTATTGTACTTTCCATAATTCGTTGTTCAGTAATATCTTTGGCCACCCCGACAATCTTTGTCGGGGTATTGTCAGGAGAGTATTGGAACCTGCTACTAAATTCGATCAAGCGAACCTCCTGGTCAGATTTCCGGATGATTCGACAGCTTGAATTAACCCTGCCACCTGAACGCAGCGCGCTGTTCAGGAATTTTTCAAATTCGGCTACGTCTTCCTTGTAAATGTAGTGCTCGAGAAGTTGCTTTAGATTCACAGGGCCATCTGCACGTGTATGTCCGAATATTTCATACATCTGATCATTTTCCCAGATGGTAATATCCGCTTGCATATCCCACTCAAATAAACCCAGTTTTGCCGCGTTCAGCGCTATCTGTTGGCGTTGCACGGAAGCCTGTAATGCCAGTTTGCTCTTGCGCCAATACCCCCCTATTAAACTGATCTTTATACCAAGCAGCCCGAACACGACAAGCCGTAAAATGATTTCAGTGTCCCCGACCTGGAGAGTGTAAAGCGGTTCTATCAGAAAATATGCGGAACCTGACAGGCACAATGCAGTGGCCAGGAGCCCAGGTTTTGTGCCATACAGAGAGGCGATGACGGGGGCCATGAAGACAATAAGCTGTGCCGTGTCGGCACCATACGATGGAACGAGCACGTACCCTATCAGTACAACAAATAGGCTTGCTGTCACTGCTACGAAATAAGCGACGAAACGGCTGTTCACCGACGTAGGCCTTTTGACTGGATGTCAGTGCAGAATACTCGCGGCCGGATGGGCTTTCCGTCTCTTTAGACACATTACTGACAGGTCGGCAAGCCGATCAGGACTGATCCCCACTCCTTTTTTTGAATAAGGACATTGCAGACTCTGCACCCGCTATCAGAGTTCTTGCCGCCAGCAGCAGAGTGAGTCTGGTTTTCTCGCCAATGGTGAGCGTGCTGGCGGCATCCAGCTTGCGCATATTGCGGTTAAACCAGGGATGTTTGTGTACAATTGCCGAGATTCGCCGCGACACACGGGTCAACAGGTAGACCGCCAACACTAGAAACAGGATGCCGGGGATAATCGGCAGTATCAGACCCACCAGACCAATAAATAAAAAGCAGACTATTAACACGATGCTCAGGATTTTATAAGCCAGAGGCATAGGACGAAATTTAGGTTTTGAAAAGTGCATGATCACAACTCCTGAATCTTCTGTATAGACATCAGTGCATGCACCTACCATGCCATCCTATAAGCTACTGTTTTTTATCCGTTTTTTATATACCTGACAACTGGAACTGGTGAGATGTAATAAACAATGGTCAATCAGGTACATACTTAGTTCATTGTAAGGCTCGGAGATTGGAGATAACGCTGTTCTATGGAACTCATCGTTTTTGATTTAGATGGCACACTATTAAATGATGCCTCCAAGATATCGTCGTTCACGCGCGAGACGCTGACGCTACTGGCTAAGAAAAACATTGCCTACACCGTGGCCACCGGGCGCGCACTGCATTCTGCCCAGGACATCATAGTAGGGCATGGCTTTCAACTGCCGCATATCTACACCAATGGCGTCATTATCTGGGACCCGCGGGTTGAAACCCTGTCTCTGGATAACTTCCTCACCCTCACTGAAGCGGGTCATATTCTGGAAGCAACGATGGCGCGCGGAATCACCCCGTTTATTTCCAGTATTGACTCCAAAAACCGCCACTTTATCTTCCATACCCCGGTACGGAATCCGATTGAAGAGCGTGTACTTGCCAACTTCATTGCGCGGCCTGGCGCAATTGTTCTCCCTGCTGCACAAATGCCGCCTGATGCTGAAATCACCAATATCAGCATGCTTGGTCGGGCCTCGGACATTGATGCTATTCAAGTCAGCATCAGCGCAGAGCCACATCTGGTGGCTTACTCAGGGCCCGCCATGGAAAATAAAACGCTCAAGTGGATGGATGTTCATCACAGCCGTGCCAGCAAAGGCGGCGCCGTGGAACTGCTGCGAAAGCAGCTGGGAGTCAGCAAGGTTGTCTGTTTCGGCGACAGCGATAACGATCTGAGCATGTTTGCGACGGCGGATGAAAGCTATGCACCCGCCAATGCCAATGAAGCGATCAAAGCCGCTGCAACCGAGGTGATTGGCCATCACAATGCCGACGGAATTGCCCATTTTTTGCGGCAGCGATTCAATCTTTAAAACTCAGAACCAATCGAAGGCGCCGGATTTAAGTTGCCATCCGCGCCAGATAATCCGCTTACACCCGATTGAAAAACAGCAGTATACTCACTCACAAAACAAAAATAACTCGGAGCCTGTTATGTCCTCTGCACCTGCAATCGCCCGTCTTGTTCTGCTGTTTACACTAACGCTATCAGCGCTGTCGCTTAACGCTCAGCCTGAACTTCGCATCGACGAGTCAAAGCTGGCGCGGCTCGACCAGGTCCTGCAGGACTATGTGGACCAGCAACAACTCGCCGGCGCCGTGGCACTTGTGCTGCAGAATGGCGAAATCGTGTATGAGCGTGCAGTCGGCTGGAGCGACCGGGAAGCCGGCAAGGAAATGCGCACGGACAGCATGTTCAGAATTGCCTCGCAGACCAAAGCCTTGACCAGTGTGGTCATCCTGACTCTGATGGAAGAAGGCAGGCTCAATCTGAGCGACCCGGTCAGCAGATTCATTCCAGAATACAAATCCACCACCGTCGCCGAAATGAGCGACGCTGGCATGAAGATAGTTCCAGCCAAAAGAGGGATTACTTTAAGAGATCTGCTCACCCACACAGCCGGTATTTCCTACGGCACCCAGGCACACATCGCGGAGCTTTATCGTCAGCAGGGTCTCGGCCCGGCCGCTGGCGCAGGCTGGTATACCGCAGATAAGGATGAGGCGGTTTGTACCACCATGGCACGGCTTGCCTCACTGCCCTTCCTGGAGCAACCCGGTGAAGCCTGGGTCTACGGTTACAATACCGATGTGCTGGGTTGCGTCGCCGAACGAGCCAGTGGCCTGCCTCTCGATGAACTGATCAGTACTCGCATCACTGAACCTCTGGAAATGAATGACACCCATTTCTTCGTACCGGCAGAAAAAATTGCACGCGTTGTCGCTGTGTACTCTAGCGATGCCGAGGGCAAAGCCGTGCGTGCAGCGGAAGGATCAAGGGGGCAGGGACACTATATAGAAGGACCGCGTAGAAATTTGGCAGGTGGTGCCGGTCTTATCTCCACGGCAAAGGACTATTCCCGTTTTATGGAAATGATTCGCGGTGGCGGTGAATTGAATGGTGTGCGCGTTCTATCGCCCCGTTCGGTCGCATTGATGACCACTAATCAGGTCGGCACACTGCACTCAGACAATGGCCGCGGCTTCGGACTTGGGTTTGAAACCACCGATCTGTACGGAGCTAACGGCATGGATGCAGTCGGCTCCTACGGCTGGGGCGGTGCCTATGGTTCGCTGTACCGGGTCGACCCCAGTTCCGGACTTAGCATTCTGTTAATGATTAATCAATTGCCCAACAGCAATGATATACGGACTAAATATCCAAGCATGGTGTATCAGGCTCTGCAGTAGCCAGCCTAGGCTGCGGGTAGGGCCATGGACGGCCTGTATGCCGGTTTTGCAGGAGCAAAAACCGGTTAGGACCTTGGCCGGTGGCAGTGCCGTGCTTTGCGGTATCACTTTCTGGCGCAGGTGAATGGCCATAATTGTTTTAGTGCGGCAAGCTGGCATACACACCACCGGAGTATCCAGAAGAGCTGCTGCGACTTTGGCTTCTACGAAGCGTGGATAAAGGTTCATGGGGTACCATCCAGACAGGACACTAGCGTCCATTTACCGACGAAGGCGGTAGGACACGCTGCGGCCCTAGAATCCAATCAATTCAAAAATGACCGAACGTAATACTAAAATCTAGGCAATATTCCCCCACTAAAAATCAAGTTGTTCATAGCCATATCAGCCACATAGGACTATACTGTATTTATATACAGCAATCTGATTTTCTTCTGCCGTTACAAAGGAGAACTCCATGTCCGCGCTCCCCGAGAATACTTCGTTTCACTGGTTCATCCCCGACGATAACATCGCTCTGAGCAACGAGCTCACCCGTCTGGCCGGTCACATCAATGCCGCTCAGTATCGCTTTCTCAAACTCCTGGCCGCGTTGATCGAGCGGGAGGCATGGGCGGGTGCCGGATTGAAGTCGCCAGCGCACTGGCTTAACTATTACTGTGGTATCGATCTGGGCGCCGCTCGAGAAAAGGTGCGTGTGGCTAAGGCGCTGCCGTTGCTTGCCAAAATCGATGCCGCGTTTCGCAGCGGTGCGTTGAGTTATTCCAAAGTGCGAGCCATGACCCGGTCGGCCACGCCGGAAAACGAAGCGTTTCTGCTGCAGGTTGCCCGTTATGGTAAGGCGCAGCACGTCGAACAATTGGTGCGCAAGTTTCGTCGTGTGTCGCGACTCAACGATGCGCAGCATGACCGCGACTGTTATGAACGCCGTGATTTGAGTTACCACTTCGATGAAGATGGCATGTTGGTCATTCGCGCGAGATTGGTGGCCGAGGAGGGTGCCACGTTCGTGAATGTGCTCAATGCGATGGTGTCTGCGATGAACCCGCCGATGCGCGCTGACGAAGTTGATCGGGTTGTTGACGAGTCCTCACAATCCTCCTCGGATCGGCTCGCTGTGATCTCGCAGAAAACGTTTCCGCAGAAACGTGCCGATGCGTTGGTCACTATTGCCGAGCAGGCCACACGATCCTTGCACAGTGATGGGTTGCAACCGTTGGTTTCCGCTGAAAAGGCGCAGGTGATTGTACACGTTGAACGGGCGAAGTCACTATCGCTGGGCTCTTCCAACTTGCAACCCTGCGCGTCAGCTGCGGCTGCGAATTCACCTGAGTTCCACGATGCTGCCGATCAGATTGGGCCGGGCCACGCTCCCGAATGCTCCATCGACTGTGGCGGTTCCAGCATTCATGTTTCCCCGTTCACGGCGCGCCGACTGTCTTGCGACTCGACCCTGCAATCGATGCTGCAGGATTTCCGCGGCAACGTTCTGGATGTGGGACGGCGCAGCCGCACGATCTCGGCTGCTCTGCGCCGCGCACTGATGGTGCGAGACCAGGGGTGCACATTTCCGGGATGCTGCGAGGCGCGTTTCGTGGATGCGCACCATGTGCAGCACTGGTGCGAGGGCGGCAAGACCAGTCTCGATAATCTTGTGCTGCTGTGTCGGCATCACCATCGGTTGCTGCATCAGCAGCTGATCGAAATCGTAAAGAGGGATGAAGGGCACTTTGAATTTCAATTACCGTCGGGCAGAGAAATACCCCGCGCGATACCGCACCAGTTTCTTGACGCGTATGATCCGGTGGAAGAGGAGTTAGCCATTGAGCGCGAGCACAACGGCATCGGCGTGGAGATAGACAACGGTACTGCGGTCACACTTTGGCAGGGAGAGCGGATGGATTACAGTCTGGCGGTGGGAGTGATGATGGATCTGGCATGCCGGAGAGCTACTCACCAGTCTTAGCTACACCAATTGGCGGCGCTGAACTGAGGGTTCCAGAAAAACCTTCGGCTTCCCGCAATCATTCCAATTGGCAGTGCATGAAAGATAAAATCGCCAAACTTGTTGCCTGCATATTCCGCCAGTTGTGCGAGGGATTCTGCAATAACCAGCTTTGCTCATTTGCCCTGGTAGCGCAAATCCAGCGTGTAAGGCTGACTCGGATGTGGATCGCTGAGATCAGGATTCATTTTTCCCTGGGTATGACCGTGTGACCAGAAGCGAGCCACCCGGCGCGCCTCTGCCTCATTGCCATTGACCGGAAAAGTATCATAACTTCTGCCGCCTGGATGAGAGACGTGATAGGTGCATCCCCCAATGGAGCGCTGCAGGTAAGTATCCACGATATCAATCGTCAGCGGAGAGTGAACTCCAATCGTTGGGTGCAATGCAGAGTAAGGTGCCCAGGCCTTGTAGCGGATTCCGGCAATGTGCTCCCCTTCAACACGGGTGGTTCGTAGAGGAACTTTGCGCGAATTGCAGGTAACGATATAACGATCTCCCGTCATATTACGTGTCCTTATCTGCAGGCGTTCCACCGAGGAATCCACATAACGCGACGTACCCTGAGTGCTGGATTCCTCACCCAGCACATGCCAGGGTTCGATGGCTGAATGCACATCCAATTGAATACCAGCTACATTGATACTGCCATAATGCGGAAAGCGAAACTCCTGAAAGGGAGCAAACCAGTCAGTTTGAAACTTATACCCGGCTACATTCAGATCATCAATTACCTGTTGCAGATCTTCCTGCACAAAATGCGGCAGCATGAACCGATCATGTAGCTGGGTACCCCAATTGATGAGCGGCTTCCGGTAAGGTTGCTTCCAGAATTGGGCAACCAGCGCCCTGAGTAACAATACCTGCACCGCGCTCATTTGCCAGTGCGGTGGCATCTCGAAGTTGCGGAACTCCACCAGGCCTAACCGGCCCGTTGAACTGTCGGGAGAGTAAAGTTTATCCACGCAAAATTCGGCGCGGTGGGTATTGCCCGTCAGATCCACCAGAAAGTTGCGCAGTATGCGATCAACCAGCCAAGGCTGTTTAGTCTCGCCTTCGGTCAGCTGCTGAAGCGCAATCTCTAGCTCATAGAGATTGTCATCGCGCGCTTCATCCACACGCGGAGCCTGACTGGTTGGTCCAATAAACTGGCCTGAGAACAGATACGACAAACTGGGGTGATTCTGCCAGAAGCGCAATAAACTGCCGAGCAGATCCGGGCGACGCAAAAACGGACTATCTTCGGGTTTTGCTGCCCCCAGCGTGACATGATTGCCGCCGCCAGTGCCCGTGTGTCTGCCGTCCAGCATGAACTTCTCGGTTCCTAAACGGGTTTGTCTGGCGTAGTCATACAGGGGCTGAACGATGCCCAGGAATTCTTCCCAGTTATTGGCCGGCTGCACATTGACTTCAATGACGCCAGGGTCAGGTGTAATCATCAATTTTTTCAGACGAGGATCGCGAGGAGGTTCATAACCCTCGAGAATAACCGGACATTTCAGTTGTTCTGCGCTTGCCTCTACGGCGGCGGTCAGCGCGACATAATGTTCCAGATGCAACAAGGGTGGCAAAAATACATAGAGCCTGCCTTCCCGAACCTCGACACATAATGCTGTATGGAACATTTTTCGCTCATCGGAATCTGACTTGATGGCTGGTTTTTTCCTGGCCATGGTTTTGGCGGCAACAGTTTTTTTACTGCTGCTTTTAACGCTGGCGTCGGAACTGCTCATCTGTTCGGCCGGACTGGCCAGTTCTTCACGCTGCGCAAACGGGTCCTTCGGAAACTCCTGCTCAACATCGCCCGGGGCTACCCAGGGCAGACTGTCCAGGGGCAAGCGGAAACCCAGCGGAGAATCACCTGGAAACAACTGCAATTTTTCATTACTGAAGTACCAGCGGCAGCTCTGCCACCCAGCCCCACGCCACTCCAGTGGCAGCACAAAACCGGTCGCTGCGTCCAGGCCCTGAGCGAACACTTTGATCAGTCGAGCCCGTTCCAGCGGATCTTTCAGTTGATTATTCTCGATAGAGAGATTGGCTGGCAATTCAGCTTTTTTCTTCTCATAGTGGGTTTTGTCTTCGTACGCGCTGACGATGTAACGTGCATCTATCTTGATATGCCGACACAAGACTTCCATGAACTGCTCGGCATCTGTTGGAGCATGGATACCCGTTATTCTTTCATCAGCGAGCAAGCGCGGATTGTGCCAGAGAGGTTTTTTGTCGGTGCGCCAGAAAATGCCCAATGCCCAACGCGGAAGCGCTTCCCCTGGGTACCACTTGCCTTGGCCGATATGAGTGATACCCCCGGAGCCGTAATGGTTTTTTAAACTCAATAAAAGTTCCCCGGCCAGTTTGCGCTTATCCTTGCCCAGGGCAGCCGTGTTCCATTGTTCACTTTGCATATCGTCAATCGAGACAAACGTTGGCTCACCGCCTACAGTCAGACGAACATCCTGTTTACTCAGATCAGCATCCACCTGCTTTCCCAATGCGTCTATCTGCTGCCATTGACTGGGAGAATAAGGCTTGCTTACGCGCGGATCTTCGTGAAAGCGCGTGACGGTATTCTCATGTCCGAAGGTGACTTCGCAAACGCCTGTGCTGCCCGTTATCGGTGCAGCACTCACCGGGTCGGGTGTGCAGGCGAGCGGGATATGACCCTCGGCGGCAAACAATCCGGAGGTAGGGTCCAGTCCAATCCAACCAGCACCTGGGATAAAAACTTCAGCCCATGCATGTAAATCCGTAAAGTCCTCTGTGGGTCCAACAGGCCCGTCAATAGACTTCACATCAGCGGCCAACTGCACCAGATAGCCGGATGCGAAGCGCGCTGCCATACCCAGATGGCGCAGGGTCTGTACCAGCAACCATGAACTGTCGCGGCAGGATCCCAGGTTCTTGAGCAGGGTTTCCTCCGGCGTCTGCACACCCGGTTCCATGCGAGTAGTGTACTTGATGGCGCGCTGAGTTCTGGCGTTTTCATTGACCAGAAATGTGACTATCGGTTGGCGTTTGGTATCGGCCGCCTTTATCCAGGCCTGCATCGTCTTGCTGTTATCCTTGATCTCCAGATAGGGCGCCAGGTCATGCGCCAATTGGGAATCGTATTTGAAAGGAAAGTGCTCAGCACTCTCCTCCACAAAAAAATCAAATGGATTAATGACAGTCATGTCGGCGATCAATTCAACGCTCACAATCAATTCTTTGGCAGGCTCTGGAAAAACCAGACGTGCCAGATGGTTCGCAAAAGGATCCTGTTGCCAATTGACAAAGTGGGTATCTGGCGTGATGCTGAGCGAGTAAGCTGTAACAGGTGTGCGACAGTGCGGAGCGGGTCGCAAGCGCACAATATGCGGCATGATCTCAACAACTCTGTCGAAGCTATAGCTTGTGCGGTGACGTATTGCTACTTGTATGGTCATGCGGTAATGTAATCCTCAATATGCGCATAGACTGGAAATCATATAATCCCGGCGACTTCTACGACGAAGTCATAAGTACGCCAGCCTACCCCCGCAAAACTGCTCGCATTCTTGCTCGCTATCTCGCATCTCTTTCCAGTGAAGAATTGCAATTACGCAAATCCTCGGCTGAGCTTGCAATAAAAACCATGGGAATTTCTTTCACTGTTTACAGTGAGGCCGGAAACATAGATCGCGAATGGCCGTTTGATATTATTCCCCGGATCATCAGCGAAACACAATGGCGCGAAACAAGCAAGGGATTGGAACAACGGCTGCGGGCGCTGAATTGTTTTATTCATGATATCTACAACGACCAGAAAATCCTGAAAGATAAAGTTGTTCCTGCAGAATTATTGGCTGATTCCGTCAATTTCCGCAAGGAATGCATCGGTATGAAACCCGCTTTCAATGTCTGGGCTAATATCTGTGGAACCGATTTGATTCGCGACAAAGATGGTAAGTTCTATGTGCTTGAAGATAATCTGCGAGTGCCTTCGGGAGTCTCGTACATGTTGGAAAACCGCAAGGTTACCAAGCGGGTATTTCCGGAACTTTTTGAAAACTATAATATCCAGCCGATAACAGAATATCCTTCACAGTTGTTCGATATGCTGGCGGCAATTTCTCCACGGCCACTGGACTATCCAGAAATCGTGGTTCTCACCCCGGGAATTTACAACTCTGCCTATTTTGAGCACTCTTTCCTGGCTCAGCAAATGGGCGTGGAACTGGTTGAAGGCAGCGATCTGGTTGTCGAAAATGATTGTGTCTATATGCGTACCATCAATGGACTCGCGCGAGTAGACGTCATCTATCGCCGCATTGATGACATGTTTCTTGACCCGGAGGCTTTCTACAAAGATTCCACCCTGGGTGTTCCCGGTTTAATGCGAGCCTGGTTAAAAGGCAATGTGGCACTGGCCAACGCCCCTGGAGCCGGTGTGGCAGATGACAAAGTTATCTATACCTTTGTCCCCGCCATGATCAAATACTATCTGGGAGAAGAGCCCCTGCTGCCGAATGTTCCCAGCTATTTGTGCATTGATGACAAGCAACTCAAATTTGTTCTCGATAATCTCGACAAACTGGTGGTTAAACCGGCCAATGAGTCTGGCGGCTACGGCATGCTGATGGGGCCACAGGCCAGTGTGAAGGAACGTGCCGAATTTGCCTTGAAGATAAAGGCAAACCCCAGAAATTATATGGCACAGCCATTAATTTCCTTGTCCACGGCGCCTGTGCTGGTAGACAGAGGCGCGGAACCACGTCATATTGATTTACGTCCGTTCATTCTGCAGGGCAGGAACTGCTATGTGACGCCTGGCGGCCTGACTCGCGTTGCCATGGTGAAAGGTTCTTATATTGTGAACTCATCTCAGGGTGGCGGCAGCAAGGACACCTGGATCGTTTCGGATGGGGGTATCTAAAATGTTGTCACGGGTTGGCGAGCGAATTTACTGGCTAAGTCGTTACCTGGAGCGGGCAGAAAACTCTGCACGCTTGATGAATGTCTATTCATCGCTGCTGTTCGATCTACCCAGAGGTACCCGAATCGGCTGGCACACCCTGGTAGAGATCACCGGTTCACACAACGACTTTGATGAAAAATTTCAAACGACCGACGAACGCTCGGTTATCCGTTTTCTGCTGTCAGACACCAGAAACCCGGTCTCGATCTTGAGTTCTTTGGAAATGGCGCGTGAAAATGCGCGCACCACTCGCGAAGTCATTCCTGCCGAGGCCTGGGAACAGATCAATAATCTTTATCTGTATACGCTGGAGAATGCCGGCAAAGGCATCAGCCGAGGGCCGCGCAATCAATTATTGCAACAGATAATTGCTTACTGCCAACAATTGACGGGTTTGCTTGCTGGTGCCATGAGTCACAATAGCGCTTACAATTTTATCCGCCTGGGTCGCAACCTTGAGCGCGCCGACATGACCACACGTATCGTCGATGTGGGATCAGTCAGCCTGTTGCCCACCTTGCAGGCACAAGGCGCTCCCAGTGAACCGATTATTGAGCCGTATGAAAACATCATCTGGATGAATGTGTTGCGCTCACTGAGTGCTTATCAGATGTACAGACAACATGTATATGACCGGGTAAACGGCGAAGATGTGGTGACATTTCTTTTACAGGATAAACAACTGCCACGATCTGTGATTCATTGCCTGTCCAGACTTGAATTCTGTTTGCAGAAATTACCAGGTAATGAAAATGCCAGAAGGCAGGTGAGCAAGGCGCAGGAGATGGTTTCGACGGCCAATGTTCCAGCCCTTTTGCAGAAAGGGTTGTTGGAATTCATTGATGAGCTGCAGGTTGAGATCGGCGAAATTCACGGTCGGATTGCAGAGGCCTGGTTTTTACCTGTGGTCAGCAATATGCAAAGGCAGGAACAAACTCAAGGAGACGCGAGTGCGCAGGTGGAGTCTAAAAACATTTCTTCGGCGCTTGTATAAGGCGCTTGTATAACGCCCTCGGGAAGTTTCAGCTTTCCATGTGATCAGCTTCGTTATAGTAACTGCTGTTCCGCTCTTCGGCGCTCTTGTCCCAGGTAGAAGCCCATGCAAAAGGTGGCATCTGGCGGAACGCATCCTTGAGGCGCTGGTCCCAGCTTCGATTCAATTCACGCAGGAACTCGCTGCCTTCTTCAAAACGTAAAGGCTTCTCCAGAATCAGCTTATCAGTACGATAAACCAGTGTTTCCACTGGCGGCCCCACGCTCAGATTGCTGCGCATGGTCGAGTCCATAGATACCATGGCGCATAGCGCACAGGTGTCCAGGTTCAGGTCAGGAGCCAGAATTCTATCCAGTATCGGTTTACCGTATTTGCTTTCGCCGATCTGCAGATAAGGAGTGTCTTTCGAACTGGTAATATGATTGCCTTCCGGATACACCAGCATGATGCGATGTTTACTGGCAGCGATCTGACCACCAATAATAAAGCTGGCTTCAAAGCCCGGACCATGTTTCTCCTGCTCGGCTCGGTTGACGGTGCCCAGGTAGTCGGCTGCTTCGCTGATGCTATCAACAGTGAGCAGGCTGTAACTGGCCCGCTCCTTGATATCGCGCTTGATTTTGGAGATGGTTGCCTGGGTCGTGGCCAGATTGCCTGCGGAGAGGATGACAAATTGTCTCTGCCCGTCAACGCCGAAACGGTACATTTTGCTGTAAGTGCTGACCTGGTCAATTCCCGCATTAGTTCGGGAGTCTGAACAAAATACCAGCCCGGCATCCACGGCTATAGCGACGCAATAAGTCATATTTTTAACAACCAGATGAATGTTTGTTTCGAAAAAGTACTTCCCAGAACAGTACACTAGTTCTGGACGCAGGTGAACCGCTGGTAGCGACTATTTTTTAGCGGCGTGCGGAACAGATTAATCATCGGATTGTAGCCCAGGGGCTCGGTAAAAACGCAGCAACCGGACTTCCTGGTAATTCTCCTGAGCTCTGCCAGAGCATTGTCAAGATTCAGGTGATGCAGGATGCCGGACCCGATGATGACGTCGAATGAATCCCCTTCGAGCGTGGTATTTTCCGCGTCAGCAACCAGACAGGTTGCATTAAAGCCTAATTCCCTGGCAGCCGCTTCTGCCTTTTTGATCGCTTCCGGAGAGATGTCGAGTCCGTAGAATTCACAACCAGGTGTGCTGTGAAAGTCAGCGCTTTCGCCCATGCCGCAGCCGTATTCCAGTAAACGGGAGTCCTCGGTCAGACTGTCTTCAATCAGGGTCCTGAATACTTCCTGTGACTCATGGGTGATGGAATAGTATTTCTCCAGCTGAAGCGCGGGTCAACTTGACTGCCATATCGTAGATCGTGAAAGCCGCGTTCGCGCTCTTTCATATCTGACCTGGATTCGATCATGGCAACAGTTCCTGAATTGACCTGGGGAGCCTCTCAATAACTGCAGACTAGCAGCCGAAGCCGGAGGCAACTACAAGGTAAAGCCCCGGGAGAAGAAGCACGGCAGAATGCCATTGGGGCAGGCTTAAGGTGATTACAGCGCGCGACTCCCGCCCGCCTGAAAACGCTAACGGGGCAATTCACCACTCGGCACATCATAAGAGCAGATCACAGTTCAGTTTCCTGCAATGCTCCGCCATCCAGCAGATTTGTCCAGCCATCCGTGAGCGCCTGCAAAAACAGCAGCGGTGTCTCTTCCTGGGGTAAGTGGCCGGTGTTGGGCAGGATACTCAACTGATTGTCAGTGATCATCTCACTCAACTGCACGGTATCATTCGTTGCAACCACCAGATCGGTATCCCCACTGACCAGCAGTACCGCTTGCTGCAATTGTGCGATGTCCTGTCGCACGCGGTAGTTCTGATCTGCCTGACTGAACTCCCAGAAGGCTTGCTCCCAACCAGCGATAGCTAAAGGAGCGGTGTAACCTTCCAGAATTTCATCAGTAATTTTCGATTGGTCATACCAGCTACGTGTCAACAGCGCCTGACCACTGCTGGCGATCCGGCCCACCAGTAAGGGGCCAAGTCGATTGACCTGGGGGATTTTTGTCAGCGCAGTTAACCAGCCTCCACGACTACCGCCGCCCGCCAGTATTGCTGGCGCGACCAATACCAGCGCATCGACTGTATCAGGCTTGCGCAATGCGTATTCTGCAGCCAGGGTGCCACCTGCCGAGTGGCCGATCAGCACGACCTCACGCTGTTGATCTGCAAACTGCTCAATAAAGGCATCGATTATCTGCACCTGCCCTTCCAGACCATAGGGATTAGTCTCTGACCATGAAGTTGGCCTTTCTGTGAAGCCAAAGCCGGGGCGATCATACGCAATCACTTCTCCAAAGGTACTGAGCGGAGCAATGACTTCACGCCAGGACCAGGTGCTGGCGCCAAAACCATGGAGCAACAGAATCAGTGGCGGATTAACCGATGATCCTTGATAGGCATGCCGTTCATAGTGGATATCGATTCCAAGCGCTGGCATGAAGCTGGCACCAACCCCAGCGACCTCGCGATGGCTCAGGGTACCGGAGCTGTTAACCGGTATCAAAAATGGCCCAAACAGCAGAATCAACACAAGTATTGGCAAAATTATTCTCCAGCGGATATGTTCAGTAATCATAAAATTTACGTTCTATAAATAGCTATCAACTATACGCGCTTGTTGTGTGTCTGGATTCTTCACTTTGGTAAGTCTG
>Ga0335398_10002881_pt1 | contig 26167 bp, 16 predicted proteins | sample BON03_FD_205742 | JGI IMG/M metagenome (GOLD analysis project Ga0335398, IMG submission 205742) | Freshwater microbial communities from Lake Bonney liftoff mats and glacier meltwater in Antarctica - BON-03 (spades assembly) (version 2) | ecosystem: Environmental > Aquatic > Freshwater > Ice >... | reverse complement strand
TGAAAATATATTTCCGAATGAAAGAAGGTTACAAATGGAACAATATCACTCTTCTGCAATGCAGTATTTAGATGGAAGTGTTTATGTCAAAGATACTTTAAATACTAAACGTATTTTTGAATATCGATTAACATACGCTAAAGGGGCAGCTATCATAAACACATTACGATTCATCATCAATAATGATTCTTTGTTTTTCAAAGGTTTAAGAGATTTTCAAATAAAATACAAAGGTGGAACAGCTAAGTGTATTGACTTTAAAAATTCAATGGAAAACACTACTAATATCAATTTAACTAATTTCTTTAATGAATGGTATTATGGCGAAGGATATCCAACCTACAAAATAAAATGGAATTGTATAAATAAAGATTTATCTATTCAAATTGGTCAATATCCATCTGGAGCATTTTTAACTCAAAAATTCACATCCCCCTTAGAAATAAGCTTTTCAAGAGATAATTTAGCAGATACCACTATCCGATTTGACATACAAGAATTATCCAATTCATATTTGATTCCTCAAATTGGAAAAGTAAAAGACATCAAGAAAATTGATCCATACAATTGGCTTATAAACAACGAAGACAGCATTATTTTTGATACGAAATTTGAAATTTACAGTGATTCTATCAACTCTTCATACAAAAGTGCAATTAAAGTATTCCCTAATCCTACAGATTCTTATTTTGAAGTTTACACTAAAAACGCAGAATTGCATTCTATCACTATATCAGATTTAATGGGGAAAATTATTGATGAACAACAATTTACAAAGGCAATAAAATTTGACAGTTCTTTTTATATTAATGGAATTTACATTATTAAAGTTAAGTCTGAATTTGGGGCCACTGAATTTTTCAAACTGATAAAGAAATAAAACATATAAACTTTAGTTATCACAAAATTCACCCTGCAAGTTAATATAATAAAGTATTTTTTTAGACAAGACTAAAAATAATTTATATATTTGTAAAAATATTAGCATAAAATGTCTAAAAAAAGAATCTTACTAATCTCGATACTTTTTTTTTCAAAGGTATCTTTTTCACAAACCGGAATCATTAATGGAACCATAAAATCAGAAGGTATTCCTATTGAATTTGTTAGAATAAAAATACTTGAATTAAAAAAAGTAATTTTTACTGACAGTCTGGGAGAATTCAAAATTGAAAATTTAAAAAACGGGATTTTCACACTACAAATTTACAGTGAAGACTTTGAAAATCAAGAGATAAAGAAAGAACTAAATTCAACTGAAAATTTAACAGTCGAAATTCAACTAAAAAAAAGAATTCAAAACATAGACGAGGTAGTCGTTACAGGGACATTGAAAGAAGTGAGTCGACTATCCTGCACTGTTCCTGTTGAAATATATACCCCTGCATTTTTCAAAAAGAATCCTACTCCTACAATTTTCGATGCGCTTCAAAACATCAACGGAGTTAGACCGCAATTAAATTGTAATATTTGCAACACTGGTGATATACACATCAATGGATTGGAAGGTCCTTACACGATGGTGTTGATTGATGGAATGCCAATTGTGAGTAGTCTTTCAACTGTATACGGACTTTCAGGGATTCCAAATTCGTTAGTAGAAAGAATTGAAATTGTGAAAGGTCCTGCCTCTTCTTTATATGGAAGCGAAGCTATTGGAGGAATCATTAATGTCATAACAAAGAATCCTAAAAATGCCCCCCTCCTTTCGTTAGATATGTTTACAACGAGTTATCTCGAAAACAATATTGATCTTGGATTAAGAAATAAAATCGGGAAGAAATCAAGTGTTTTAACAGGTATTAATTATTTTAATTATCAAAACAAGGTCGATAAAAATCATGATAATTTTACAGATGTAACACTTCAAGATAGGATTTCAGTTTTTCAAAAATGGAATTTCAATCGTAAAAATGATAAAATTTTCACTCTTGCTGGACGCTATTTTTACGAAGATAGATGGGGTGGAGAAATGAATTGGAATAAAAACTTTAGAGGAGGAGATAGCATTTACGGAGAAAGTATCTACACATCTCGTTATGAACTACTTGGAAACTACCAACTTCCTACGAAAGAAAAATTACTACTTTCATTTTCGTATAACCTTCACGACCAAAATAGTAGATACGGCGTAGTTTCATACAATGCTATTCAAAAAATTGCATTTTCTCAATTAACCTGGGATAAAAAAATAAATCGTCACGATATTCTTACTGGCGCAGCTTTCAGATACACCTATTATGACGACAACACACCCGCCACACAACTAATTGACAGTAATACAATTACAAACAACCCAAACAGAATATCTCTACCAGGAATTTTCATTCAAGATGAAATAGCATTAAATGAAAATCAAAAAATATTACTTGGTTTTAGAATTGATTTAAATTCTATTCATGGATTAATACACACTCCTCGAATTGGATATAAATGGAATATCAACAAGAAAAACATTCTTCGCTTTAACAGTGGAACTGGATTCAGAGTTGTAAATTTATTCACTGAAGATCATGCTGCACTTACAGGAGCGCGGACAATTGAAATAAAATCAACTTTAAAGCCTGAAAGATCTTATAATGCCAATATGAATTACATCAAAACCATTTTTACTAAAAAAAATCATTCGTTCATTATCGATGCTACTGCATTCTATACTTATTTCAACAATAGAATTATTGGTGATTATGAAACAAATCCCAATAAAATAATCTATGATAATTTAAACGGTCACGCGGTTAGTAAGGGTGTATCTGTAAACTTAGACATCAAATTTAATTCATCTCTTAAAGTACTTACTGGCGCTACATTCATGGATGTATCGTCACAAATAGAGGGGATTAAACAACAACAAATTTTAACTGAAAAATTCACTGCAACTTGGGGTGTTTCCTATTTAATTAAAAAAATAAATCTTGAAATTGATTATACAGGAAATTTATACAGTCCTATGCGTCTTCCTTTGTTGGGTGAATTAGATCCGCGTTCAAAATACTCTCCTTGGTGGAGTATTCAAAACATTCAATTTCTATACACTGGTTTCAAAAAATGGGAAATATATGCAGGAGTTAAAAATATTTTAAACTGGACTCCTAATAAAAATAATCCATTCATTATTGCGAGAGCTAATGACCCTTTTGATAAGAAAGTTCAATTTGATGCGAAAGGAAATGCCATTGCAACAGCAGATAATCCAAATGCATTAACGTTTGACCCAACGTATGTATACGGACCAAATCAAGGAATTCGTGGGTTTTTAGGCGTGCGATTTAAAATTGAAGGGAAATAGAATTTAGGAGTCTGTGGCGGGATGATTTTCGTGGGTATAGGCAATCCAACGTATTTAAGACGAACGAACGATTGTTCACAATCATTCGTTTAACAGTAATTTATATTTCAATTTTGCTTCATTTCTTGAACAAGCATTAAAATGCCACCATTCTGTTGCAATATTTTTAAACCCTTGGCTTTCCATCACCTTTCTCAATAATTTTCGATTATCAACTTGATCAAGTGTCAATTCACCACTTTCTAAAAATTGCGATTCTAATCGTGGATATGCAATTTCTCGAATATCATCGTATCCAGCACCCATATCTAAAGGAGTTCCTGATTTATCACAAATCGTAATATCTACAGCCGCACCATAATTATGAATGCTTCCATTGGCCGGATTTGAAACAAATTTTGTACGAGCTGATATTGGTATAGTATCTAAAGCATCCCACATTTTTTGCTGAATGCTTACCGGTCGAACCGCATCATAAATCAACAACCTATAATTTGGATGAAGAACTTGAAGAAATTCTTCACATTTCACAACTCTTTCAGCTACATCATTCTGTAAAAAAGCTTTAGTGATCTTATCATATAATTTCACTTTCATGAAATTATCTACTCCTGCATATTTCAAATCAACTTTTACAAATTCACTCAAAGTCTGAATATCAACCAAATCAGAAGTTGTTTCGTAACTATCTGATAATGAATCACTAAATTTATCGACTTCTATTTTATCTAAAGAATCTAAAATTTCTAGTTCAGATTTATCACAACTAGAACAAGACTTAGATTCTTTGTTTTTACAGGAATAAATTGAAATAAAAAGAACTCCTATTAAAACGCAAAATTTCATGATCAATCGTTTTTAAAATCAAAAACGTCACTCGATTATCGAATGACGTTTTGATATTTTTTACATTTTATTTTTATTAATTTACTGCTTCAGCAGAAGCTTCAACAGCAATTCTCCCAGGATAAACCTTCAAAGCTTCGCTCAAACAAATGACTGCTTTTTTCAAAGAATCTTGATTTATAACATATGCAATTCTAGCTTCTTGTTTTCCTGCACCTTTAGTTGAATAGAATCCGTTAGCAGGAGCCATCATGACAGTCTGACCTTCAAACTCAAAATCTTCTAATAACCACTGACAGAATTTTTCAGCATCATCAACTGGGAATTTCGCAACACAATAAAATGCGCCGCTAGGATTTGGACAAAAAACACCTGGTATACTGTTCAATCCATTCACCATAATATTTCTTCTTTCAACGTATTCAGCCACAACATTATCAAAATACGATTGTGGAGTATTTAAAGCTGCTTCAGAAGCAATTTGATCAATTGTTGGAGGAGATAAACGTGCTTGACCAAATTTTAAGGCAGCAGCCATTACCTCTTTATTTTTAGTTATAAGTGCACCAATACGTGCACCACACATTGAATATCTTTTAGATACAGAATCAATCATTATAACATTATCATCGATACCTTCAAGGTTCATTACAGAAAATGGAATCGCGCCATCGTAACAAAACTCACGATAAACTTCATCTGCAAATAAGAATAAATCGTGTTTTTTAACTAAATCACGAAGTTGATTTAATTCTTCTTTTGAATATAAATATCCTGTTGGATTTCCAGGATTACAAATAACAATCGCTCTTGTTTTTGAAGTGATTTTTTTCTCAATTTCTGCAACCGGAGGCAATGCAAAACCTGACTCAATTGTTGAAGTAACAGGAACAACATTGATTCCAGCTGTAACAGCAAATCCGTTATAATTAGCGTAGAAAGGCTCAGGGATAATTACCTCATCTCCAAGGTTACATGTTGTCATAAAACCAAAAACAAGCGCTTCAGAACCACCTGTTGTGATTAAAATATCTTCTGCATTTACATTGATTCCAGTTTTTTGATAATAAGCTGCTAAATTAGTTCTGTAAGACTCAAATCCAGCCGAGTGACTGTATTCAATTACCTTTCGATCTAAATTTTTAATTGCATTTAGAGCAACTTCAGGAGATTCAATATCTGGTTGACCAATATTTAAATGATAAACTATTTTACCTTTTTTTTTTGCTATTTCTGCATAAGGAACCAATTTACGAATTGGTGACGAAGGCATATCTATTGCTTTTTGAGAAATTTTCGGCATTTTTTATATTTTTTGTATTTTCAAATTTAGGGAGAAACTTTTAGTTTTAACGAATAAAAAATAGAATTGTTAGAAAAAAATTGCTTATTCGCTTTTTTTGAAAATATTTCCAACTTCTTTTCCAATTTTCTGAATAACTTCAACTCCTTTGTTAATAGATGAATTATCGAAATCCTCATAAGATGTAAATAAGATTCCATTGAATTCTTGCGATGGATAAATCAAAATAAAATCATTTTCCGGATAAGCTTTTTCTATTTTACTGGGGAACGAATCGACCACTGTACTATACGAAACAGAACCTGAACGTGCAGAACAAAACACAATTAATTCATCATTATCAACAACCTGATTTTGAAGAAAATAATCTTCTATCTGATTTAATTCCTTATGCTTTAATGTTGCGAATATCTTTGAACTTTTTTTAACTTTTATCAACATCTCAAATGATTCATCAGAACCGTAAAATTCAATAACGATATTCAATTCTTTCCCTAATCTCAAGAAACGTTCTGCCCAACTTACAAAACCGACTTCTAAATGTGCAAATTCTGTACAAATCAACTTAATATTACCATAATAAACAGAAGGTTTATCTAACTGACAGAAAAAGATATTTTTATCACAAACGTCTAACAAATGATTTCTATCATCTCCAACAAATCGTTTCAAAAGATTCATTTTTCTGCTGTCATTCAAAATTAAAATATCTGTAAATAATTCTTTAGATACTCTAGCAATTCCAGAAGTTTGGTTGTGATCTATAGTAGTAACAACATTTACCGAAAATTCCCCTCCAGAAAAATGTCTTACAATTTCATCCATCTCTTTTCGAGAAGTCCTGATTCGTTGCTCAGCCTCTTGATTATTTGGTAAAACACTAACTATTGAAATTGGATTTAAAACTCGTTTATCTGTTATTAAAACGCTAAAATCAATCAAGTGTTCGCTATCATTTAACTCATTGATTGCAATTAATAAATGTTGATTTCTTGACACTTGTGTTAATTCAGAATCATCACCAGATTCTGCCAATTGAATCAACAATCTTTTCCCTGCATTTTCTGTAACAAATGAAGCAACCATACACGTTACTAAAATCAATAAAATAGTTCCATTCACTACTTGACTGTTCAAAATACCATTCTCAAAACCAACTATAATAATGGCTAAAGTTGCTGCAGCATGAGCTGTACTTAAGCCAAACATCACTTGTCTTTCCGTCCCTGTCATTCTAAATACCAACTGCGTAATATAAGCTGCTAACCATTTACTAAAAACTGCAAACGTTGTTAAAACTCCTGCTACAATTAATGCCCAAGGTCCAGTAAAAAGCACTTTATAATCGACTATCATTCCAACTGAAATTAAAAAGAAAGGAATGAAAAGAGCATTTCCAATAAAATCAATTCGATTCATTAAAGCAGATGAATGAGGTATTAATTTATTTAAAACCAAACCTGCCACAAAAGCTCCAATAATATGTTCAAAACCAGCCATTTCAGCTAAAAATGCCGCAAAGAAAATTATTGACAGCACAAAAATATAGTGTGCAGTTTTCTCACTCTCTAACTTACTAAAAAACCATTTTGCAATCCGAGGTATAATCGCAAACATAATAAATGTGAATATCGCTAACGAAGTGATTAATCGCATCCAAAATGAAAAATCCAATTGTCCTTCAACAGAACTTGAAATAATCGCTAAAATAATTAAGACTGCAGTATCTGTTAAAATAGTTCCTCCAACCGTAATCGCTACCACTGAATTTTTTGAAATACCTAATTTGCTTACGATAGGATACGCAACTAATGTATGTGTAGCGAACATACTTGCCGTCAAAAAACTAGCTGTCATATTAAGTCCTAATCCATAATGACAGATCGGAAAACCAAGCGAAATAGGAATAATAAAAGTCAAAAAACCAAAAGTAAAACTTTTAATTCGGTACTTTTTGAATTCTTTCATATCTAATTCAAGACCAGCCATGAACATAATATAGAGCAAACCTATTGTTGAAAAAAGTTTAACCGAGCCATCCGACTCTAGCAGTTTTTCGCCAATAATCCCTAAACCATTCGGACCGATTACAACCCCAGAAATAATAAGACCTATAATTGCTGGAATTTTCATTTTACGTAACACAATAGGCGTAAGTAAAATAATAAATAAAATTGTAGAAAATATTAAGACGGGACTTTTAAGCGGTAAGTGAAATGCTTTTAGTAAATGTTCAAAAAAGTAATTCATTTTTTTTAAATTGATTAAATCAATGTAAAGTTACATAACTGTTTGGAATCCTACGTTAACACAAGTTTAAATAATTCCACTTTAAGTTAAAAACCTCAAGTAAAACCTATAAAAACTATCAATTTAATAGGACTCATTTAAACTAAAAACACTCAAAAAAAACTCTATTCATTAAAAATAAAATCATTAGCTTCACACACAGAAGTTTAAAAAATGATTCTATTTGGATTTTCAACAGCTATTATAATAGGAATAATTCTAGGATTTTTAGGTGGCGGTGGTTCAATATTGAGCATCCCAATTTTAGTGTATTTATTCAAAATTGAACCTCATTTAGCTACAACTTATTCATTATTTATAGTTGGAATTAGTAGTTTAATTGGTATTATACCAAAATACATACAAGGACATCTAGACATTAGAATAGCTGTGATTTTTGGAGTCCCTGCTTTGTTTACTGTTTTTATAACCCGAACTTTTTTACTCTCCTTAATTCCTGAAACAATTGTTTATTGGGGAGATTTTGAGTTAACAAAATCGATCTTAATCATGTTTATTTTCGCTCTTCTAATGATAGGAGCTTCTTTTTCTATGATAAAAACACCTGCTGAATATGTAGAATTAAATACTTCACAAAAACTTAAATTTACTCCAATTATTATCCAAGGCCTAGCAGTTGGATTAACTACAGGGTTTGTTGGAGCTGGTGGCGGTTTCCTTATTATACCCTCTATGGTATTCTTGTGTAAATTACCAATAAAAAAAGCAGTTGGTACCTCTTTATTAATAATCGCAGCAAATTCAAGTATCGGTTTTATTGGTGATCTTTCCTTAAACAGTGCAAACATTGACTGGAAACTTTTAATTATTTTTACAATATTAACGATTGCAGGAATTTTTATCGGAGATTACCTTTCAAAATACATTGATAGTAATAAATTAAAAAAAGGATTTGGATGGTTTGTTTTAATAATGGGAATCTACATTATTTTAAAAGAAATTTTCAACTAATTAATTTTAAAGAATAAAAAACGTATAAAATGAAAATAGAACAAATATACACTGGATGTTTGGCACAAGGTGCTTACTTTATTCAATCTGAAGATGAAGCAATCGTAATTGATCCTTTACGAGAAATTCAACCTTACTTAAACAAGTCTAAGGCTGAGGATGTTACAATTAAATATGTCTTAGAAACCCATTTTCATGCTGACTTTGTGAGTGGTCATATCGATTTAGCAAAAGCTACTGGTGCAAAAATTGTTTTCGGACCTAATGCAATTACAAATTTTGAAGCACATATTGCAACTGATGGAGAAATCCTGAAAGTAGGTAAATGCTCTATTAAAGTTCTGCACACTCCTGGTCACACAATGGAGTCAACTTCCTATTTACTTTACGATGAAAATGGTGAGGAGCACGCTTTATTTAGTGGAGACACTTTATTTATTGGTGATGTCGGAAGACCTGATTTAGCAGCAAAATCACACTTGTCTGTTGAAGAATTAGGAGGTTATTTATTTGATTCTCTTCGTTCAAAAATCATGACTCTGTCCGATTCTGTTATTGTTTACCCTGCTCATGGTGCTGGCTCAGCTTGTGGGAAGAATATGAGCAAAGAAACATTTGACACTTTAGGTCATCAAAAAGAAGTAAATTATGCATTGAGGGCGAACATGACGAAAGAGGAATTTATAGCTGAAGTTACAAAAGGACTTCTTCCCCCTCCTAGCTATTTCCCATTAAATGTTCAAATGAACAAAGAAGGATATGAAAACATTGAGGAAGTTATCAAAAATGGAACTCGCGCACTTACAGTTGAAGATTTTGAAAAAGCAGCAAATGAAACTGGGGCTTTAATTTTAGATGTTAGAAATCATCTTTCTTTTTCTAAAGGTTTTATACCAAACTCAATAAACATAGGTATAGATGGTAGTTTCGCTCCTTGGGTTGGCGCATTAATTCCAGATATTAAGCAACAAATCTTATTAATAACAGAAGAAGGGCGCGAAGAAGAATCAGTAATTCGATTAGCTAGAGTTGGTTATGATTTCACTATTGGTTTCCTTAAAGGTGGTTTTGAAGCATGGAAAAATGCTCAAAAAGAAATCGATACGATTCATTCTATACCGGCGAAAGAATTTATTGATACATATAAAAAGGATGGCACTGTTGCAATAATTGACGTTAGAAAAAAAGCTGAATTTGATTCTGAACATATTATTAATGCAATCAACCTTCCCCTTGACTACATTAACGAAGGAATTGTTGAAATAGATAAAAATAAAACATACTATCTACATTGTGCTGGTGGTTACCGCTCAATTATTTACATATCTATATTAAAATCAAGAGGTTACGAAAACTTAATTAATATTGAAAGTGGGTACAAAAACATTACAGAAGATGAAGCAGTTCAACGTACTGCATTTATTTGCCCTACCACCTTGCAATAAAATTGAAAAGAATTGTATATTTAACAAAAGTTCAGATGTTTGTACAAAACACATTTATAAAATTGAACTAATATTATGTGCATATTAGGCATTCGTTAAAATGAAATAGTTTTCACATTGTTAATAATAATTTAAAAATAAAGAACATGTCAAAAAGTCAAGACACTAAGAAAAATGTAAAAAAAGAAGCTACAAAAACCGATAAGGAAAAGAAAGCTGAAAAAAAATTAAAGAAAGCTTCAAAAAGCGATTCATATTAATTTAAAATTTATAAAAAAAAAGAAAAGGGGTTGTATCATTAATTTGATACAACCCCTTTTATATTAACTATGGTTATTTTTCAAATCATTATCATGAAACTAAAACCGTTTTTCCAGTAGCAACATCCATATCAAACTCACCTTCACTCTTCGCTATTACAACTGAAGCTAAACAATTTCCAAGTACATTTACACTTGTTCTTCCCATATCCATCAATGCATCAACTGCTAAGATCACACTTGCTTGTTCTGGATCTAATCCCATTGAAGCAACTGTACCAGCAAGAATCACAAATGAAGCTCCTCTTACTCCTGCAACACCTTTACTTGTAAGCATTAAAACAAAACATATAGTAATTTGTTCCGAAATTGACAAATCAATACCTGACATTTGAGCAACAAAAACCGATGCTAATGATAAATAAAGAGTTGTACCGTCGAGGTTAAAGCTATATCCAGTTGGAATGACAAAAGCAACTACTTTTTTAGCTACTCCGAATTTTTCTAAATTTTCCATAGCAATTGGTAAAGATGCTTCACTACTCGCTGTTGCAAAAGCTAAAGAAACGGGTTCAGAAACAGCAGATAAAAAGCGTTTAATCGGTATTTTAGCAATTAATGCGATAGGTAAGAACACTACCAATACAAATACAATTAACGCAACATAAAGCGTACCTACTAACTTCAATAAACTCAACAAAATATCTACTCCAGATTTGGCGACAGTACTAGAAAGAGCTCCAAAAACCGCTAAAGGCGCTAAATACATTACTATATGGGTAAATTTAAACATCACCTGACTAAGTCCTTCAAAAAAATTGAGCATTGATTCTTTTTGACGCTCTTGTTTCACCATCCCTAATCCGATTGCGAAAATTACAGAAAATATAACTACTTGTAAAACATTATTTTCACTTATTGATTTAGCAATATTCTCGGGGAATATTTCAACTAAATGATCTTTAGGCGCTTCCGATTGCTTCAGTAATTCTGCTGATTTTTCCGTATCTGTTGTGCGGGCTTCAACATGAACACCAACCCCCGCTTGACTAATATTTATAGCTAATAAACCAATAAATAGTGCAATAGTTGTCACAATTTCGAAATAAAGAATACTCTTTAACCCCATTCTTCCAACTTGTTTTATATTACTATGTCCTGCAATACCAACTACTAAAGTTCCAAAAATCAACGGTGCAACCAATGATTTAATTAATCGAAGAAAAATTTTACCAAACCGTTCTGTTTCTAGAGCGAAAGTGGGGAAATCGATACCTACTTCTATTGCAATAATCATTGCAGAGAAAATCCATAACGACATTTTTTTTCTTTTAAATGAAACGACAAACAAAAAAGCCATTAACAAATAACGAATACTTTTAAATAATATAGGGGAAACAAATGGTAAAGCAGTCTCTAAAAAGAATAAACTTCCTATAAGCATAAAAACACTTACAAACCAAAACATTGAAAAAATTGACTTCATATTAAATTATTTTTAATCCAAATATAGAAAGAATGTGATTATAAAATTTACGACAAATTTATTCTTTCTTTTTTTAAAATAAATCATTGTTGTAAGAAAGAAAATTACTATCATTGCAACGCAGAACATATTATAATCTTTGTTCGCGCCAAAATCTGAAAAATACACTTCATTACAAATATCTCAATATTTAAAACATTATCTCATCATTTTTATGGATAAAAAAGATTTAGAGAGTAAAAAACTCCCTGATTTAAAAGAAATTGCAAAAACAGCAGGAATTGCAAATTATGAAACACTTAAAAAAGCTGATTTGGTAGCACAAATTTTGATTTCAAGTGAATCTACTTCAATTAAGCCAGTGAAAACAACAAGAGCTAAAGTTGCAAAAGAGATAAAAGTAAAAGCTACATCTCCTACAGTTGAAAAAGTTCCTGTTGAAGTTAATCCTTTAAATGAGGTGATTAATGGAGCGACTGATGCCAATTCTGTCGATGTAGAAAAACCAAAAAGAGCACGAACTACTAAAAAAGTTACAGTTGCTGAAGAGGTAATTATTGGACAACCTGATCTTTTTGCAACTGAAAAAGTTACTCCTACTATTCTTGAAGAAACAACTCAAGAAGAAATTCAAAGTAAAAGCGTTGAAAATAGTATTGTTGAAAACAATGTTGTTGAAAATGTAAATTCAGTAAATGAACCGATTGCAAAACCAATTTTCGTTAAAAAAGTAAACAAACCAAATCCTCATCCAAGCAAATTATTAAAACAAGCTGCTGAAAATGCGGTTGCTGGTATAGATAATATAGTTCCAGTATCAGATCAAAAAGTTCAACCAAGAATTGGAATTGATAAAAATTTAAATAAAACACCAAACAATCCAAATACAAACAATCCAAATCATCCTAGTTACAAAAAGGATAATCAGAATGTAAATCAAAACGCTCAAAGCAATACACAACAACAAAATAAACAACAACAAAACAGCAATCCTAATCAGAACAAAACCCCTCAACAAATCGAAAGAGAAGAAGAGGAAGAAATGTACGATTTGGTAGGTATTGTTACTGCTGAAGGTGTATTAGAAGTTACTGCTGAAGGTTTTGGTTTCTTACGTTCCTCTGACTACAATTATTTACCATCACCTGATGATGTATATATTTCTCAAAGTCAGATTAAATTATTTGGTATTAAAACAGGCGATACTATTAAAGGTTCTATTCGTCCTCCAAGAGAAGGCGAGAAATTTTTTCCTTTGGTAAAAGTTGATTCAATCAACGGTCGTCACCCTTCATATATTAGAGATAGAGTTCCTTTTCAATATTTAACTCCTCTTTTTCCTGATGAAAAATTCAAATTAACTGGTCACAAGCAAGAAACACTTTCTACTCGTGTAATGGATATGTTTGCTCCTATCGGTAAAGGTCAACGTGGATTAATCGTTGCTCAGCCTAAAACTGGGAAAACAATGTTATTGAAAGACGTTGCAAATGCGATTGCAGCAAATCATCCAGAAACGTATTTAATCGTTTTATTGATTGATGAACGTCCGGAAGAGGTTACAGACATGGCTCGAAGTGTAAAAGCAGAAGTGATTGCTTCTACATTTGATGAACCAGCTGATCGTCACGTAAAAGTTGCCAATATGGTACTTGAAAAAGCGAAAAGAATGGTTGAATGTGGTCATGATGTTTGTATTTTATTAGATTCTATTACCCGTTTAGCTCGTGCTTACAATACTGTTTCTCCATCTTCTGGAAAAGTTCTTTCTGGTGGTGTGGATGCGAATGCTCTGCATAAACCAAAACGTTTCTTTGGGTCTGCTCGTAAAATTGAAAATGGAGGATCTCTTACAATTTTAGCAACTGCTTTAACAGATACTGGTTCTAAAATGGACGAAGTAATTTTTGAAGAGTTCAAAGGAACAGGTAACATGGAATTGCAATTGGATCGTAAAATTGCAAATAGACGTGTGTTCCCTGCAATTGATTTAATCGCTTCTGGAACAAGAAGAGATGACTTATTATTAGGAAAAGATGTTCTCCAAAGAATATGGGTATTAAGAAAATTTATTTCTGATATGAATCCTGTAGAAGCAATGGAATTCTTGAAAAACAACATGGAAAATACAATTTCTAACGAGGAGTTTTTAGTTTCGATGAACCGGTAACTTCGATACGGCGCTTGAAAAAAGCGCCTACTCAGTCAAGCGGTAAGCCGGATAGAGTGCTTGAAAAAAGTTTCTACTCAGTTGGGTGTAAATTGAAGTATTTTAAAATAACAAATATGCGTATTACTTTAAAAACAGGGATTTTATTTGCTTGCGGGTGGATGTTGGTTAAATTGAGTATGTTTGGAACAGGAATGTCTTCGGATGAATCTCTAAAACCATCCATCTTGATTAATATGTTATTTTTAATATTAGCTATTACGGTTGGACTTTACTTGCAAAAAAGAAAAGATACTGAATCTGGAAACGCGTTAAGAGATATTAAAAATGGATTAAGCGCTGGTATACCTTATGCTATTTTGGTAAGTTTCTTTATCTATTTATATTATGCAAAAGTAGACAGTAATTTTACAAAACATAAAATTGCTGAAAGTTCAGTTGAATTGACTAAAATTTTTAAAGATCCAATTAAACTAAAAAAATTAAAGAATTCGAATCCAGATTATGAAGTAATGACTAATAAACAAATCGTTAAAGCTGTATTAAAAAACACTGAAAGTGTTTTTAGTCCGAAATCAACTTCAATTATGGCTTTGGCTGCAATGTTGCTTTATTCTACTTTAAATAGTGTTTTCATTACTATAATTCTAAGAAAATTTGCTTTTAGAAAACAAAACTATTAGAATTTACAATCAAATTCTACGCTCTTAACTTTTTAAATTTTGTCAGTTTAAGTACTATCATCGTCACTAAAAAAGGTAAGAATATAGCCTTGTACCTTGAAATTAATCCTACAATTGGTAGAGTCCAACCAATAAACAATGTGATTATAAAACAAAAGAAAATCACTAAAGTCAAACCTGTTAATTGTTGTTTAGAAAACTCTTTTCTTTTAATAAAAGCAATAATTATCAAAACTAAAATAACGACATTTTCCAATAAATAACTTAGTGTCACTATAGAACGATTCTTCATAGAAATCGGCTCTAAAAATACATTCCAAACAGCTTTTGGTATCGCTTTTATAAAACTTTCTATAGTTCCATTCAATGGATAAACATCAATCACGCTGTGCGCATGCATCTCTGAAGCAACATCTAACAAATCTACTTGGACATATGTAATTGAAGTTAAGAAATTAATCGAAGGAACTATTAACTGAATCGTCAATAGTAAAAATAGTAGCCCTAAATTAAATAACCCGATATAAATTAAAGGATGTTTTTTTGTTACGAATGAAAGTAGTAAAAATGATATTATTGGCAAAAACGCAACTAGTAAATAGGGTCTAATAATTACAAATGAACCACCGCAAAGAAGTAGTAAAAAGAAATTAAATCCAATTTTTTTAACCAACGATATTTGCATTAAACTGTAACAAATCAATCCAGTAAAAAATAAGAGTAAAGTATCTTCAATTGTACCTGATGTCCAAAAAACAACAGAAGGAATACAAAATAAACCAACAATTATAAACCTTTTAGAATCTTTAAAATAACGGATAAAAACCTCATATAAAAAACATGAACCTAAAAATGAAAGAAAACTAAAGAGTAAAACGTGAATTGAATAAAATCCAAAAGAAAAGAAATTAATCACACAATGTAAACGAATTAAAAATGTATCAACATTTAAAATTGAATCAGTTGCAGGTTTCCAAAAACTTAATTTAAGAGACAAATCATCTATCAAAGAATTGTTATCACTCGTTCCGAATACAAACTTCACATATCCGCTGAAATGAGCTTTATATAAACTAGAATAAATAATTTGTGCATCATCAAAATGTTTAAAAATTTCAGCTGTCTGTCGATTAGGATAATAATAAGTATAGACTAAATATATACTAACAGCTCCACTTAACTTCAATAGAAACAAGATAATTTTAGATCTAAAATTAAGTGAATTAACAAAGGTTGTTTTCTTTAAATACAACAGTATGAAAGAAAAATAAAGTAAGAAAAGAAGGTAGGAAAGATACGTTTTTTCGACGGTTTTAACTTTTAATGTACCTGCACTCCAATTTTCATCTTTAGAAGAATAAGCTCCTACTTTTGAGTTAGAATGTGGTGAAAATAGTTTTTGTTTTGGATTCTCCAATACTTCATAAATATCTTCTACAATTACATTTCCTTTTTGATAATCTCCTAAAATCGGATAATGTAAATCCGCTTTTAGTTTCGAATCTGTTAAATTATTTATCGTTCGTATATTTTCCATTTCATAATTTCCACGAATAGGATGAAAAGAACTCATTGTGTATTTATTATGCCAAAATGTATTGTTATAAATTTGATCGTTTTTACACGGTTGATTCAATGTGATTCCGATAAAACAATTCCAGACAACATTGTGATGAACGTTGTAATTTTGGTGCATATTATCTAGATAAATTCCAGCTCCATAACTTTTAGCGTGATTGTCATGGATCCAATTATAGGCAATTTCAGTATTTTCACCATCTGAATCATAACAATAAGTCATTCCTAAATCATCGCACAATAAACCACCATCATAGATTTCATTGTACAAAATTTTACTGTTCTTAATTTTTCTATGAAGTACAACAGAACGTCCTGAATGCGAGAAATCATTATGAATCACTAAGTGATTTTTTCCTGCAATCACTAAAGGCGCGCAATCAATCCCTATCCAATCACAGTCTTCAATACGACAATTTTCGACACGATTAAATGCCCCGTCAATCGTCAAGCCATCTCCCCAACTTTTAGTGATTACACAGTTCTCAATACGGTTGTATTTTCCAGAAACCTCCACCCCCTTCCCTTCAAAAAAAGAAGGATCTTTAGACATTTGCGGAGTTTCTCGATTGAAACCACTATGAAATTGAAAATACGGAGTTGGATAGGTGATTTTAGTGTTTTTAATCGTACAATGTTGACTATTCGCAAGACGTATACACCCTCCGTTTATATCAACGCCAGACAAAGACACAAATGATTGATTATCAATAATTACCGTATTTTTAACATAGCGAATTGTCAAGTTATCAAAAGATGGATGTTTGCTTTTCGGCCAATAATACAGGAAGCCATTTTCATAAAACCATTCTCCAGCTGCATCTAAAAATTCTAATTTACCTACAAAAAACCCTTTTCCTTTTCCTAAATATTCTTTAATAAATTTTTCTGCCCAGAAAAAACCAGCGTTCTCTAGTAGAACTTTATTATTTTTTTGAGAAATAACCTTTCCATTTAAAGCTACTAAACCATTCCCACAAATCCCGATGAAATGACTATTTACCAAATTTAAAGAATCCCCATTTTTAACTTCCACCTCTTTTGATGGATACGCTAGCACATCATTCCATTTTGCAGTATTCATTACCCCCTCCTCTATGTTAGGGAAAGAAGCTTGCATCAATGATTTAGAATTTTGGAACAATTGAATGACAGAATCTTTTACATTAATTCGGAAAATATTGTTTTTGAAACGATTCCATTTACCAGGAATTTTAAGTGGGTTAATTATTACATGTTCACCTTTATAATTAGATACATATATTTTATTTTTTGAAGTACCAGAAGTAGTAAACTTAATATTTTCAAAATATTCCCCACCTCTAATCAAGCATTTATCACCAGGTTGGAGGTGATTAATTCCAAATTGAATTGTTTTAAAAGGAGATTGAATGGTTCCGTTATTTTTATTATTCCCATTCGTTGAAACGTAAAATGTTTTTCCAAAAACTGAAAGTGTAATCAGAAAACTAAAAATTACAATTAATTTGATACGAATAGAATCGAAACTATTTTTAAACAAAACGCGTGCGATCTAAAAATTAATTAGGACAAATTTCTTCTCCTAATACATCATAATTTATACCATCAAAAGTACCTGAAGACATCATCAACAAAACTGAATCATTCCAATTATGCGCTTTTATAAAATTTAAAACTTCAGAAGTTTCTGTCATTACTTTTACTTTTCCGCCAAATGCTTCTAAAACCATTTCTTTAGTGATTGGTTCTAATTTTTTGTGTAAAACAACCTCGGGACTAAAATAAACAACTGCTTCATCCGCTTTATCCATAGACCCAATATAATGAGGTAAGAATTCTTTCTTCAGAGAGGAGAACGTATGTAATTCCATACAAGCAATTACTTTTCTATTGTGGTATTGCTCTTTTACAGCTGTTGTAGTTGCTTTTAATTTTGATGGTGAATGTGCAAAATCCTTAAACATTGTAAATGTCTTATTTTCAACCACTTTTTGCAATCTTTTACCAGCACCTGTGAATGAAGTTATCGCGTCAAAAAAAGCATGAGGATTAATTCCCATTGCTTCCCCTACTCGCATAGCTCCCATTAAATTTTGAAGGTTATGTCCTCCAAATATTTGTAAGTCATATGCTTTATCTTCAAAATACAAACGTGTTCCATTTTCTGTAACATCGTATTTTGGAATGTGGTATTCAACTGTTTTCAAAGACTGTGAGTACTTTTCACCCAAGTTATTAACTTTCTCATCTTCAGAGTTATAGATAAATGTTCCAGTTGAATCAATTTGCTGACAAAAAATATCGAATTGCTCAACGTAGTTGTCAAAAGTAGGGAAAACATTGATGTGATCCCAAGCTATTCCGCTTAAAATAGCAATTGTAGGTTTATACAAATGGAATTTTGGTCTTCTATCAATCGGAGAGCTTAAATACTCGTCTCCTTCTAATAACATAATTGGAGCATCGTCTGTAAGCTTCACCATACAATCATACCCATCTAATTGAGCACCTACCATATAATCAACATTCATTTTCAATTCATTTACAACATGTAAAATCATTGAGGTGATTGTTGTTTTGCCATGACTTCCGCCAATAACAACTCTAATTTTATTTTTACTTTGCTCGTATAAATATTCTGGATATGAAAAAATTGGAATATTTAATTCTTTCGCTTTTAATAATTCAGGATTATCAATTCTAGCATGCATGCCTAAAATGACAGCATCCAAATCTGAAGTAATCGATGCTTCACTCCATCCAATTGTTGAAGGTAAAATACCTTGATTTTTTAGACGTGTACTTGAAGGTTCAAAAATTTCATCATCTGACCCTGTTACATTTATTCCTTTACGACTTAATGCAATTGCTAAATTATGCATTGCACTCCCTCCTATTGCTATAAAATGTACATTCATGAAATTAATTTTGATCGATTATTATTTTGTATGCTTCACTAAATTCGGTCCTTGTGTTTCTTTCTGCCAAACTCGTTCAGAGGAAGGAGAACCATTTTTAGAATAAGTAATTGAACTTAGAGTTTGGGTTCTGACATACACATCACCTTTTTTCTCAATAACAACAACTCTCCTCGTAACGATAGCTTTCATTAAACCATTCTCATCATTTTGAGTGAAGGATTCTTCAGTTACACCCTCTTCATATTCTTGTCCCAAGGAATTTGCTATCACAGGCTTTTTAACATCCCCCACATTTTTTTTATCGTGAATTGATTGTTGTGATATTAAATTTTTATCAATTTGATCTTGCATTTGCTTCCCGTTTTCATCTGACAATGAAGTAGCCATGTCTTTAATTACACCATTGTGTTCAATCAATTTATCATTGGAAGCACCCATTGACTCATTCACTTTTGAAATCTTTTCGTTTAAATTAGTTTTACTAGCTAAATATTTAACCATTTCATTGTTGTACTCATCGTTCAAGTTATCCCTCAATATTTTATTTGCTTTTTTCAATGATTCTGTAGAATTTTGAAGATTATCTTCATTTACTAACGACTGCTCTGTGATTTTTTTATTCAAATCAACAATTTGAGATATCGCAATATTTGATTGTTCAGTTTTGTGATCATTACTTTTATCAGCAGATTCTTGGATTACTTTTTTAATCGCACGAATATCAATCGAAATATCCAGTGAACTAGCTAAATCGTTTTCAATTTTATCGTTCATCTTTTTTTCAGAATTATCAATCTGAATTTTTGAACTTAAAACTTCGTTCTTTTTAGAATTTGTTAAATCTTCATTTTTTTGAACCGTTTTAGCGATTGTGGATTCGATTCTTTCTTCAACAGCTTTACGAGATTCTTTATCATCTTTTACCCTATCTATAATCGTTTGCTCAACATCTAGAAGGTCCTGTTTTGAAGCTACATTTTTTGAATCAAATTTTTGATTTTGAATTTCATTTTTTGCAGCAAAATCAGTGTTCTGCTTATTTAACACATCACCTTTAGTAACAAAAACAACATTTTTAACTTCGTATTCTGCATCAATTTCTTTACCTACAGCATCAATTTTATCCTGATTATTCAAATGATCTTTATCTTCAATAGTAATTGCATTATCATTGAAGTCTTGTTGTTCTTTGTTTACTTTTTTATTTAACTCTATAACGTCTTGATGACCAGCATCTTTTGAATTATTTTGATTTTCAATATTTGTGTTAAAATCAAAAATGTCTTTTGTTGTAGACAAATGCTCTTGATGTTTCTGAGTGTTTAATGCGCCTGCTTTATCATTCACATTTTGAATACCACTATTTAGTTCTTTATCTCGAGCAATCAAACGAGCAATTTCAGCCTTCTTCAAATCATCTTTACCATCTACAATTGATTTATCATAAGGGGCACCTAATGGTTGTAGCTTCTCAGCATCAATTAATGTTTTTGTATCAGTTGAAACTATCACATCAGCTTTCGCTTTAGGATTTAATAATGCTTCAATTTCTTCGAGTCTTTTCTTAGGATATGGGTCTGTACTTCTAATACCTAAAGCTCTTTCGTAATATTCTTTGGCTTTTAAATAATCTTTTTCATTGAATTTTTTATCAGCTGCACCTACTAATTTTTTATACTCTGCAGCACCTTCTGTCTCGCCTTTCTTTTTCTCTAAACGATCACATTCAGATATCTGCTTGATTGAATGAGCATTGTCAACTTCAACTAAAAGTATTTTCTCGTATAATGCTTTAGCTTCTAGAAATCTTTCCTGTTTAAAAACATTATCAGCATTGGTAATTAATTTAGTTAATTCATTTTTAGCATCTGAATTTTTACTAATCGCTTTGTCTAAATCTTCTTTTATTTTTTTCGCTTCAGCAAGTTTATTTTTTGCTTCTGAATCTTCTGGTTTTGTAGTCAACGCATTTTGAAATTCAACAATTGCTAAATCATATTTTTTATCTGTCAAATTTTTAGCGCCAGATGCCATGTGTTTAGCATACAAAATATTTTTTTGAGATTCTGCCTGATTTTGAGAATCTACTGTTTTTTTCAATTTATCTAACTCAATGATCTTAGCTTTAGGTAGCGCTTCTGTCGGTTTTTTAGTTAAAGCTTCTCTGTACTTAGCAATTGCTCCATCATAATTTTTAGAGGACTCTAAAGAAGACGCTTCTGCCATAATCTTTTTAAATTCATCTTCCAAAGCAGTTTGATTCTTTGTGTTTTGATCTGCTGTATTTTTTGCTGCTTCTTCTTTAGCTAAAGCTAATTTTAGTTTTTCTAATTCAACAATTTTTGATTTCGGTAAAACTTCAGTTGGTTTCTTCGTTTGTGCATCTTTGTATTTAGCAATTGCTCCATCATAATTCTTAGAAGACTCTAAACTAGCAGCTTCAGCCATTATTTTTTTGTATTCCTCTTCTAGCGCAGCTTGAGACTGTCCCGCTTTCAACGTATTTTCAATTTCAATAATTTTTTGAGAAACAACCACGTCAGTTTTGATTTGAATTGCACTTTCAAGTTTTATCTTAGCTTCAGCATATTTTTTAGAGGTAGCTAATGTCATTCCTTCTTTTTTCAATGCTTCAAATTGTGCGTCTTTTTCAGCTTGTCCTTTTTGAGCATCTAATTTTTGACTGATCTCTTGTAATTTTGCTTTTGCAAGAGCATTATCAGCTTCTTCTTTTAAAACCTCTTCAAACTTAATTTTTGCTCCTGCAAAATTAGAAGACGTAAAGGCTGTATTACCTTCGGCAAGTAGTTTATCAACTTTTGCTTTTTTGACCGCATTTGCAGATTGATTTGCTATTAAATTAGCAACTTCTGTAATCTTCTGTTTAGCAACAGGTTGCGAAGTATCAATTAAAGATGCTTCTGTATATTTCGCTTTTGCTTCTACCAATTTACCTGAAGCTAGTAAACCATCAGCAACGGACATAGTCGAAGAATATTTCGCTGTTTTATCTTTATCTGCAGATTCTTTTGCTAGTTCTCCATCAATTTCTTTGATCTTTTGACTCAATAAAGCATCTGGTTTTATTGCAATTGCACTCTCTAATTTACCTTTTGCTTCACTCCATTTCTTTGAAGTAACCAATGCTAGCCCGTCTTTTTTTAATAACTCAAATTGAGCTTCTTTTGCTTTTTGATCAGCGATTAAACCATTCAACTTTGTTACCTCTCCTTTTGGATACGCTTCATCTTTCTTCTTAACCGCTTCGTTGTATTTTAAAATCGCTTCTGGATATTTTTTCTGGTCTCTTAAATTATCGGCAGCAGCAATTAAATTTTTATATTCTGTATCTAACTGTTGTCCAGCTAGTTTTTCACTATTTAAAGCTTTTAACAATTTATCAATTTCTGAAATCTTAGCTAATGGAACAGCTTCTTTAGGCTTTAGAGAAGATGCTTCTTCGTATTTAGCCAACGCTTCTTGGTATTTCTTTTGAGTAAACAATCCTTCACCAGCTTTGATTGCTGCTTGATATTTCACTTCATCAGGACTAGAACCGACTGGTTTTGAAGCCATTAAATCATCTACTTTTTTCTTCATTCTAGCATAAGCTGCCATATCAGGAGCAAAAGAATTACCCTCATTATCCCAATTTAAAGTTGCAAAAGATTCCGAATTTAAAAATGAAAAATCAATTCCTGGTCGTTCAGCAAATAATGAAACGTCTCCAGGAAGCGGTATTTCAGTTCCTTCAACAATACCTTCAAGTGTCATTGTTGTTCCGTTAAAAGTCAATTTCTTACTTACTAATCCTGCTTTAGAAAATATAATGTCAAATTTTATTTTAGTTAATCCTTCAAAATCTAATCCATATTTTCCATTTGAACTTGTAATTGCGGAAGTAAGTAGTTTACCATCTTTCATTATAGAGACGGTAACTCCTCCTTCTTTTTTCTTTAAATCTAAATTTTCTACAACCCCTTTTAATATATAGTTCACATTTTGAGTTGTACCCAAAAATGATAAAAACAAAACACCTATTAATAAAATTATCTTCATATTACTATTTCTAACGTAAACCTGCACAACTTGTTACAGGATTGGTTTAATTATGAATAATCTTAGCTACATTTGAATTCTATAACTGACAAATATCGTTAATTAAAACAGATAAAACAACCCTAAATTATGTTAAACACAAACCAATTAAGCTACTGGGAAAGAGAGACTTATTTTAATAATATTGATTTTTTAGTTGTTGGTGCTGGAATTGTTGGTTACAGTTGCGCTTTGGAACTCAAAAAAAACAATCCATCTGCTTCTATTATCATTCTGGAAAGAGGTTTCTTACCTACTGGTGCAAGCAGTAAAAATGCGGGTTTTGCTTGTTTTGGAAGTCCTACAGAATTAGTTGACGACCTTTCTCATATCCATGAAGAGGATGTTTGGAACACGGTTGCTATGCGTTGGGAAGGATTGAAAAATTTAAAAAGTTTAATCGGCTTAGAACATCTTGATTTACAAGTGAATGGTTCTTGGGATTTAATCAAAAAACAAGAGGGGTCAATTTATTCAGATACAGTTGGAAAATTAGACTATTTAAACAAAAAAACAGCTGAAATAACAGGTATTTCTGAAGTATACAGTATCGACAAAAATGTTTCTTATACTTTTGGTTTTCAAGGTGTTACAACAAGTTCCAGCAATAAATTAGAAGGACAAATAAATACAGGTAAAATGAATCAATTAGTTATCGAAAAAGGAATTAAATGCTTGTTTGGAATCGAAGTAACTTCCATTAATCCTTTTGAGAAAACGGTACATCTAGAAACATCTTTTGGAGAAATGAAAGCTTCTAAAGTTGCTGTTTGCACCAACGGATTTGCGGAAAAATTTCTTCCAAATAAAGACGTACAACCTGCTAGAGCGCAAGCAATTGGTATGGAGTTATGGGTGTTGGTACCACTAAAAAACCGATTGTAAAATTAATCAATCCTTCTATAGCAATTGGTGTACGCATGGGAGGAATGGGAGTTGCAACAGGCTCTATAGTAGAAAAAACGTAAATTGTTATATTAAATCATTTAGAGTTAAAACACTTATACAACTAATTTCATTGACAATTTGAATGTATTGCCAGTATAAACCACAAAAAAAAGGGACCGAAGTCCCTTTTTAAATTTATCTTAAAGTTTAAATTATGCGTTTTGAGAATTCATTTCGTCCAAAACATTCATTACATCTTTCACTGCAACTGCTGATTCTGCTAATAAAGCTTTCTCATCTGCATTCAAATCTAATTCAATAATTCTTTCAATTCCATTTTTACCTAAAACTACTGGTACACCTAAGTAAATATCGCTTAAACCATACTCACCTGTTAACCAAGCACATACTGGGAATATTCTTTTTTGATCACGAACGATAGCTTCTACCATTTGAGCAGCAGCAGCACCTGGAGCATACCAAGCAGATGTTCCTAATAATTTAACGATTTCACCACCACCAAACTTAGTACGCTCGATAATTTCGTCTAATTTCTCAGTTGAAATTAATTCAGTTACAGGAATACCTCCAACTGTAGTATAACGTGGAAGTGGAACCATAGTATCACCATGACCACCCATTAATACTGCTTGAATATCTTTTGGAGAAATATTTAGTTCTTCAGCAAGAAAAGCACGGTAACGAGCTGTATCTAAAACACCAGCCATACCAAAGATATGATTAGGATTAATTTTAGCTGCTAAAAATGCACAATAAGTCATAACGTCTAACGGATTAGAAACGATGATGATTTTTGCATTAGGTGAATGTTTAACGATATTCTCTGTTACAGATTTAACGATACCAGCGTTTGTAGCGATCAAATCATCACGAGACATTCCTGGTTTACGTGGTAAACCTGAAGTAATAACTACTACGTCAGAATTAGCCGTTTTAGAATAATCATTTGTAGAACCAATTGTTCTTGAATCATACAAATTAATTGGTGAAGTTTGCCAAATATCTAAAGCTTTACCTTCTGCAAAACCCTCTTTAATGTCAAGTAATACGATTTCATTTGCAATCTCTCTTTTTGCCAATACGTCAGCACAAGTTGCTCCTACGTTTCCAGCTCCTACAACAGTTACTTTCATTTTTATTAGTTATTGATTAAATATCCATTAAATTATTGGTGTAAAATTACGCAATTTGTATAAAAAACAACCTATTATATTAGTAAAAAAACAATTAATACCAATTAACTGATGGATTGCTTTTTAAAAATTGAATCAATCGTTCGTTCAACTGATTTTTTCTCAATTGATTATCAATAGAATCCTCATGTAAACTCCTATGTAAAAACATCTTACGGAAATTTAAAATTTGCTGATTTAATGCAACTGTTTCAGGATTAAAAAAAACAGAAGAAAATTTTCGCCAAACATACTCTACCGCCTCTTCTGAAGGGTGAACTCTATCCGTTTTATAAAAACGGTAATCTCTAAGCTCATCTACTATGATTTCATAAGAAGGGAAATAATGAATTCCAGAAGTAAGAGTCAATCTTCTTACCAATTCAATTAAAATAGATTTACTTTGATTATTTTCAATTAAACCATCTTTCACATGTCTTACTGGACTAACCGTAAACACAATTTTTATTCCTGAATTAATTTCTCTAATTTTCTGAACAACCCCAATCCACTCATAATGAAGCACATCTACATCACTCAATTCTTTCGTGAAATTCGAATTGGATAGTTTGTGGCAATTGGCTACTAATTGATGATTATCAATATTTCTATATACCCAAGCTGTACCAAAAGTGATGAAAATAGTTTTTGACTCAGCTATTTTCTCTAAAAACTCACTTCGTAACATCCTCAATTTCAACTGTAATTCTTCTTCTGAAAATCCAAAAATCGAACTATTTGCATCCCAAGACAGAAAGACATCC
>Ga0335398_10002870_pt1 | contig 26234 bp, 27 predicted proteins | sample BON03_FD_205742 | JGI IMG/M metagenome (GOLD analysis project Ga0335398, IMG submission 205742) | Freshwater microbial communities from Lake Bonney liftoff mats and glacier meltwater in Antarctica - BON-03 (spades assembly) (version 2) | ecosystem: Environmental > Aquatic > Freshwater > Ice >... | reverse complement strand
TATCCTGGATACCGACTACGCCAAGGAAACTACCAGCCTGGCCAAAGCGCAGATCATCTCCCAGGCAGCCACCGCCATGCTCGCACAAGCCAACCAGTCCGGTCAGTCCGTCCTGGCACTGCTCAAGCAATAGGACCTTTGTTAGTGATTTAAAAAAAATCCACCACATCTAAATATAGGCGGTGCAAAATGAATAATACAAAAAAAATAGTAAGACTTAAAAATGAAGCTATTAATTATAATAATTCAGGTAATCTGGAGGCTGCATACAAAGTATATTTGAAAGCATTAAAATACAATCCGGAAGACAAATTCTTGATCAATGCAGTTGGCATGATGTGCCTTCGTACCAAGCGGATAGAAGACGGTCTTGCCCATCTCAAAAAGAATCAGCAAATTTCCCCAAATGATGTCTCGGTTCTCACAAATTTGGGACTGGCACGCATTTTGATGGGTCAGTTAGATGAGGCCGTCAACGTGCTTGAGCGTGCGCATGCGATTGACTCCGCTTATATGGACGCCATAACCAATTTATGCGGTGCCTATAACAGCCGCGGCGACCACCAGAAAGTTCTTGGGCTATCTTTGAAAGCCATTACTCTGGATCGCACGCATGACAAATCGTATGTCAGCCTGGGGAGCGCTTTGGCTGGCCTAGGCCTCAGCGCTGAAGCCGATATTGCCTTTCAAACAGCTCTGGACCTTAATAGTAACTGCCTGGATGCCATGCTCAACCTGGCATTGTCGGCATCGAAAAAAGACTCTCCCACAGCAGTTGTACTTTTGGAAAAAGTCTTGTTGGTGTCTGAAAATACCAACTACGAACGTATCAATCAAACAAAATCTTTTCTCAGCTTTGAATATCTTAAAAAAGGCAATCTTAAAAAAGGATGGGAATATTATGACTTTAATTTTGACCCCTTCTTGCCACGCTATGCCATCAGAAGTCCCACTAGAATTTTTGAAAAGCCAAGATGGCAAGGTCAAGCCATTGGTTCAAAAAAATTGCTGATCTGGAATGAGCAGGGCTTGGGTGATGAACTCATGTTTTTAACCTGCTTGAATGATGTTATTCATACGGGCGCAAGCATTATTTTGGAATGTGACCCACGGCTGGTTAACACTCTGGCCAGATCATTCCCCAGCATCAGAGTTCGTTCACCGACATACGACGCCAATAATTCATGTAAAACACTGGATGAGGATTTTGAGTACCATATCCCTATGGGGAGCCTCCCCGGCTTTTTTAGAGAAAATATCGAAGATTTTAAAAAATTTGTACCCTATATTGTTGTTGACGAAAGCAAAAATAGTGATTACAGCGCCAGGCTGACAGGCACTTCAGATAAATTAAAAATTGGCATTTGCTGGCGAAGTGGATTATTAACTGCCGACCGCAATTCAGAATACACCTCGCTGCAAGATTGGGGGCCCATACTAAGCCGACAGGATTGTATCTTTGTTAATCTGCAATATGGCGACTGTGAGGCTGAGTTGCAAGCTGCAGAAGCAAAATTCGGCACCAAAATCATCAGGTGGGCTGACTTGGATCTGAAAAATGACATCGATGATGTCTTTGCACTAATCAGTTCCCTGGACTTGGTAGTCACGGCTGGTACGGCGGTGTCCCCGATGTCAGCCGCTGTCGGCAAACCCACGCTGTTGATTCAATCGCGTTGGGGTTGGCCCAATTTAGGGACCAACTACAATCCATGGTTTCCAAACATCTATTGCTTTACGGCGGGGCCAGATCAAATTGTGGCAGACTGTATTGAAACCGTTGGCGACTATCTGACTGAACTCTTCAACATCACGCCATCGAACGGATAACCAACGGCCTGCGTGCAGGCAGGTCACATTAGACCAGCCCATTGAACGGGCGTATTTGCAGAAGTGTCTGCCTTGATACGTTTACCCACCAAATCCTGAAAATGTTTGGGAGCAATACCAAAGCCGGGCCGAACGCTTCGAACCGCGTCTGCGGTTATCAAGTCACCGGCTTTAAGATCTTTTACATAATACAGAGATCGCCGGAATTTGACATTGGATTGCTCGCTGGGTTGGCGCCCATAGCAGACTAGCCCAAGTGAATCCCAGGCAGTTCGTGCGGCCCGGCACAAGTCAGCGAGGTCGGTGGGTTCTAGCGAAAAGCTGTCGTCGGGGCCGCCGCCATGGCGGTTCAAGGTGAAATGCTTTTCGATGATCGATGCGCCCATGGCCACGCTGGTGATGGCAGTTGTGTTGTCTAGCGTGTGGTCTGAAAGGCCAGTCACCAACCCGAAGCGTTGGATCAGAGCCGGAAGGGTGCGCAGGTTGTAGTCTGCTGCCGGTGCGGGGTAGCCGCTGACGCAGTGCAGTATGGCCAGCTCATTGCAGCCGCCTTCGCGGGCAGCTGCAATGGCTTCCTGGATTTCTTGCGCATCGGCCATACCGGTGGAGATGATCATGGGCTTGCGAGTGCTTGCCACGTATTTTATGAGCGGTAGGTCCACCGCTTCGAAGGACGCTATTTTGTAAGCTGGTGTGTTCAAATCCTCGAGAAAATCAACTGCCGTGTTGTCAAAGGGGGAACTGAAGATGGTAATGCCTTGTTTACGTGCGTGATCAAACAATGGTGCATGCCATTCCCACGGCAGGTGGGCTTCTTGGTATAGGTCGTAGAGTGTGCGACCGTCCCACAGGCCACCGTGGATGCGGAAGTCTTCTGAATCGCATTTCAGGGTGATGGTGTCGGGGCGATAGGTCTGGAGCTTGACGGCGTCAGCACCGGACTGCTTGGCAGAATCAATGATTTTGAAGGCGTTTTCAAGGCTGCCGTTGTGGTTGGCCGACATCTCGGCAATGACGTAAGGTGGTCGGTCAACGGCAATGTGTCGGCCTGCGATGGTGATGCTGGGTTGGTTTGACATGTTTCTCTCTTGTTTCTTATAGTTTGGGCTGCCGCTCATGACTCAGCAGACCGAAACATACGACATGGTGATAGCGCTCACCGTCAAAATGCTGATCACGCAGTGCGCCTTCTTGCTGAAAACTCAAAGATTGATGGAAGTGGATGGAGCGCTCGTTAAACGCTAGCGCTCGACCACAAACTTTGTGCAATTTGATGTCGTTAAACGCATGATCCAAAGCGGTACGACCAAGTTCTCTCCCGCTTCCTTTGGGGGCATCGGGCGCTACATAAAAGCCCCAGTCGGCAATTCCGCCACTTCCGAGTTCGCTAAAGCTTACAAAGCCCAGCGGTCGCTCGTCTGCTTCGAATATCAATAAATGCTTACGCGGATCCTGCCGAGCACGCTCAAACCAACACTGGTGCTCATCGAGCGTGATTTCATGTTGGGCATACATATAGCGCCGTACTTCCAAGTGGTTACGCCAAGCCAGCACACGCTCCACATCCGCATCAGCCATGGGGCGAACCCCAGCTTTTCGAGGGCTAGACTTAATCATTCAGGACCCGCATCGCCTGTAATACTTTGCCAACGCCTCGCCCGTCAGTTACTGCAGCAGTTGCAGTGCTGATCTCGTGTCGCCGATGGTGTGATGCCGATGCGCTGATCGCCAGTGGAAGTTTGGTCGCAATGTCGCTCACGTCCCCAATTAAAAGGGCTGCCTGTGCCTCGTGTAAGGCTTGGGCAGAGTTTTTCTGATTTTCTGCCAGTACAACCAGCAAGGTCGGCAAACCCAGGCAGCACCGTTCCCACGAGGTACTACCAGCGGCGCCAATGGCCAGGTCGCTGTCCGCCATGCGCTGGGCCATGTCGCTGATGTTCACCAGCACTTCGGTGGGCCATGGCATGTCCTTTGCGCGCGCCTGAACCTGTTGCAGCCAAGGCGCTTGCAGCCCCATGACCACGCTGATGCTGCAGTCTTGCGGCAAGGTGCAGCCCATGAGTGCTTGCAGCACCTGGCTGGTAGCGTTTGGCCAGTCCACTCCACCCATGGTGATGAGCACCTGTTTGAGTAATGTCTGTTGACGGCGTTGCAGGCTGTAGGCGCGCAACGCGGCAAATTCAGGGCGTAGCAGCGCGTACTGCGAGCCGGTCAGCACGGTGCAATGTGCCGGCACCAGCCCGACATAGTCCTGCGGCAGGCAACCCAGGTTTTGATCGAGCAGCAAATCGCATTGATGGGGGCGGTCTGCAAGGTCGTCGATGACCATGAGTTGCTGGAAATTCGGCTGTAATGTGGACTCCCACCGTTGCTCTAATGCGTAATGATCCACCACCAGCCAATCGGGTTGCAGCTTGGCCAAGATGGCGCAGGTCTGCCGTGCATCACTTTGCCAATCGTAGCCTAGCCATGGGGCATGAACCGGTTCTTTGAGGTGCCCATTGGCCGTTGGATTATGGCCGAGTTGCGGCGGAGGTTCGGCTGGCAAAGCCGTGACGGCAAAGCCGCGCTGGCGAATCAGCTCGAGCATATGGCCGGGATGCGCGCGGCTGATGAAATGACATTGCGCGCCTCGGGTTGTGAGCGCATCGGCCAGGGTCAAGCAGCGCATGACGTGCCCACTGCCCATGAGCAAGGAGGCGTCGGTGCGGAAGGCGATTTTTTGCACTCCAGCGGCTGTCATATTTCCTGCAGCGCCTTGAACATCCATTCGGCCCGCACCCAGTCTTCTGGGGTGTCGATATCCTGCACGCGATGACGCGGAAGTATCACTGGCGCGGCATTGGCCGAGAAGATCGGTTTGTCCGTTAGCCAGGCTTGTGCACGGCCCCAATAGAACTGGCCCGCGTCGTGCCAGGCCTCTTCCAGATCTTGCGAGCGGGTGTTGAAGTGCTCAGGCTGAAACATTTCAACCCGGCACCCTCGGGTCAACCTGACCGCTCGCTGAATGGGGAACGCATAACTGGTGACGGCAAAGGCGAAATCCGAGTTGGAGTCAGTGAGAGTTTGCAGACCCCGCTGAAGGACTTCTGCAGTAACAAATGGTGCGGTGGCGTAGATACAGCAAACCTTGTCAGGCATGTCACCATGGCCGTGAAACCACTCGATGGCATGCTTGACGACGGGAGATGTGCCGGCATGGTCATCCGACAGTGCTGCCGGGCGCACGAACGGCACTGCAGCCCCATGCGCCCTAGCCACTTCGGCAATTTCCGCGTCATCGGTTGAAACGACAATGTGCGCAAAAAGACCCGATGCGCGCGCTGCTTCAATTGACCAGACGATCATGGGCTTGCCGCCAAACATCTTGATGTTTTTACGTGGGATACGTTTACTGCCGCCACGGGCGGGGATGATGGCGATTTTCACTATTTAACCTCGTTTCCAGTCTCGCCACCCAACGCCAGGGCAATTTGAACTGAAACTTCACTCAAGAAGACCGGCCTGTTGGCTATTGGTTCTATGCGGGAAGCCACGCAGGGACCAAGGCTCGCGTATTTGGCTTGAAGCGATATACCCAGAGAGCCGGCGGTTCTGATGTAATTGATTTTAGCGACCTTGCGACCGCACCCATCATCCATGAGCAGGTACTCACCAGCCACTTCTTTATAGTGCCGCAGGGCATAGGTTTCGCCAGCATCGGCAAAGGCATTCAGATCAATAAATCGTTGCATATCCACCGCACGAACCTTGCCGTACAGATAGCTTTGCGGGCAAGCAGATTGGGGCTTGTCAAAAGCAGTTGCATCAGCATCAACTGCACTGGACGCCAACGTGTTACCAAAGATTGCCGCAAACACGAAGCGGCTATCGCAGGTCGCAATGGCGATCAGCGCAGAGGCATCTGCCACCAGAATCATGGCAGGGTAAATCCCAGTCGCTCTTCAATTAACGCATTGCGCTTGATCTCGATGACGGGTGCCCGAATTGCCTTCCCGATGCGCATGAAATCGTAAAGGTCGAACCCTGCCAGTTCCGCAGCTTTGACCAACGTTACCCACCCTCGCTGGCAGAGCCCGAAGGCGTAAGAGATCCGAATCTCTCGCCAGATCCCGGGAACTGCCAGAATCGCGACGAAGTCACTGGGCAAGTCAATTGCTATTTGCATGTGGGGTCTCGAAATTAGGTAGCGCAATAAACATCTTCTCTGCTTACGACGGAGAATCAATCCGGAGCGATTGAAAAATTCTAAATCCTTCCGACATCCTACGGACATCGCAAGCTTAGACCATCAGTGACGCACGCAAGGCGTATACAACTTGTTCCTGTTGCCGTGCACTCAGGGTCGCGTAGATCGGTATGCTGAGCGCTTCCTTGTGATAACGCTCCGCCTCCGGGCAATACCCTGGTCTAAAGCCCATGGCTTCGTAATACGGCTGACGGTAAACGGGGATGTAATGCAAGTTGACATGGATGCCCGCAACTTGAAGCGCGTCGTACACCTGGCGTTGGCTCGGTTTAGATGCACCGGATTTAATCCTAATGGGGTACAAGTGATAACTGGAGTAGCTGCCGGGGTGTTGCCACGGGGTCTGCAACGGCACATCGGCCAGCACGTCGTCATAAAGCCGGGCAATGTGCTGGCGTTTGGAGACAAATTCATCCAACCGGGTCATCTGACTCAAGCCCAAAGCGGCGTGGATGTCAGTCGTACGGTAGTTAAAGCCTAAGCTGATTTGCTGGTAGTTCCAGATCTCATCGGCTGGCCTGCCCTCCATTTTTCCTTTGTCACTGACAATGCCATGGCTTCGGTAGCGCAGCATGCCGTCGGCCAGTTCTGGATTGTTGGTCAGCGCCATGCCCCCCTCACCTGTGGTGATGATTTTCACGGGGTGAAAACTGAAAACGGTGATGTCGCTGTAACGGCAGTTTCCGACAGGCTCACCGTTGTATTTTCCACCGATGGCGTGGGAGCCGTCTTCAATGATCCTGAAACCGTAGCGTTGCGCCAAGGCGTGGATGCCAACCATGTCGCACGATTGGCCGCAGAGATGAACTGGCACCACTATTTTGGGCAATTTGCCGGCTTTTTCAGCTTGCGACAACTTTTCGGTGAGCCGCTCTACGCTCATGTTGTAGGTGTGTGCGTCAATATCGACAAAGTCCACCTGCGCGCCGCAGTACAGGGCGCAATTGGCGCTGGCGACAAATGTATTGGGGCTGGTCCAGAGCCAATCGCCGGGCCCCAAGCCCAGTGCCAGGCAGGCAATATGCAGTGCTGACGTAGCACTGTTCACGGCCACAGCGTGTTGCACGCCGCAGTAAGCGGCCACGGCCTTTTCAAACTGGGGCACCACGGGGCCTTGGGTCAAAAAATTTGACCGCAAAACTTGGATAACAGCGTTTATGTCATCGTCGTTGATGGTGTGGCGTCCATAGGGAATGGTAGGAGCATGGGTCATGGGACACCTGTCAAAAAAAGCTACAAAAGATGCGATTTGCACCCGATAAAGCAACTTTCAAGCCACGAATAGGCATGGCACGAGTTCTGCTTTACAGCTCCGATGCCACGTTATTTGCGTCGGATTGCCAACACCACTCGTATGAACACAGCCATTGATCTTTGCGACCAGTCCATTTTGATCACCGGGGGAACCGGCTCGTTTGGCCGCGCCTTCGTGCGCTCGATACTGAATACCTGCCCTAGGATAAAACGCCTTGTGGTGTACAGCCGCGATGAGGTGAAACAGTATGAAATGGCGCAAGATTTTCCCGAAAACCAGTACCCGGCCTTACGCTTCTTTTTGGGTGACGTGCGGGACCAAAAACGCCTCATGCGCGCACTGGAGGGCATTGATACGGTTGTGCATGCAGCGGCCCTGAAGCAGGTGCCGGCAGCAGAGTACAACCCATTTGAGTTCATTCAAACCAATGTAATGGGTGCGCAAAACCTGATCGAGGCATGCCTGGATCAGGGCGTTAACCGCGTGGTGGCGCTATCGACCGACAAGGCCGCCGCACCGATCAACCTGTATGGCGCCACCAAACTGTGCAGCGACAAGTTGTTCATCGCGGCCAATGCCATCAAGGGCAAGCGTGATTTGCGGTTTTCTGTGGTCCGCTATGGCAATGTGATGGGTTCGCGCGGCTCGGTCATTCCGTTTTTTCTCAAGCAAGCCCAAACCGGGGTACTACCGATCACCGATTCCGCCATGACGCGCTTCAATATCTCGCTAAGGGAAGGCGTGGAGATGGTTATTTGGGCGCTTGAGCATGCGCTGGGCGGTGAAATACTGGTGCCAAAAATTCCTAGCTACCGCATAAGTGATGTCGCCAGCGCCATTGGCCCGAGCTGCCATCAGCAGATTGTGGGCATTCGCCCAGGGGAGAAGCTGCATGAAGAGATGATTACCGTCAGTGACAGCCAAAACACTCTCGACCTGGGGTCGTACTACGCGATTCTGGGCTCCGCCGCGCAAGCACAGCGCCAGCGTTACCTCACAGACCACAACGCACATCGGGTCGATGCCAATTTTTACTATGACTCTTGTCATAACCCTGATTTTCTGACAGTCGAGCACATCCGTACCTTGATCAAACACCACATTGATCCAGCATTTAAGCCAGTTTAAGTGAGACTGAACGGCACCTGGGCAGCCAGGGTCTGATTTTGTGATGCGATATTTTGACAGCGCCAAATACGGCGCATGTTCTGGTCATTCAACCGATATTCTCATCAATGGCATCCATTCAAAATCGCTCACACACAATAGCCACACACTCGTCATGTGTGGTTTCCGAGAGGGACGACTTGGTATCGATGCGTGGGTTAATTCGGAGACGCTTGGAGTATTGAGCAGGGAGCGCCAAGTCGGCTTTGGCAGTCAGCTCACAGCCATATATATTTGCTGGTCCAGTACTTGTTCTAGCTGATAAATCCTTGCCAAGCTCTCATATCCATTAGTAGCCAGACCGTATACCCTTATGACCTCACTATTCCAAAGTAATCTGAAAGAACATCTTGGCCTGTTTTCAAGCTTGGCTACGCTCTCTCTAGTTGTTGAGCAATCTGCACAGAAAATTACGCGATCTCTCAAAGCAGGTAATAAACTGATGCTCTGTGGCAATGGTGGCTCCGCTGCAGATTGTCAGCATATAGCTGCTGAGTTGATGGGGCGCTTTATCAAAGATCGACCACCGCTCGCTGCGCTCGCACTTTCAACCGACTCCTCATCTTTGACATCTATCGCGAATGACTATTCGTTTGATGATGTATTTTCTCGGCAGATACAAGGTTTGGGACGCGCGGGCGATTGTCTGTTGGCGATCTCTACATCAGGCAACTCTAAGAATGTCATTCGAGCGGTACAGGTTGCCCGGACCTTAGGCATCTACACGATTGGGCTTCTTGGGCGTGACGGTGGGCATTTGAAGAGTCTGTGCGATCTGAGCATTGTTGTCGAGAGCCCTGCGACAGCACGTGTCCAAGAAGCCCACATCTTTATTGGGCACACAATCTGTGGTGCAGTTGAGCAGGCGCTGGGTCAGGTTCCGCCGGACGAAGTGCAGGTATGATACGACCACCCGATTTTTCACGTGCACGGCTTCTAGTGGTTGGCGACGTCATGCTCGACCGCTACTGGCATGGTTCCACCTCACGTATATCGCCCGAGGCACCGGTACCCATAGTGCGAGTCGATCAAGAGGAGGACCGCCTTGGGGGCGCTGGCAATGTGGCGCTCAACGCCGCCATGCTCGGGGCTCAGACTCAGTTTCTGGGGCTGGCCGGGCAAGACACGGCTGCGGACACCGTGGAGAAGATGCTGATCGCAATGGGGGTCACCTGTCGCCTGCAGCGCGTATCTGGCAGCAAGACAATAATGAAACTGCGTGTTCTGTCGCGCCACCAACAGCTGATTCGCCTCGATTTTGAAGACTATTTCCTCAATTGGGATGCGGATGCCTTGCAGATAGATTTTGCAGAGCATTTGGCACATGTTGATGCAGTGATTCTGTCTGACTACGCCAAGGGCGCATTGCGCCGTTCAACTGATCTGATTTCCGCCGCCGGCAAGGTGGGGCTGCCGGTGATTGTTGACCCCAAGGGTACCGATTTCGAGCGGTACCGTGGCGCAACCCTGATCACTCCAAATCTGTCCGAGTTCGAGGCACTGGTCGGTCGCTGCGACAGTGATGCAGAAATCGAGCAGCGCGGTGTGGACCTACGTGAGCAACTCGATCTGAAGGCGGTGCTCGTCACTCGCGGAGAAAAGGGCATGACCTTGTTGGCGCGTGGCCACGCGCCCTTGCACCTTCCGACGCGGGCGCAGGAGGTGTTTGACGTGACAGGTGCAGGTGACACCGTGGTGGCGACTTTAGGCGCAGCGATCGCGGCAGGCGTGCCGTTGTATGAGGCAGTAGCACTGGCCAACATCGCCGCAGGGATTGTCGTGGCCAAACTCGGCACGGCCACCGTCGGTCCAGCCGAGTTGGCGCGCGCCATGTGTGGCGGCTATGAATTTTGCCGCCAAGCAGTCTGTAACGAGGATGCGTTGCTGACTCAAATCGCTCAAGCACGCGGGAATGGGGAGCGGGTGGTGATGACCAACGGTTGCTTTGACATATTGCATCCCGGTCATATCGATTACCTTGAAAGAGCCAGAGCCCTGGGCGACCGTCTCGTGGTCGCGGTCAATGATGATGCCTCTGTTCGACGATTAAAAGGTGTTGCGCGACCGGTCAATCCGCTTGCGACTCGCCTGCGCATGCTCTCGGCACTGTCGTGTGTTGACTGGGTCATACCATTTTCGGAAGACACGCCCGAAAGGGTTGTGTGCGAGATCGCACCAGATGTATTGGTAAAAGGTGGGGATTACGCCGTCGACCAGATTGTGGGCGGCGACTGCGTCAGGGCTGCAGGGGGCGAGGTGCTGGTGCTTGATTTCCTGCCCGGGTACTCCACTACAAGCTTGATTAAAAAGATTCAAAGGGCTCCCAAATGATCATTGTCACCGGCGGTGCCGGACTTATCGGCAGCAACATCGTTGCGGCGCTGAACGCGCGAGGGGTGAACGATATCCTGGTGGTTGACCACCTTAAAAACGGCCACAAGATAAGAAATCTGGCTGACCTAGACATTCGGGACTACCTGGATCGCGAGGACTTCATCGTGCGGGTTCGGGCTGGTCATGATTTTGGCAATATTCAGGCGATGTTCCATGAGGGTGCTTGCTCCTCGACAACTGAGTGGGATGGCCAGTTCATCATGCGCAACAATTTCGAATACTCGAAGGAGCTTTTGCATTGGTGCCAGAACATGGGTGCCCAATTTTTTTATGCGTCCTCTGCCTCCGTTTATGGTCTTGGAGACAACGGTTTCCGGGAGGCGCGTGCCTGCGAGAAACCGGCCAACATGTACGCCTACTCCAAGTTTCAGTTCGACCAATATGTCCGAAGCTTGAAAGGCCTACTGAAACATCAAGTTGCAGGCTTCCGCTATTTCAATGTTTATGGCCCTCGTGAGGCACACAAGGACACAATGGCGAGTACCCCCTTCCACTTCAATAACCAGATACTATCCAATGGCTCGGCATGCCTCTTTGCCGGGACTGAGGGCTATGCTGACGGCGAACAGAAGCGCGATTTCGTCTCGGTTGATGATTGCGTTGCTGTGAACTTATGGTTTCTTGAGCATCCTGACAAGTCTGGAATTTTCAACGTTGGCACTGGTCACGCACAGACATTCAATGATGTCGCACATGCTGTTCTCAAGTGGCATAAACATGGCCGGATCGAATACATACCTTTTCCAGAACATCTTAAGGGCGCCTATCAAAATTATACTCAAGCCGATATTTTTTCTCTTCGTACAGCAGGCTACGACGCGCCTTTTCATAGTGTAGAAAAAGGTGTTCCCAAATATCTCGACTGGCTCAATGCGGGCGTCTTGACGCCTTCATGTTAACTGCCATGGCTCGCGGTTGCATATTTTTAGATCGCGATGGGGTAATCAACAGAGATACGGGTTATGTATCAAGATGGGAGAATTTTGAGTTTATACCTGGGGCAATTGGTGCTATGAAATATTTGAGCGATGCTGGCCACCTACTGGCAATCGTTACCAATCAAAGTGGCATTGCCAGAGGCTATTACGGTCTGGAAGACTACCAACTTTTGACTGAGCAAATGCTACATTCATTACATGCCGCCGGAATCAAGGTGCTTGGTGTGTACTACTGCCCACATCATCCGGCAGGGTCAATTCAGAAATTCTCTGTTCAATGCAACTGTCGTAAACCAGCACCTGGTATGATTTTGAGCGCTGCAATTGATTATAGTTTGGAACTTGCCTCATCGATCTTCGTAGGCGATAAATTAAGCGATATGCAGGCCGCCTTTGCAGCAGGAATTGAACTAAGATATTTGGTTGGGACTTCTGAGCCAATATTCGAAGTTGATCATCCACTGATTACCAGTCGACACGTTAATTTGGCTGATTGGGTTCGATCTGAAATGAGATTCTCAGCAGGATCGTCCCCTCGTCCGTGAGGAATATTATCTGGATCTGTCACATCAAACCCACTCGATCCGTCTTCATCGCGAATATCTCAGTTATTTGCGAATGTCTCGTGAAGTTGCCGGCCCAATCCACCCGCAATCCACCAGCAATCCACCGAAGTTAAGCCATTACCCTTTGTATGCCAAGCTTGGATGCGGTTTCACATGATATTTTGGACGCGGCTGATTTCGATCTGGCACTTGGGCGTGCGAATTGCCACCGAGCAGCGAGAACGCTTTTTCCAGCAGGGCTGCGATGCACCCCAGTCCCAAGGCCATGCGTGGCAACAGGCGTTGCAAGCAAGGAGCCGCGTAAGCGCGGTTGCAAGTGCGCGCTTGAGTGTGATCCGCCCACCCAAGACCAGCCGGCTACCGGACATCGTCACGGTGGAGCAGGCTCAGGCCCTGTTTGTTACGTCCGTCAACATCTGAGGATCAGCGCCCCCGTTTTGTCCCAAGTCTTTTTATAGCGTTTGCAGTATCGAGCCCGAATGTATTGCGGGACGTTGAACGGGTTTTCTGGTTTGGTTTGATTCTCAATAGGCCCCTGCCAGGCCGCCGGAGGCGCCCCCTGGCAGTAGAAGTCTTGTGATGCTGCGTCGCAAACAAGATAGGCCGGTCATTCTTTTGTTAACGTTTGTGGTGACGAAACCCAAACCGAACATCAGAAGACCAGCCTATGCACCGAATTTTAGCAAGCATCACCTCTCTTGAGTTGCACGCCGCTGCGCTCGAATCGGGCTGTGAAGCTTATCGTCCATCGAACTGTCCGCATTGCAACGGCTGCAAGCTCTGGAGTCACGGTTGTTATTACCCCCCTGTGTCAGACTAGATGTCGCCTCGTTTATGCCGCCATCGGCTGTATAACTTTGCCCGTGTGAGCCCCAATCCACCGAATGTTTACAACTCGGGAACCGCAGATCGATCCAGTTGGCCGCGCGGTAGCACGTTCCCCGGTAGCGACTGCTGTCCACAAAGGTCTCCACCAAGACCGGTTTGTCGTCATAGCGCTGTTGCCAGTCACCGGCCAACTGGCGTGTTGCCAGACCCAGCACGTGCGAGGCCAGATGGGGCACTTGCACCGTGGGCAAGATCAGGAAGCGGCTGTTCAACGCGATCCGGGGCAAGCGAGCCGCACGCGTGGCCTCGCTCCAGCCAATCCACTCGTCGCGCACCCCCACAGTCGCCAGGCCGCCGAGCTGAAGCTCAGAGCCCCAAGCCAGCCTTGATCGCTGCCAATCAAGTAGTGCAGCTGCGCTCCGCTCCGCCCCCTGTGCCAATATGACATGCTGCACCTGGCTCCGAGAAATCAGTGAGCAACGAGGTAGTTATGTCCAAGATCCATCAACCAAAGGCTTCCATGCACGCAGTGCAGTCTGCCCCCGATTCAGTCGCATCGCAAGGAGCCCGTAGGGCGAGTGAAGATGCGACTGAATCGGCGTCGCCGCCGGTACCGCCGACCCTCAATTCGGAGGTCGTGCCGCACGCACGTCGGCGCAGTTTTTCCAACGCCACCAAACGCCGCATTCTTGAGACTGTGGACCGGTGCACCCAACCTGGTGAGGTCGGCGCTTTGCTGCGCCGTGCAGGGGTCTATTCCTCCTCCCTGAGCACTTGACGCCGTCAGCGTGAGACAGCTGACCTTGCGGCGCTGGCACCGCGCAAGCGAGGCCCCAAGGCCGACCCCAACCGGGCTGACACCGTGCTGATCGCCCAACTGACCCGGGATAATCAGCGCCTGCAGGTCAGCCTTGACACGGCCAATCTGGTCATCGAGGTCCAAAAAAACTTGCAGTTCTGTTGGGCTTGGCTACAGCCGACGACAAGCACGGGAACACCTGATGACCAGCGTGCACGAACTTATGCCAACCCACGGGGCCGTGGCAGCGTGCCAGGCCCTGGGGCTGCCGCGCGGCGCGCCCGCGCGGTACCTCGCCAGCCAGCGCCGTGCGACCTTTGTGGGGCCAAAGCCGGCGCGCCAGGCACGCCCGCCGCCGCCGATGGCCTTGGACGTCCTGGAGAACCAGGCGCTGCTCGATACGCTCAACAGCGAACGCTTCATGGACACCGCGCCGGCCGCCGTGCACGCTACGCTGCTGGGCGAGGGCCGCTATCTTGGCTCGGTGCGCACCATGTACCGATTGCTGGCGCGCACCGGTGGCTCTGGGGAGCGGCGCAACCAACTCGTGCACCCGGCCTACACCAAGCCCGAGTTACTGGCAATCGCACCCAACCAGGTCTGGTCCTGGGACATCACCGAGCTGCGTGGACCGGTCAAGTGGACGTACTTTCCCCTGTATGTGATTCTGGATATCTTCAGCCGCTACGTCGTGGGCTGGCTGATCGCCGAGCGTGAGAGCTCAGACCTGGCCGTGCAACTGATCGCCGATACCGTGGGCCGCCAACAACGTCGAGCCCGGCATGCTCACGCTGCACGCCGACCGCGGTACCAGCATGCGCGCCAAACTGGTGGCCGCCTTGCTGGGCGACCTGAGTGTGGCCAAGAGTCACAGCCGCCCTTACGTGTCCGACGACAACCCGTTCAGCGAGGCCCAATTCAAGACCTTGAAGTACCGCCCTGACTTCCCGGCGCGCTTCGGTTGCCTGGCCGATGCACGCGCTTTCTGTCAGCAATTCTTCGCCCGGTACAACGACCAGCATCAACACTCTGGCATCGGCTACATGACCCCACACAGCATCCACTACGGCACGGCACAGGCCATCCACGCCACTCGGCAAGCCACCCTGGGCAAAGCCTTTGCGGCCCACCCAAACCGCTTCAAGGGCAAGCAACCTAACCCCATCACCTCCCGACCGAGGTATGGATCAACCCACCGAAGGACTCAAACAACCTGCATACCAGTCAGACCAACACACTAAATTAGTTCCGCCATGTGCAGCAAAGTCATTGACACGCTCGCAACAACTTCCGTGCAATCCTGTGCCAGTACGCTGCATAGCCCACACCTATTCACCGAATGTTTTCGAAGTCACCGTGGAATGACGCCGCCAAGCTGTTGAATTCTTTCGGGTAAGTGCCATTTCTGGCGCTGGACTCCGAACCCGGGTACCCCAGCCCCGTCCAGCAAGGTGTGATGTTGTCAGTCCCAGGTGTCGGAATATCGACAAATCACGGTCTGCGGTTGGTGGCACGAGACTTGCGGATACCTAGACCTCATTGCCATCAAACCGACACCATCAGCATGCCAGCGTCAACCTGTCCAACCCAAGCCTTGTGGCTAGACCCGTTTCGGGTTCTAGGCGCAGATGCGCTGGCGCAGTTGCGAGCGGTCGGCCTGGAACCGCAGGTCATCAACACCCTGGATGAACTGCAAGCCGGCGTTGCGTCAGCGCAGCTAATTGTGCTGGGCTTGGGCGCTGAAGCCGACCTCCTTCAGGACATCCGCGCGCGCAATGAAACGCACCACCACCCCATTGTCTGCCGCGTCGAGCGCCGCAACCTTGAGGGCGCAGTGGCCGCAATGCAGGGCGGCGCCTGTCACGTGCTGGCCGCTGACGATTTCTCGACTGCCGCCTGGCAGGCTGCGCTGCGCAGCGCTGCTACGCATCAGGCCACCGCAGCACACGCCACCACCCCCCCGCCAGATCAGCCGCCCCCCCAAACCGTCAAGATGCCAGATCTCGCTGCCGTACGCAGCGTGGTGTATGTGGATCCGGTCAGCCGCAACCTGCTGGCGTTGGCACAACGAGTGGCGCAGGCCAACGTGACCGTGCTGCTGGAAGGCCCCACCGGCTCAGGCAAAGAGGTGCTGGCGCGCGTGCTGCACGAATCCTCCAGCGCAGCGCCCGGACCGTTTGTAGGACTGAACTGCGCGGCCCTTCCCGAGCACATGATCGAAGACATGCTGTTTGGCCATGAGAAAGGTGCGTTCACCGGCGCCATCAAGGAGCACAAAGGTCTCTTTGAACAGGCCCAGGGAGGCACGCTTTTTCTGGACGAAATTGGCGAAATGCCATTGCTATTGCAAGCCAAGTTGCTTCGTGTTTTGCAAGAACGCACGCTGGTGCGCTTGGGCGCCGAGCGTTCGATTACGCTGAATGTGCGGGTGATTGCCGCAACCAACAAAGATCTACGCCAAGCCATCACGCAGCGCGAATTTCGAGAAGATCTTTATTTCAGGTTAAGCACCTTCAAGCTGCGGGTGCCGCCGCTACGTGAGCGCCTGGGCGACATCATGCCGTTGGTCGCGCGCTTGTTGGCGCGCCACTGCGTCGGAGCGCAGGCATGGCGTATCAGCCCACAAGCCCAGGCAATGTTGTTGGCCTATGCGTGGCCTGGCAATGTGCGCGAACTGGAAAACGTAGTGCAGCGGGCTGTGGTGCTGTGCACAGATCAGACCATCGATGTGGCGCAGCTGATGTTTGATGATGCGCCGCTGACCAATTTACTGACACAGACGCTTGAGGCGCCGATGTACAAGCCGCTGACACCGACGGCAGAGCTCAGTGACTCGCTGCCCAGCGCTGCGCTGTCAGTGCAACCCTCAGAGCCGGGCCAGGGTCTGCAGGCAGCGGTAAAACACAGCGAGCAGCATGTGATACGCGCAGCCATTGAGACCAGTGAAAGCCGCATTGAAGCGGCCAAAAAACTGGGCATCAGCCCGCGCACCCTGCGCTACAAGCTGGCCCGATTGCGCGATGACGCGCACTGTCTTCCCGTGACACTGTAAAGGAGCCTCAACATGGTTGAAAATATTACGTCCAACGCCAATATCGCCTCAATGCTGCAAACATTGCAGTCGCATGCAGCGCGTGCCAGCTCGATTGACGGCGCGTCTGAGGGGGTGAATCGACCCAAGTCGGACTTCTCGGACTTCATTCTCCAAGCCATCGGAAATACCAACGCGGCCCAACTCGATTCACAAAAAACCGCCCAGGCCTTTGAGCGCGGTGAAGCTGTCCCGTTGACAGATGTGGTGCTGAAAATGCAAAAAGCTTCGCTGTCTTTTGAGGCCACTTTGCAAGTTCGCAACAAAGTGCTCAAGGCCTACGAGGATGTTCTGAACATGCCGGTCTAAGGCTCTACCACTCGCGCTGAAAAAAACAACATGGCCACCTCATTGCTTCAATCACCAACCGGAACCCGGCTTTCCGATGGCGAGAACCTGCCTGCGATGCGCAATACCGGAGGCCTGGCCATAGCCAACAATGCAAGCGCTTATGAGTTTTTTGATGGCCCGTTTGGTATCGTGCGCCAGACGCTGAGCCAGCCTGCTGTGAAGAAGTCTCTACCCTGGTTGGTGATTGCCCTGGCGCTGCTGATTTTTGCAACGCTGTACACCACGGTCAACGCACCCAGCTACCGCCCGGTTGTAACCGGAGTGACCGAAGGCGACCAGCAGGCAGTTTTTGAGGCCCTTAAAGCGGGCGAATTCAAACCGGTAATTGATTCCGGTAGCGGGCAGATCACAGTGCCGTCGAGCCGCTACCACGAGGCACGTATTTATTTGGCCTCCAAAGGGCTGCCCAAAACGGCAGCCGGTGGCCTTGACTCTCTCAAAGACCAGTCCGCCATGACCACCAGCCAATTCATGGAGCAGGTGCGCTACAACGCAGCGCAAGAGCAGGAATTGGCACGCAGCATTTTGCAAATATCGGTCGTTCAGAGCGCACGCGTTCATCTGGCCATGACCAAGCCCTCGGTCTTTGTGAGGGACCGTACACCACCCAAAGCCTCGGTCGTAGTGACCCCGCATCCCGGCCGCACGGTGAGCGCCCTGCAAGTGCAGGCTATTGTGCATCTGGTGGCCTCGAGCGTGCCCATGCTGACCCCCGAAAACGTCACCCTGATCGACAACTATGGCAAGCTATTGACCGATGCTGCATCAGATGCCGCCATGGGTATGAACGCCAACCAGATCAAGCAGAAACAGACTCTGGAGGAAACCTACCGCCATCGCGTGGTCGAGCTTCTGGCCCCGATTGTGGGCGACGCCAATGTACGTGCACAGGTAAATTTGACACTCGATTTCAGTCAAACCGAAACTACGGTCGAAGATTTTGACAGGCAGGGCAAGGGGCCCAAGACCCGCTCCGAGATCAGCAGCGAGGACCGCAATAGCGCCACCGAGGCTGGGGGTATTCCAGGCACCCTGTCCAACACTGCACCACCTGTTCCCGTCGTTACCGCCACGACAGCTGCGGCCCCTGTCAGCGCCACGGACGTGCGCAACACGGTGGCCTCGCGCAGTACGCGAAATTATGAAATCGATCGTTCAGTGCGCCACACCAAGAGCGCCAGCGGTACGGTCGAGCGACTGAGCGTAGCAGTGGTCATCAATGAGCGTACGCCCATTGCACAGCCCAAGAATGACAAAGGTGAAGACGTTCCAGCAAAACCCAACCCGTACTCCGCCGAAGAGATGGCGCGGATGGAGCAGTTGGTGCGCGGCGTGGTGGGCTATGACGAGGAACGCAAGGACGTGCTGAGCGTTGTTCAAGCTCGGTTCGAAACCGAAGTGCCACTGGACCTCAGCGTGCCCTGGCACAAAGATGAGTCGGTGATGACCACGATCAAGAGTGGCCTGCTGGGGCTGATGTTCGTGATTTTCTTGCTGGTGGTGGTACGACCGCTGGTGATGCACATGATGGGGCGCGATAAGGAGGCGGCGCAAGCGGCGGCCACCAGCATTCAGGTGGCGCAACAAGAAGCCGCTGCCGCGCTGGCCATCGCCAATGGCGAGAGCGATCTGCCCACGCCGGACTTGTCGGCAGCGGAGACGCTCGAAGAGATGAAAGCCAAGCTCAAGCCCAAGAAACCCAACATCTCAGCCGAGATGATGGACACCGCCAACACGTATGACGACAAGGTAGCCCTGATTCGCATGATCGTCGCCGACGACGCGGCGCGCGTCGCCAGTGTGCTCAAGGGCATGATCAAGACCGCTTGAAGTAGTAAAGCAGACTCGGAGCACCCATGGCAGAACTCGCAAGCCCGGAATACACGGTCCTTGAACTGGGATATGGAGGCAGCAGCGAGGTGCTGCGCAAGGAGCTTGCCGACATGACCAGTAATCAGCGTGCTGCCGTGCTGATGCTGTTGCTGGGCGAACAACAAGCTGCCGATATCATCCGGTTCCTCAACCCCAAGGAAGTGCAGGCGCTAGGTGCGGCCATGATAGAGGTAGCCGACCTGTCGCAGGAGGCGGTCAATGCGGTGCTGGACGACTTTGTAGCCACCATCAAGAAGCAGACCAGTCTGGGCCTGGGCACCAGCGACTACGTGGAAAAAGTATTCAAGCGCGCCCTCGGCGACGACAAGGCTGCCTCTATTTTGGGCCGTATCACCCCAGGTCGCGGCAGCAAGGGACTGGAGATCTTGAGCTGGATGGATGCCCGCTCGATTGCCGACATGGTGCAAGGCGAGCACCCGCAGGTGGTGGCTATTATTCTGTCGGTGCTGGAGCATGGCGTTGCCGCCGACGTACTGAACTTTCTTCCGCCTGAATCACGCGCCGAGGTGATTCAGCGCGTGGCCAGCCTGGAGACCGTGCAGCCATCGGCGATGGAAGAACTCGAAGCCATCATGAAGAAGCAGTTCTCCACCAACTCCTCGGCCAAGTCATCGAGCTTCGGCGGCATCAAGGCGGCGGCACAGATCATGAATCTGACCAAGACGGCGCTGGAAACCTCAGTCATGGGTGGACTGAGAACACTTGACCCCGAAATGATGCAGAAGATCCAGGACAGCATGTTCACGTTCGCCAACCTGGTGAGTGTCGACAACAAGGGCATCCAGATCATCATGCGCAATGTGGAGCCTGATCTGATGATGATTGCACTCAAGGGCGCCAGCGTCGAAGTCCAGGATAGGTTTTTTAGCAATATGTCTGAGCGCGCGCGTGGCATGTTCAAAGACGATATGGAAGCCAAGGGACCGATGCGCCTGTCGGATGTCGAGGATGCGCAGAAAACCATCATGCGCGCGGCGCGAAAACTCTCCGATGCGGGCGAGTTGGTGCTGGGTGGTGGTGCTGATTATGTTTGAGCTCCGCATCCATGTCTAGCCAGACTCCTCCCAAGGAAATTGCCGGCAATGTTCGCGAGCGCAAAGTGCAGCCGGCGCGGGTCTGGCAGCCCAATGAGGTTCTGCTGCCCATGATGCCGCCGCACGGTTTTGTCGCACAGCAGTGGCGCACTGCAAACAATTCGGGTTTTATCCTCGAGCATTACAGTGACAGCGCGCGGGTGTTGCCCCCAGCAGATGTGCCCGTCCCGCCTGTCGGCTCTGACCAGGGGGAGCCGTCATTGGAGACCGGGACGGCGCCAGCGGCAGAACCCGGCCACAGCAACGCGGCACTGGAGCAGGCGCAGGCCCAGGGCTACGCCCGCGGCGTAGAGGAAACCCGTTTGCATCTGCGTTCGGAGTTGGAAGTCCAGGTTCGTGCGGAGCAGGAAGCCGACCATGTGCTGGTGCAAGCCCTGCAAAATGCCGTGAACGGACTGCGGCAGGATCCGCTGACTTTTTTTGAGCCACTCAAACGGCTGGCTTTACATTTGGCCGAACATCTGGTGCTGGGCGAGTTGCAGCTGAACGGACATGCCATCGATCGGCTGGTTCAGCGCTGTGTCGATGCGTTGGCCACACCCCATGCAGCGATGGTGCAGGTAGATCTCAACCCACTGGATTTAGCGCAACTTGAATCGTTGCAAAAACGCAGTGGCGTGAAGGCGGAGTCGATTTTGCGGCTGGTAGCCAATTCAACGTTGCCAGTTGGCAGCGTGCGGGCCAGTGCGGACGATGCGGTGGTGGAAGATCTGATCAAGCATCGGCTGGCAACTTTTGCCCGTGATTTGGGCCTGGAAGAAGCGCAGTGGCAAAGCGATCGCGCATTTGCGTCTGCAAGGGCAAACGATGCTTGATTTCGCACTCGAAGTGGAACGCAGTCTACCGACCTTGCGTGTGCACCCTCCCGTACGATGTGGCACGCTGGTACGCTTGGTGGGTTTGCGCTTTGAGGCCAGAGGCCTGACGGCACCGCTGGGCGCTTGCTGCGAGATCACGGGTTTGGAGGGTCAGCGCATTCAGGCTGAAGTGGTCGGCTTTTCCGATAAAACGCTGTATTTAATGCCCTACGCGGAAGCCGAAGGCATTGGTCCTGGCGCATCGGTGCGCGTGCTCAGCGACAGCGGCTATGCGCGCCTCGGAGACGCCTTGCTTGGCCGCGTGATCGATGCGCGCGGCGATCCGCTGGACGGCCTGCCGGCCCTGGCCTACACCAAAGAGATGAGCCTGTTCGGTCTACCGCTGAACCCGATGGAGCGGGGCCCGATTGACCGCGTGCTGGATGTCGGTGTAAAGGCCATCAACGGCCTGTTGACCCTGGGTCGAGGCCAGCGTGTCGGATTGATTGCCGGCTCTGGCGTAGGCAAAAGCGTGCTGTTGGGCATGCTGACGCGGCTGACCAAGGCCGACGTGGTGGTCATCGGGCTGGTGGGCGAGCGCGGTCGCGAAGTGCAGACCTTCATCGGCGAGTCGCTTGGCGCTGAGGGTTTGGAAAAATCAGTGGTGGTGGCCGCGCCTGCCAACGTCTCGGCGGTGCTTCGCCTGAAGTCAGCACACCTCACGCATGTGATTGCCGAGTATTTTCGTGACCAGGGCAAAGACGTGCTGATGCTGGTGGACAGTCTCACGCGCGTGGCCCATGCGCAGCGTGAAATCGGCCTGGCCATCGGTGAGCCGCCAACCGCCAAGGGTTACCCCCCGTCGGTGTACACGCTGCTTCCCAATTTGATAGAGCGCGCTGGCGTAGGACGCCACGGCTTCGGCTCGATCACCGCGATATACACCGTGCTGGCCGAAGGGGACGATAGCAATGACCCAGTGGTAGACATCGCCCGCGCTTCGCTTGACGGCCAGGTGATGCTCTCGCGCAAACTGGCCGATGCAGCGCACTACCCCGCCATCGAGCTCAACGGTTCGATCTCGCGCGTGATGCAAGACTTGCTCAGTCCCGCCGATCTCAGGTTGGCCAATCGCTTTCGCCGTCTGTGGTCCCTTTACCAACAGAACATTGATCTGATTCAGGTGGGCGCGTACCAGGCCGGATCGAACCCCGAAATCGACCAGGCGATTGTGCTGCGCGACGCCATGACAAATTTCTTGCGGCAGGATTTTCGCACCGGGCAGGACCAGCAGGTGACGCGACATGAATTACGCGCCCTCATGGAGCTCTAGAGAGACGCCATCATGCAAGTTCGCTCATGTTGGGCCGCACTCGAAAGCAAGGCTGAAGGCGCGTTGGAACAGCTGCTCAGCAAGATCGCGCAGGCCCAGCATGTGCGCAAAACGCTCGAGGCAAGCAAGCAGCGCTTGAATTTCCTGTACGAAGAGTACCGCTCCACTAGCCTGACCGCACAGGACCTGTGCGGCATGCGGGACGCGACGAACAACCGCCAGTTCATGGCACAGTTATTGACCCTGCGGGACCGCGTGGAGCAAGATATTGTTAACGCGACCCGTCACCTTCAGATGTTACATAACCATATGCTGATACTGGAGGCCGAGCGTCTGAAAATGAAAACACTGCGCGAGAACGACCACAATGCCGTCAAAGCGTTTAGACAGCAGCACGAACAACGTCAGATGGACGAGGTCGGGGTCATGTTGTTCAACCGGGCAGGCAAGGCATGAACCCATCTGGCGGAGTTTTTTGGCATCTGCGCGCATGGCGGTCACGCGCGCTGTGGCAAGCCGCGCGGCTGCAGATCGGGCAGTGGCTGGCTCAGGTCAAGCCGCGCTCACCCGAGTTGCTGCTGATCGGCGCCAGTGCAGGTTGGATGATGGACAGCGCGTGGCTACAGCGTTTCCGCCAGGTTCGCACCTTTGATATGGATCCGCTGGCTGGCCCACTGTTTCGGGCACGCCACGGCCGCGCACTGCAAGCCTGCGGGACACAACTGCACTGCCACACCATCGACGCACTGGCTGATCTTCCGGCGCTGCTGCACGCCCACCCTGCGAGCGCGGTGTTGTTTGACAATGTGCTGGGCCAGGTGCGCTTTCATTGCCGCAGCGTGGCCGAAACCGGCGCGCGTATTGAACGTCTCACACACGCCCTTCAGCGGCACGAGTGGGGCAGCCTGCACGACGCTTATTCGGGCGCCATTCGTGCGGCCTGGCCAGTCCAGGATCAACCCGCCATGCGCTGCGGCCCCCACGCGCCGGCCGGCGCCGACGATCCCGTCAACGCCCTCTGGCTGAACCAGTTGGGTGCACAGGGTGACTGGCTGGATCATCTGACCAGCGGCGTGTTTGCGCCTGGAACGGCGCTCCACCACATTGCATGGCCCTACCGGCCGCGCTATTGCCATTGGCTACAAGCCGGTTGGATCTATTCATGAAAAAATTTAACGCAAACCCTGCCACCCGCAGGCTCTTGCCACGGTACTGCCGTCTCGGCGCTGCACTGCTCAGCCTTGGCTGCCTGCTATCCTGCGGCGGCGGCGGACAAGACAGCACTGAGGGGCCTGGACCCGTTGTGCCCCTCATTCAAATGACCGTTTTGCAAGGCGCCTATCAGGCGCGCCCTGGGGAGAAAGAGTTTGTCAGCTTTGTCACGCCGGATAACAAGTGGTATGCCCTCTATTTTTTGGCCATCTACCCGACCGCTGTTGTGCTGCCTGCAATTTTCAGTGGCCGTGTCACGCTAGGCCAAGACGGTGCGGCAGAAATTCCTTCTCTGAAGATATTCACCAACTCGACTCCCCAGTTGTCTTCGAGCTCGGGCACTTTTTCCGCAGCTTCAAGTCAGTCGTATGAATTTGTGGGGCCGAGCACGGTCAATGGCCAGCCGCTGCCCACTGTCGTCGCGTCGGCGCTAGCCACCTCAGCCGATTTGAGTGGCACATGGACTGGGACCTGGGCCGACAGCAAGACAAACTCGACCCGCACCGACGGTTTCATGACGTTTGGTACGGCAGCACAGCCGACGGCATGGAACTTCTTTAGTTCTTGCCCAGGCAGCACCCTTTCGCTGACGCCAGCGCTATACACGCAATCGGGCACCGGGTCTGGACAAACATTCTTCCAAGCCACGCTCATCATCCCGCCGCATACGTTCTGTGTCCGCAGCGCTAGCAAAGTAGACCCCGTCGAGCTCACTGGCGTTGCATTTATCCATGCATCCCCTGTCGCCGGTAAGCGCCGTCTGGACCTGGTACTGGTGGAGGACAACGGCAGCGGTATCTCCTTTCGGGGGGAGCAATAGTCGTGACAACGCAGCGGCCTGAGCAGGGTTCAAGTTTGACAATTTTGTGCCGATGTCAACTGCATTGGCTCGCGGAAAAAATAGCATATGAAAAGAATATTGATTGAAGTTTTCCTGGCGCTGGCCCTAGTCGGAACGGGCGTTTTCGGCTGGATGAACTGGCAGCAAAACCAGAGCGAGCAAGCCAAGGTTGCCGGGTTGACGTCGGCCGCGGCCGAAGCCACCCAAAAGTCTGGCGACGTAGCCAAGGCGATACAGGCTGCTAAAGAAGAGATAGAGGCCGAACGCGAGGAGATGGCGGGCGTGAAAGCCAAATCGCAGCAATTCGACGCGGTCAAGGCCAGCTTGGCCAACGGCACCACGCTAGCCGATCTGGAGTCAGCCTACAAAACGCAGAAAACTCTCTCCGCCGAACGCCAGCTTGGCTTGGGGGCACTGCGCATGCTGACCAAAGGCAATAGCGACCCCGCCGCCATAGAAGCGTACAAAAAGGCACTGGAACTCTCCGACTGGAAAAGCCTCAAAAAAACGATCTGTGCCGCACAAATCGGCTTGGCGGCGACCGGTCAGAAAGTAAAGGTAATGGAGGATTGCCTTCCCGTCGGTACCACAGCGGAACCCAAGGAAGCGCACGCAAACGTCACGCATGCGGATGCCTCCAAGGGCGCGCCCCAAAAAACAGCTGACAAGCACACTGCACCGCACTGGGATTACGCAGGCGCCAAGGGCCCGGACCGCTGGGGTAAGGAGTTTCCAACCTGTGGCAAGGGTCAATCGCAGTCTCCTTTGAACATTACCGGTCCCTTCGCCAAGAGTAGTACGAGCGTCAGTGCCGACTACAAGGTCGGTCCTCTGAAAATTCTCAACAACGGCCACACGATTCAGATCAATGTTCCCCCTGGCAGCAAGCTGCGCATCGACAGTGTTCCCTTCGACCTCGTGCAGTTTCACTTTCGCCGTCCCAGTGAAGATCAAATTAACGGGAAACCGATGGCCATGGTCGGGAACTTTGTACACAGAAATGCCGCGGGCAAACTGGCTGTGTTGAGCGTCTTGTTCGAGGAGGGCAATGAAAATCCTGGCATCAAGACCTTGTGGGACAACATGCCGCCACAAGAAGGCCCTGAAGTAGCCCCCGAAGGAATCACCTTCAACCCAGCGAACCTGCTGCCACGTGAATTCAACTTCTATGCCTATGAAGGCTCCTTGACGACGCCGCCCTGCACCGAAGGCGTGTCCTTTTATGTTCTCAAATCAATCGTCAATATCTCCCGAGAACAGATCAACGCATTTCCGTTCAGGGCCAACGCACGGCCGGTGCAGCCGCGCAATGGGCGTGTCATCACATCGGGCTGAGGCCAGCGGCCACACGACCCTTTACCCGCCATGAGAAACACGCCATGAACAATAAGACCCTAGCTACGGCGCTGCTGACTACGCTGGCATCCCTCCTCGTCTTCATGGTGCTGGGCTGGCTTTCGTATACCAACGGCTGGATTCAGTTTGGCGGCGTCGATGGCCTGACGCCTGAACAGGCCCTGGACAAAAAAGAGCTCAGTACAGAAAACGCCAATTTTGTCTGCGAAGTGATTGTCTCCATGCCGCGGGGCGACCTGC
>Ga0335398_10002862_pt1 | contig 26279 bp, 25 predicted proteins | sample BON03_FD_205742 | JGI IMG/M metagenome (GOLD analysis project Ga0335398, IMG submission 205742) | Freshwater microbial communities from Lake Bonney liftoff mats and glacier meltwater in Antarctica - BON-03 (spades assembly) (version 2) | ecosystem: Environmental > Aquatic > Freshwater > Ice >... | reverse complement strand
CCGATGTAATATTTATCTGTTTGTTCAGAATATAGAATGTATACAAAATGTGTTGGCATAGATAAACCTTCAAAAACAAAAAAGGGAAACATTTCTGTTCCCCTTTTTGAGCCTCTTGCCGGGATCGTCCCGATGGCTATCGCGGACAGCGACCTACTGATTTTGATCCAAATATTTTTCAAGCAACTTTTCTCCTATCGAAGGAAACCTTATAAAATCCTCAACGTATTTCCGGGATTTGTTCTTTTTGATGTGCGTTTCAATTTTGATCGCCTGTCTTTTGGAATTGCAAGTTAGGCTTGATTTCAATTTCCAATCAGACCCGATTTTTGTAAATGAATCCTTGTATGAATGTGAATTATGTTCAAGCAAGCGATTTTGAATATCTTCTGTTTGACCGATGTAATATTTATCTGTTTGTTCAGAATATAGAATGTATACAAAATGTGTTGGCATAGATAAACCTTCAAAAACAAAAAAGGGAAACATTTCTGTTCCCCTTTTTGAGCCTCTTGCCGGGATCGAACCAGCGACCTACTGATTACAAGTCAGTTGCTCTACCAGCTGAGCTAAAGAGGCTTTTTTCGAATTGGTGATGCAAATATAGCCGATCAGATTATTCAGTCCAAACCATCAGAAAAGAAATATTCTATGTCTCTTATTCTGAGGAAGATTAATTTAAAACTCTTTAAGAATAGTAAGTTTCTTCTTCAATTTATCCACTTCCTCTTCTGCTTTTTGAATCTTTAAGTCGAATTGATCTTTAAGCTTATCTGCCGTTTTGGATGAAGCAAAGAACTCCAAATTATTTTGCCAAAGGGTAATGTTATTCTCTAATTCAGAGATCTGCTTTCGAATACCATGCTCTTTTTTATTCAAAGTTTGGGTCGCATTAGGATCTGACTGAATACGATTCAAATTGAGTCTGAATAGGAAATCCTCCCTACTAGAACCAGCGGAACCCAACTTTTCCAAATAAGTGTCTACTGCGGTCTTAAACTCAGCTTGAACTTCCTTAATGTTTTTTCTAGGTACAAACCCAATTTCATTAAATTCAGTAATCAACCCTGTCAAAGACTCCTCTGTCGGAGAATCTGTTGCCAGTTCAATTATTTTCTGACAGACTGCTCTCTTATTGTTCAGGTTATCATCAAACTCAGCATTTGACTGCGTGTTGGCTGTTCTTCGGCTGTCGAAGAAATTGTCACATGCCTTCTTAAATCGCTTGTACAACGAATCTCTATTTTTCTCAGGCGTTGGACCAAGTTTTTTCCACTCCTGTTGAAGCTTTACCAGCGCATTTGCAGTATTCTGCCAATCGGTACTTTCAGATAGTTCGGTTGCTTTGGTGATTAGGTTCTCAGCTTTACCCTGATTGGTAGCTCTAATCTCATCCAGCTCTTTGAAAAACAAATTTTTATTGTGAAAAAACTGCTTAAATAATGCCCAAAATGATTTGTTGATTTCTTTCCCTGACTCACGAGTCACAGGTCCAATCTTTTCCCAGCTTTTCTGAACCTCAAGAATATCTTTGGTTTTGATATTCCAATCTCGGATGCGGTCTGCCTTAAACTCACCAAAGACTTTTAGTTTCTCTATTAGAAGTTCTTTTTCATCCTGATTTTTCTTAAAAACTTCTTTTTGGCCTTCGTAAAAATCTTTTCTTCGATCATATACAGCATCGGAAGCTCCTTTGAATCTTAGCCACAATGCTTCTTGCTCGTCCCTAGGAACTGGTCCGATATGCTTAAATTCTTCATGCAAATCATTTAACGCTTTAATAGCATCTTTGAGATCTTTGATATTTTTCAAAGATTCAGCTTTATCGACAAGCTCGTTTTTACTTTCTAGATTCTTCTTTCGATCAAGCTCCTTAAGTTCAAAATAAATACTACGATTGTCATAGAATCGATCCATCAATGCATTGTAGCTTGCCCAAAGGCTTCTATTTTGAGCAGCTGGTACTTGCCCGATTACTTTCCATGTTTCCTGTATATCTTTGATAGTCTTGATACTTAGGGTTGTTTCTTCCCCATCGACTAGATCACGAAGTCTATTTAGAAGTTCAGTTTTGGCGTTGAAATTTGACTCCTTCTTCTTCTCAGCTTCTTTCCTTAGGTTACCAAGCTGCTTTTTAAACTCGTAATAATGAGAGTTGAATTCTCTTTCCTCATCACTCGGACGAAAATCAAAATCATCTTCTACCCCTCCTTCTGCTTTAAAATTTTCGAGTGCCTCTTCCTTTTCTTTATTGGTGAATTCGTCAAAGGCAGCTTTGATCTCGTGGACAACTTTATCCGTCTTAAAAATATTACTTCCTGCTACCTTAGACTTCAGCAAAGCAATTAGTTCAATTTTGGAAAGTGTACCAAAATCAACTTCGTCCTCATGATGTTCTTCTTCTTCCTGATCTGCATCGTCCGAATCATCGTTTTCCGATACGTCTTTATCTTTTACTTCATTGGTAAAATTTGCCGCAGAGTCCACTTTTGCCTCTGAATCTTCTTTCGTTTCAGAAACACCAACATGGAGGCTTTTCTCTTCAACTTTAGATTCAACCTCTATATGGTCTGTTGTAACTTCAGACGATAAATTTTCGGTAGGTTTATCCAATTCTGAACTAATTTCCTCTGCTCTAGGCTTAACTTCCGAATTAACCTCTGACAAATTAGTATCTGATTCAACAGCAGATTCCTTATTTTCTGAAACTTCTAAAGGAGTGGTCTCCGAAGGAATATTCTCATTGGAATTAGGTATATCTTGATTTTCAATACCTTTTATCTCTGATAAATCAGAGGCTTGGGTCACCTTGTCTTTGTCAGACAATTCATTACTTTTCTCAGTCATAAAACGGTACTATTTTGCGGCAAGATGGGCAAAAATAGGCATTATGCCTAATTTAATCTTGGGTCAACTGGATAATTTGCAATTACTTTAAACTCACCTCCCATGTTTTTAAGTAGGTTTCTCCAAAGCTCTTCTGAGGTAAAATCAAAGTTAGATAAGTCCAAATTTTCACTACCCACTATCCAAGTGTCTTCAATCAATTCTTCCATCAACTGACCTGAGCCCCAGCCACTATATCCTAAAAAGAATCTTACGTTATCAGATTTCAAAGATCCAGCAAGTAATCTTTCTAGCAAAGACTCAAAATCTCCGCCCCACCAAAGATCAGTCCCTAAGTCGATGCTACCCTCAAGCATTTTTTCTCCGAAATAGATGAAATGAAGTGTGTTCTGCTCGACCGGGCCTCCTACAAAAACATCTTTATCCAAAAATTCCAATTCCTTTACCAATTCGCCCAACTTAAGAATAGAAGGCTTATTTAAAATTAAGCCAAAACTACCTTCTTCATTATGCTCACATAATAATACTACTGATCTCATAAAATTCTCATCCTGCAAGAAGGGTTCTGAAATTAGAAGATTTCCAGCTTTCAGATTTTCTGTTCCACCTTGATTCATATGTTTTTAAAAAGAATTTATGGAAAAATATAGATCATAATTTTATAAATGCAATGGCTGGAGTACATTTATATTAAAGTTTTAACAATTACTCTGATTCTATGAATATTTCATCTATACGAAAAGACTATACATTTAAAACCTTAGAAATTGAAGATATAAAAGACAATCCTATTGATCAATTTCACCTCTGGCTCCAAGAAGCAATCAATGCTGAAGCTTTGGAAGTAAATGCAATGACTCTTTCTACCTTGGGATTGGATGGTTTTCCAAATGGCAGGATTGTCCTGTTGAAAGAATTGGATTCTGGATTTGTATTTTTCACCAACTATGAGAGTGAAAAAGGAAAAGAGCTTGAAAATTCCCCGAAAGCCTCACTAACTTTTTTTTGGGCGGAACTTGAAAGACAAGTCAGGATAATTGGACAGGTTGAAAAAATTTCAGAAGAAGAATCAGATACTTACTTCTTTTCTAGGCCGATCGGATCTCAGATTGGAGCTTGGACTTCACCGCAAAGCAAGAAAATTTTATCTCGGGAGGTTTTGGATCAAATGAAGGAAGACGTGGAGAGCGAATTTTCATCCAAACCCATGTCAAGACCGCCACATTGGGGAGGATTTAGATTAACTCCGGCTAAAATTGAATTTTGGCAAGGACGACCAAGTAGGCTTCATGATCGTTTGCTTTACGAAAAAAAAGAAGTAAAATGGGAAATAACTAGGCTGGCTCCTTGATCAAATCAAGTCAAAAAGATCTTCCACGCCCGGCAATCGCTCCGTTGTGAAACCTTCCCCGTATTTAACCATAATTTTATGACCATATTCCCTAGCTCTTGATTCTATAAATGGTAAAAAATCAGGATCTGAAATGAAAGATTTGGGTTCTTGACTTTTCGGGTCATAAAATTGGGATTTGAAAGCTTGAATACTTTCTATTTTGATTTCCCAGAATGGAGTAATGTCAACTACAAAATCTGGCTCAATATAATTATTTTGAATGTAGTGATATACTGATTTAGGTCTCCAAGTGATTTGATATTCACCTTGATGCATGGTTTCTATTTTTTGCAGGCCACTCATAAAACAAGCATTTGTAGCTAAACTAGATCCTTTGCCATGGTCAGGATGACGATCCGAAACCGCATTTGCCAAGACTATCTCAGGCTGATATTTACGAATCATTTCAATCATTTTCAGTTGATGAAATTCATCATCTTGGAAATAGATATCTTTGAAACCTAAGTTTTCTCTTGCTGACAATTTTAGAATCCGGGAAGCATTTGCAGATTCCTGAAGTCGAATCTCCGGTGTTCCTCGAGTACCCATTTCCCCCCTCGTCAAATCTACTATTCCCACTTTTTTTCCTTTGGAAATATGAGAAGCAATTGTTCCGGAACACCCCAACTCCGCATCATCCGGATGAGCAGCAAAAACTAATATATCAAGCTTATTCATGAGCGCCTTTTTTAATTAACCCTTAGATTTTGACCTATTCTTAAGATTGTTCGGGTGGAGATTCCATTCAATTTAGTAATTGATGCTACAGAAACTCCATATTTTCTAGCAATAGCTCCTAAATTTTCACCTTTCCGTACCTTGTGGTAAGCACCGGTTCTTGCTTTGGTTACATGTGAAAACAGACTTGACGTAATGGTGAAATTAGGAGCAACTATTGATGGCGCTGCAAAATCATAAACAGATTGTGGATCAAATGGCAGTCCTTTATATCGGAGTTCGTAATGCAAATGCGAGCCTGTGCTTCTTCCTGTATTCCCCCCTCTTGCAATCAAATCGCCCGCCTTTACCTCTTGGCCTATTTCTACAAGTTGCTTAGATAAGTGACCATATACGGATTCAAGCCCATTTTTATGTCGAATTACAATGTAGTAACCGTAACCATATCTATCATATGATTTAATCCGTACGATACCATCGAAACCACTGTAAACCGGATCTCCTGTATTGAGGTCCAGATCAGTTCCGTAATGCCAGCGCCTCCACCGGTAACCAAAAGGCGAAGTCACTGGCGTTAGATCCAAGGGCATTTTCCAATCGTAGCCAAAAAAAGTATCATACAATCGAATATTGACGGTATCTCGAAAATTCTTTAAATCAAAATTATAAATATCAATTTTTTTTGTGTCCCAAGAAGAATAATGCTCGTAGGCAGTAACCCAAATACTATCAATCAGGATTTGTTCGGAGATCTTGACAAGCTGATTAGTAGGTGCCCACAGCATTGTGTTTCTATCTTCACTTACGATCGACCTTACCCGTCCTAAATTGACATTATTCTCAAAAATAATTGAGTCAGTGACTGAGGAAAGCGTCCTGAGATAAGATTCTTGGTCAAATGTCCTTGGCTCTATAGACTTTCGCTCTTGTGCAGTTGTGGTTGAGTTAGTATTTTTTTTAATAATCTTGTTAAAAATTTGAGCATTGGCTTCGAAGAAAACAATGCTCATAAAAGCACTTATGATTATTATTTTAAATAAATACCTCATGAATTAGGATTAGTGATTCTCAGTCTGAGCCAGAAATCGCTCTGCATCTAAAGCGGCCATACAACCTGTACCAGCTGCAGTTACTGCTTGTCGATAAATATTATCTTGAGCATCTCCACACGCAAATACACCCTCTACATTGGTCCTAGTACTTCCGGGAATAGTCTTGATATATCCTGAGTTATCCATATGGATAAATTGTTTGAATATTGAGGTGTTTGGTTGATGACCAATAGCAACAAAGAAGCCAGAAATTGCAAGATCTCTTTTTTCTTGAGTTTTGTTATTTAAAATTCTAACACCACTGACATCTTCTTCTCCCAAAATCTCATCTGTCTCAGTATTCCAAAGAATCTCAATTTTAGGATTATTCTTAACTCTGTTTTGCATGATTTGGGAAGCTTTCATCTCATCGCGTCTGATAATCATATAAACTTTGCTACAAATATTAGACAGATAGGATGCCTCCTCACATGCAGTGTCACCGGCACCTACTATTGCTACGTCCTGACCTTTGAAAAAGAATCCGTCACAAACAGCACATGCAGATACACCTCTTCCATTCAATCGAGCTTCACTTTCAATACCAAGCCATTTGGCAGAAGCACCAGTTGAGATTAGTATTGTATCGGCTAATACAGTCACTTGCTCATCAAACTCTACCTTATATGGTCGTGTGTTGAAATCTACTTTAGTAGCAAGTCCAAATCGAACCTTAGTACCAAATCTTTCGGCTTGCCTTCTAAAGTCCTCCATCATTTGAGGGCCCATTACCCCATCAGGGTATCCTGGGTAATTTTCTACATCGTTCGTAATTGTAAGTTGCCCTCCTGGTTGACCACCTGTATATAATACAGGAGAAAGACCAGCTCTTGCAGCGTAAATAGCAGCAGTGTAACCAGCGGGTCCAGAACCAATTATTAAGACCTTTAAGTGTTCTATTTCTTGACTCATTAATTTTGAATTAAAATCTGATAAATCTGGTAAATCTTGAGAATTCTATATTCCACACAAAATCACATTATGTTAAAATTCCCAAATGGAATATGAATGCAGGAAGTAATTGGGATAATGGTAAATCAAAAAAGGAGGCTAAAAACCCCCTTTTATTTAATTTACTAACCTAGGTAAGGCTTTAGGGTCTTACTTCTAGATGTATGTCGTAACCTTCGAATTGCCTTTTCTTTAATCTGCCTTACTCGTTCACGGGTTAAATTGAATTTTTCTCCAATTTCCTCTAAAGTCATAGCATGTTCGCCATTCAGACCAAAGTAAAGAGTAATCACATCTGCTTCTCGTTGCGTTAATGTAGAAAGGGCTCGTTGAACCTCTTTTCGGAGAGAATCGGTCATTAGACCGTCGTCTGGTTTTTCATCTCCGTCATTTTCCAATACATCAAGTAAGCTGTTTTCCTCACCTTGAACGAAAGGAGCGTCCATAGAAACATGGCGACCTGAGATCTTCATTGTATCGACCACCTCATTGGCGGTGATTTCAAGTACTTCGGCAAGTTCTTCTGGCGATGGCTCTCTTTCAAACTTTTGCTCCAACTCGCTGAACGTTTTACTGATTTTGTTCAGGGAGCCGACTCTGTTCAGAGGTAACCTTACTATACGCGACTGCTCCGCAAGCGCCTGAAGAATAGACTGTCTAATCCACCAAACTGCATAAGAAATAAATTTGAAACCTCTAGTTTCATCAAATCTCTGGGCAGCTTTGATCAAACCAAGATTACCCTCATTGATTAAATCTCCTAACGAAAGACCTTGATTTTGGTATTGTTTTGCCACAGAAACAACGAATCTAAGATTGGCCTTAGTCAATTTTTCAAGCGCGAGCTGATCGCCTTCTCGTATTCTTTTGGCCAGAACTACCTCTTCGTCTGCTGTCAACAGGTCAACCTTTCCAATCTCTTGAAGATATTTATCTAGAGACTGACTTTCTCTGTTGGTAATCTGCTTGCTAATTTTTAGCTGCCTCATTCAGGTATGTGATTTGTAAAATTCAAAGAAATATTAAACTCAATACGGATTTTTTCAACCAACTCTTACGAATTAGTTGCAGGCTTTTCTGGTTTTGGAAGTAAAGCTTTTCTAGAAAGTTTAAACTTGCCAGTCCGCTGATCCACATCGATAAGTTTAACCATAATTTCCTCCCCTGGTTCAAGTAAGCCGTCCATTGTTTCAACACGCTCATGCTTGATCTCGGAGATATGAAGTAAACCATCCTTACCCGGCATAAATTCCACAAATGCTCCGAAAGGTTGAATATTTTTCACTTTTCCAGTATAGGTCTCTCCTATTTCCGGTTGAGCAACGATTGATTTGATTCGTGAAAGTGCAGCGTTAAGTTTATCTTGATTTGCAGAGAAAATATTAATTTTGCCCTGGTTATCCACTTCTTCGATAATAATTGTTGCTCCAGTATCTTTCTGAATCTCCTGAATGACTTTTCCACCCGGTCCGATTACTGCACCAATCAATTCCTTAGGAATCATCATGATAAATGATCGAGGAGTATGAGGCTTAAGCTCAGATTTTGGAGCTGCCAGCGTCTTGTTGATTTCATTTAAGATCTGAAGTCTTCCAGCTTTCGCCTGTAGAAGCGCTTCCTTCAAAACTGAATAATCAAGACCTTCTACTTTAAGGTCCATCTGACAGGCAGTGATTCCTGTAGCCGTACCGGTTACCTTAAAATCCATATCTCCTAAATGATCCTCATCACCCAAAATATCTGATAATATTGAATATTTACCTGTTTTGGAATCTGAAATCATTCCCATGGCAATGCCAGTCACGGCAGATTTGATCTGAATACCAGCATCCATCAATGCCAACGAACCTGCGCAGACTGTCGCCATAGACGATGATCCGTTTGATTCAAGAATATCCGATACAATACGAATTGTGTAAGGATTTTCTGCTGCTGGAGGAAGTACTTTTCTCAATGCACGCATTGCTAAGTTTCCATGTCCTACTTCTCTTCTTCCAGGTCCTCTATTTGGTTTTACTTCGCCCGTTGAGAATCCCGGGAAATTGTAATGAAGATAAAATTTATTGTAGCCAGAGTGAGTTGCTCCATCTATCATCATCTCATCCATCTTAGTACCTAGCGTGCAAGTAGTAAGTGACTGAGTTTCGCCTCTTGTGAAAACCGCAGAGCCATGAGCAGATGGGAGATAATCAACAACAGACCATATAGGTCTTACTTCGTCAAGTCTTCTACCGTCCAGTCTTTTCTTCTCATCCAATGTCAAATTTCTAGCTGCTTCCTTGTGTATTTTGCTAAAATATGGATTAATCAAGCTTGATTCAAATCCATGATCCTCACCCAAACTCGCTAAAAAGCCTTCTTTAATTTCTTTTGTCAGAGCAGAACGTTCTGACTTGTTAGCGATCTGCTTGCTAACTGCTGCATATAGTTGGTTATATACATCAGCTCTCATTTTATCAAATAGCGCCAAGTCTGACTTTTCGTGCTTGTACTCTCTTTTTACTCCTTTTCCGACCATTTTGGTCAATTCGATTTGCGCTTGGCAATGTCTCTTGATTTCTTCATGAGCATATTGCATTGCCTCCAGCATTTCTTCCTCTTGGATTTCATTTGCTTCGCCCTCTACCATCAGGATAAAATCAAGCGAACCCGCCACAATAAATTCCAATGTCGCTGTAGCCAGCTCTGATGGAGTTGGGTTGATTTTCAATTTACCACCAATTTTCGCTACGCGAACTTCAGAGATAGGACCATTGAAAGGGATATCAGATACAGCTAATGCTGCTGATGCGGCAAGACCTGCCAAAGCATCAGGAAGTACATCTTCATCACCACTAATCAGTGTAATAGCAATCTGTGTATCAGCGTGATAATCGTCAGGAAAGATAGGCCGAATGGCACGATCAACAATTCGTGAAATTAAAATTTCATAATCAGAAAGTCTTCCTTCTCTTTTCAAAAATCCTCCCGGAATTTTTCCAGAGGAAGCAAATTTCTCTTGGTAATCAACGGACATTGGCAAAAAATCAACTCCTTCAGCAGCATCCTTTTTAGAAACAACAGTAGCCAAAAGCATGGCTTTTCCCATTTTCACTACGACAGAACCATCTGCCTGCTTGGCCAGGGCGCCAGTTTCAATTATAATTTCTCTGCCATCTTCTAATGTAATGGTCTTGGTGATTAAGTTCGGTAACATATTTGCGTGTTAGTAATAAGCTTGTAATTGTAGAAGTGATCGGAAAGTTTAAAAAGAAAAAAGTAAGGTTCTCATTTAAGAGAACCTTACAAATTTGGTTATTTCCTGATTCCTAGCTCGGCGATGATTGATCTGTATCGCTCAATCTCTTTCTTATGGAGATAGTCTAGTAAGCTTCTTCTTTTACCTACCAACTTCAAAAGACCCAGTCTGGTGGAGTGATCTTTCTTATTTGACTTCAAATGCTCCGTCAAATGCTTAATCCTGTGAGTAAAGAGGGCAATCTGGGACTCAGGAGATCCTGTGTCAGTAGCAGATTTTAACCGACCATGATTCGAAAACAACTCTTGTTTTTTCTCTGATGTTAAATACATGTTTAGCTAAATTTTTTTTTTTAAAACAACCACAAAGGTATGGTTAAATTCCAATAAATGAAACGTTAATCCCGCTTTGGATACAATACTTTATATCTTTTTTGAATATTTCGCCAGATTTGAATGTAGAAATCTGGTTCAAATAGTCGTGAGTCTTTTCGAGCTTGCCTCAAAAAGAAAAGTCCAAAAGGAATGAGGCATAAAATTGAAAACCATGTCCCAAATAAAGGATCCACAAGCCCTTCTTTTGCCCATTTTTCCCCGGAAATTGTAAGCATATAATAAATAATAAAAAAAATAATAGATATTAAAACTGGCATTCCCAATCCTCCCTTTTTGATTATTGCACCAAGCGGCGCTCCTATCATAAACATCACCAAGCACGCAAAAGCTTGGGTATACTTTTGGTACCATGCAATCTGATAGCGCCTATATTCTCGCTCATACATGTCTATTTTAAGTTTCTTCTGATCAAACGTATTCTTAAGACTTCGGGAATTATTTAAAGCCATGGTCAATGCGTTTGAATAATAACCTCTTTTCATAACAACTGAATCGACCAGATCTTTTTCTGATTGTGTGAGCGAGGCTGTTCGGATTTGTTTTTGACCAAGATTTGCATCTCCTACTCCTTCATTAATTGAGGAGTCAGAAACCGCAATTGTGGAAATCTTCAGAGAATCCGTGACAATATTCAATTTATGCAGCTTAGAGAGTTTCCTTTTTCGGAACAAAGAATCGCTATTCAATGGAATGGACGGAATTGCAATGGGTGCTGTTGGCAGCGATTCTTGGATGCTAACCAAGTTTCTGGATTCCGGATTTGCTGCAATTTGTATTGTTGAATTTAGTTCAGATTGATTCGCCATTAAATCAATAGAATCTCTTTTTGCCCGTTCCAATCTAGATTTCACCATTCTAATAGTATCATCGATTGCCCTGCGGTCAAGGATTTTATCGGTAGGCTTTAATTTCCGTGCTCGGGTAAAAAATGGATAAATACTTTCTGCGGTTTGATAGTTTTGAAAATGCTCGTCGTTGACTAAAGTGCTGATTGAATCCAAACCAACTTGAATTTCAGAAATATTTTTTATTGATTTATTAGTGGACCATGCATCTTCGTCGGTTCTATTGAGCCTGAAAGCATCCAAATCAAAAATGATAATATTTTCATCAAAAGTTGTCCTGCTAAATTCCACAGGCTTTTCAGCGATTCCTCTTGTAGCTCTAGCCTCTTTGTAATTTTGACCATTATACAGCGAAAGCCTCATGTAGTTTTCGTTAAAAAAGGGCTCCATTGCTCCAGAATCCGCTAAGGTTATATTAAGGTTTCCCTGGTTTCCTCCGGAATGATCGTAAATCACAATATTTTTAAGTCCAAAGTCTCCTTTTTTCTCATTTACCTTGATACTGTATCCGGGTATACCATCGTAAAAAACACCGGCTTTGATGTCTAAAGCAGGTGATTTCATTCTCATGTCATAGAGCAAACTAAAGGTCTTCAAATTTACTTTTGGAACTAAGTAGTTATTAGATAGATACGCAGCAAAAGCCAAAAAGATAACAAATATACCTATAGGTCGAAGTGCTCTTAAAAGTGAGATTCCGCTGCTTTTAATAGCTGTCAACTCAAAATGCTCACCTAAATTGCCAAAAGTCATTAAGCTCGATAGCAAGACTGCCAAAGGTAAGGCCATAGGTGATATGCTGATCACGAAATAGCCTATTAGTTCCATATAAATCCAGAAACCAAGCCCTTTCCCAAAAATCTCATCGAAGTATTTCAGCATGTTGACGGTCAACAATATGAAATCCACCACAACGAAAGTCAATAAAAATGGACCTAAAAAAGACCCAAGTATAAGTTTATCTAATTTTTTCATTGTTTAAACTTTTGACTTTGGCCTGTTCTCATATCCCCAATCAAAGTTCAAAGTTGCTAAATAGTCTTGACTTTAACCACCGATAATTTCCTTCAATCTTCCAATCAAACCTTCCCAAATCGCAATCGACTCCTCCTCATCATATTCATCGGAGTAATCGATGACAGTCACAAAAAGAGTTTGGGTCAGGTCATTCTCTTCTAATTTGAATTCGATGAAAGATTTATCCTCTTCATTTGGATTTGCAGGATCATAAAATTCATATTTGACATGGAGATTACTTCTGATTGATACCTGACGGGCAAAATGGTCTTGATTGTCAAAGTGAAATACGTAATGCTTATCCTCATTGATATTCACATCATCTGCGAACCACTCGGACAAACCGCTTGCAGTGCTCAAATAATTGAAAACAATTTTTTTGGATGCATTGATTTGATAATCAGTTATAAATTTATTTTTTATCATGTTTTGAGATTTTTCGTAGTAGAAAAAATCATTTATTTAAATTAGGTCAACTTGGATTTCACATTACAAGACCACATCTTTGCATTCTAATTCAAGGAAATCCAATTATAATGGAAGATAACGATCCTCCCCTGCTGGTTTTTTTGAATCCGGCGGAGCATTAATATAGGAATTAAAATCAGAAAAGTTTATCATAATATATTTTGATTGAAGGTTAACAAATACAAATTAATATGTGCTTTAATTACTGAAAAAATAACTAATTGAGGTTCAGACGATAGATTTAAAATTGCGAGGTAGTTTAGTTGCTTAGAGTGCAGGAATCATTTCTGCTACGGCTGATGAGACTCCAATTAAGTGACAAATTTAGCTAAAGTATTAAATGGCGAGGTAGCTCAGTTGGTTAGAGCGCAGGATTCATAACCCTGAGGTCGGGAGTTCAAATCTCCCTCTCGCTACACAAAAAAAGCTTTCAGAAATGGAAGCTTTTTTTATTTTGAATAATGGGTTATTTTTTATCCTATACCCTTTAATCTGATTCTTATAAAAAGACTCACACTGGGATGACGTATAATTTGATCACCAAATTTTGTGTTCCTAATATCAAGTCAACTAAAGGGTATACGCTAAAGTAAATTCCATTGCGAGTAATTCACTTGGAGTTCTCTGAATCCAAAAAAGAAACACTGTCATTAAAATATACTTAAGTCTGGAAAAGGAAGAGAATGGGTGAAAAACAACATTCTTGCAAATTATTTATGAGTTCAGGATTCATATCCGCCGCGGCGGACGGGAGCCTACCTACGGCAGGTAAATTCAAAATTCCACCCGAAAGCTTTCGTGACTAAACAGGCTTTCAGAAATGGAAGCCTTTTTTCGCATACAAATATTCAGAAAAGAGCAGAGGTTTCCTCTAATTTATACCTAAACATCTAGCGAAAATATATTTCCCTATTTTAGCAGATGATATCTCCTGAATTAAAGAATCCACCAACCTTATTGTTTGAGAAACTTAAATTTCTTGGGCCTGGATTTATACTTTCCGCTTCCATTGTTGGGTCTGGAGAATTAATCGCTACTACTGTGCTTGGAGCAAAAGGTGGATTTGTCACTTTTTGGGTGATTCTAGTCAGTTGCCTGGTAAAAGTGGCCATTCAGTTGGAATTTGGAAAGAATGCGATCATCACAGGAAAGCCACTTATGGGTTCATTCGCCGGATTACCTGGACCAAAAAACTGGGCAGTCTGGACTACATTCCTGTTAACACTTTTCAAAATTGTGCAATTAGGAGGTATGATAGGAGGAGCAGCTATTGCCCTTAGTATGCTTTTGCCTCAACTCTCCCCCATTTTGCTGGCTTTCATTTTAGGGGCAATTACTAGCTTACTCATTTATAGAAATTACTACAGTGTCATAGAGAAGACATCTATGTTTATGGTTGTTGGTTTCACGATTTTTACCCTTGCCTCTTTGATAGCTGTTAATTACAGTCCGTTTGGCTTTACTTTTTCAGATGTGTTAAGCGGTTTAACTTTTACTTTACCATCAGATTTGATTTTTGTTGCTATCGGAGCTTTTGGGATCACAGGAGTCGCAAGTGACGAGATTATTGCTTATACCTATTGGTGCCTTGAGAAAGGCTATGCCAAATTCGCAGGTGAAAATGATGGTAGTGAAGCCTGGAAAACCCGTGCAGATGGCTGGATAAAAATCATGTATTTGGACGCAATAGTTGCAATGATTATTTATACCGTTGTCACAGCACCGTTTTATCTATTGGGAGCTTCCATTCTTTATGGTAATCAAGATATCCCAAGCGGCAATCAGCTGATAGAAACCTTAGCCAATATTTATACACAAACACTGGGGGAAAATGCCCGTCTTGCCTATATCACGGGAGCATTTTTTGTGCTTTTTTCAAGTGTATTTGCCACTCTGGCTTATTGGACAAGACTGTTTCCAGATATCTTCGGAGAATTGGGTTGGATAGATTGGAAAGATCTAAAAACCAGAAAAACTTGGGTGGCGATTTTGGCTTGGATCTTACCGATTCTTTGGGCTATTACATTTGCATTCGTAAAGCTTCCTGCGATTATGGTCTTATCGGGAGGCGTAATCGGTTCTGTATTGCTCTTATTGGTTGTCTATGCAGCAATTCAGTTTCGATTTAAGAATGATTCATTAAATCTAGCTTCAGGGCATTTGTCAAGCATTCTGTTTTGGCTCAGCGTAGTTTCCATAGGAATAGTGTCTGTGTATGGAATTGTAAAATTATTTTGATTCAAATTTCATCGTAAGTACAAGGTTTATGATTCTAATCTCTCCAAAATCAACACAATATTCAGCTCAAGTAGATTTTTTAAATTTGAGAATATGTCCTTGTTGATTCATTGTACCATCCTCATATGAATTAGTAACTGGATCAAACCAGCGCACTTTATACTGTATTCCTTCCAGCTCAAAAAGTTTTAATGGCTGCTTTACGGGGGAGTAAACCAAAATCGTTGATTTATCCTCATTAGTCACAACCACTACAATATGATTAAACACCTTATCTCCAGGCTGCTCAACCAGTAATTCATTTGCTGGTCTGAATTCCGTCCAATCAAACTTTCTTAACATCTCATGTAAGTAACCTATCTGATGACTTCCATCGAAGTCAAGGCTTTCTTTTCAGGTATGAGTTCCCTTGGACGGACTATGGTTTTCAATTTGCTCTCCTTCTCTCAGCCATGGTTATATTCCATTGGCACCATAGTAATTCAAGAAATAGGTGCAGCAATACACTCCAGTAAGAGGTATTTCGGACATCCTTAGCAGTTATTTTAAATCCTATCTCCTCATAGTTAGGCTCTGTATTGATCAATAGGTGCAGGACGGATCTTCTGCCACCTGTCAGCAATCGGCCCTTTATTGATCCAATTGACGGTATTTGCTTCATCGGAATGTGAAGATTGATAAGTGATCAAATCATACCAATCCTGATCATCATATAAGTCCCCTATCCAAGATAATCCATGCGGATGCAGCGTGACCAAACCCAAATACTTTCCCTCTCCAAAAATCTGATAACCAATTGACTTCCATCTTTCTTCCAGATCTCCGTAATATTTACTGTCTCCACCAAGTGTCCACAAAACATGGTTTCCTTGATATCTAGCCACAATATATTTCACAAGCAAAACCGCTTCTTTTATGGGTAAAATAGTATCCTGGACTAAATTCGGATCCTTCTCCAAATGGAAGTGCCTAAAGGATGACAGGAGAAACGACCAAACCCATTTCATTGGCTTCTTCTATTTTTAGATCAATCCATTCAAAAAATGTTGGATCGAGCGTAATTCTGCCAGAACCTATAAAAGCTACTTTTCCCTTAGCGTTTGTCGAGCCACCTCTCCACTGGGTAGTGACCAGCTGGATGGTATTGTAAAGATGAGTCTTTCTATGGCTCAAATAATAATTCCATTCCTCATCAATTGATTTTAAAGCTCCATTTCAAGCTTTACACGCAGCCCAGAAAAAGGGAGTTCCGTCGGCATGACTTAGGTGATAGGTACCTTTTGGTTGAATGAGGTTACCCCTATGATAAATATCTAATTCACTTTCATTTTGGGAACATTCAAATTTTCCTCTAACACTGGGCAAATCAGAATTATTTTTATCAGAAGAGATAGATGAAAATGTCCAAGTCCCCAATTCATCCGGCATAAATCTTACTTTCCATGTTATTGCTCCATCACAAAAGCCTTTTACAGTCTTCTCCCGGCCAGATGGCTATAAAAAATTGATATCATATACTGGCAACATAAAGGGTATTTTCATAGTCCTTCGAACTTCTAAATACATGTTCAAAACAATCGTATTTAGCTGTCTGGGTAAAAGTAAGATGATAAGAAAGTGATCACAGAATTACAAAAAATATGCGAGGCGTTTTCATAGACTATCTTGGGCTATTGCTCTCAATTTTTTATTTAGGCTACAAAAATGTTAATAGGAACGTGAAATCATAGTTATAGTAAAATTTACATGAAACCAAAAAAGCCTCCCCGAGGGAAGGCTTTATACAATAAGGCGGTGCACTCCTTATTTTACTTTTTCAACTACAGCTTTAAATGCTTCTGGGTGATTCATGGCCAAATCTGCCAAAACCTTACGGTTAAGATAGATTTCACCTTTCTTCAATAATCCCATGAGTTGAGAATAAGACAAGCCGAGCTGTCTAGCTCCTGCATTGATACGCTGGATCCATAAAGCTCTGAATTCTCTTTTCTTTGCTTTTCTGTCTCTGTATGCGTACTGAAGTCCTTTCTCGTACTTATTTTTGGCTACTGTCCATACATTACTACCTCTTCCGAAGTAACCTCTTGTGGCTTTTAGCACTTTTTTTCTTCTTGCTCTTGACGCAACCGCGTTTACCGATCTAGGCATAGTGTTTTAATTTTTGATTCGTGGTGTCCCAAGTTATCGGGATCTTCTGTACCAACGTATCTGGTGAATAAATGAACCTTAATTTAATTGATGTGAATGTCGAAAATCAAATTCTCAACATTGCACGTACTCTACCTTCATCAGACTCGTGAACAAGACCGGTTTTAGTCAGGTTACGCTTTCTTTTGGTGGATTTTTTGGTCAGGATATGGCTTTTGAAAGCATGTTTCCTTTTGATTTTGCCGGTTCCCGTTAAAGCGAACCTCTTCTTTGCACCGGATTTGGTTTTTACTTTTGGCATTTTGCTGTATTTATATTAGTTGAAATTTATTTTTTTCCTGCTTTAGGAGCAATGAAAATATTCATTCGCTTTCCCTCCAATTTTGGCAATTGTTCTACAGCACCATAATCCGCAAGAGCTTGAGCAAATTTCAATAAAAGCATCTCCCCTCTTTCCTTAAACACAATACTTCTACCGACGAAATGCACATAAGCTTTCACTTTTGCACCCTCTTTCAGAAAGCTGATTGCATGCTTCAATTTGAAATTGAAATCATGATCATCCGTGTTAGGTCCGAATCTGATTTCTTTCAGTACAATCTTTGCTGCATTGGATTTAATTTCCTTCTGCTTCTTTTTTTGCTCGTATTTAAACTTCGCATAATCAAGAATTTTACAAACTGGAGGATCAACATTTGGAGAGATTTCAACCAAATCCAAATCATTGTCCTGAGCGAGTTTGATGGCTTTTTCGAGTGGAAGTAAAGCGTTACCACCTTCTACGAAATCTCCTACCAGTCTCACTTCTCGTGCTCTGATTTTGTGGTTTACTTTGTAAGGTTCTTCCTGTCTACCTCGGTAGGGTTGTCTTTGGTTTCTCAAGTTTGCGTTGATTGTTTTATGAAATAGGCTGCAAATATCGGAATTATTTCTAATTAAGAAAAGTCTAATTCGATATTCCCACTTTTACTTACCCAATGATTCTGATATTATTCCGTTAAAATACGAGATAAATTCTTCTGGGGAGAAGTTACCAAGGTCACCCTCACCATGTTTTCTCACCGATAGCTTACGCTCATCCTGTTCTTTTTCACCCACTACAAGCATGAAAGGAACTTTCTTGACTTCCGAGTCTCTGATCTTTCTTCCGATTTTTTCATCGCGATTATCAATTGATCCGGTAATACCCGATTCATCCAAAATCGCTTTGATTTCTTCTGCATAGCCAATGTATTTTTCCGAAATAGGTAAAATATTGATCTGTTCGGGTGCAAGCCACAGCGGGAAGTTACCTGCACAGTGCTCAATCAATACAGCGATAAATCGCTCCAATGAGCCAAAAGGTGCACGGTGAATCATCACCGGTCGATGCTTTTGATTATCTGCACCGATATATTCCAATTGGAATCGCTCCGGAAGGTTGTAATCTACTTGTATCGTTCCTAGCTGCCACTTTCTCCCTAAAGCATCTTTGACCATAAAGTCAAGCTTAGGTCCGTAGAATGCAGCTTCTCCAAGCACAGTTACAGTTTCAAGACCTTTCTCGGCCGCCGCTTCAATGATTGCCGATTCTGCCTTGTTCCAATTTTCATCTCCACCGATATACTTCGTAGGATTGGCAGGATCTCTCAAAGAGATCTGAGCAGTGTAATCCCTAAATCCAAGCGCCTTGAATACATGAAGTACTAAGTCGATCACTTTGATGAATTCTTCCTTCACCTGATCCGGTCGACAGAAAATATGCGCATCATCTTGAGTAAAACCACGAACACGAGTCAAACCATGCAACTCTCCGCTTTGCTCATAGCGGTAAACAGTTCCGAATTCTGCATAACGAATCGGCAGCTCCTTATAAGAGTGTGGTTTATTTTTGTAGATCTCGCAGTGATGAGGACAATTCATCGGTTTCAACAGAAACTCCTCCCCCTCATGCGGGGTTGTAATCGGCTGAAAAGAATCCTTTCCATACTTCTCATAGTGTCCCGAGGTCTCGTAGAGCGCCTTGAGACCAATATGAGGCGTAGTCACCTGCTGATAGCCAGATTTGTCCTGAGCCTTTTTCATGAAATTAATCAATCGCTCACGAAGTAATGTACCTTTTGGCAACCAAAGCGGAAGTCCCATTCCTACTTTCTCTGAAAAGCAGAAAAGCTCTAATTCACGACCTAATTTACGGTGATCGCGCTTTTTGGCTTCTTCCAATAAGGTCAAGTATTCTTGCAGCTCCTTATCTTTTGGGAAAGTGACTCCATAGATCCTGGTCAGCATTTTTCGCTTCTCATCCCCTCTCCAATAGGCTCCTGCAATATTTGTAAGCTTTATAGCTTTGATAAAACCTGTATTTGGAATGTGTGGTCCACGACATAGATCGGTGAAATTGCCTTGCTTGTAGAAAGTAATTGAACCGTCTTGCAGGCCTTCCAAAAGGTCTAATTTATATTCATCTCCCTTTTCTTGAAAATACGCTACAGCATCAGCTTTTGAGATGTCCTTCCTGATGTATTCATTCTTTTGGCGCGCCAGTTCGATGAACTTCTTTTCAATTTTCTCAAGCTCGGCGCCCTCCAAAACATGATCTCCGAAGTCTACATCGTAGTAGAAACCCGTTTCAATCGGTGGTCCAATTCCAAATTTTATCCCAGGATATAGCTCTTCCAAAGCTTCGGCCAGCAAGTGAGCAGAAGAGTGCCAAAAGGTATTTTTACCTTCTAGATCATTCCAAGTCAACAATTGAAGATTTGAATCTGAGTCAATAGCTCGGGTAGCATCCCAAACTTGTCCATTAACTTTGGCGGCAAGAACATTTCTCGCTAAACCCTCGCTGATACCTGCAGCAATCTGTAGTCCGTTGGTTCCTTTTTCATACTCTTTCACAGTGCCATCCGGAAGAGTGACTTTTATTTGTTCTGACATTTAATAAGAAAGTGCTGCCCATACAAACAGGCATTTGAATTAAGTTGCAAATATGCAAAAGACGAATACAACCAAAAAATATATGGGAAGGGAAAATGGAAATGAAGCTTTATTTCTTCAGGGTATAGATGAGTTGCACCGGGTTGTCAGAATCTATGGCTATAAAAGCTACATTGTCAAAAATATTTTTTGGTGACTCTTTTAAAGGTTTAAAGAAGCGCAGTAACTTCATTTATTGTCCGCAAAAATAGTTAGACTGAATTGTTGAGCAGTGTGATCAGACGTTTAGTAAAGCTTCTAAAAGTTTTTTTGGGTCTTGTCGGCTGTCCCAAAATGCTGTAATAATAATCTGTTCATCGGTGGCTTTGTAATAAATACTGAAATTGCCCAAAGCAGATACTCTAATATCCTTAAAATCAGTCGATCTATAACTAAAAGGCTTTTCCGAAATTTGATTGGTTCTTTTGGAAACCAATTTTAAAAGTTTTTTAGAATAGCTGGCTGACTTATTTCTTTTAACCCAATATTCTAAAATGCCGACAAACTGAAGATATGCTGTTTTTGTCCAGATTATGTTGCGTTGAGCCATTCCAGATTTCTTTTGTCCATTGCTTCTTGAGAAATCAGTTTTCCGTTTTTAATATCTTCCTCGCTCATTTCCAACATCATTTTCTGTTCTTCAGTCAATTCCACCTTCTCCGATAAAGGCGCCCTTGAAGAAATCAGTTTATCAAGAGCTTCTAAAAAATCTCTGTTTTTTATTGAACGAAGTTTTTCTATCAATTCATTTCTTATACTGTCAACTGTAGCCATATTATTCTGCTTTAAGCTTAAATGCTGTGATTTTTTTCTTTTTTCAAATGATTTACACCTGTTAATCCAAAGAACTCAGGATTAAATCAATCCTTAAAAATAGCCTATTTATGGTGGAGATTGGTTAAAAATTCTCAGCCTTTTATAGACGAAACTCGACTAATAGTAATTGATCACTAATATATAACTTCGATAGGACCTACATGATTTAAAAACTCTTACCAAAACTTACTCCTGCCCAATAAGGATTGAAAGACCAATTTCCTCCTGTTCTTGGTGGAAAGTGAATAATTGGCGTATAGCCAACCCTAAAAAAGAATCCCCCTTCAGGTTTTTGGTATCGATATCCGACTCTAAGAGGAATGAAGGCACCAAAAACCACTTTATCTCTAAGTCCAAATGTTCCCGAAACTAATTCTAAGCTTGTGCCTAAGAAGGAGGTAAACCCAAAACCCATTTCCAGATGATGATTTGACTTGCCGTATAGGGCTGTGACCTCTAAAGGAATAACAGGAAGCCAACTAGTCTTCGAATCTAATTTTCCATTCCGCCACATAGAAAAACCTGCACTGGCATTCAATTTTAGCTTCCCTTTTTGATGAAATATCGTGCTGTAGTTGACTGCATATCTCCCAGAACTTCCTCCGACCTCAAGATAAACAGCATTTTTTGCAGTAAAGGTTTCGGCCTCGGTTTGGGCGGAAGTATTATATGAAATGGCTAGCATAAGAACCAAAGCCCCAATTGCAGATTTGAACATTGCTGACATAATAAATCAATTTAAAGATCTGAATCATCCCTTGTAAACTAGCAACTTAAATTCAAAAATCCAAACGTTTTTTAAGTTGTAACTATAATGTTTAGCGTCAAAGAATAATCTGGGCACTAATCTTCACAGCAAACGGCTTTGCTCCCGGATTATCTAAATAGGTCATTCGGTGAAAGAAGTCGACTCGGAAAAATTTAAAAATATTCTCCAAACCATAACCTAATTCCAAATATGGCTTTGTCGGATCTAATCTCCCAAAGCTTTCCAATGAGTTACCCATCGGATCTTCGCTCGGAGAATTCGCAATATTTCTGTCATTCACGCTACCAAATAATACATTTGCGTTAGCTACAGCTCTCCATTTCAGCTTTTTAATTACCGGAATCTTATTTAAAAGAAATCCCTCAAAGAAATGGCGATACCGCAAACTGAAATACTGATCAGAAGCAAACTCGTTGAAATTCATCGTATTGAATGCGGCAGAAGTGTAGAAAAATGTCTCGTTTCCAAGGTGGTTTTTAATAAGCGGATATGGAACTTCTCCGAAGACTTTTCCTGCATCCACTTCATACCTTGATACGCCAAGCATACCGAGATTCAGATGCTGATACATATAGAATGTCAACTTTGAATAATCGATATTCCCACCAAGCGCCTGAAAACCCTTGCTGAAATTCATTTCAAAAATAGGCCATCTGGAAGGTCCAAAAGAGGCCCGTTGATTATCGTTGATAATAATAATCTCATCTCTTCCGTAGCGTAATCCAACTTTAGCCTCTGTAGTTTCAAAACTTGACTGATATTCATTTATGCCTTTTTTTAAGAAATAAAAATTATAGAGTGGATCAAATTGAGAAAATTTAAGACTTGTGGAGAAAAGAAAACCTTTGAAAATCTCGCGTTGAAACTCGACTCGATGATTGGTCGTGAGATAGGGACGCCGCAAAGTCCCAAATCTACTGGCTGCAAGGAAAATACTATTTCCCTCTAAGTTCTCGATCTCCAATCCTACTTGATCAATTTCTTTTTGTGATTTGAGCGAGATGGTAGTCCATCGGTTTCTATTCAGAATCCGAGTGACAGAGCCACTGTACTTATATTCTTCATCTTTGAATCCATAAGCCAAATAACCTTCCAAAAGCCATTTGTTGCTGAATTTCAAATTGGTACGGAAGCCCATCCCGAGCCGAATCCCCTCGATATCGTTGAAATTGAAAAATCCAGGCCAAGGTCCAATATCTATTTTCCGTACCGGCAAATATCCCGTTGCAAAGAACTTAAGCCCTTCAGAATAAAAGCGGATTACCGGAATTTTTTTCAAGGTATCCACCATCTGTAGCACGGCCAACTCTTCGTCACTCAGTGGGTCCTGCCGATTATTTTTCCAAAATTCCTCGCTGGCATCGTTGAAATCCGGTTTTAGAACCACCGCCTGATTGAAGAAGCTGGTCGGTTGAGGAGGCACCACTTTTATACTGTCGGCTGAAGTATAAAATTTAGCTAGAAGTCCGGCTGTTTTAGGAGTAATCTGACCGATTTTTATCTGGACTCGGGTTTTGGTAGGAATCAATGGCCCGGCCGATGTAGGGCTTAGCTCTTGCTGAATTTTGATTCGTTCGATGAAGTTCAAGTTAGCCTCTTTGGGGATTGTCAGGTCCACTTGTTTGAGCGCATATGTGTCTTTGGTAATCCAGATCAATCCTGAAAATGCCAGATCCTGCTCCCGAAGTGGATACACCTTTAATAAGTAAGCAGAATCACCGGATACGAATACTGAGTCCACAAGGTCGTAGTCATAAAAACTCTTCCAACCGTCAGCAATCGGAGAGATAAATTCCTTCTGAACAATGTTGAGCCAGTTCTTATAAAAATTATATTCTTGAAATGCAGAGCCTGTAATCTGAGAAGTAGTCGATCCATCCGTGATTCCGACGCCGGAGACTTTTGATTTCTGTACAATTTCTTTTTTAAGCTCAGGACTAGTTCTGAAATAAAATTTTGAGAGTGTTTCCGAAAAAAATACCGGCAAGATCTTCTCCCCTTCATCATTGGTCAGCTGCTTGATCGAATCTAATATGGCGGTGACTTTTTGAACTGTTCTTCGCTGGGTAAATTCCTCAGAGACATGATCGATATCAATTTCTATTTTGGTATAGTTCTTTGTTTCGTAAGCACTTAAGTTCCGTTTATCAAAGTCCTTTTTTCGAGCCACCGCCCTTCTGATCACTTCGAAGGCAGGATTTTCTCCAGCTTCGAAAACAAATGCTTCCAATTGAAAATCAGATGGAACGAGTTGAAAATTAATCGTTTGATTCGATTCCTGAGCTAAAGACTTTACGCCGGAAACATAACCCAAATAACTAACGATAAGGCTATCCGAAAGCAATTTTACCTTTATGAGATAATTTCCCTCAAAATCTGTGGAAATCCCAGTACTTGTACCCTTGAGCAACACAGATGCAAACGGAATAGGATCACCCGTCTGTGAATCGGTTACTTTGCCTTTGATGGAATATTGGCCAAAAGCCTGAAAACACAAAAGAAATAAGATGATCGTAAAAAAACTTCGGCTCATTGACTAATTGTTGATTTTGAAACACAACCTGCAAAATAAATTCATTAAGAACGGAAAATGATTGTTTTACACTAAAATTTGTCATTTTTCTTAGCACGGTATTCAAATTGATATTTAGAAATTGAAAAATCCAATCTTATATTTGAATTAATAAATTCAAAATATGAGCTACGATATTGTAATTGTGGGAGGGGGGATCGTGGGGCTAGCCACAGGAATGAAAATCCAAGCCAAACGACCAGATCTAAAAATTGCCATCCTCGAAAAAGAGGATCAACTTGCAAAGCATCAAACAGGGAATAACAGCGGAGTGATTCACTCCGGCCTCTATTACAAACCTGGATCGTTGAAAGCGATCAACTGCATTAGCGGCTACCATGAATTAGTGAATTTCTGCAAAGAGGAAAAAATTCCATTCGAGATCACCGGAAAAGTAGTCGTGGCTACCCGTCAATCTCAGAAGCCTTTGATTAAAGATTTGTTGGAACGGGGACTACAAAATGGGCTGACAGGCACTCGCGAGATTTCCCTTGAAGAACTTAAGGCCTACGAACCACATTGTGCGGGAGTGGCTGCGCTTCACGTACCTCAAACTGGAATCGTGGATTATTACCAGGTGGCTTTAGCCTTCGGCCGAAAGATAATTGAATGCGGTGGAGAGATATTTTTTAATCATAAAGTATTGAAAATAAACTTAAAAGATGGCGTTAATTATATAGAAACTTCAAATAAAACCATCCAATCAAAACTTGTAATCAATTGTGCTGGTCTTTATTCAGATAAAGTTGCACAAATGGGAGAATCCGAACCTATTGATGTGAAGATTATTCCCTTTCGAGGAGAATATTACAAATTGAGAACAGATCGAGAATACTTGGTGAGAAATCTTATCTACCCCGTTCCGGATCCCAATTTCCCTTTCTTGGGAGTTCATTTTACCCGAATGAAAAAAGGCGGAGTCGAAGCAGGACCCAATGCAGTTTTGGCTTTTAAACGCGAGGGCTACAAAAAATCACAGATCAACCTTTTTGAATTAGGTGAGACGCTTGCCTGGCCGGGTTTTCAAAAAGTAGCTGCAAAATACTGGCAAACTGGTTTTGGCGAAATGTATAGATCTTTCTCAAAATCCGCATTTACCAAAGCACTCCAAGAGCTGATTCCTGAAATCCAAGAATCTGATCTGGTGCCCGGAGGAGCTGGAGTGCGAGCTCAGGCCTGCGACCGAACTGGCGGCCTACTCGATGACTTTGCTATCCGAGAATCAGCAACTGCCATCAACGTACTAAATGCCCCATCACCGGCTGCAACAAGTTCACTTTCGATTGGTGGCACTGTGGCAGACTTAGCATTGAAGCGATTTGTATAAACCTTTGAGTATTGCTTTTCATTGCCAAAAGGCAAGTGAAGAGTTGCCTCAAAAGTTTTTGAGTTGATAATTGAAGTTTGAATTGTCTTTTCTTTATGATCTTACCATCTATTGCGTAGAAGGACAGCAATTCAAAACCCTCAAATTCGCTTTAACACAGGAACACGGAGTCCACTGAGCGAAGCGCCATGTAATTCATTTGGTTGAGGTCTCATTCCGTGCCTAAAAATGGATAAGTATCATTGATGTTTTTGGTTCGGCGATAGGCCAAAGATCTCAGGTTTTTACTAAAAGGTCTACCCTCGATATTATTTTCAATGAAATATTGCTGAATCTCCAAACTGATGGTTTCTAATAGGTATTTGAAATAACCCACCGAAGAAAAATTTCGAAGAATAGTATACTTTTGGCTCTATATGGATTATAGTGGTTAATAGAATTTCCGGGAATAACTAAATGATCAATAATTTTAAGTTTCAGCTTTACCTAGCGTATAATGGGTAGTCAAATTTGAGCTTCCCAGCTATGAAATAG
>Ga0335398_10002858_pt1 | contig 26307 bp, 18 predicted proteins | sample BON03_FD_205742 | JGI IMG/M metagenome (GOLD analysis project Ga0335398, IMG submission 205742) | Freshwater microbial communities from Lake Bonney liftoff mats and glacier meltwater in Antarctica - BON-03 (spades assembly) (version 2) | ecosystem: Environmental > Aquatic > Freshwater > Ice >... | reverse complement strand
GCCCGATTGCCGATCAAAAAGGCCAATATCTACCCGAATTATCAGATTACGGGTTTCTCCCCACGTTCATCACCCCTACCAAGTCCCCCTAACCGCTCTCGGTCGCAACTCGTTCGATCGCAGTTCCGCAAATCCCAGTTTTTGGGACAGACTCCATATAAGCCAATAACTCCCACCCGCAGCGCTCCACCATTTTTAAAAAGGCACGCTCGAACGCCACGCTGCCCTCTTCCACCGTAAATAAATTCTTACGGTAATTGCCTCGGCTAATCACGCGGTAAATAGCCCCCGCATAATCCACTCTGAGCCTCCTCAGCAGCTAAGAAACCTTCGCTTTAACCACGATTCGTCAAAATATTTAAGCGTTTGCCCACTTGCTTACCCCACTTTTTTTCTTTCAGGAGTTAACAGTAAACCTGATGAAAGCTTGAGAAATCAATTCGTCAAATTGAGTTATAAACTCAACCCCTTAACCCGTGACCTCTAACCTCCTTTGGGAGTTCTCAACTCTCCCCTGCACCCCATCATTTGAATAGCGTGGTTACCACAACCGTTTTGCTACCTCCGATCTCGATAGAATCTATCTCAAGCCAGTGTCCGGCGCCCTTCTGCGTCGAAAGTAGATCCCTATTGCATCCCGCATTATTCAAAAAACTGCCTCTAAAACAGGCAACTCAGCGAAACAGAGCCTCACCCTTCTCTCCCCGGATAAGAACCTAAGTAGAAACTGTAATGAACCCCCAATATAACAAATGGCTGACAATTTTAGCGGCGCTAGCTACGGCTACGACCTCGTACGCACAGGCTCAGCAGAGCTTCGATGATGAAGTAGTAGTCGAACTCAGTCCCTTTGTCGTCTCTGAAGATGAATCGATCGGCTATTTAGGCACCAACACCCTCGCTGGAACCCGCATTCGAAGCGACATCAAGGACGTCGCGACCGCGATTTCGGTTTTCACGCAGGAATTCATGCAGGACACCGCTGCGACCGATGCCGAGGCGCTCCTCGTCTACGCCGCGGGCACGGAAGTCCCGGGATTAGCCGGAAATTTTGCTAACGTTACGGCCGGTGGTGCCGCCACCATTGAAGACGACTCCTCCCGACGGACGCCCCAAGAAAACACGCGTATCCGCGGGTTGGCCGCGGCGGATCTCACTCGTCAATTTTATGCGACCAATATTCCCTTCGATACTTACAACACCTCATCGATCACGGTAAATCGCGGTTCCAATAGCATTCTTTTCGGATTGGGCAGCCCCGCCGGAATCATTGAGAACAGCCTGAAACAGGCGAACTTCTCCGACCAAACCGAAGTGGGATTTCGGATCGATAATTTCGGTAGTCATCGGCTCACCTTTGATATGAACAAGGAGGTCATTGCCGACAAATTGGCGCTGCGAGTGATCGCCCTGAACGAGACGCGGGACTTTAAAATCAATCCCGCATTTGAAGATGATAATCGATACTTTGGCACCCTGACTTTTCGGCCTTGGGGCACCAAATCAAACACGACCATTCGCGCGAATTTAGAAACAGGGGAAATCAGGGCTAATCGCCCTCGTTTGTCGCCCCCGGTTGACGCTATTTCAGCTTGGTGGGACCCCTCCTTCAATGACGGTGCTCCGTATCCGGATCGCCTCGGTAGCAACGGGAGACCGTTTATCGATCCCACGGGTCAAAGCGGTGCAATTGGTGGATATAATGTAACCTTGCCCGACGGCACAGCTCTCACTCCAGCCTACTATTTCAATATCGGTAACTTTCTTAAAAATCCCGGTGTCGTCTTTCAAAACCCCACCGACAGCCTGGCTTCGGGAGTGGGTAACGAACCCTTCGTAACCGGTGATCGCACGTTCTCCCCCGGACCGGGAATTCCCTCATATCCGGTCAATCAACCGTCGTTTGCGACCCTGCGTTCATCCGCTCTCGCGATGCGAGTTGCCAATGTCCCTTTTAGTGGGTTTTACCAAAATAAGCAGATTACGGATCCGAGCATATTTGACTTTAATAGTCTCCTGTTGGATGGGCCGAACAAGAGCGAATGGGCGAATTTTGACACGTTCAATGTCACGCTGGAGCAATTGTTTTTGGACAAAAAGGCCGGTATTGAAGTTTCATTCGATCGCCAGAATTACGACGATGGCTGGTTTGCGGACGCAGACGGCGGTCGAGGACGGTTCCTCTACGTCGATACTAACGTCACCTTACAGAATGGAGCCACCAACCCGAATTTTGGACGGCCGTTCACAACGGGGCAGCGGGCTGCGGCCGAGCGCTTCGTCGATCGCGACACGGTTCGGGCCCAGGCTTTCTATAAGCTCGATTTTAACGAGATCATGGATGAGTCGTTGGTGGGAAAAATATTAGGCGTTCACAACTTCACCGGTCTCTACGATAGCCAGACCATCGACCGGGCTAACGCTGGCTACACCGGCAGGGCTTGGGGCGAGGAAAGAACAAACTTTGTCAACTCGCGCTCTAGAACCAATGTTGGACGCATCACCGACCGGGGTGTCGGCACCCAAGTTTACTTGGGGAAATCGTTTGCTGATGCTTCCAGTCCGGTTGGTTGGAATATCCAAAACCCCCAGGCACCGCTGGAGATAAGGGCTACCGAGACCGTTTTGCTATTTAACGAAAATTCCCAAAAGTTCGAAGAAACCCAACTATCGACGACACAGTATCCCGCTGATAAGGCTCGTTTGGCAGGCGGTGGGAATATTTCCAAGCAAGAGGTAGACTCGTCCGCCCTCGTATTACAAAGCTTCTGGTGGGATGGGCTTCTGGTATCGACCTTAGGCTATAGAGAGGATGAGGCCACCATCTGGGAAAACACCAATCCCCCGTTCGGTCCCGAAGGGAACCGACTCTTGGACGCGGCTAACTTCGCCCTGCCCACGACTGCGACCGGCAGTATCAAAACGGACGTATTCAGCTACGGATTCGTGGGGCATGTTCCCGATCGCTTTTTGGAGAATATTCCCGGGATCGATCGAGTAAGCTTTCACTATGCTGACTCAGAGAATTTCATCCCGTCTCCTGGTCGGGTCAACATCGCTGGAACCGTCCTGGACCCCGAGGGTGGTTCGACCGAAGAGCGTGGTTTTTCCATGGAACTGTTGGAGGGAAAGCTTTTCTTCAAAGCCAATTGGTATGAAACCTCCCAAATAAATGTGTCGGAATCGGGCTTGCAGGCCTTCGTTACGGATCTGTTTCGTTTCGAAGCTTTGTTTGCGGAGCGAGCTCCCGGCATCATCGCCCAAGAGGCCGAACTCCGAAAGTTGCCTCTTTATGCAGATGCCCAGCCTTTCGCTAATCTCCGCAATTATGTCGACGCCAACACCCTGTTGCCTGTCGGCTACACCTCGGAATTCGCCTCATTCCTCGGAGCTACCCCCGTCGATGCGAATAATGATGGTTATCCCGATGACGCGACAGCTTCGCAGCTGAATCCTCCGGGCGGTTTGGTGGCTACCACCAACGTGGTTTCCAAAGGATTCGAATTTGAATCCGTCTTCAATCCGACGCCCCACTGGACCATTATGTTCAATGCAACTCAACAAGAGGTCTTAAGATCCGGAACGGCTCCTGCTTTGGCCGCTCTCCTTGCCCAGCGCATTCCCATTTTGGAACAGTTCGCCGATCTACCTCAGGCGGAAACGGGTGATGAAACCATTGGCGGCCGGATTAATCGAACTGCTATCGTGCCGATTAAGACCGTGCTCGCTCAAGACGGCTCGCCGCTCGTGAATGAAATTCGCGAATGGCGCTGGAATCTGGCGACGAATTACGCTTTTGGCGAGGGTGTCCTAAAGGGTTTCTCAGTGGGTGGCGGGGCCCGTTGGCAGGATGAAATCGCGATCGGCTACGGGGTGAAAAATGACCCGGAGCTGGGGGAGACGATTGACACGGACAACCCACTGAAGGGCGACAGCGAACTCAACCTGGATCTGTGGTTCAGCTACAATCGTCCCTTGTTGAATGATAAGGTGAATTGGAAGATTCAATTGAACGTCAGAAATCTGACCGGAGACGACGACCTGATTCCCACCTTTGCCAATCCTAACGGGACCGTCGCAGCTTGGAGAATCAGAGAGCCGCGGACCTTCATCCTCTCCAATTCGTTCCGTTTTTAGGCACGGTTCCTGAGCAAATTACGGATTAAATCATCCGTTCGGGCTTTGCCACCTTTCAGGTGGCAAAGCTCGCTCCGGCTGTTCCAAGGCAATTTTGGGCGGCACGCGTGAGTATTCGGATCTCGCCCAATCAGTCCCGCTTCTACCCAGCCCCCCCCCCCCCCCCCCCCCCCCCCCCCCCCCCCCCCCCCACCCACCCCCCCTCCTCCCCCCCCCCCCCCCCCCCCCCGTTCACCATTTGAGTTAACAGTAAACTCGGACCTATCTTGAGTTCTGAGCAACCATCCGGACGTTCAATTTCAACCGTGTACCTCCCTGGCCCTTAACTCCCCACTCTTGCACCCACCATGAACTTTGACCGCCGAACCTTCCTACGCGGGACCGGAGCCGCCATCGCCCTCCCTTTCCTCGAGTCTTTCACCAGCCCCATGGCGAAGGCCGCGGTCACGGCGCCCGGTGCCGACAAAATGAGGATGGTTTGCGTCGGATATAACTACGGCCTCAACCCCGAAAGGTTTTTCCCGGAAACGGCCGGAAAAAACTACGTCCTGCCGCGCTACCTTCAATCCTATGGCGACCTGCAAGATCGCTTCACGGTATTCTCCAATCTCGATCATCCTGGGGTGAAGGGCGGACATAAAGCCGTGCATGCGTTTCTTTCCGGGGTCTTGGCGAATGACTCCAAGGACCGCCCCGGCCGGAACGTTTCGGTTGATCAGATGGCCGCGGATTTTGTCGGTAGCGACACGCGATACGCTTCCCTGCAATTGGATATCGGTGGTGCCGATTCCGTAAAATCGTGGACGCGCCTTTCCTGGACCCAAAACGGCGTGCCCGCGCCCCCCATTACGAATCTTCAACAGGTCTTCGACGGGCTCTTCCAAGAAACGAGTGAGAGCCAGAAGCAGCGACTGGCGCGTTCCTACAAGCTGAACAGCAGCATCCTTGATGTGGTGATGGAAGATGCGGCGTTGCTAAAGAAACGTCTCAATACGAGCGATCTGGACAAACTCGACGAATATTTCACTTCGATCCGCGAGGTGGAGAAACGCTTGAACATGTCGGAAGAGTGGCTGCACGCCGCCAAGCCGGTGGTTGATTATCGGCTCCCTGATCCCATGCCTATCCGATTCGTCGAGAAGGTACCCCTCTACTACGACCTGATGAAATTGGCGCTCCAGACAGATTCGACCCGCGTCATCTCTTTTGCGGTATCGGAATGGGATGGCCCTTCCGGGCTCGATGGCGTCGATCAGGGATACCACACGCTGACCCATCATGGCCGGGACGAAACGCGACTGCTCCAGCTGGGGAAAGTGGAAGACTTTCTCATGAAGTCACAGGGTGACTTCATCCGGTCTCTCGATTCGGTCAAAGTTGAAGGCGGCAAAAGCCTGCTGGATAACACCATGGTCCTTTCGGGGGCTGGAATGGGCAATGCCAGCTCCCACTCTAACGTGAAACTACCCCTGATGTTGGCTGGGGGCGGATTCTCCCACGGAGAACACAAAATGTATCCGGGCGATGATCATGAGAAGACGCCCGCCTGTAACCTCTATCTGTCCATGCTGCAGAAGTTCGGTCTCGAAATTGACCAATTCGGAACAAGTTCAGGGCCCCTGAACGATTTCGCTTAAGCCGTCCTCCCTCAATGCGAAGTCTCTTATGTCGGTGTTTAAAATACCCCGCTGCGGGAAAACTATTTTTGCCGGTTTCGCTCACTTGGCCGTGCTGGGCACCGCTCTGGCTTGGAGCCCACTGGAGTCGGAGAGTCCTATCTCCGCAAATCCAGCCGGATTCCTCCAAGAATACTGTATCAGTTGCCACGGCGACGAGAAACAAAAGGGCGACCGGCGCTTTGATAAGTTGGATCTTAACTTCGACGACGATGATGCCGCCTTCGATTGGCAGGAAATTCTCGACATGGTCAACCTCGGTGAGATGCCTCCCGAGGACGAACGTCAGCCTTCCGAAGACGAGGTGATGTCGCTCGTAGCCAAAATCACCCCGGAGCTTGACCAATATTACGCTCGTTTGGCCCGGAAAGAAACGACCGGGCTGCGCCGCATGAACAGCTTCCAGTATCGCAATACGATGCGAGATTTACTGGGGCTTAATCTGGCTTCTTTTGATCCGACGACCTCCTTTCCCAGTGAGGACCGGGAACATGGTTTCGATAATATCGCCCGCAAGTTAGTCACCTCGAGGTATTTGATGGAACGCTATCTGGAGGCCGCCGCTGAGTCCGTTGACAAAATAGTCGATGTCCCCGCTCAACCCCCGTTCATCAGCCGCAGTTTTGGAGCGGATGATCTGTGGGATAGACGCCTCCAGTTTCGCGCCCGGACTTACTTTATCACCAACCATGACGGTGAGTATGTGGACACCGGGCACGGCGACATCGGCTGGGAGCGTATCTACCCCATGGGGTTTGAGGGCGTCCCCGTCGATGGCTACTACACGATCACGGTAAAAGCAGCCGCGGTCGGACGCCAAAACCGCTATGATCCTGCGTTGTTCGATGTGGATCTCGACGAGCCCATCAAGCTGGAGATCTTCGCCAACAACGCGATCGTGGAGAGCGCTCGAAATCAAAACCCGACCAACCGGGTAATCAAGACCATCGCCCTCGAGGACAACAAGGCTCATGAATACAAGGTAACGGCCTGGTTGGATAAGGGGTTCGACTTCGGATTCCGCTACGCCAACGGCCCCATTGGGCACAAGCAATCCGTCCTGAAGGTGCAGGAAAAATACCATCCCAAAACGATCACATCCAACTACCGGGATGCCTTTGCCGAAGAACCGAACGAGCAGCTGGAATCCTGGCTCTCCGATGCCTATGAAGGTCCGCGGGTTCGGGTTTATTCGACTCAGATTGAGGGACCGAATGCCGACGTGTGGCCACTGCGCACTTACCAAGATCTGCTGGCTACGGATGAGTACGGCGAAATCGATGTCGCCCCTCACCAATTGATCCGTGACTTCGCCCGCAAGGCGTTTCGGCGGCCCGTGTTAGAGTCGGAGATCAGGCTCTACGAGTCATTCTACGATGACGAGATCGAGACCGGGTTGTCGGTCGTCGAAGCGATGACAGACACCTTCAAAGCCATTCTTTGTTCGCCCCACTTCCTCTATATCGAAGCACCCCTCGACGATAGCTTCACCGACGAAGTCGTCACTTTGAACCAAAAGAAGGCTTACCAAATTGCCTCCCGCCTTTCCTACTTCCTGTGGGGATCAATGCCTGATCAAGCGTTGCTGGATGCAGCCGAAACCGGCTCCCTGTTGGAGCCCATTGAATTGCGATATCAAGCTTTGCGGATGATTCGGGATCCGCGAGCGGAAGCGTTTGTGGGGAATTTCACCGACGGCTGGCTCGGCTTGTCCAAGCTCGGTCAAGTGATGCCCGATTCGGTAAAATTCAGCTTCTTTTCGACGCGCGAACTTGAAGCTTCGATGCGTGAAGAAGCGCGAGCCTTCTTCCGGTATATTTTGGAGGGGAACCGCGACGTCTCGGAATTTTTAGACGGCGGCTACTCCTTTGTAGACCGAAACTTGGCCAAACACTATGGTCTCGATTACGCCCACTTGGGCGATGAGCCCGAGAAGGTAGAATTCCCGGCAGACTCTTATCGGGGCGGCTTGATGGGGCAGGCCGGGGTGCTAACGGTTTCAGCGAACGGCGTGGATACCTCTCCCGTGATCAGGGGGATCTGGATTCTGGAAAATATTCCAGGAACTCCTCCGTCTCCTCCTCCGCCTGACGTTCCCTCGCTTGAGCCTGATATTCGAGGCGCGACTTCCATCCGTGATCAACTGGCCAAGCACCGAGAAATTGCCACGTGCAATGAGTGTCATCGGAAAATGGATCCGTTGGGGTTCGCCTTGGAAAGCTTCGATGCGGTCGGCTCCTTTCGTAGTCACTACACCGATGGCAAAGGCAAACCTTCGATTCCGATCGATACATCCGGGAAGCTTCCCTCGGGGGAAACCTTCCAAGACGTTCGCGACCTCAAGAAAATCCTCTTGGAGCGGAAGGATATGTTCGTACGCGCCCTCACGGAGAAATTGATGATGTATGCCCTCGGCCGGGAGATGGCCTTTTCCGATCGCCCCCAAATCAACGCCATCATTGACGAGCTGGAACGTCGCCGGGGCGGCTTGCAGGACTTGGTGGAAATCGTCATCACCAGCGACGCATTCTTGAATAGTTAGACCGATCGAACCTGCCCCTATTTTGAACGATAACCCCCCAAAAACCCTATGGAACACTCTCTCGAATACTTAACAATAGGAGTGTATCTGACCTTCTTGCTCGGGATCAGTATCTACGTCTCGCGAATTAACCGGAGCGTGAGTGACTATGTCCGGGGCGGCGGGCAAGCCGCGTGGTGGTTGGTGGGCAGCAGTGCGTTCATGAGCAGCATCAGCGCCTACACCTTTACGGCGAATGGCAGCCTCGCTTACATGGCCGGTCCATCCGCCTTGATCATCTATGTCGCGCTGGGTTGCGGGTTGGTCCTCAGCGCGATCTACATCGGGCCTTGGGTCCGGCAAACCGAAGCCGTCACCTTCGCCGATATCATCCGCCAACGGTTCGGACCCGAGGTCGAACAGTTCTGGGTCTACTTCAGTTTCTTAATCGGCCCATTGGCCTCTTCCGTCATGCTTTGGGCTCTGGCGGTGTTTTGTAGTTCGGTCTTTGGCTTTCCGTTGGTTGGCACGATCTTGGTGCTCGGTCTGGTGGTGCTCTTCTACTCCTGCACCGGTGGGCGGTGGGCCGTGATGGCGACGGATTTCCTGCAAGGCACCATCCTCGTTCCGATTTCGATTCTCATCGCGGTTCTGTGCATCGCAAAGTTCGGCGGCATTGGAGGTTTTCTGGAGTATTTCGATAAAGCGGAATTCGCGAGCGACTTCAAATTCGTGAATGCCGAGGGCGATTTCCCGAACAGCAAGTTCACCATCGCTTGGATATTGGCGATGTTCACGATGGTCTTCCTCAAGGAAACCAACTTCGAGAAAGCGGATAAGTACCTCTCGGCCAAAGACGGTCGCTCCGCGCGTAAATCAGCCATCCTTTCCTGTTGCCTGGTCGTTATCGGAGGCCCCCTGTTTCTGATTCCATCCATGACCGCGCGCTTCCTCTACGAGGACCAAGTGGCAGGCATGATGATCCCGAATCCGGCGGAAGCGGCTCACGCCGTCGCGGCGATGAACGTCTTGCCCAACGGACTCACCGGCATCCTCGTGGTAGCGATGTTTGCCGCCACCATGAGTAGCATGGATACAGGACTGAATTCCGTGACCGGCGGTATCGTAAATAACTTAATCCCGGCCCTCCGGCGGCGGTTGAAGAAACCTCCGCTCGCTGCCGCTCACCAAATTCGATTGTGCCGCGGCATCACGATCGTGCTCGGCCTGATCATCATCGGCTACGCGTTGCTCTTCGCCAAGAAACCAGACCTCACGATCTTCGATGCCTACATGTTTATGAACGCGGCGATTATCGTGCCGCTCGGGCTCCCGTTCGCGATTTCCCTCTTCGTTAAAAAACTACCGCGATGGTCCTATTTTGTCATCGCCGGTGCCGGTATGGCTCCATCGATCCAAGCGTATTTTGATGCGGATCCTTGGACCTTTCAGCAGCGGGTGTTCACCGTGCTCGGGTTCAGCTTGATCGCGACGATTTTCTGTCGATTACTCTACTTCACCGCCAAGCCGGATTATCGCGAGAGGGTCGAAAAATTCTTCACCCAGATGAAAACCCCGATCCCGGCAAAATCGGACGCCCCAAATCAGCAGGATCGTTATCAACTCAATCTGCTGGGCACCACGTCGCTCATGGCTAGTGGTTTTGTGAGCCTGCTACTTTTCGTGCCGAACCCGATTAGCGGTCGACTAGCGATTCTCTTCGTCTGTTTGTTCATTTTCACCGTCGGGATGATCTTGAAACGAGCCGGGCGTAAACCCAATCAGACCGCCGACTAACCAATCCTAAACCCATGGCTAATCGACCCAACATCATCTTCATCTTCACCGACGACCAACGGTTCGACACGATCTCCGCCTTAGGCTGTAAAGAGATCGATACGCCCAACATGGATCGACTCGTAGCGAACGGGACCAGCTTCACCAATGCCCACATTATGGGCGGAACCCACGTGGCCGTCTGTATGCCCAGTCGAGCGATGATGCTCACCGGGAGATCCCTCTTTTCCTTGGAGAATCAAGGCCAGCGCATCCCGGAGGCACACACCACGTTCCCGGAGCAATTTCGCCAAGAGGGCTACCAAACCTGCCACGTCGGCAAATGGCATCAGGACGTAGAGTCACACCATCGCTCGTTTGATACGGGGAAGAAGATCTACGGTTTCCAGAAGAACGGCTGGTATGAGACTTGTAACGGACATTGGCACACCCCGGTTCACGACTACGACCCCACGGGGAAATACGAAGACGATACGTTTTACAACGATCCCCCGATCGAGCCGTTTAAGGGGCCTTTCGAAACCACCAAAGCCAACGGGAAACATTCCGCGGAAATGCTCACGGACAGTGCCCTTGAATACATGCGCGAGCGACGCACGGCGGAGGATGGTAATCCGTTCTTGCTGTATTTCGCGCATCTGGCGCCGCATGACCCGCGCCAATTTCCTGAACGATTGGCCGAGCGCTACAACGCTCGAACCGTCTCGCTCCCGAAGAATTTCGCGACCACTCACCCGTTCGACAATGGAGAAATGTATGTGCGAGATGAGCTCCTCGAGGGCATGCCGCGGCGACCGGAAGCGGTGCAACAGCACATCGCCGACTACTACGCTATCATCGCCCACGTCGACGAACAGGTTGGGCGAATTCTGGATGAACTGGAAGCGACGGGAGAAGACCAGAATACGATCATCGTCTTCGCTGGCGACAACGGCCTCGCTTGCGGGCAGCACGGGCTGATGGGCAAGCAAAACCTATATGATCATAGCCTCCGGGTGCCTTTGATCATGGCGGGACCGGGCATCCCTCGGAACCAGCAAAGCGATACCTACTGCTACCTCTCGGATATCTATCCCACCTTGTGTGATCTAATCGGTCTGGAAAAACCCGCTACCGTGGAAGGCAAGAGCCTCGCGCCGTGCTTCGAAGATCCTTCAATCCAAATACGCGACCGGCTGCATTTTGCTTATCGCGGTGTGCAGCGCGCCGTCAAAAAAGACCAGTTCAAGTTGATCGAGTACGTCGTCGACAAAAAGCGGGCGACCCAACTCTTCGACCTCGGGAAGGATCCGCTCGAAACGATCAATCTCGCGAACGAACCGGCATTCGCGAGTCTCCTGGCGGAACTCCGCACCGAGCTTAAGAAGTGGCAAGAATACTATAACGATACGCGTGTCGTCGGCGATGAATTTTGGGAGAACTTCGACAATTCCGAAACTCTCGGTCTTTGGAGGCCCGGCTCTCACGTCCACGAATAGTCCGCTGATAAACCCTTACCTCACTCTAAACTACTGTAATATGAAAACCAAATTCCGCCTGTTACTGGCCCTTATTTTCACCCTGTCGCTAAAGGCTCAAACTGAAGTCGAAACGTTCGAAGGCCTGATCTACGCCACGTATGGTGAGCGCGAACTGAAACTCGATCTCTTCAAGCCGAAGGATCAAGTCGGTCTGCTACCGGCAATCGTCGGCATTCATGGCGGCGGATGGCGGGTCGGCACGCGGAAAAACTTCGGCCAGTATGCCAAATACCTCGCCGAACGCGGCTACGTGGCGGTTTCAATTGAATACCGCCTGAGCGGCGAAGCTGCCTTCCCGGCCCATATTTACGACTGCAAAGCCGCGGTCCGCTGGCTCCGAGCCAACGCGGAAAAATACGGTATCGATCCCAATCGAATCGGTGCGACCGGCCACTCCGCCGGCGGTCATCTGGCCGCGTTGTTAGCGACATCCGCCGGGATCGAAGAACTCGAAGGCACCGGGGGGAATCAGGCGTATTCCAGCGCGATTCAGGCCGCCGTCCCCATGGCCGCCCAAAGCGACCTCGAGACTCCCCGGATTCGAGCGATGACGGCTCAACCGGGCGGCTCCGAGATCTGGATACAGTTTCTTACCGGGTCCCTCGACGAACAGGAGGCGCTCTATCAACTGGCTTCCCCTCGCCACCACCTCGATGCCAACGACCCGCCCATGATGTTCATCACCGGCGGTAAGGATAATACGGATACTCACGCCGTGCCGATCCGGAATGACATGCGGGAAATGGAAATCCCCACGGGCCTGCTCATTATTCCAGATGCCCCCCACCCTTTCTTGCGCGAAGACCGCTGGCGTGACCTGGCGATGTCTACCACGCTGTTCTTTTTCGACTCCTACCTCAAACCGGCTGAATGATCTTCGTGTGAGGTTTCAGTAAAAGCTCTAATTCCATCGTGTATTTTCGTTCCCGCGCAATCGTTTCCGTCCTCGGCTTGAGTGGTTTGGCCTGCTTTGGGCAGGTCATGTCACCGGACGAATTGGGGGAGATCACCATCACCGATCCATCCGAGTTTCTCCAAACGTATTGTATTAAATGCCACGGGGAAGAGAAGCAGAAGGGCGACCGTCGTTTTGATCATCTGGGGCTGGATCTAAATGACGAGGATACGGCTTTCGAATGGCAGGAAATTCTCGATCTGATCAATTTGGGCGATATGCCGCCCGAGGACGAGACCCAGCCGTCCGACGCGGAGCGCAGCACCATCGTGTCGTGGATTACCCCCCGGCTCGATGAATTCTATGCTCACTTGTCGCAGAAGGAATCGACCGGCCTGCGCCGGATGAATCGTTTCCAATATCGCAATACCATCCAGGAACTGCTTGGCCTGAATATGGATTCGTTCGATCCAACTTCGGCCTTTCCGAGCGAGGAAAAATTCGAGGGTTTCGAAAACATCGCGAGCAAATTGGTGACCTCCCGCTACCATATGGAGCGCTATCTCGAGGCGGCCTCCGCGGCCATCGACAAGGTGGTGGACCTGCCGGCGAAGCCGCCCCGGATCGACCAGAAATTTGGCCCGGATGACTTTTGGCAGGGGCAACTCCAATTCCGGCCGCAACAAACCTATTTCCTCAACGTCGACGGTCAGTATGTCGAGATTGCCCACGGCGGTAAATCCAAGGGACGCCTCTTCCCCGCTTGTTTCCAGGGCGCGCCGGCGGATGGTTATTACACGATTACGGTGAAGGCGTCCGGGACGGGCCGAGCTAACTCCTATGATCCGGCTCTGTTCCAAATGGACTTCGATGAACCCATTAAAATGGAAATTTTCGCCAACGATGCCTCGGCCGAAAGCGCGAGAAATGAAAACCCCTCCAATCGAGAAATCGTCACGCTCACGCTGGAGGACAATCAGCCGCGCGAATACCGGGTAAGGGCGTGGTTGGATAAAGGGTTTAATTTCGGGATTCGTTATGCCAATGGCCCCGAAGATCACCGGCGCACGCTGCTGAAAGTGCAGGAGAGATATCATCCCGAAACAATCACGACCAACTACAAAGACGTCTTTTCAAGCCAGCCGAGTGAAGTGCTGGAGCATTACCTGTCGGATGTTTACGAAGGCCCGCGCGTCCGTATTTATGAAGCGAGTATCCACGGTCCCGAAACGGATACCTGGCCGTCTCGCCCCTACCGCGAATTGTTTGGCCCCAACCAGCCCGGCCAAGTGACCGCCGACCCTCACCAACTGATCGGCACGTTCGCCCGCCGCGCATTCCGCCGACCTGTGCTGAAATCCGAGCTGCGGCTTTATCACGCTTTCTATGACCGAGAGGTGGGCTTCGGCTCATCGCCGCTGATAGCTCTGGCCGACACTTACAAAGCGATCCTGTGTTCGCCCCTTTTTCTGTATATCGAAACGCCTACCAATGACTCGTTTGCCGAAGAGGAAGTCACGTTGGCTGAGCTCAAACAATTTACCCTTGCTTCCCGTCTTTCCTATTTCTTGTGGGGCACTATGCCGGATCAGGTACTGTTGGACGCGGCGGAACAGGGAACACTGTCGACGCCGATTGAACTGAAGTATCAGGCGCTGCGCATGCTCCGGGATCCGCGCGCAAGTGCCTTCGTCGGCAATTTTACGGACGGCTGGCTAGGGTTGTCCGCCCTGGAGAACACGATGCCCGATGCCAACAAATTCGCCGCCTACACGATGCATGAGCTGGGCGGGTCGATGTTGGAAGAAACCCGCGCGTTCTTCAGCCACATTCTGAGGGGGAATCGTAACATCACCGAATTTCTCAGTTCAGACTATGCCTTCATTGATCGTAAATTAGCGAAGCACTACGGAATCGATCCCGCCGGTCTGGGAGACGAACACGAACTCGTTCGATTACCGGCCGATTCCTTTCGGGGCGGTCTCCTGGGCCAGGCTGGAGTGCTCACCGTGACCGCCAACGGGGTGGATACGTCACCGGTCGTCCGCGGCGTCTGGATCCTGGAGAATATCCTAGGCACTCCGCCTTCCCCGCCTCCCCCCGATGTGCCGGCCCTCGAACCCGATATCCGGGGCGCGACCTCTATCCGGGATCAGTTGGCTAAGCACCGTGAAATCGCGACGTGCAACGAGTGCCATCGGAAAATGGATCCACTCGGTTTTGCTTTGGAGAGTTTCGATGCGATCGGGGCATTTCGCGAATCCTACACCGCCGGGGAAAATAGTCGGGCCATTCCGGTCGATACTTCCGGAAACCTCCCCTCCGGGGAAGCGTTCACCGACGTTCGGGAACTGAAAAAAATATTGCTCGATCGCCAAGATCAGTTCGCCCGTTGCCTCACCGAAAAATTGATGATCTACGCTTTGGGCCGCGAACTCTCGTTTTCTGACCGTCCGCAAATCGATTCCGTCGTCGAGGAATTGGAGCGACGCGGTGGCGGTCTGCAGGACTTGATCGAGATCGTCGTCACCAGCGAAACTTTTCGCACGATCTAGCGAGACATACAATTATTTAGGACTGATTATGCAGACAACCGTAAGACTTGCTAAACGAGCAACGCATTGGGCGCTCACGTTGGTGGCCCCGGGCAACAAACCTCCGACGATCGACTACCAAGTTCTATCCGAACTGAACGGAGCGCTGGATGAGATTGCCACGGCGACGACCGGCGGGGCCGACGATGCCCCCCGTTGTCTGGTGGTCGAGAGCACTTCGGAGCGGTGCTTTTGCGCCGGAGCAAATATCAGTATTCTGAGCACGTTATCCGGGGAGACCATGGCGGATTGGGTTCAACGTGGTCATGCGGCCCTGAACCGCTTGGAAGATCTACCGATCCCAGTGGTGGCGACGGTGCGCGGCTATGCGCTGGGCGGCGGGTTGGAGTTGGCCTTGGCCTGCGACCTCATCGTCTGCGACCGGTCGGCCAAACTTGGATTGACCGAGGCGAACATCGGTTTCGTTCCCGGCTGGGGAGGTTCTTTCCGCTTACCGCGGCGCGTGGGCGTCGCCACCGCTAAACGGATGTTCTACACTGCGGAGATGGTGGAGGCCGATTCCGCCCTGTCGCGCGGCTTGATCGATGCGGTGGTCGAGGCGGCGGAGCTCGAGCACTGGATCGCGGACTTCTCGCGCAATTTGGCCGGGAAAAGCGAAGTCGGTATCCGCGGCTTCAAAACAATTCTCAACGAACAGGACCGGGCCGCGCGCGATGCGAACTGTCTCGCGGAAACCGCCCATTCACTCGTGTGCATCGGAAACCCGGATACCCGACGACGGATCAACGCATTTCTGGAGAAACGTAAATCATGACCGAAACTCAATCAAAACGTGCCGCGCTCGAGGGCCTGAAAATATTAGATTTCTCCCATGTCTATCAAGGACCCGTGGGCACTCAAATCCTCGCCGACTATGGTGCTGATGTCATCAAAGTGGAACGTCCCGGCGTGGGCGATTGGAGCCGATCCTGGGGGCCTTTCGTCAAAGGTGTCTCCCTCCCCTTCGCTAATCTAAACCGCAACAAACGTTCGGTGACCGTCAATCTCAAGACGCCCGAGGGCAAAGCGTTCGCTCATCGTCTCATCAAAGAGGCCGATGTGGTGGTGCATAATTTCCGCAAAGGCGTGATGGAGAAAAATGGCCTGGGCTACGAAGAGGTCAAACAGCTCAATCCGTCGATTGTCTATGCCTGGAGCAGCGGATGGGGCGACAGCGGCCCCTACGCCGACCGCGGTCGCGCCGGCCACGATATGATGGCTCGAGCCGAAGCCGGTTGGTTTATCGATATGGGCGCAGGCAAAGCCCCCATCCCCGGCGGCGTGAGCATCGATTACTGCGCGGGCCTGAACTTAATGAACGCGATCATGATGGCGTTGTTTCACCGCGAGAGAACGGGCGAAGGTCAGTTCGTCACCACCGATCTTCTGAGTGTGGCCTTCCATGCCCACGCCTGGGAAGGTGCCGTCGAACTCAACGCCGACAAGATCGACGCCCCGGCCGCAGTCGGTGGCACCGAGGCCGCCATTCTCAAAGCCTTCCTCACCGCCGATGGCGCCATCGAGATCTCACCGGTTTTTTCCGATAATGCCCTGCGGGATATTTCCACGGCCATGGACTTGGGCGATCTGTCCAAAGATGAGCGATTCACCACGGAAGATCTCCAAATTGCCCACAAGACGGCCTTAAACGAGATTTTGGCCCTTCGGTTTCAAGACAAACCGACCGAGGAGTGGCTCCAAGAACTCGAAGCCAAAGGTGTCCTCTGCGCCCGAATCAACACCTTCAAACAGGCAGCCAATGACCCTCAGATTGCCTGCAACCACATGATCGTTAAAATGGACCACAAGACCGCCGGCCAACTGATCCTATTGGGCACTCCCGTGCGCTTGCACCATACTCCCCCCACCCTCCGGCAAGCACCGCCTAACCTCGGTGAACATTCGCAAGAAATCGCCCGCGAGCTAGGCTACTCGGCCGAGGAAATCGCTAAACTTGTCGACGCCGGCATTTTGGGCAGCGGCACATAAAACCGAGTCGATAGCAGTCGAGCGCGGTTGATCATACTCCGCGCCAATTGACGGTGCCGCCGGTTACATATCCAATACGTCGGAGAGCGTCCCCCGAGTCTCTCCGACTCGGGAACGCTGAGGTCCCCCCTCGGCTCCACCCTGCCCGGCAACCTGTAAGCCAACCCCGTCATCCTGCCATTCCCATCGCTGAAACCGCCGCCGGTCACAGCACGAAAACTGCCGACTTCGTAATCGAGAGTTCACCAATATCGGTCCGTTGCCTCTTTCCGACCCTCTGTGCTCTCTGTGCGCTCTGTGACCCAATCCGAAAGCGTATGGGTGGTTAACCTAGGGAGCACACCCTAGAGAAATAACCGCCTCCCCAGCCTGACAGAGAAAAAGCGGGAAATAAGTGAATCGGATCTCAGAAGCTGTTTGCCAGAAAACGCCTACAGATTACATCGTCGAGGCTCTACCGCCTTTCGGTCCTCGCCCACCTTCACTGCATAAAATCCTTCCATGTTTCGGTTTATTCACTCCGCCGACTGGCAGTTAGGTGCTCGGTTCTCCCAGTTCGGCGAAAAGGGTAAACAACTCCGGAATGTCCGTTTGGAAACGTTGGAGCGGACGTTAAATTTAGCGAAAAAAGAAGCGGTCGACGCGTTTCTGGTCGCGGGAGATTTGTTTGAAGACAATCAAGTCGAAGATGCCCTGGTCGAACAAGTCGTCGGGCTATTTGCGGCCCATTCGGAGTTACCCATCTACCTTTTACCCGGCAATCATGATCCGGCATCGGGTCCTGACTCAGTCTGGCATCGCAAGGCGTGGCTCAACGCCCCCGCAAATGTCCACATTTTGCATGAAGCCAAAGTGGTGGACTTGGGCGGCAATGCATTCCTGTTGGCGTCCCCCCTGCACCAAAAGCTCTCGACCACTGATCCGAGCCTGCGATTCGTCGAAATGGCCGCGAGTCTGCCCGCCGATGCGATTAAGATCGGCCTCACCCACGGTGCCCTCGCCATCGAAGCGAAGCACCAGCCCAACGATTTCCCCATCGCCCTCAACGCCGCTTCGCGCGCCGGACTCGACTACCTCGCCATCGGCCATTGGCACAACTGGCTGCCCGACACCGATGGCGGTCGCATCGTCATGCCGGGCACCCCGGAGCCGGACCGGTTCATCAACGATGCCAGCGGCCATGTCGCGCTCGTCGAGATCCCCGGGCTCGCCCAGCCCCCCAAGGTGCAAGCCGTGGACGTCGCTACCCTCACGTGGCGGGCGCTCACGTTTGACTTTCTCGCCGCCGATGCTTCCCGGGCAACCCTCACCACCACCTTGGCCGAACTCGCCTCCACGGCCGCGCAAACGGTCTTACGCGTGACCCTCACCGGCACGGCCACCCCCACTTCGGTCACCGAGGTGCGGGCTTGGCTCGATGCCGCCTTGGCCCCGTTTCTCGTCGGGCAACTCGTGGATAAATCCCGTGTCGCCCTCAGCCCGGCCGAGCAAGCCGATCTGCAGGCCCGACATCCCATTCTCGCGCAAGTGCTGGCGGACATCGATCGCCTCGAGTCCTTTGCCGGAGGCATCGTGGTGATATCGCCCCTGGTATCGACCGAAGACGGCGCCCCACTCCGCCCTGAGCCGGCGATCGATGCCCTCACGCTCGCGCAGGCTCAGAGTCTGCTCGGCGGCGCCAAGATCGATCTCACTCAACTCACGCCCGAGTTCTTCGCCCAGTTGCGCCAGACCGTGTTTCAAACCCTGCAGGAGGTGACGACGTGATCCTGCATGCGATTGAGCTCCACCACGTCGGCCGATTTCGCGAGTCGGTCCGCCTCGGCCCCTTTGCCCCCGGTCTTAATATTCTGGCGGCGCCCAACGAGTCCGGCAAATCCACCTCGCTCAACGCGGCCGCGCGAACCCTATTTGACCGCCACACCACCAAGAGCGAAGAGCTCAGAGCGCTGCAACCCGCCGGCACCGATCTCGCCCCGCGTATTGCGGTCGAGTTCGAGACCGCGGCAGGCCGGTTTCGTATTGAAAAAACCTTCCTGCAAAAACCCACCAGCGAGCTGCGCACGTGGCAATCCGACGCGTGGGAACTCACCGCCGAGTCCGATCTAGCCGATCAACGCGTGCAGAACCTGCTCCAGTCGTCCCTCCCCGGCCGGGGCGCGACCAAACCTGAGCATTGGGGATTCCTGAGCTTTCTCTGGGCGCGCCAAGGCGAACCCGCCGTGTGGCCGGGTCTCGATACTACCGGGATCGGTCAGACCATCCGCTCCAAACTGGTGAAGCTGGAACTCGACCCGATCATCGAAACCCTGCGGCAGCGTCTCGCCTCCTCCACCGATTCTATCCTCACCTCCACCGGGCAACCTCGCAAAGGTGGCCCGCTGAGCAACGCCGAAGAAGATCTCACCCGCATCGATGCCGAGCTCGTCCAGCTCCGTGACACCCGCACCAAACAGGAGGATGCGTTAGTGCGCTACCAACAGGCCGCGAGCGCCGTCACCCAGTTGGATAAAGAACAGGCTGAACGGGCTGCCGCGGCGGCAAATCTGCAGACGCAGGCCCAGGCCGCCGAACGCCTGCGCGGCGAGCTCCAAACGCACGAGCAAGCCCTGACGACCGCCCAGGAAAAACTCTCGATCGTCGCAGCCGACGCGGCGCAACTGACTCAACTGCGGACGCAAGTCACGGAGACCACCGCCGCGATCACCAACGCCGAACACGCCGCGACCGGTGCCACCGCCAAACTCACCGATTTACGCACCCGCTTGGACGCCCGCCAAACCGAACGCCCCCAACGCGAGACCGCCCTACAAGCCCGACGCGAAGCCTTAAATCGCACCCAAACCCTCTTGCGGCTGCGGGAGCACACCGCCGCGGCCAGCGTCGTGGCGCGACAGGTGACCAAAGCCGAAGCGACGGCCACCGAGCTCGCAACCTTGGATGCCAGCCTAGGCAAGCTGGCCGACCTTTCGCCCGCCAAGTTACGCAAACTGGAAAGCCTCGCCGAGCAAACCCGAACCCTCGGCGCCCAGCTCCAAGCCCTCGGCCTCACCGTTGAGCTGACGCCCGACCGGGACGCATCGTTCAAGGTCGACGACAAACCGCCCCTTGCCGTCGCTGCCGGCGAAACGACTACGCTGAACCGTCCACAAACCCTCGACCTGCACCTGCCCGATTGGGGCCGGATCGTGATCCGATCCGGAGCGCGGGAAACGCAAAACGTGGTCAAAGAGCTGGAGACCGCGCACGCCGCTTTGAAGACCGCGTTGGCCAAAGCCGAAGTTCCGACGCTCGACGCCGCCCGCGAAGCCGTGACCCAACGCCTCGAACTGGAGTCACAGCAAAAGACCCTTCGCGCCACCTTCACCTCCCAACTCAGCGATCACGATCGCATTGAAGATCTACGAGACGCGGCGGCCTCCGCCACCCGACGGGTCGATACGCTCACGACGACGCTCTCGCCCACCGCGGCCGAACAATCGCTCAGCCAAGCCGAACTCGAAGCGACCGAAGCCCAACTCAACGCCGCCGTGCCCGCCGAAGAAAAAGCGCTCAAGATCTTTGACCGCGAGTTGGACCAACTCCGCACTGAGGAACGCGCCGCGACAAAAATCGAGCAAGTCGCCGACCAGAAACTGCAAGAACATCGCAGCCGTCATAAAACTCTCGATACACAAGTCACCGCCCTGACCGCTCGTTACACTGACGGACTTGACGCGGCCAAAACAGCGGTGCAGATCGCCTTCACTCGAGCGGAAGCCCGGTTCGAAGCGGCCAAGGCTCAACTCCCGCCCGATTACGACAAACTGCCCGAGCGCAACAAACGCGCCGCCGCCTCGCTGCAACAAATCGCCAACGACATTCAGGCGCGCCGCACCGAGCGCGATCAAAGCAAAGGCACCCTGGAAACCCTCGGCGGCCAAGGTCTGTATTCTCGGGAAACCGAACTCGAAGAAAAGAAAGCCGAAGCGATCCTGCGCCGTGACGCCGCGCGCGCCAAAGGTTGGGCAACCCGTATCGCGCACGACCTCATCGAGCACCGCAAACAAGCCGCGACCAAAGCCGTGCTCACCCCGTTGGAGCAACGCCTCACGGCGGCCTTTGGCGAGCTCACCGGTGACTCCACGCGTCAAGTGTTCCTCAACGAGCAACTGCAGGTCATCGGCATCGGCCGCACTCGCGCAGCGATGCATAGCTTTGAGCAACTCTCGCAAGGTGCGAAAGAACAACTCCTCCTCTGCCTCCGGCTTGCGGTGGCGCAAGAACTGGCTGCAGACGAACCGCAAGTCCTCATCCTCGACGACGTCCTAGTGAACACCGACCCCATCCGCCAAGAACGCATCCTCGACACCCTCGCCGCCCAAGCCAACCACCTCCAAATCCTCATCCTAACCTGCCACCCCGACCGCTATCGCGGAGTGGGGGAGGCGATCAACCTTACCACGTAAGGTGCTTCGCCCTCCGCTTGCTATCCACACAGAATTGCCAATCAGGGTCTGGCTCCGCCAATGCGATCCGGACGTGTCGGCGCGTCTGGGTGGACGGAAATATTTCGGTGCTGCTCGGTCTAATCCCTTCGAATTCGACCGGATTAGAGATCAGGGGGAGAGTCTACGTGGACCGAAGCACGGAAAAATCTGGCTTGCACAAGCGCAACCGCTTGAGCAGACTCCAATCAACACACGCGCCGTGCCGCTCGCCCACAAGGGAGATGCACATCAAGGGCGCGTTTCTTTTTTGCCCGAATTCGAGGACTCCGGGGGAAGTCGATTCCTATGAACGTTTCCTATCCCAAAACGTGGCTCTCGGTATCCGACCAGCTCCAGAAACTAGCTAATCGCGGGCTCGTGATCGTCGACCACGTTGCGGCGACCGAATTTCTGAGCCACATCAACTACTACCGATTCACTGGCTACGGATTGGCGTTCGAGCAGCCTAGGCACACTTACTTGCCGGGAACTACATTTGAGCAAGTGCGCCAAGTGTATGAGTTCGACCAAGCCCTGCGCGACCTTTTCACCGAGACTTTGGAGCTGATCGAACTCGATCTGCGCACGGCGATCGCCCACACCTTTGGGGAAACCTACGGTCCGTTTGGTCACACTCTCCCGGGGCATTTCTATCGCCGGGCTGATCATCCCGACTGGTTGGTTAAGCTCCGGGGGGAAGCGAAGCGGTCTCGGGAATTGTTCATCGATCACTACAAAGCGACCTATCAGGAATTCCCCGACCTTCCTATTTGGATAGCAACTGAGGTTATGTCGTTTGGTGCGCTTTCCCGCATGCTCCAAGCCATGGCAAAATCAGACCAGAAACGGACGCTTCACGGTATCGTCTGCAGCCTTTGACCTTGGCCTCTTGCGTTCACCATTTGGTCTACGTTCGCAACCTCTGTGCCCATCACTCCCGGCTCTGGGATCGAGTCTGGGCGATCAAGCCAGACCTGCCGGCGTGAAAGATATGGAGTCCTCCGCTACTACCTGAAAATACCCAGTTATTTGCCAGCCTGCTGCTGCAATCGACCCTGCTCCGGCAGATGCCCGCTGAACAAAATTTTGCTCGAGACTGGCGGCAGCGAGTGCAGGAGCTGATCGAAACCCAAAGTCCATCGTGTCCCGAGGCACACCATAAAATGGGTCTGCCGGAAAAGTGGCATCAACACCCGCTCTGGTAACTCATAACGCCAATGAAACCCCAAGTCCTCATCCTCGACGACGTCCTAGTGAACACCGGCCCCATCCGCCAAGAACGCATCCTCGACACCCTAGCCACCCAAGCCAACCACCTCCAAATCCAAATCCTAACCTGCCACCCCGATCGCTGCCGCGGAGTAGGGTATGGGGCCAAAGCATGACCTCCGGAACTGTGATCACTGGGGGTGCGAAAAAGCTCCTAATTCGCGCAGTTGGGCCAACCCTTGCTGGCTTCGGCGTAGGCTCACCTCACCCGGATCCTCGGATTAAGCTTTTTCAGGGTCAAACTGAGCTCGATGCGAATGATGATTGGTCAACCGTCGAGTTCATGAAAAATAGAATTAGTGGCGCAGCTGCGTATGTAGGTGCCTTTGGTCTCGTTGATGGGAGCAAAGACGCCTGCTTGTTGGTCTCGGTCACTGAAGGCGCATACACGATCATAGTCGAGGGAGACGGAGATCCCGGAGAAGTTATAGTTGAGGTTTATGAAGTTCGCTAGAAGTCGGCCAAAAGGGTAGTCAGTATAAACCGGGGACATAGGTAACAGATAGTCTAGGGACATAGGTAACACTTAAACTGGGCGCATGCCCTGGAAAGATGTGTCCCCCATGAATCAGAAGATGCAGTTTGTCAGTTTAGCGGCCAGTGGCCGTTTCAGAGTCGGCCAAAAGGGTCAATAATTTCTTTTTGATATAATCAAATTTCGACTTCTTTAGCTTGCACGGCCCCAGCACTTAATAAATGTCAAACAGTAAGGATTGACCCTTTTTCTCGTGCGCGACCTTGCCCGTTTGACGCGCATCCGAGAGCACCGCTGATACCTGGTGGGTCAGGCGCAGTCGACGATCCACTTCGCGTAGCAACAACAGCCCTCCGTCGCTGCTCACTTCTCCTCTTTTGAAATCCGCAAGACCCGGCGGCCTTTTGACCTTGTGAAACTCAGTCCCTTCGTCTAGTTTTTGTCCATCGCTTAGCTTGGTTATTTGTGTCGCTACCCATTATTTACCAATGGTTAACAATCTAAGCGATACCTTTTTCATGCAATTTCCGGGCTAGTGCTTTTATTTTGCTGACTTTCCTTTCGGTATTTCATTTATTTGGTTCCATGCACAGGGGACTTAAACCTCATCAGTCGATGCCCATGCCGGGCATACACCAGTCGCCGCAGACAAGGAGCACCAGTCACACGTAATTGGCGTCTGTACATCCATCTTCTGGATGCTCCCGCCTGAGCTGAAACAATCGGGAAAAAAATGACACCGAAAGAATGGAACGCTCTGAAAAACGAGGCGAAGGCCGAGGCATGGCCGCGCCTTTCCGAAGAGGAAAAGACCGCCATCCGCATTTTGGACCGTCCTTCGTCCCCCGCGTCGATCGTTTCGGGAATCGGACATCAAGCTCCGAGTGCCAAAGATTATTTGGCTATCGTCAGGGTTGGCACCTGCTACTCCACGTTGAGAAGCTGCATCAGCTTAGCCTTCGGCCTCTCGATAGCCGCTTGGATTGGTTGGATTGGTTGGACCGCTTTTCTTTTCCTAGGCCCGCCAGACGACCAAAGTATCGGGGTGGTTTACCTTATTATTTCCCCAATTTTTATTGTCTTCGCCGTGGCAGCGAAGCAGTCCTCCCTATTATTGGTCGATCTCGTCGATAGTACACTCGATGCAAATCGGAAAAAGTAGAATACCTATCAAGTCGCCGCAGACAAGGACCACAAGTGGTCCTGTCTGAGCTATATAGACGTTCGGCAAAAATGTTTTGGCGCACCTTCACTACCAAAGCGGCACTGGAAGCGGATATTCGGGAAGACATAAACTCCCGCGTCTTCGGGTGTGAGTTCGAGTCAGTCTTGCTTTCCGATCTGATCTCCGAGCGCCACTACTTCTGCTCCCGCCACAAGATTCGCCCTAGCCGCTTTAGGAAAGAACCGAACAAGAAGAATTACATATTATTCGGATTCTTTGATATTTCCCGTGAAGGTCGCCAGATCGGCTGGCATCCGGCATCATGGATCAAGTGCGTCAAGCGGCCTCCAAACGACTGGGACTTGATTATTGAAGCGATGCGACGCCGAATAGAACCCCGCATGCAGGAGTATCGCAGAATGACACCCACCTGCGAGGACTGCCATTCAGCGCCATCTGAAGAAGTTCATCATTCTGTCCTGTCGTTCAGCGAAGTCACGACTCGTGTTCGAGACTCCATATCGGATCACGATATATCATTCTGTATGAAGGACTGGGACTGGTTTTCTAGCGACGATTTCGCCCTTCCGGAGTGGGGCGCGGTCACTGAAATGTTTGAATTGGTTCACGATTTTTCAGTGCCTCGCGCCCTGTGTAAGTGCTGCCATAATAAGACCAAAAAAAGTTAAAATCATGAGACTCTCCGGCCAAATTACTATCCGAATTTCAGATACAATCTCGATCCGAGCTACCGATAGCTACATCACTCTCCATCGGATGACCTCTATGGTGGAGTATATAGAGGCGCAGATGATCGAGTCGACAAGACTGATGAAAGAGTTGGGCAAAGAGTGGGCTAGAACCTCATCAAGGACCAATCCAATCCGGAAGATTGACTTGACTCGCCAGCGACTAAGACTCCTGACTCACTTTTTCGAGGCGTTCGATCGCTCGAATGCAATTGCAATTACGCAAACCGACAATGACGGCAAATTCACACTCGATTTACCGGATGTTATGCCGGAACTACTGGCCCTATTCGCATTTCTAGAAATCAAGATTGGTGACGATGAAAAAGCCTATGCGTGGGTTGTGGAGTCGGACCAGCTTGCTTCGCCAATCATGCTTACTGATGAAAATCGATATCAAGTCGTCATTCGATAGGAAATGGCCTAAGCAGATCACTACAGACAACGCTGGGGCTTCGCCCCGGAATGGCTTTGTTCAACTGATGACGTTAGGCAATACACGAAGTTAGCCAAAAGCGGGCTGAAACGGGGTCAGGCGTTGTAGTTTGCGGGCTGAAACGGGGGCTGAAACGGGGGCTGAAACGGGGTCAGGGGGCTGAAACGGGGTCAGGCGTTGTAGTTTGTAGTCCGGAGGCCGAACAAGGGGCAAATTCACCGGATAAAGATTCGCTGAACTGCTTCAGTTTAATGAGACGGGCGGATCTGGCATGCATTGCCTTTCATGACAATTGATTGGGAGTGAGAAAATCGTTCCCGCCCGGGATGACACTCCGTCCATCTAGCGGGGAGTCGGCCAAAAGATGACATGGGGGGCGTTGTCAGGAGCGATGAGATCGCAAAACTGACAATGTTATGACCACAAATCAAATACCCCCCACATCATCCGCAGAGCATTCAAGCGCGTTGGGCGAAGTAATCAAGCTCCTAGGCATCGACGTTCACATCGAAAAATACGTCGTGGTAATGAAGATCGACGGTAGTGCGCCAGAGCGAGCGAAACGGTTTACCCCGGAAGCGTTCCTAGACTGGGCGAAGCAGCTCAAGAAGCGGT
>Ga0335398_10002856_pt1 | contig 26360 bp, 24 predicted proteins | sample BON03_FD_205742 | JGI IMG/M metagenome (GOLD analysis project Ga0335398, IMG submission 205742) | Freshwater microbial communities from Lake Bonney liftoff mats and glacier meltwater in Antarctica - BON-03 (spades assembly) (version 2) | ecosystem: Environmental > Aquatic > Freshwater > Ice >... | reverse complement strand
GTTTCACCTAAAAAGAAGGATAAAAAATCTGAGCTTTCACCGGGCCATGCTAATTGAATACGAAATAATATTGACAATAACATAGCAACAATTCCCATAAAAACAGCAGTTAACAGAAACTGCTTACTGATCATTTTATGATCTTGACTAAAAATATATTTTGAAACAAAACTTTCTTCATGATGTCCGTGAGATTCATCATGTCCATGAGAATCGTGATGTCCGTGTGCTTCGTGTGCTACTGCAGCCATTTTATAGTATATTAAAATTAAAAATCTATTAATTATTTAGCTGCAACAACAGTTGAGTCAGCTATAACTTCAGCTATTGGTGCAACAGGAGCAGCAATAGGAAAATACATTTGTTTAAATGTAGAAGATGCTTTCTTAATGTCCATCCAAGATTTAAATTCAGACTTGTTTAAAACAACAACAATCATTTTCATTTTATAATGTGCACTTCCACAAACTTTATTACACATTAATACAAAATTGAATTTTGAATCATTCATTTTAACTCTCATATCTTTTGAATTGATAGAAGGAATAAATTTAAAGCGAGTAGTTAATCCAGGAACAGCATTCATTTGAGATCTGAAATGAAAGAAATAAGCAGAATGGAGAACATCCTTAGCACGGAAATTAAATTCATATTCCTGATTTTCACACAAAAACAATGTATCTTTTTGAATAATATCATCCCAAGCGTACTTGTCTATTTTAGAATCATGATGACCTCTCATTTGATAAAGAATACGGATTAGACGTGACTTTCTTTCCAAATCAACTAACATTTTTTCGCGTTCTTCAGGAATCAACATTTTTGTTCTATCATTTAATTTAGATTCTAAAGTTTTAATACCTGAGACACCATTTTCCATCTGAAATATTGCCGTATCAATAGTGTTGGTTGTCATCAATGCTAGCTCGTTGTTATCTGTAGTTAATTTATAGTCAAATTTACCTAACGTGTTATCATCTCCAGAATAACGAGCGGTCCAATCAAATTGTTTTGAAAACAATTCAATATTGATCGCCTCTTCTGAAGAATCATCAGTAATTGAATTCCATGATTTTAAACCTAAAATAATAATAATAGCTAAAACGATTGCGGGAACAATTGTCCAAATCATTTCCAACTTATTATCGTGCGGAAAGTAAAATGCTTTAACACCTGGTTTACGAATGTACTTAAAGGCGAAAGTAAATAGTAAAGTATTTGTAAAAAAGAAACAAACTGAAAGTATCACGAGATTCAAATTGAATAACCAATCCGTTTCTTTTCCATGAACTGATGCAGATTCACCCCTTCCTGTCCAACCATAATGTAACATTAAATATATATAACCAATAAACAGGAAAGCCATAAAAGCAAGCATCATTTTTGCGTTAAGCATGTTATCTCTGCTGTTAGTTTCATGTTCACCTTCTTTTCTTAACTTAGAAGAAAGTTCGTATAGACGTGTTAATTGAGCAATTGCTACAACTCCAAATACTATTACTATTAATGCTATTAATTTACTTTCCATTATTATTTATTTGAATGTGATAAATTCTACTATTAAATCTCGTGGTGAATACTCTCGTCCAAAAACGGGTGATTTACCGGTGTTAAAGGTGCTTTAGTTAAATTTTTCAAAATTGTTCTGATAAAGAAACCAGAACCTAATAAAACTAAACCAATTTCTAAAAATCCGATTGATGCTTTTGGACCCATTGAACCGGCAGAAATTAAAATATAAACATCCATCCAGTGTCCAAATAGAATAATACAACCAACAAATGTTAAAATACCAGTATGTCTTTTAGCGTCACGAGACATTAATAAGACCATAGGGAAAATAAAGTTTATTGCAAACATACCAAAATAAAGAAATTTGAAATGTTCAATACGAGTCATAAAATAAACAACCTCTTCACCGATATTTGCATACCAAATCAACATGTATTGGCAGAACCATAGATAAGACCACAAGAAAGAAGTAGCAAATGTCCATTTTCCTAAATCATGAATATGACTATCATTTACATTTGGTAAATATCCTTGTTTCTTAAGAAAAATAGTTAACAAAACCAAAACAGTCATAGTAGAACACCACATACCAGCAAAACAATACCATCCGTACAAAGTCGAAAACCAATGAACATCAATAGACATTAACCAATCCCATGAAGATGAAGAACTAAAAACAGCAAAAAATACTAAAAAAACAGCACTTTTACGGTAATTCAAAAAATGAATTTCAGTACCTCCTACTTTATCCTCTAATATAGATCTGTTTTTAAAGCCTCTCCAATACAAGAAATAGACTGTAAAATAAACCAAAGTTCTGATCCAGAAAAAGACTTTGTTTAAGTAACCTGATTTACCGTCAATGATTTCATCGTAATGATGATTACCAACAGTTGTATAGTCTGGGTCCATCCATAAATAGATATGAGCGCCATCCATAAATGTGATGATCAACAAAACGGTACCTAACAAAGCCATACCGTAAGGTAAAAAACCAGCTACAGCTTCAATTATTCTTTTAATTGATGCATACCAACCCGTCTCCGTTGCATATTGCAGAGCAAGAAAAAACAAAGCACCTATACCAATAGCAAAAAAATAAAAACCATTGATAAGACCGTTTGCTAATAAACGTTGCATTAGATTATGTTCACCAATATTAGAAATAATTCCTATAATTGAAAATAAAACACCAACTGACATTAACACAGTTGTTAGTCTTTTAGATTTACTTGAGATTTTGAATTCCATCATCTTTCTTTAATGAGTGTTATTTTTTTTTAGCTACAATTGTTAAAGTAGAATCCATATTTGCAACTATAGGAGCGTCTGTGCCATAAGCTGAATTTTGGAATTTTTTAACATAATGAACTAATGTCCAGATTTCTTTTTTATTCAAAAAAGAGGAATGACTTCCCATAGATCCTTTTCCGTAATAAATAGAATAAAACATTTGACCTTCAGTAGCTAATATTGTTGTGTAATTAGGAACTCCAGCATAAGCACCGCTTATTACCATTGGACCGTTACCATCGCCTTTTTCACCGTGACAATGTGAGCAATTAGCAGTATACAACTCTTTACCTTTTTTAAAAATAGCTTCAGAATTATCTGGATTCAATTTGTAAGGATTAACATCACCTTCAGACATTAAGTATTCATCATTAGATGTTAAACGAGAATTATACATTCCGTGTGTTAATTTAAATGCATTATTTGCCTTACGAATATACGGTAACATTAAAAGTACAGTTGCTGTATCAGTTCCGTAATATGGAATAGTACAATGAGGTGGTACTAAAGCCGAAATCCTCCCTTTAACACCTTCATTTTCTCTTCCTCTAATTTCACCATAATCTACATACACTTCAATAGCTGGAGATCTATACATATCAGGCATGTATTCTGTTCCAGAACTATCCGGATTAGAAGTACATGAGCCCAAAATAAATGCAGAAGCTGCAACTAGAGCTAGACTTGCGATTGCATTGAATTTAATTTTCATCTGTCTTATTTGTTTAATTTTTATAAACATTATACTTTCAATCAAAACTAACAAATTAATTAATAACTTTTTGATCAATTTCTATAATACCTGTTTGTTTCAACATTGAAAGTAATTCCTCTTCTGTGAATTGTGGATTTTCGGATTGTCTTAATTCAATTACAAACTTATCATCGGTTGTACGAGGATCAGGATTTGATGCAGGCATTCCTGGTAACGTTTTATTTCTTAACAAATAAGTAATAGCCATACCGTGTGCAGCACACATAACAGTAAACTCAAAAGTAATAGGAACAAAAGCTAACATATTATCTAAATATGTGCCGTTTGGTTTACCTCCAATATTCATTGGCCAATCTGTAATCATAAAGAATCTCATTCCATACGTTGCAAGCAATGTACCAGTGATAGCAAAAAGGAATGAAACGATTCCCAAACGGGTTTGCTTAACCCCAATAATTGGATCAATTCCATGAATAGGAAACGGAGAAAATACTTCAGATACTTTTACCCCTTTTGAGACTAATAATTTTGCACCATCTTTAAGTACATCATCATCGTCATACATTGCGTAAATAACTTTCTCTGCCATATCTGAATTATTGATTGTTTGAATTAGTATTTTCTTCTTTATGTCCATGATCACTATGTCCGTGACTGTCGTGTCCATGACTTGGTGCATTTTTATATGACTCACCAGAAGATTTCAAAATAGTTTTCACTTCATTTAATGCTAACACAGGAAAGAAACGAGCAAATAATAGAAAGAATACAAAGAATAAACCGATTGTTCCAACGAAAACTCCGATATCAATGTGAGATGGAAAATGCATTGTCCAAGAAGATGGTAAATAATCTCTATGTAAGGATGTAACAATAATTACATAACGTTCAAACCACATACCTATATTTACAACAATAGATATTATGAATGTAAAAATTAAACTTCTCCTTAAACTTTTAATCCACATCAACTGAGGAGAAATTACGTTACAAGTCATCATTGAAGCGTATGCCCACCAATAAGGTCCAGTTGCTCTGTTGATAAATGCATATTGCTCATATTCAACACCTGAATACCAAGAAACAAAAAGCTCAGTTAAGTAAGCAACACCTACGATAGAACCCGTAACCATGATTACTATATTCATGTATTCAACGTGACGAACATGAATGTACGATTCTAATCCCATTGCCTTACGCATAACCAACATCAATGTTTGTACCATCGCAAATCCAGAGAAAACCGCTCCACATACGAAGTAAGGAGGGAAAATAGTAGTATGCCATCCTGGAATAACTGATGTAGCAAAATCGAAAGATACAATAGAGTGGACAGAGAATACTAAAGGAGTAGCAATACCAGCTAAAACTAAAGATACCAACTCAAATCTGTTCCATTGTTTAGCTCTACCAGACCAACCAAAAGCAAGCAGCGAGTACATTCTCTTAGGAACAGGTCTTTTAGCTCTATCTCTAATTGTAGCAAAATCAGGAATTAAACCAATATACCAAAACACAAGTCCAACTGACAAATAAGTAGATATTGCAAATACATCCCAAAGTAACGGTGAATTAAAATTAACCCACAATGAACCAAATTGGTTTGGTAATGGCATTGTCCAATAACCTACCCACAAACGTCCCATGTGAATTAATGGGAAAGTTCCAGCCATAAAAACAGCAAAAATTGTCATTGCTTCAGCAGATCTATTGATTGCCATTCTCCATTTCTGACGGAAGAGCAATAATACCGCTGATATAAGAGTACCAGCATGACCAATACCAACCCACCAAACGAAATTCGTAATATCCCAAGCCCATCCGATGGTTTTATTCAACCCCCAAACACCTATACCTGTACCTAATAGGTAAGCTATACATCCTACTCCATAAAGACCAAGTATCAGGGCTATACCAAACAGTATATACCACATTCTTGGTGCTTTGTCCTCAATTGGTTTACAAACGTCTTCCGTAATATCATGATACGATTTGTGTCCTAAAATGAGGGGTTCTCTAATTGCCGCTTCCTTATGCATTACAATTGTATTTAATCAATTAATTATTATGATTCTTTTTATCTCCGTTACCTTTAGGATGCGCACTATGGTGTGCAGATTCTTCGTTCACTTGCAATAAATTCAATTCCGAATTGTGTTCATTTCTAACCTTAACTTTATACCAAATGTTAGGTTTAATTCCAACTTCCTCAAGCGCTTGGTAAGCACGATCATCTGAAGAGCTTTTTCTAACTTTAGATTGAACATCATTCCAATCCCCAACAATAATCGCTTTAGTAGGACAAACTTCAGAACATGCTGTTGCTAATGCACCATCCATTACAGGAGTTCCATCTTTCTTAGCAATTAATTTTGTCTCTTGAATTCTTTGAACACAGAAAGAACATTTTTCCATAACTCCACGTGTACGAACCGTAACATCTGGATTTAACACCATACGACCTAAGTCATCTTGTGATGGATTAACTTCTGTGAATTTTTTATATGATGGATAATTAAACCAATTAAAACGACGTACTTTATACGGACAATTATTTGCACAATATCTTGTACCAATACATCTGTTATATGTCATTTGATTTAATCCTTCATTACTATGAGTGGTAGCTGCTACTGGGCAAACAGTCTCACAAGGAGCATGATTACAGTGGTGACATAACATTGGCATGTGAACTACTTTTGGATTAACAGAAGCAATTTCAGCTTTTTGATAATCTAAATCACCTTTACGAGTACCAACAGTTGCTTCTTCATCAGAAGCAAAATAACGGTCAATACGAATCCAGTGCATCTCGCGTCCTCTTCTAACTTCATCTTTACCAACAACTGCCACATTATTCTCTGATTGACAAGCAGTTAAACAAGACCCACAACCGATACAAGAAGACAAATCAATTGTCATACCCCAACGGTGACCAATATTTTCAACAGGATGCGCTTCCCAAAGATCCGCTTCTCCAACAGGAATTTTAACGTGCTCACCATCTTTATCCATAACAGATAATAAATGCTGAGGATTAAAAGCTGTTCTATCTTTTGATTTGAAAATATCGAATGTAGTTTCACGTACAATTGAGTAACGACCCATCACTGTATGGTGAATTTGCGTTGCTGCAATTGGATATAAACCATCAACTTTATTCAATGAACCTGAAACATCAAAACTTAAAGTTCCATTTTCAAATTTAGTGAACGTATAAACATTTGCTCCAATTGGAGCTGGATTACCCTTTTCATTGGTAACATGTCCTCCGTATTCTTTTGTTTGGAATGCAGATTTACCAATTTTTTCACCATTTGCTCCACGACCATATCCTAATGCAATACCAACTGTACCTGGAGTTTGACCTGGTGAAGGATAAACAGGTAAAGTTACTGAACAAGTACCTACTTTAACAATTGCCATATTTAAACCAGTTTCTTGATCAAAAACAGTTTGATATGTTCCTTCCATTTCTGAGGGATTCATTGTAATGTAGTTATCCCAAGTAACTTTAGAGATAGGATCAGGTAATTCTTGTAACCAAGGGTTGTTTGCTTGAGTTCCTAAACCAATACCAATTTTTTGGTAAAGTACTACTTCTGTACCTTTTCCTTTTGGTAAATGACTTGCAACACCAACTAATGAATCTTTAATAAATAAAGGTGCAGTAGCAGGAAGAGCAGGAGACTCTACACAACTATTATGTATAGCCATGCCCCAATACGTATGGAAATCTTTGTATTCTGTTTGCATTGGGAAACTACTAAGCTCCCAATTAGTTTGCATTGTATCGTAAACAACTTTTGAATCCTTACCTCCACGAGATGCTTTACCAGCCCATACTAATAATGATTCAGCAAAAGCAGCTGTATTGAATAAAGGACGAATAGTTGGTTGTGCAATTGAATAATGATTCAATTTTGGATTGAAATCATTCCAAGACTCTAATGCATGGTGATCAGGACAAACGAATTTACATAAAGAAGCAGTTTCATCAGCATGAGATGCGAAGGAAACTGATACTTTTATTTTGGACAATGCATTACCAAATTGAGCACCATTTGCTAATGTATAAACTGGATTAGCTCCGTAAAATAAAACTGCATCTGGACCTTTTCCTGCGATTACATCTTGAACCAATTTATTCATTTTCTCATCCTCAGATTTGAATAAATTAACTGGGTTATTGATGTTAATTGTAGTAGTATAAGCTCCTAATACACTATTTAATTTATTTACTAAAATTTGAACTGATTTATTGTTAGAACCTGCAACAACAATAGATTCCGACTTAGAAGCTTTTAAAGATCTAATTGCTTCATCCGCTTTTTTAGTTATATCAGCATCTAATGTAGAAGAAACACCTGTGTCAACTCCAAATCCTTTTAGGATATAAGCCAAAACATTTGCTTGTTGAGATGGTTTGATCATTGCTCTATAATCAGCATTTGATCCTGTCAAAGACATTACCGTTTCAAATTGGAAATGTTTAGACATCCATTCAGCATCTGGATTTCTGTTAATTAGATATTCTGATTGATATTGTGACGAAAGTAACCATGTACCTAAAAAGTCAGCTCCAATACTTACAATCGTTTTTGCTTTTGAAAAATTATAATCTGGAATAACATTTACTCCAAAAGAAGCTAAGTTAGCCAAACGGATACCAGAATAAGAAACAGCATCATATTGAATGTGTTCAATAATTCGCATTTCAGGTGTTGATTCTAATGAAGCTGCAAGTGTAGAAATACTACCTAAAGCAGAAGGACTAATAATTGAATTAGAAACTAAAACAATTTTTCCTTTTTTAGCAGCAATTGCAGCTAATTCACTTTTAATAGTTGAATCAACTTTAGACCAGTCACTGTCAGCACCATTTTTGGTTGGATTCTGAAGTCTTGAACCTTCATACAATCCTAAAACCGAAGCGATAATTTGAGAATTTACAGCTCCTTTAGAAATACCGTAATCAACATTTCCTTTGATGAAAATTGGTCTACCTTCTCTTGTTTTAACCAAGATACTTGCGTATGAATTTCCATCATAATATGTAGAGGCATACCATGTAGCTATACCTGGCGTTACATTTTCAGGTTTAATTACGTAAGGGATAACCTTAGTAACAGGAGCTTCACAGGCCGCTAAAGTAGCTGCTGCAATACTGAATCCTAAAAATTTCATAAAATCACGACGACCTGTCGAAGATTCAGCTAAATTGTCATCACCAAGAAATTCTTGAACTGACATTTCTTGAGAAAATTCTTTATCTACCGTATCAAGGAATTCTGGAGTTTGTTTTAACTCTTCAATACCTTTCCAATATGTTTTATTTGTTCCCATTCGCTTCTTTGAATTTATTCTCTGATTGAATTAATAGTGACATTTAGCACATTCCCATCCGCCAAGTTCTTTCACTGTAACTTTACCATCTTCTAAATATTTACCGTATAACTTTTTATCATTATTCAATAAACGTTTGTGAATTTCATTGTAGTAACCATCTCCTTTTGTGTCAATTGATCCAGTTGAAATTTCTTTCGCACCGTGACATTCTATACACCACCCCATTGTTAATGTTGGTCGAGTTAAAACAACATTTCCTTCAATTTTGTTTAACTCAGAAATTGGCTGAACTTTTGGAGTTTCCACTTGTTTCGTCATGTCTCCGTGACATTGCTTACAATCTACTCCTCCTACAACTACGTGTTGAGAATGATTGAAATAAACATGATCAGGTAAAACATGCACTCCATTCCAAATTATTTCCTTTGTTATACCAGTGTATTTCATTCCTTCAGCATCCCAACCAGCTGCTTTGTAAACTTTAGCAATTTGTTCTTGTTGAGCAGGTGTTCTTCCATTAATTTGTTTGTGACAATTCATACAAACATTTACTGTTGGTAAACCAGCGCTTTTAGATTTGTTAACGGAATTGTGACAATATTTACAATCAATTCCATTTGTTCCTGTGTGTATTGCATGAGGAAAAGCGATTGGTTGTGATGGATGATACTCTTCAACAACGCCTATAGTAGATAATCCTAAAATTCCAGAAACACACAATGAAATAAATAGTATTAAACTACAAATCATTACGAATTTTCTATTCCTAAAAGCCCAATAGCGGAACTCATCTGTATATGTTTCTCCTTCCTTAAATTCAACACCTTCAATTTCAGATGTAGTTTTAGATAATTGACGTCTAACACCACCAACTGCCATGATAATAGTGATAAATATTATACCCATCAGTATCCACAACCAACCATTTGAATCTTCCTCAACTGGCTCACCCATTGACATCGGATCAGAAGCGCCTGCTGCTCCACCAGCTCCAACTCCAGCTGCAGCTGGATCTGGTTGCTCATCTACCCATGTCAATATTGCATCAATATCCTCTTTTTTCAATTCTGGGAAAGCCGACATAGCTGTCGGTGACCAGGTTGATACAGATTGTGCATAAGGATCTGTTGCAGCCGCAGTTTGCCAATTTTTTACCCATTGATAAATAGAGCCTTCCTTAGCGCCCCCATCTGACCATTTAGTTCTAACTTGAAATAATTTTGGACCAGTCCCATTTTTATGAGGTTGGTGACAGCTAGCACACTTAGCTTTAAACAATGCTTCTCCTTGAGCACTTGCTTGGTAAGAGCCAGTAAAAAGTATCACTGCTAAAACTCCAATACACCCTTTTTTTAAGTTTCTAAACATCTTGTTATTAGATATTTTCATATAAAAAACTGTTAAACTTGAGTCAAAAAAACAATTCTTGACACTTACAAATTTAGGAGAATAGAGTTGTTTGATGAAATTTTATGCCAAAATTATTAAAGTTTTTAACAATTTAAAATGATTCTAAATAAGTAAAAAGAAATTTAAATAGTAGATTAATTGATTAACAACAATTTAAGGACTAAAGTTAGAATTTATCACCTTTTAGCAATTGTTCAAAAGAGATAAAATTTAATTTGATAAATTTGAAACAGCAATCTATTAAAAATATATTTTAATCAAACCCCAATAAAAAATTAGGGATGAAGGAAAAATTAATGAAATATAATACAATATTTACTCAGTTTGAGTTAAGGTAGTTCATTTCTAATGTGAATGTAGTACATTAGTAAAATAAAGCATGTCGTCATGAAAAAAACAGTAGTTGCAATTACATTCATTTTAAGTACCCTAAATTCATTTTCTCAAAACAATGAAGTGGAAATAATTAAAGATTCAAGGATTGATCTTTTGGTTATAAAACAGGGGGAAATAATTCCTCCTGCAACTGTTTGTCAAATAACGGGATTTAGAATTCAATTATTTTTTGATACTGAAAAGAAGGCTGTAGACGAAGCTAGATCAAAATTTATTTCAACATTTCCGAAAATAGATACTTACGTTATTTATTCCGCTCCCAATTATTTTATTAAAGTAGGTAATTTTAGATCCCACCTAGAGGCTGAAAAAATTAAAACAAAAATTGATAGAGATTTTCCTACAAATTATATCATCAAAGAATTAATCAATTTACCCCGTATAGATTAACAGTTAATCCTCTTCCGTATTTAAATCAAAATCTTTTATTAACATCGCTATTTCACTCATAATCTCAGCTTTTTTAGGGTCTCTAGCAGTCGAAGTGTCTTCAATATACTCTTTTAAATGTAGGTGGCATTCTAAAATGTGGCGCTCTTCAAATGGACCTTCTAAATTTTCTAAAATAGTCAAACATTCTAATGATTCCATAAAACTACCATCACATGCTATTTCAACAAATTCAGCAATAAAACCAGAATAGTCTAATGTTGAATTCCAAATTGTTGATAAAACTTCTTGTCGTTGCTCTAAAAAATTTTCATCCTTTACAATAGAAATAATTTCTGCTACCGTATTGATTGCTTTTAAATCGCCTAAAAAATCAAACACCTCAGATTTAACTTTATGAGATAATTCAGATTTTAACAGCTCTACTAAAGGTCTTAACACTGTAACATTACCATTTACTTGAAGTGATTTAAGGGCGCTTAAAATCTTAGTATCTTCACCACTATTTAAATCTGTCAACAATTGTTTGATTTTTTGACTGATCTGCTTTTCTTTTTTATCTAACTCTCCCACTTTCTTGGTGTTATTTTATTTGCAAATATAATTAGAAACTGAATATATTTGTAGCATGCGAAATCAAAACAACTATTTTACTTTTCTATGTCTACTTATTCTTTCAATTTCTTCTTGTGTAATAAAGGATGCTAAAATTCCGTCTAGGCAAACTGTTACTATTTATTCAGATTGTTTAACTAAAGATAATGAACTGTTATTTAAAGAGTTGAAAAAAAATACAGGTATTAAAGTACAGATTATTCATCTTCCGACGGATACTATTTTAAGACGCTTAAAAAAACAATCATTCAATTCTAAGGCTGATTTAGTACTTCTAAAATCACTTTTTGGAATCTATAAAGCGAATAAATATGATTTGTTACAACCTTGGCGCGACAATAATTTTGTAGGAAAAAACTACAAATCTGCTCAAAATACATGGGCAGGTATTGGAATCGATCCATATATTTTTCTTTCTAAAAATGATTCTTGTGCAGAAATTGAATCCATTGGACAATTATTCTTTCCCGAAAATTTAGACAAATGGTCTACACATCTAGAAACTACTTCTGAATTGATTTCTATGATTGCACCAATTTTACAAAGAAAAACGCGTAAAGAAGTAAATGAATGGATTCAAAGTTTTAAAAATGACCAACACTCGCAACAAAATGAATTGGATCGAAATGGTATCCCTTTGATGACTACAGAGGTACTATTCACAAATTATTCTACCTATTTAAAAATGCTAGAAAGGAATGATAGTTTGGATATGCAAATTCAACTAAAATTTACGAATCAAAATAAAAGAGGAGCCTTCTATAATATGCACTGTATTGGAATTGTGAAACAAGCAAGAAATTATTACAACGCTAAATTAGTAGTTGAATATCTTTATACGCCTTCTGTGAATGAAAAATTGAATGCGATTTGGAATACTTTGCCGATTAATATGCATAAAAGTATACACCCTTATGCTTATCAAAATACGGTATTTAATCTTGCTTTAATTTACAATGAAAACGCAATGGCAAATTACCCTCACATTTCAAAATCGATTAAAAATACCCTAAAAGAGTGAGTGGAAATTTGATTTTACTGACGTAAATTTGTCAATAAAAAACAATAAAATGGATAAGTCTCTTTCTTTTGTTCACACGGGCCAAATTGTTACCATTGATAATCTTCTAGATTCTTCACTTAAACCTAAATTAATGGAAATGGGTTTAGTGGTAGGTAAAAAAATAAAAGTATTATTTAAAGCTCCGTTTGGCGATCCTATTGCCATTGATTTAGGGGGATATGTATTATCATTACGACTAGATGAAGCGAAATTAATAAATGTTTCTTAAAACAGGATTTCAGCAAAAATCTAACTAAATTTGCGTTATGAAAATTGCCCTTCTAGGAAATCCAAATACTGGAAAAAGTACCGTATTTAATTTGTTGACTGGTTTGCGTCAGCACATTGGTAATTTTCCTGGGATTACTGTAGATAAAAAAATTGGCGAATTCAAATTCAATAACCACCAACACACCATAATAGATTTTCCGGGAACATATAGTATCTATCCTCGATCTAAAGATGAAGAAATTGTCTACGATGTACTTTCAGATAAAAATCATCCAGACTACCCAGATTGTGCTGTTGTAATTGTAGATGCTTCAAATTTGGAAAGAAATCTTTTTCTTTTTACACAAATTTATGACCTTCAAATACCGATAATTTTAGTATTAAACATGTCGGATATTGCTTCTAAAATAGGGAAAAAGATAAATCTTGAAATATTAAATAAGCAATTTCCTGAAGTTAAAATCATTGAAACAAATGCACGAATAAATGTTGGAATTACTATTTTAAAAGAGACGATTGATACTTTTAAACCAGATCCAATTCAATCAAAATTCATTACTGATTTCACTTTACTTTCGAAAGAAGATTCTGTAAATCAAACAATTAATACTGAAAAGAGATTTGATAAAATTAGAACTCTCTTGAATTCAATAACATTTGAAAAAGAAGTTAAGAAAGATTCTAAAAGTAGTAATTTAGATAAAATTTTAGTCCACCCTATTTTAGGATATTTGATTTTCACCTTCATTTTATTCATTCTTTTCCAATTCATCTATGTTTTTTCAGCTATTCCGATGGATTTGATTGATGGATCATTTTCATCTTTCAGCGCATATTTACACGAATCATTGCCTCAAGGATACTTTTCAGATTTAATTAGTCAAGGAATTGTGCCTGGGATTGGTGGTGTTGTAGTGTTTGTTCCGCAAATTGCTTTACTGTTTTTGTTTCTGTCAATCTTAGAAGAAAGTGGGTATTTAGCACGAGTTGTGTTCATAATGGATCGTTTAATGCGGCCTTTGGGATTGAATGGAAAAAGTGTTGTTCCGCTTTTATCAAGTGTTGCGTGTGCAATTCCTGGTATTATGGCAGCTCGAACGATTAGCAATTGGAAAGAACGATTAATTACAATTTTAGTGGCGCCTTTAATGAGTTGTAGCGCCCGAATACCTGTTTATACCTTATTGATTGCTTTAGTTATTCCTTCTAAACTCGTTTTTGGATTTATCAATCTTCAAGGTTTAGTATTGTTTGCATTGTATGCTTTAGGATTGGTTTCAGCTTTGGTAGTTGCTGCAGTTATGCATTTATTTCTCAAATCAAAAGAACCAAGTTTTTTGTTATTAGAAATGCCTTCTTACAAAATGCCTCGTTGGGGAAATATTAGTTTAAATGTATTGGAAAAGGTGAAAATATTTGTATTCTCTGCCGGTAAAATTATTTTAGCAATCTCTATCTTGTTATGGGCTTTAGCTACTTTTGGTCCAAAAGATAGAATGGCGAATGTTGTTACTTCATTAGAAAAACAGGCTTCATTTCATTCACTTTCTAAAGAAGAGCAGCTTCAAAAAATTTCATCTGAAAAATTAGCGAATTCATACATTGGAATTATTGGCAAAAGTATAGAGCCTATAATTCGACCAATTGGTTATGATTGGAAAATAGGGATTTCTTTGATTACTTCTTTTGCTGCACGAGAAGTGTTTGTTGGCTCATTAGCAACGATTTACTCAGTACAAGAAGATGGTGCAGAAAACATGTCGTTGTTAAACAAAATGAAAGCAGAAAAAAGAGAAGATGGAACTCCTGTTTATTCTTTAGCAACTGGGGTTTCTTTGATGGTGTTTTATGTGTATGCGATGCAGTGCATGGCTACATTAGCGGTTGTAAAAAGAGAAACAAATACGTGGAAGTGGCCCCTTTTTCAAATGGCTTTTATGGGTGCTATGGCGTATGTAGGCGCTTTTATTGCTTATTCATTTTTTAAATAAATGATACAAAATATACTCACAATTATTACTGTTTCTTTAGCACTAATTTATTTAGGAAAAAATGTTTATAAACGATTTTTTTCTAAAAAGACTAAGTGTGATGGGTGTGCGGTTTCAAAGATTTAGAACTGCATCAATTCCTTTTGCCAATTGAAAATCTTTTTGGGTGAGGCTGTCTGTATCATGAGTCGTCAGAGCAATGTTCACTTTATTATATACATTTTTCCAATTTGGATGGTGCTCCATTTTCTCCGCTAATAGTGCTACAGCTGTCATAAAAGAAAACGCTTCAATAAAATTTTTGAAGATGATTTCTCTATGTATGAATTTGCCTTTCAGAACCCAAGAAGAGTCAAGTTCTTTCATTCTGTTCTGTATTTCTTGTTCGCTTAATCCTGTCATATAATTGAATTATTAATTTGATACTGAATGCCATTTATAATTAATCCCAAATCAATAGCGTTCTAAACGTTGTTAAAAAAAGCAGGGATAATCTCGTATCTCAACTTATCTTTGAGTTAATAAATTGGGTGTTTCTACTATGGCTTTTTGAATGTCGAGAAGTCTATTTTTCATTTGATAATACAGTTTGCTGTCACTCGTAATTTTCCATTTTTTTAGTAACTGACCATTGAGTACTGACTTTGTTGAATCAGTAATTTTGCCCCATGATAGAACTGTACAGTTACTTTCGATAAACACAATTTTGTCGTTTGATTTAGAAATTTTCAATAATGCTAATTTTTCAAATTCGTTTTTGTTAAACTCTGGCTTGTCTGCATTTGTATAAATAAAAGTAAACAACGTTATTAGTAAAATATACGCATATTTTCTTTTGCCTATAAAGTGCTTTATTAGTTGAAAACTTGACTTTGAATAAATAAAAATTAGTCCAATTGTTATTGGCATAATTGTGTCGTAACGCAATATATATGGTCGATATTCCTTATAACCACCAAGTGGTAATAATAAAATATAAGCGAGAGAAAATAAGCCAATCCATCTAAAAATGTGAAGTGTTTTTTTTGTTTCTATGTTCTGAATATTTCTGCGTAAAAGAAATATATTAATACCGATCACAATTAGCACTATTGGGAATCCTATTTTTTGAGTTAAAACTGTGAATATTCCTTGAGGAATTCTTGAATATCTTTCACTTATTGATATTGTTTCCCCTAAAAATATTGAATTGTTTTTCCCAATATATAAAGCATATAAACTCAGAATATTAACTAAAGTGAAGAAAAACAAATGTGACTTTGGAACAACTTTAAAAGTATGAATTACTCGATTTAAAAAGGATTCGTTTTTGTCTGTTTGTAAGTAGCTTTTTAGACCAAATAATAACGTTATAATCAAAATAATTCCTGGGTTTAATGCACCGTTAAAAACAATAAAAATACCAAATACAAAAACTATTATTTTCACCAATAGGTTCTTCATTTTTCTTGTTCCATAAACTGAGTCAAAGAAGAATGGTAAATAGAATAGTAGAAGTAGTGCACATGGTAAGGCATAAAAAAAAGTATATGTAATTGAAGGGTCAATAATTCCCATATAACTTCTATAACCATTTGTCTGAAAAAGTGGAGCAACAAGAATTGCTGCAATTAAAAAGTCAGAGTTGAATAGTTTTTGTCGACCAGTTATATAGAAAGCAAGCAATGTCATAATTAAAAATTGTATTATTATTTTAGCAATTGCCGATGCTAAATATATACTGTCAATAGGTGAAACAAAACTTTGCAGCAAAAGCGGAACACGATTAAAGTAGGTGAAATAAGACCAATGTGTAAAGTACCGATTTGGGTTTGGATAAACAGCATTTTCTGTTAAGACTGATACTCCAAAAGGGTCTTTTAAAATTGGCTTAACATCTTCAGCGGGAACAATTCCACCAGCCATATCGCCGTCTAAAGGCATACTACTATGTTGTAAAAAAGAGTACGTCAAGTCGGTTAACAATAGCAAGAGCAAAAAGTAATAGATGTATCGTCTGTTCATTAAATGATGTATTTTTAAACTTGCAAGTAACGTATAGGCTATAAAAAATACGGCTCTTTACTTAGATTGTTTTTCTCGAAGATAAGAATAGTTTTTTGAATACCTAAAATTATTGAAAACCACAATAAAGCTGTGTTTGGCTTCCGAAGTGCTGTACAAAATTATATGTTATATGCCGTTTTTATTTCTTTAAATATAGTTTAAGTCCTAAAATACAAACTGTTAAAATACCGAGTGCAGAAAGTATCATAAGAATATCTCTTGCATTTTTTCCTGCCCAGTCTATAAACAAAAATTTGTGAAAAATGGCAAAAGAATAACCTTCATAACGGTCTGCATTTTCTATTTTTGCGGACAGTCTGGAGGTAGTTGTTTCAATATAATAATTTGTTAGTTCAGGAGTGTCAAAAGATACTCTAATCACAGGTAGTCGTTTAAATGCAAACCCGTATTCCCGCATTTCAAAGTTAGGTAAAAGTTCTGTTTATAACACTTTTGGTCTGCCTGTCGAAGTAGTATTGCTCACATCTCCAAATTCACAACAAGCTTTTTTGGTGTTTGAAACTAAACTTTTTTGCTGAAAGACTTTTGATAGATAGATAGCATATTCCGAATCACCATTTTTCCATTCATCATAATTAGTTGCATTGAAATAAATCGTCTGACTTGGTTCATTTTCTGTTTCGGAATAAAATACTTGGTAATTAATTGAAGTATCAGCTTTGACAATTGATAAATTTATTAACCTATTCCAGTCTAATTGTTTTGATAGCAACGAATCATTTAATTCGTTTGTTTCGAAAGTTGTTTCATAAACCATTTGAGGTAAAACATTAGGCTCCAGCTTACGTGTAGCATGATAGCCTCCACTAAATGCGAAAGTAAGTAAAACGAAAGCCACTGAAATACCAATTTGTCTGTGATATTTTTTCAAAACTCCTTTTTTGTTTTCAGGATCCGGCTTTTTAAACTTACTCCACATAAAACCATAAATAACAATGCCACTTAATGAAGAAATTACAATAATGCTTAAAAAAATGAGCATGATTGCAATTTTAAGCGTGTTGTTAGAAATAGTGGATAAAAATGTCCAATTATGAAAATTATCGAAAACCCATAAAAAAACTTTTCTTGAAGTTGGATTATATGTGCCCAATCTTGAGTAGGGTGTTTCTATATACACGTCCATTGCATCAGACCTTTCAAAGCTAACTTTCCAAACAGGCAATAAGCGATTGATATACTTATATTGCTGAGAAAATTCTGTTACTTGCGCAATAGATTTTATAGAACTTGTGCTGTCTGCTAAAAAATATCTTGCCAAATGTTCTGCATATTTTATATCGCCATCGTGCAAGAGAACTCCAGTTTTAGCGTTGAAATATTGCCAATCACCACTTGTACTTTTAACTTGATAGTAGGTACTATTTTTAAATTCAACTAATCTAAAATTCTTGAATTCTTGAATATTATTCTTGGTAAGAACTTCTTTCAGAGTGAGCTTAAAATCATCTTGTTGAAGGGGTTTTGGAACAATAAACTCATGTGCAATTTGTGGTTTAAACCAATGAGCTAAAAAAGGGTGCATTAATCCAGACAGGCACCAAAAGATAACAGGTATTATAGTAATTAAACCTATTATTTTGTGCCATTTATATATGTTTTTACGAATAAATTGTTTCATGTTTTTTTTAATAATATAAAACCACTTCCTGAAATTCGGAAGTGATTAGATTTAAGAATTATTTTTTACCTACAAAATTGTATTGAATACCAAACACAAATGTTCTTGGTGCTCCAGGATTAAAATTGGTACGGTCTGTTGCGTTATTACCTCTTGATGCAGAATTTGCATAAAGCTCATTGGCAATATTCATTACATTACTATAAACTTCTATACCTTTCCATTTGTATCCTACTCTAAAATTCAAAAGAGTATAGCCTTCATATTTTACACTGTTGATTTGGTTTTGATACCATCCAGAAATATATTGCCACTCTAAAGAAGTTCGAAAGTTTTTAACCCATTTTGGATAGTAATAAAATTCTGTATTCCAAGACCATCGAGTTGCACTCGGCATTTCAAACCCCTTAAGATTTTGGTATTTGTCGGAAGTTTTATTGCTTATTTGAAAATCTTCAAAACGATGCAAAGCCGTTGTTCCTCCAAACCTAAACCAATATTGTTCACTTGGTTTTGCTGTAATTCCAAATTCAACACCTCTATGAAGTGTTTTTCCAGCCGACTGATAATCAAATGAATTATCTGGTTGACGAATATTTAGCAATTCATTCCGCCCATCCATTTGATATAAAGTAATATCTACATATATTTTATTTTTCCAAAATGCTGCCCAACCACCAATTTCATAATTATTAAAATAGGCAGGATTTAGATTGGTGTAAAACTCTACAGGATTGGTATTGGGTTTTGGTCTGAAAATTGCCGTCAATGAAGGTGGCGAAAATCCTTGAGAGTAGTTTGCATACAAGCCTTTGTCTTTTCCTAACTCGTAAGTTGCTCCTATTTTTGGAGTAACTCTTTGGTAGGTTATATTTCCTGATGTTGTGTTTATGTTGTTGGTATAATCTAAATCCATTACATCATAACGACCACCCAGAGAAAAGCGCAATTTTTTAAAGGGTTCAAAATCATATTGGACATAACTTGCATAATTTTTAATGGTACCATTGTAATTAGCAATTGGCATATCTGCTCTTTCCTTATCAATAGTGTATTTTTCTACAAATTTATTGGTGGGGTCAAGTTCTGCATTTAAATCTATTCTATATGACCAATAATCATTTTTTGAAAGGTCAACAACCCCACCTAAAATTAACTTAGAGTTCAGGAAATTGAATTTTTGACTGTGTTGAGCAATTACTCCATAACTTTCAAAATTGTTGGAGTTAATTTCTCCTCTTGCCTTAGTTGGATCATTGGTAGCACTTTGAATCGGATTCCAACGGATGCCATAGCTTGGATTTTGCCCATGTTTATTATTACGTTGAAAAGCTGTAATGAATGATTTTGAATTGCTATTCCAATCATGCTCTAAGGTTAAACGAGAACGATACGCGTCTGATTTTCTGTAGGTGAAATCTGAAGTACTCACATAGTTTCTACTGTAAAACATGGTACTATCTACACTTCCCGACATTTGTGAGTAGTACTTCCCATAAATAAAATTACCAATCAGTCTTGTTTTTTCTGTAAAGTTGTACTCAAGCCTTGCATTTACAGATGTTTTATCGTAATCTGAATTAGCCATCCATGAATTAGTTTGTTGACTACTTAAGCCTCCAACATAAAACCCAAACTTCTTTATTTTAGCACCAGCCCCAAATTGTACTCTGCGAAAACCCCACTGGTCTGCCTGTATGCCAATTTTAGCTGTTGGCACAAGTGTAGGTTTTTGCATAATGAAATTTACTGCACCACCCACAGCTTCTGGCCCATAAATAGAAGAAACAGGACCTTTAACCACTTCGATAGAACTGATTGCGAACTGATTAATCTCTAACAGTGCATTGTGATTGAAAACACCCAAAGGACGAATAGGGACACCGTCTTCCATAAACAAATAGTAGGAACTTGTTCCCATTGGTTGTCTTATAGCCATACCATGCTGTTCATTGTTGTAACTTGGCATGATTACACCTGGTGTTTTATTAATGATTTCAAATACCTGATTGGCTTTTGTTTCGTCAATCAATTTTGGCGATAGTTTAGAAATTGCAATAGGTGCTTGTGTTCTTAATCCCGCTTCACGATTTGCTGTTATAAAAACTGATTGTAATTCTTGAACATTCGGTGTAAGAGAAATTATCATAGTATCAGATGCTGCTTTCACAATAGATGTATATCCGATAAAAGATATTTTTAGTGAATCAGACTGACTATTTGTAGTAATAGTAAATTGACCTTCTGCATTACAGGTAGTTTCTATTTGTGGGTCGGATATTAATTGAACCGTTGCTCCTACAATTGGCTCTTGGGTTTGACCGTCAAATATTTTCCCTTTGATGATGGTTGATTGGGCAAATAGATTTGTCGATAGTAGGCATAAAAATGCCAATACAATATTTTTAAAATTCATTTTGAATTTTGTTAGAATGTTTGAAATAATGAACTAAGGGGAAGTGCATAGCACACCCTTAACGTAAACTGCCACAGGCAGATACTTACTTTTTGTTTGGGAAAAGCCCAAACAAAAACATTAAATCAAATTGAGTTTCGGTGGTCGAAAAATATCCGTTATGAAATATGAAATAAAAAAGTCTGTGCTGTATCTATTCAAACTTTGTTTTTCATCAAATACTGTTTGCTTTAAAAAGTCAAAAAGTAATTGATTATGGCAATACAAACTTTCTACTTTTTCCTTTGTATTCGTTGGCACCTGTTTTTGCTCTTCTTCTGCTTTGTCAAGTTGTTTTTTTAAATGACATTTACCTTGACAAGTATTGTTTTTGACTTCTTTCTTTACACAGAGTGTTTTAGCAATATTTTCTTGGTTTATTTTGAAAGAAACGAAAATCCATATCTTGCTAAAAGGCTGCAAGAAAATGAGAAGCACTAATAATATGATTTTTACTTGTTTCAAGTCGGATATAAAGATAATTATTTCTCTTAGTTTTTTTAGTGTTAAAATTATTATTTTATTGAATAGTCTGTCAGTTTCGGGGTCGTCCTAAAATGGAATTTAAGGCTTTAACGCAGTTCCGTTATCGCTAATCAGCTTTTAAGAATTATCTATTTGCAGTAGCTTTTCTCATTTCGTCTGCATAACAATCCAATTTGTAATTTCTGTCAATGCTGTTAATGAAAATGTCTGTTCAATCTTAGCGTATTCTTCTGGACTGTCCATAGTCGAACTTACGCCATTGTCTGTTTTGGTGATATTGAACACAAGTATGTAACCGACAACAGTCATCCAATTTTTCTAATTCTTAGTTTATACTTTTTACTGTAACCAAGTATTTATGTTTAGTCCTATTTATCATTGTTTATTAGAAATGGTGTTTTCCCATCAGTAATTATGATTTTACTGTTCGGTGATTTGGATAGTTCTATAAAAGCTTCAATACTTCTTATTTTAATAATTTCGTTCGTTAATCCCTCGGAAATAATTTTCTGTGCATCGCTCGTTCCTTTTGCTTCAATAATTTTTCTATCCGCTTCAAGTTTTGCTAGCTTCAAAGTAAATTCCATACGCATAACATCTTGTTCTGCCTGAAGTTTTTGTTCAATTGAGGCAGATAAACCTGGTGGCAATTGGATGCTTTTCATTAAAACTGCATCAATTTGTATACCCTGTTTATTAAGTATTTCCATCATTTTATCTTTAATGGCCTTTTCTATCTCAGCCCTCATTCCGGAATGTAAATCTTTTGCAAAATATTGTGAACAAATATCAGCGCCAGCTGACCGAAATACATTTGCAATAATGGGTTCAAATTTTACTCCCAGATTTTTTATTAAATCAGGTGTTTGTTCTGGACGTAACTTGTAAAGAATCGAGATTTGCGAGATGATACTTAAGCCTTCCTTGCTCGGAAGATTCAATGAAAGTTCTAAATTATTGGTTTGGATGGATACCCTGATAACTCTACTTACAAAAGGATTATAGAAAACTGGACCTGTAGAGTTAACTTTATCCGACAAACGTCCGAGTTTTTGTTTAACTCCTACTTCGCCTGGTCTGATAATTGCACAACTAGATAAAATTGTAACGGCTGCTAAAAATAAAACACTTCGATTCTTCATAACTTCATGTATTAGTTTAAAATTTGTTTGATTATTCAAATTAATCTGCCTACTTGAACACAACAAATGTGTCGGCTTCCCTTTTTTAATATTCTCTTTTACTTCTTCTATTTTCATTTGTCAATGTTTTTCTTAATGTTCGTTTCGTCATTTAAGCTGACGGCTGACGCTTAGTGCCGGTTTTCTTTGTTGCGCCTGCGGTAGAAAAATGGAGCTAAGCGCCTATTGAACATGCGTCCTCTCGGACGAGAGATCTACATATCCAAATCTAAGTATTAAATTTTCATTTCATTCTAAAAATTTAAAATTATGGCTCAAAAAAAAACTTTGGGTAAGATTTCCTTAAATCAAGAAGCTTTATTACTTCTTTCTGAGATGAAAAATCTCATGCGAGTAAAAGATTATTCACCAAAAATTTGTGAGAATTACTTGTGTGAAATGCCCTCTCTTGCTAAGTTGAGTCCACCAAGACCAGTGATTAAAATTCCTGTCGAACAACGAATTTTAGAAAAGTACGGCACAGATATTACCAAATGTCCTTGTTGTGAGGAAGAAATTTTATTGCCCAATAATTTGATTTTTGGACTATAAAATCAGAAAATAGGATCAAATACCAAACACTTATATCAATTAGTCCAATAAACTTCATCTATTTCATTTATACATCTTCAAAAATGTGCTCGGTATAAAGCCAGAAATCAATTCTTAAATTTGATTGAATAGCATTAAAAACAACCTCTATAATCAGAAAAGTCACTCAAAAATGAATGTCTTTTCACTGGAATCTATTTCTAGAATACCTAAAAATTATTGAAAACCCATAATAGGCTGTGTGTGGCTACCAAAGCACTGTTCAACAGGGCCTTAAACCGCAGTTCTGCTACCCGCTACTCAGCGTTTAAGCATTATATGTTATGGGGTGGTTATCTGTTTTTCTTAAAGTCCTGAATTAATTCTACAACTCTCTTCGTATTAAGCATAATACTTATAAATACTGTGGATAATGAAATAACAAATAAAAGTCCAGCAAAAACAGCAGCCGCATTTTTAGCTGATTTTCCTGGAAGTATATCAAGGTCAAAGGCTATATCAAACACCATTAAGAAGCCAATTACTGTCATTAGAAGCAAAGAATAAATGCCGATTTTTGGGAGTAAGTCTTATATTTACTAAACCCTTTATCGCTTTTTAAAATGTTTGGCGCAAGATTCAATCATCCAAAGTGGAGCCAAATCGATAATTTGGCGAATCAATAATTTGTTTGTATTTTTATTCAGTCTGAAAAGTCCCATAATTTATTTTTTTCCAAAAACAAAAATAAGGGATCCTTAGACACTTTTTTAAAAAATCAAACTTTCGGATAGTAGTGATAATTAACTAATCTTTCCACGTGATTGTCTCCAAAAGCGTATGGAATGTAGGCCAAAGAAGGAATTTCTTTTGTAAGAATCACAGGTGTTTTTTTTCCTATAGAAATCGTTCCGTGGGTTGCTGAAAGACCCATTGCATACGCAGCATTAATTGTTAAAGCATTAATTGCTTCTTCAGGTGTCATTTTCATTTTAACACAACCGAGCGACCATACAAATTGTAGATTTCCACTTGGAGTTGACCCTGGATTAAAATCACTTGCCAATGCAATTGGTAAACCTGCATCAATCATTCTTCTTGCGCTACCAAACGGAATACTTAAAAAGTGCGAACAACTTGGTAATAATGTCGACATACAGTTAGAACCTTTCAATGCTTCAATATCTTCATCACTTATTTCTTCTAAATGGTCTACTGATAATGCTCCTAATTCAATTGCTTTTTTAATTCCACCTAAAACAGTAAATTGATTCACATGTACTTTCGGAATCAAGTTATATTTTGCTCCAGCTTCTAAAATTTCAGCCATTTCAGCTACAGAAAAATAATTGTTTTCACAAAAAACATCAATGTAATCTGCCAATTGTTCTTCTCCTATCTTTGGAAGCATCTCATTGATAATCAAATCAATATAACCTCTATGATTTTCTTTGTATTCTTTTGGAAAAGCGTGTGCACCTAAGAAAGTTGCTTTAATTTCAATTCCAGCTGTTGCTTTTAATCGTTTGATTACGCGCAGCATTTTTAACTCTCCTTCGACTGAAAGTCCGTACCCTGATTTTATTTCTAAAGCTCCTGTCCCATACGATTTTAACAACTCTATTCTTTTGGTAGCTTGTTCAAACAATTCATCTTCAGACATTTCTCTTAAACGTCCTGCTGAGTTTAATATGCCTCCTCCTCTTGCGGCAATATCTTCGTAAGATAAACCATGAATACGATCTACAAATTCTTCTTCTCTACTTTTAGCAAAAACGGTGTGTGTATGTGAATCACAAAATGCGGGTAAAACATATTTCCCTTCAGCATCAATAATTTCAACATTTCTCCAATCAGAAATACCTCCCCATTCTTCCATCGCACCATATTCTACGATGATTCCGTCTTCAATGGCTAAAAAAGCATTTTCAATAATTGGCAACGTTGCCATCTCCTTCCCGCAGATCATAGTTGGTAAATTTTCACCTGCTTGTACGAGTCCTTTTATATTTTTGATCAGTATTTTCCCCATCGTAGCACAATTTTAATAATAATTTCAGAGATTCATTTGAAAATTCAATTAAATCTGTACCTTTGCACTCGCTTACTAATCGAAGTAAGTTTAAAAATAATGCCCAGGTGGCGGAATTGGTAGACGCGCTGGATTCAAAATCCAGTTCGAAAGAGTGCGGGTTCGATTCCCGCCCTGGGTACAAAGGGTTGAAAATCAACGATTTAAGTTGAGCTTCAACCCTTTTTTTGTGCGGTATTGTTTGGGGGCGGTATGCAGAAATATTACATCATAGATGGTGAAGAAAAATTTCCGGGATATGTTCGTGAGTTTGGCGTTACAGCTTCTTACACCCGATTTTTATGGAAAGGATTGTATGCCCAACTTGATGTAATGCCTACTTATCAAATTTTCGCAAATAACAATGGTAAGAAAATTGACGAAGGTTTTCAGATTTTTCTTTCAGCCATCAATATGCGTGACCCATCGTGCTTATCACACAAAATTACCTGACGGATTTAAACAGTTAGATGATAAATGGTCTAAATTCATCTTTCCAGAACCAGGACTAAATATCGGATTTAACTTTTAGGTCTTCTAAAAACATATTCCAGTGAAAAGTCATTCATTTATGAGTGACTTTTTTGGGTTTACACCAAATCTATTTAATAATTCGTATACTGCCGATATAGTATCGGTAGAATCACAAAAGAATTCGATCAATTGAAAAGTCCGATGGATAATTTGGAAATATAGATGCTACTTTCTGAAAAAATGTTACTTTTATGTTGCAAGGTTTAACTCGCTTAAATTATCGAAATGAAATATTTAAAATTGAATTTATTGAAAGTAATTAGTCATCCGATATTTATTGGATATGATGCTCTTTTTGAGTTGATTAAATACAAGTTAGTGACTACAGATAAAGCGGAAATATATGCAATGTGCGTATAGCGGATCGTTATGCACCACCTGAAAAACGAAATAACTGAAATAAAACGAATTGATAGTAAATAAAACATATGCAGAAATACGCAGTAAAT